>ERZ857984.455-NODE-455-length-50276-cov-5.157583_pt1 | contig 50276 bp, 40 predicted proteins | sample MGYA00519914_ERZ857984 | MGnify/ENA primary metagenome ERZ857984 (study PRJEB31778, sample SAMEA3449417) | human gut metagenome | biome: human gut; feature: human-associated habitat; material: faeces | place: United Kingdom | collected 2010/2012 ... | reverse complement strand
GGGGCGAGGCACGGGTGCCTTGGAATAAGATTTTTATTGCGAAGCAATAAAAAATCCGGTCTGCCTATTGACAACTGTGTATACCGTGTATATACTGTATATATCAGATATGTACAGTCTGATGAAATCCAACAAAGCGAGGAACACCTGATGGAGATCTACATCAGCAATTCCAGTCCCAAACCCATCTACGAGCAAATCACCGACCAGATAAAAGCCGCGATTATTTCCGGGGCCCTGCGCGAGGGGGATCCCCTGCCCAGCATCCGCTTTCTGGCAAAGGAACTGCGCATCAGCGTCATCACCACCAAGCGGGCCTATGAGGATCTGGAACAGGCGGGCTTCATCAACACCGTGCCCGGCAAGGGTTGCTTTGTGGCGCCTCAAAACCCGGCCCTGCATCACGAGGAAGCCCTCAAGGCCGTGGAAGCCCACCTGCAAAAGGCGGTGGAAGCAGCAGAGCTTGGCTGTGTGAGCCGGGGCGAGGTATTTGAAACACTCACTTTACTCTATGAGGGAGACTGACGACCATGGAATATGCCATTCAGGTGCACGGGCTGTGCAAAAATTATAAGGATTTCAGCCTGCAAAACGTAACGCTGAACGTGCCCACCGGCTCGATTGTGGGCTTTGTGGGCGAAAACGGCGCGGGCAAAACCACCACCCTGAAAGCCATCCTGGGCGCCATCCGCATCGACGGGGGCGCGGTGGAGGTCCTGGGCGGCAGCGCGCAGGACAAAGCGGTGCGCGCCCAGATCGGCATCGTGTTCGAGGACGCGTTTTTCTACGAAACCATGACCCCCCTGCAGGTGGGCAAAAGCCTTGCCGGAATGCAGCCCGCCTTTGACAGGCAGCACTATGCCGAACTGCTGGCCCGCTTTGATCTGCCCGGCAAAAAGGTCATCAAAGATATGAGCCGCGGCATGCGCATGAAGCTGCGGCTGGCCGCCGCGCTGGCCCATCGGCCCCGCCTGCTCCTTCTGGACGAAGCCACCAGCGGCCTTGACCCGGTCATGCGGGGCGAAATTTTGGATATGCTGCGGGATTATATCCAGGACGAAGCCCACAGCGTGCTCATCAGCAGCCACATCACCAGCGATCTGGAAAAAATCGCCGACTCCATCGTGTACATCCAGCGCGGCAAGGTGCTGTTCCAGATGGACAAGGACCGCCTGCTGGAGGAATACGGCGTGGTGCGCTGCAGCGCCGACGAGCTTTCCCGCCTGCCCGCCGGGCTTGTGGTCGCAAAGCGCAAGGGCGCTTTTGCCATGGAAGCTCTGGTAAAAGACCGGGCCGAGGCAAATCTTTGGCTGCGGGGCGCGGTGGTGGATAAGGCCAGCGTGGAGGACATCATGCAGTTTTACGCGGGGAGGGAAACCAAATGAAAGGCCTGCTTTTAAAGGATCTCTACATTCTCAAACACGCTTATTTCAAAAATCTCACACTGGTGCTGGTGATTTACACCGCGCTGGGTCTTGCAATGAAGCTGAGCTTTTTCTTTAATATCATGGGTTGGATGTTCGGCTTCTACGTGGTGGGCCTTTTAAGCCTGGACAAGGCCAGCAACTGGGATTTTTATGCCGCCGCCCTGCCCCTGAGCAAGCCGCAGCTGGTGGGTGAAAAATTCATCCTTCTGCTGCTGTGCGCTCTGGCCGGTTTTGCCTACGGCATGGTGATGTCCCCTTTGATCCAGTGGCGGATGGGCACCCCCATCACCGAAAGCCTGCTCGTAGCCCTGATCGTCACCCTGGTGGTGCTGCTGTATTTTGGGATCATGATGCCCTTCGTCTATAAATTCGGGGTGGAAAAAGGCCGCACCGGCATGCTGCTGGCCATTGCAGCCTTTGGCGGCATCATTATGTTCCTGGGCAGCACCGGGCGCCTTTCCGATGAAACGCCGATTGCCGCCTTCTCCTGGATGGACGAAAATCCCCTGCCCACCATCGCCCTGCTGAGCGCGGCTGCGATCGTTGTGTATGCGGTGTGCTGGATCGTCAGCGTTGCCATCTACAACAAGAAGGAGTTCTGATGAAAAATACCGGCGTATGCCCCAAATGCGGGGCCAAACAGGTCGTGCGGGTGCCGGACAATGCCATGCGCTATTCCAGCGGCAACAACATCTATACCTCCACCGTGACCCTGGCCGGAAAAATCCCGGTCATCCGGTACGTGTGCTGCGCCTGCGGCTATGTGGAGAACTGGGTCGAGCAGGCCGGGCAGCTGGCCGCGATCCGGCGGCATTTTGGCTGATGCTTCCCTCTTTTCCTGGCCGGTCCACAAAAAGCGCCCCCGCAAAGAGCGTTCGGCTCTTTGCGGGGGCGCCTTTCATTTTTGCGTTCCATCCCGTTCGGGCGGCCGCGCTTACTTCATCAGCTCGCACACGGCCTGGGCGTAAGCCACCGGGTCCTCAATGGGCAGCCCCTCGATCAGCAGCGCCTGGTTGTACAGGATATCGGCATATCTGCCCAGGGTCTCCTTATCGCCCGCCTCCTGCAATGCTTTCAGCTTGGCGAATACCGGGTGCTCGCCGTTCAATTCCAGCACCTTCTGGCTCTTGGGCGCCATTTCCCCCTCGGCGCCGGGCATGCTGCCCAGCACCTTCTCCATTTCCAGCGACAGCGGCCCCTCGCTGGAAATACACACCGGGTGGCTCTTGAGCCGGGTCGAAATGCGCACATCGGTCACCTTGTCGCCCAAGGCCACCTTCATGGCGTCAAACAGGGGCTTGCTGGCCTCGCTGGCCTCCTGGGCCGCCTTCTTTTCTTCCTCAGTCTCCAGGCCCAGCTCGCCGCCGGAGATGTTCTTAAATTCCTTTTCCTTGTCCTTCTCGCCGTAATGGCGCAGCACCTGCAGGCAGAATTCGTCCACGTCCTCGGTGAGCAGCAGCAGGTCAAAGCCCTTTTCCAGCACCAGTTCCGCGGCGGGCAGCTTTGCCAGCCGGTCGGCCGATTCGCCCGCGGCATAATAGATATATTTCTGCTCCCCGGGCATCTTCTCCAGGTATTCGGCCAGGGTGATGAGCTTTTTCTCCTTGGCGCTGTAGAACAGCAGCAGGTCCTTCAGCAGCTCGGCGTTCATGCCGTAATCCGCGTAGCAGCCAAACTTGAGCTGGCGGCCGAAGTTTTTGAAGAACTCGTCGTACTTTTCCCGCTCATTGTTCTTCATGGCGTTCAGCTCGTTCTTGATCTTCTTCTCCAGGCTGCCCCGGATCAGCTTAAGCTGCCCATCCTGCTGCAGCATCTCGCGGCTGATGTTCAGGCTCAGGTCCTGGCTGTCCACCACGCCTTTTACAAAGCTGAAATAATCGGGCAGCAGGTCGGCACATTTTTCCATAATCAGCACGCCGGAGGCATACAGCTGCAAACCCTTTTCATACTCGCGGGTGTAATAATTGTAAGGTGCGCGGCCGGGCACAAAAAGCAGCGCGTTGTAGGTGGCGGTACCCTCGGTGCGGCTCACGATCACCCGGGCGGGGTCGGTGTAATCGTAAAATTTATCCTTGTAAAACTGGTTGTACTCCTCGTCCGCAACGTCCTTTTTTGCCCGCTTCCACAAGGGCACCATGCTGTTCAGGGTTTCCAGCTCGGTGTAGCTCTCGTACTCCGGCTCGTAATCCTCGCCTGCGTTCGCCGGCTTTTCCTTCTGGCGGCTCTTTTCACGGTACATCTCGATCGGGTAGCGCACATAGTCGGAATACTTTTTCACGATGCGCACCAGGTTGTACTCATCCAAAAATTCATCGTAATTCTCTTTTTCGGTGCTCTCTTTTACCACCAGGATGATCTGGGTACCGGGCTCGTCCTTTTCTGTCTGGGTGATGGTGTAGCCCTCGGCCCCCTTGCTCTCCCACTTCCAGGCCTCCTCGCTGCCAAAGGCCCGGCTGATCACGGTCACGCGGCTGGCCACCATAAAGGCGGAATAAAAACCCACGCCGAACTGGCCGATGATGTCAATGTCCTCGGCCTTGTTTTCGGCCTTGAAATCAAAGCTGCCGCTGCGGGCAATGGTACCCAGGTTCTTTTCCAGTTCTTCCTTGGTCATGCCGATGCCGTTGTCGGTAAGGGTGATGGTCCGGCTGTCCTTGTCCAGCGCCAAAAAGATTTTGTAGTCCTCTTTTTTGGTGGTCACGGAATGGTCGGTCAGGCTTTTGAAATACAGCTTATCAATGGCGTCGCTGGCGTTGCTGATGAGCTCGCGCAAAAAAATCTCCTTGTTGGAATAAATACTGTTGATCATCAGATCCAGCAGCTTTTTGCTCTCGGCCTTAAACTGTTTCACTGCCATGTTTGAACGCTCCCCTTTTTTATTCAAAATATATTTAAGATGAAAATTAGCACTCTAAACTTTAGAGTGCTAATTAAATATATACTATTTTCGCGGGAAATGCAAGTGTCTTTACAAAAAGTTCAAAATTAAGCCGCCCGGCGCTTCAGCCGCCGCATGGTCCGCCACAGCAAAACCGCCGCCAGCAGCGCCGAAAGCGCCCCGCCGAACAGGCCTGTGAGCCATACGCCGTCCAGCCCCAGCGCCGCAGGCAGCACCGCCAGCCCGATCAGCGGGAACAGCAGGGTGGCGCAGGTGGACTGCACCAGCGAAAACAGCGGCCGGTCCAGCGCGGTAAAAAAGCTGCTGGACACAATGGCGCACCAGCTCACCAGGTAAGACAGCGCAAACAGCCGCATCGCCCGCAGGCTCATTGCCAGCAGCGCAGCGTCTCCGGGGGGCGAAAACAGGGTGATCAAGCCCCTGCCGCCGGCCAGCATCCACACCATCATGGCAAAGCTGATCACAAAGCCGGCCAGCTGTATCCTGCGTTCCAGGGCCAGCACCCGCCCCGGCTGCTTTGCGCCATAATTGTAGCTCAGGGCAGGCTGCAGCGCATCCCCCATGCCAAACAGCACCGATTTTACCACGCTGTCCACATACATCACAATGCTGAATGCGGCCACCGCCCGGTACCCCTCAATGCGCATCAGCACCGCGTTGAACAGCACCATGCACACCGAGCTGGAAATATTGCTGAAAAACTCCGAGCTTCCGTTTGCCATGATATTTGCCATAACCCGCGCCGGCACCCCGCCCCGCACAAACCGCAGCGGCAGTTTTTTGGCAAAAAAGGGCCAAAAGCAGATCACCGAGCCGGCCGCCAGGCAAATGCAGGAGGCCAGGGCCGCCGCGCCGATGCCGCCGCCCAGCCCCACGATCAGCAGCGCGTCCAACGCGATGTTCGCCAGGCTGATAATCACGTTCATAAACATGCTGTATTTTACCCTGCCGCAGATGCGCAGGTAATTATCCACCGCAAAAAAGCACATGATCAGGGGGGCAAACACCGCGTACACCCGCATGTACTCCACCGCCATGGCCGCCACCTGCCCCTCGGCCCCCAGCAGGCCTACCAGCCCCGGCGCCAAAAAGAAGCCGCCCAGCCCCATGACCACCGAGAGTGCCAAAATGGTCTTGCAGGCAAAGCTGAACACCCGGCTGGCGCCCTCGCCGTTGCCCTGCCCCAGGCGGATGGCGATCTGCACCGAGGAGCCCACCGCGATCATGTCCGACAGTGCAAAGCTCACCATAATCAGGGGCATAACCAGGTTCACCGCCGCCAGCGCCTCCGAGCCGATGAACCTGCCCACAAACACGCCGTCCGCAATGGTGTACAGCGAAGTCACACCCATGCTCACCATGCTGGGCAGCGCGCACCTAAAAAACAGTTTTGTAGGGGAAAGCATGCCGAACATGCGGTCATGCTGCTGTGGGGCTTCCATCGTTATCTCCTCCAGTTGATTGATTGCACTGGGTATGATAAACTATGGTGTAACACCATAGTCAAGAGGGGGAATTGTGAAGAATGAGTGAACCTTTCGGCAGCCTGTTTACCACCGGCCAATTTGCCGCGCTCTGCGGCACCACCAAGGACACCCTGTTTCATTATGACCGCATCGGCCTGTTAAAACCCCGCAGCGTGGGCTCAAACGGCTATCGAAGGTACACCTCGGCCCAGCTGTTCGATTTTGATCTCATCCGGGTGCTGCAGCAGGCAGGCAGCACTCTGGAAGAGATCAAATGGTACCGCCAGCACTACGACTCCGCGCATTTTCTGCTTCTTCTGGAGGAAAAGCAGGCCGGAATCCGCGCCCGGCTGGAACAGCTGGCCCGCATGGAACAAATGCTCGCCCACGTGGCCGCCACCACCCGCCGCGCCCTGGCCGAAACCTACGATGTGCCCCGGGCAGAGCCGCAGCAGGCCGAGCAATTACTGGTGGTGGGGCTGAAAAAGGGCGAGGGCGAACACACCGACGGTGTTGCCGCCCGGGTGAGCGAGCACCTGGCCCTGTGCGAAAAGTACCGGCTCACCGACCGCTTCCCCCTGGGTTCAGTCATTTTAAAGGAGGACGTTCTGGCCGGCAGCAGCCTGGAAAGCTACTTTTTCAGCCGGGTCCCGCCGGATTTTTCGGGCGGGCCGCTGCTGGAAAAACCGGCCGGCCTTTACGCCACCATCGTGCACAAGGGCCCTTTGGAGGCCTTCAACGAGCCCTATCACGCACTCTTGGCCTATGTGGGGCGGCAGGGCTATGCGGTGTGCGGCAACGCGTACGTATTTGATCTCATCACCTACCTTGCCAGCGGCTCCGAGCAGGAATACGTGGTGCAGATCTCAATCCAGATCGAAAAGCGGGGGTGTCCCCGCAGCGCCCGTGGTTGAATCTTTACGGCGGGGCGCGTTTCCCCGGTGCAGCGGCCCTGCGCTCCAACGCTTCTGTTCCTGTTCTCCGGTTGCGGGGCCTTGGTGATACAGGCTCTGCCCGTTCTTTGATTCAAAAAACACGCGGCCCGGGGAATTCCCCGGGCCGCGCATTTTTATCAACCGGGCAATGGCGTTCAGAACCGCTCCACGCCGTCCTTTGTCACCCGCGCCAGCACCAGCGGCGGCAGGGCCTGCGGCGCATCGCCAAAGGTGAGCGCCTCCCGGAACATGGCCTCAGCGGGATCCAGCTTTTCCTCGTACTCGGTGTAAAAGGTGGCGATTGCCTCGCCCTTTTCCACCCGATCCCCTGCTTTTTTGTGCAGCACGATCCCGGCCGCAAAATCAATGCCATCCTCTTTTTTAATGCGCCCGGCCCCCAGCACCACGCTGGACGAGCCGATCTTCTCGGTGTCGGTGGCCGTCAGCCAGCCGCTGGTCCGGGCCAAAACCTCGCGGCTGAAGCGCGCTTTGTGAAATTCGCCCGCATCGTCCAGCACGGCCGTGTCGCCGCCCTGCGCGGCAAACATCTGCTTCAGCTTTTCGTAGGCGGCGCCGCTGGCCACAGCCTGCTCGGCCAGGCGGCGGCACTCCTCCAATCCGCCCTTGCCCGCCAGGTGCAGCATGTTGGCGGCCAGCTGGTAGCACACCTCGGTCAGGTCGGCGGGGCCTTCGCCCTTCAGCACCTGCACCGATTCAATGACCTCCAGGCTGTTGCCTATGTTATGGCCAAGGGGGGTGTCCATATCCGTGATCAGGGCGGCCACCTTCCGGCCGTTGTGCCAGCCGATGTTCACCATGGCCTGGGCCAGCTCAATGGAGCCTTCCAGGGTTTTCATAAAGGCGCCGTTGCCGGTCTTCACGTCCAGCAGAATGCAGTCAGACCCGGCGGCCAGCTTTTTGCTCATAATAGAGCTTGCAATCAGCGGCACGCAGCCGATGGTGGCCGTCACGTCCCGCAAAGCGTACATTTTTTTGTCCGCGGGGGCCAGGTTGCCGCTCTGGCCGATCACGCTGATGCCGATCCGGTTCACCTGGTCAAAAAAACGCTGGCGATCCAGGCTTGTTTCGGTGCCGGGCACGGCCTCCATCTTGTCCACCGTGCCGCCCGTGTGCCCCAGGCCCCGGCCGCTCATCTTGGCGATCTTGACCCCGCAGGCCGCCACGATGGGCGCGATCACCAGGGTGGTCTTGTCGCCCACACCGCCGGTGGAGTGTTTGTCCGCCTTTACCCCCTCAATGGCCGACAGGTCCACCATGTCGCCCGAATGGGCCATGATCTGGGTAAGCTGCGCGGTTTCAGCGTCGGTCATGCCTTTTAAATAAATGGCCATCAGCAAAGCGCTCATCTGGTAATCGGGCACATCGCCCTTTACAAAGCCGTTTACCGCGAATTCCAGCTCTTCCCGATCAAGGGTGCCGCCGTCCCGCTTTTTTGCAATGATGTCATACATGCGCATAGGGCCTGCCTCCTTTGGCAAAAGACGCGGCAGCCCCCGGTCGCCCGGGGGCCGCCTGCAATGGTTTTCAAACTGCCGGTCAGCGCGAGCCCTTGTCATAGGGAATGCCCTCGGCCTTGGGCGCGCGGCTCTTTTTGCTGGTAAAAATCAGCACGATCATGGTAACGATATAGGGCAGCATCTGGTAGATGTTGCTGGCGGATTTAACCCCCTCGAAGCTAGGCAAAAACGGGATGCTGGAGCTGTACGAGGCGATCACCTTGAACAGCGCAAAGAAGAACGAGCCGCCCAAAATGGTCCAGGGGTTCCAGTTGCCGAAGATCATCACGGCCAGCGCCAGGAAGCCGTAGCCCGCCACGCTGGAGGCAAAGGTGCTGCCCGCCGCCAGGGTGTAGGCAAAGCCGCCGATGCCGCCGAAAATCCCGCCGATCATCACGCCCGCATAGCGCATTTTATACACATTGATGCCCACCGAATCAGCCGCCTGGGGGTGCTCACCGCAGGCCCGCAGCCGCAGGCCGAACTTTGTCTTGAACAGCAGCACCCAGGCGCCGATCAGCAGCAGGATGGCAATGGGGGTGGTAAGGTAAAAATACTTGAAGATCAGGTTGTTCCAAAAACTGGGGTCCGCATCGCCCAGGCCAAAGGTGGAACGGGTGATGCGCACCCAGGTCGGGATCATGATCTGGGTCTGGCCCTGGCCCTGGATCGCCCAGGTCACCACAATGGCAAAGGCCGGCGCAAACTGGTTCAGCGCGGTGCCCCCGATGGTCTGGTCCGCCTTCAGGTTGATGGCGGCAAACGCCAGGAACACCGAGTACAGCATGCCGCACAGGCCCGCCACCAGCACCGCGATAAACACGCCGAGCTGCGGGTGGGCGGGGCCGAAGCCGCTCATGTCCAGCGCCCGCAGGGTAAAGCAGGCCGCCAGTGCGCCAATCACCATAATGCCTTCCAGCGCAATGTTGATCACGCCCGAGCGCTCACTGAACATGCCTCCCAGCGCCACCAGAAGAAGCGGCACCGCAAACACGATGGTGCAGCTGAGAACGTTGGCTAAGGTGATCATTGTTTCGCCTCCTCTTCCTTTTCCTTGCGGCGCATCGAAAGCTTTGCCAGCATGGTGCGCATGAGCAGGCTGAACGCGGCCAGGTAAATAATGACCGCGATGATGATGTTGGTGGTCTCGCTGGAGAAATTCGGCTGCATGGCGCTGCCGCCCACGCTCAAATAGCTGATGAACAGCGAGCTCAGAATGGTACCCAGCGGGTGCGAGTTCGCCAGCAGCGCCACGGGGATGCCGTCGAACCCGCGGGTCAGCAGCACCTTTTCCAGCACGTACTGTCCGGTGCCGGCCAAGTAGTAAAGGCCGCCGCCGATGCCGGAAAGCGCGCCCGCGATCACCATGGAGAGCACGATGTTGCGGCTTGAGTTGATGCCTGCGTACCGGCTGGCGTTTTTGTTCATGCCGCAGGCCTTGAGCTCATACCCGAACGTGGTCTTCTGCAGCACAATGAACATCACAATGGCAAGCCCCACGGCAATGAAAATGCTGATGTTCATGTAAGGGGAGTTGAACGCCTCGTCCAGGCCCAGCTTCGGGATCAGGGCGCCGGGGTTCGCCTTGTTCAGGTCGGCCGTGCGGTCGCTGTTGGTGGCGCCCCAAAAGTTTGCCAGCGCCTTGGGTGTGTTCGCAAAGATCAGGTTCACCAGATACATGCCGATCCAGTTGAACATGATGCTGGTAATTACCTCGTTCACGTTGAACAGCGCTTTAAAGAGGCCCGGGAACAGGCCCCAGATGGCGCCGCCCAGCATCGAGGCGATCAGGCAGGCCCACCAGGGCATCTGGAACTGGGTCGCGCACATAATGGCAAAAAATGCGCCCATGGTGTACTGGCCCGGCGCGCCGATATTGAACAGGCCGGTCTTAAAGGCAAAGCCCACCGAAAGGCCGCACATCAGCAGCGGGGCCGCCTGATACAGCACCTTGGCAATGCGGTCCGGGCTGGAAAAGCCGGTGGTCAGCATGGCTTTCATTCCCTGCAGCGCCGCGGGCGCTTTCAGGATCAGCAGCAGCACAAAACCGAACGCCAGGCCCACCACAATCGAGATCAGGCTGGCCAAAAAGCTGTTGAAGGCCTGGCCCGAAACCGCTTTTTTGAGCTTATTCATTTGCAGCAGCCCCCTTTGTATTGCGTTTTGCGCCGGCCATGTAAAGGCCCAACTCCTGCACGGTGGTCTCCTTGGGGTCCAGCTCGCCCACAATTTCGCCCTCATACATCACCAGGATCCGGTCCGAAAGGTTCATCACCTCGTCCAGCTCCAGGCTCACCAGCAGCACCGCCTTGCCCCTGTCGCGCTCGGCCACCAGCTGCTTATGGATGTATTCAATGGCGCCCACGTCCAGGCCGCGGGTGGGCTGCACCGCCACCAGCAGCTCGGGGTCCTTGTCGATCTCGCGGGCAACAATGGCCTTCTGCTGGTTGCCGCCGGACATGCTGCGCGCCACCGTCGCCGGGCCCTGGCCGCTGCGCACATCGTACTGCTCGATCAGCTTCTGGGCGTATTGCACCACCTCGCCCTTTTTGATGAATCCCCGGCTCTGGAATTCCGGCTGCCAGTAGCGCTGCAGCACCATGTTGTCGGCCAGGGTATAATCCAGCACCAGGCCGTGCTTGTGCCGGTCCTCCGGGATGTGGCTCATGCCCAGCTTTGAGCGCTCGCGGATGGTGGCATGGCTGATGTCGTGCCCTTCCAGCTCCAGGCTGCCGCCGGTGATCTTTTCCAGGCCGGTCAGGCCATACACAAACTCGGTCTGGCCGTTGCCCTCAATGCCGGCAATGCACACGATCTCGCCCGCCCTCACTTCCAGCGAAACGCCCTTCACGGCATTGTTTTTATGCATTTTGCTGGGCACCACCATGTCCTGCACCTTCAGCACGGTCTTGCCGGGCTTTGCGGGCTGCTTTTCCACCGCAAAATCCACGTCGCGCCCCACCATCATGTGCGAGAGCTCCTCCTTGGTGGTATCCTTGATCTCCACGGTGCCGATGCACTTGCCCTTGCGCAGCACGGTGCAGCGGTCGGCCACCGCCATAATCTCGTTCAGCTTGTGGGTGATAAAAAGGATGCTCTTGCCCTCTTTGGTGAAGCCCCGCATGATCTCCATCAGCTCGTCGATCTCCTGCGGGGTCAGCACGGCGGTGGGCTCGTCGAAAATCAATATCTCATTGTCCCGGTACAGCATTTTCAGAATTTCAACCCGCTGCTGCATGCCCACGCTGATGTCCTCCACCATGGCGTCCGGATCCACCCGCAGGCCGTACTTCTCGCTCAGGGCCACCACCTTTTTGCGGGCCTCGTCCTTCTGGATGAACCCGCCCCTGCCCGGCTCTACCCCCAGGATGATGTTATCCAAAACCGAAAACACTTCCACCAGCTTAAAATGCTGGTGCACCATGCCAATGTGCAGAGCGTTGGCGTCGTTGGGGTTTTTGATCTTGACCTCCACGCCGTCTTTTTTAATGATGCCGGCCTCGGGCTGGTACAGCCCGAACAGCACGCTCATCAGGGTCGATTTGCCCGCGCCGTTCTCGCCCAGCAGCGCGTGCACCTCGCCTTTTTTCAGCTGCAAAGTGATGTTGTCATTCGCCTTGATGCCCGGGAACTCTTTGGTGATGTTCAGCATCTCAATGACATACTCACTCATTGGCTCCTCCTCCTTTTTTCGCCACAAAGCCGCGGCTTTCTTACTATACATTATATCTTTTTTCGTGGATAAAAAGCAAGTAAAGGTGAGAAAAAGTGGCAAAACCGCTCAAAAAAGCGGGGCGTTCCGCACCACGGAGCGCCCCGCCCGCAAACACTTCCCCCCAAGCGGGGGGCGCGGCCTTTCGCCCGCCTTCCCCTGCCGCCGGGCCCGGGCTTATTCCAGCCCCTGGATGGACTGCTCCACCCGCGCCAGTTTTTCTTTGGCCCGCGCCAGCTTTTGGCGGATCTCTTCCACCACCTGCGCGGGCGCCTTGCTCACAAAGCCCTCGTTTTCCAGCTGGCGGCTGAATTGCGCGATCTCTTTTTCAGCGCCTGCCTTTTCCTTTCCCAGGCGCGCCAGCTCTTTTTCCCGGTCGATCAGTTCCATCATGGGAATAAAGCCCCGCGCATTGTGGGTGATGGCCTGTGCCATTCCGGCGGTGGGCCCCTCGTAGGTTTCGGTCAGGGTCACATCCGTAGCAAAGGCAAACTTGGCCAGGTATTCGCCTCCGCGGCCAAAGGCGGCCATTTCGGCGGTTTCAATGATCATGCTGGTGCGTTTGGCCGGGTGCACGCCCATCTCGGCGCGCAGGTTGCGCACGGCCTTGATGTAATCCATCAGCATTTCAAAGTCGGCCTCGTCGGCGGCAAAATCCAGCTCTTTGCAGAACACCGGCCATTGCTCCACCATAATGCTCCCGCCCGCGCCGGGCAGCGCCCGGTAGATTTCCTCGGTGATAAAGGGCATGAACGGGTGCAGCAGCTTCAGCGCCTGGCACAGCACATACACCAGCACTTTCCGGGCGGCGTCGGCCTCGGCCGGGTCGGCCGCGTTCAGCCGCACCTTGGCGATCTCGATGTACCAGTCGCAGTACACCTCCCAAATGAAATCCTGCACCTTCTGCGCCGCCAGGCCCAGCTCAAATTTTTCCAGATGTTCGGTCACAGCCGCCGCCAGGTGGTTCAGGGTCGAGAGCACCCATTTGTCGCTCAGATCCAGCCGGTCCGCCCCGGGCAGGCCGGGCGCAAAATCGCCCGGCAGGTTCATCATCACGAACCGGGCCGCATTCCACAATTTATTCGCAAAGTTGCGGCTGGCCCGGATCTTCTCTTCAGAAAAACGGGTGTCGTTGCCCGGGGTGGACCCCAGAATCAGGGTCAGGCGCAGCGCGTCCGCGCCGTATTGCGCAATGACCTCCAGCGGGTCGATGCCGTTGCCCAGGGACTTGGACATTTTGCGCCCCTGGGCGTCCCGCACCAGGCCGTGGATGAGCACCGTGTCAAAGGGCGCTTTGCCGGTATATTCCAGGCCCGAAAAGATCATGCGGCTCACCCAGAAGGTGATGATGTCGTAGGCCGTAACCAGGGTGTTGGTGGGGTAGAAATACTTGTAATCCTCTGTGTCGCCGGGCCAGCCCAGGGTGCTGAACGGCCACAGTGCGCTGGAGAACCAGGTATCCAGCGTGTCTTCGTCCTGCCGCACCGGGCCGCCGCATTTGGGGCAGGCGGCCAGCGGTTCAGCGCTCACATGCACCTCGCCGCATGCGTCGCAGTAATAAGCCGGGATGCGGTGCCCCCACCACAGCTGGCGGCTGATGCACCAGTCCCGGGTGTTTTCCATCCAGTGATAATAATTTTTACTGAACCGCTCGGGCACGAACCGGATGGTTCCGTTTCTCACCGCCTCAATCGCGGGTTTTGCCAGCGGCTCCATGCGCACGAACCATTGCTTTGAAACCATGGGCTCAATGGTGGTACCGCAGCGGTAGCAGGTGCCCACGTTGTGGGCATGGGGCTCGATCTTTTCCAGGTAACCGCCCGCTTCCAGGTCGGCCACGATCGCCTTTCGGGCCTCGTACCGGTCCAGCCCGGCATACCTGCCGCAATCCGCGGTCATGTGGGCGGTTTCGTCCAGGCATTTCACAATGGGCAGCCCGTGGCGCTGGCCCACCTCAAAGTCGTTGGGGTCGTGGGCCGGGGTAATCTTCACCACACCGGTGCCAAAATCCATGTCCACATAGGTGTCGGTCACAATGGGGATCTCTTTGTTCACCAGCGGCAGCAGCACCTTTTTGCCCTGCAGGTGCCTGTAGCGCTCGTCGTCCGGGTGAATGGCCACCGCCGTGTCCCCCAGCATGGTCTCGGGCCGGGTGGTGGCAAGCACCAGGCATTCGCTTGTACCCACAATGGGGTATTTCAGGTGCCAGAAAAAGCCCTCCTGGTCCTCATACTCCACCTCGGCGTCTGAAATGCTGGTCCTGCAATGGGGGCACCAGTTGATGATGCGCTCGCCCCGGTAGATCAAATCCTTGTCATACAGGTCCTTAAAAACCTTCAGCACGGCTTTGGAACAGCCCTCGTCCATGGTAAAGCGCTCGCGCTCCCAGTCGCAGCTGCACCCCAGCTTTTTGAGCTGGTCCACAATGCGCCCGCCGTATTGCTCTTTCCAGGCCCAGGCCCGCTCCAAAAAGCCGTCGCGCCCCAGGTCCTCTTTCGTCAGGCCCTCTTCCTTCATCTTGGCCACCACCTTGGCTTCGGTGGCAATGGAGGCATGGTCGGTGCCGGGCACCCACAGGGCGGCGTAGCCCTGCATGCGTTTAAAGCGGATCAGGATATCCTGCCAGGTCTCGTCCATGGCATGGCCCATGTGCAGCTGGCCGGTCACGTTGGGCGGGGGCATCACGATGGTATAGGGCTTTTTTTCCGGATCCGGCTGGGTGTGAAAATAGCCGCCGTTCAGCCAAAACGCATAAATGTCGTCTTCCACCCGTGCGGGGTCATAAAGCTTTTCCAGTTCCTGCATTGGTTTCCCTCCTGTTGTTGAGTCTGGGGCAACAAAAAGCAGGCCGCCCCAGGTGCTTGATGAAAACACACTTGGGACGGCCTGTGCGCACACAAAACCGCGGTACCACCCAAATTGCCCCGCCTTTTTGCCGGCACGGCCACTCGAGAGCCCGGTAACGGGGGCAAGGCGTGCAAGGCTATTTCAAACAGCGTTCGCCCTGCCTGCTCAAAAGCGACAACGCGCCGCGCCCTTTGCCGGGCTTTCACCTGCCCCCGGCTCTCTTTTTCAAACGGCATTGCGGCGCGCCCTCTTTCTCGGCGCATTTATTGTTTTATTATAGGTGCAAAGGCGTGATTTGTCAACGGGGCTCACCCCATCGACACCCCCATCCGGCGGGCCACTTCCAGCATGCCGTGGCCGTCCGGCACAAGGCGGCTCTTGCCAGCCACCTCGGCCAGCGGGTTTTCGGTCACATGGTTGTTCTTCATCGCCACCGTCACGCCGTAGTGCTCGTGCTCCACCAGCTTTGCCGCATAGGCACCGAACTGGGTGGCCAGTACCCGGTCGTAGGGCGACGGGCTGCCCCCGCGCTGCATGTGGCCGGGCACACAGACCCGCGTTTCAAACCCGGTCATCGCTTCGATCTGGCGGGCGATCCGGTTGGTCGCCGTAACCTCCCCCGCCTCGGCGCGCTTTGCCGCCCGCTCTTTTTTCTTCATGCGGGCTTCTTCCGCGTCATAGACCCCCTCGGCCACCGCCAAAATGGAAAAGGTCTTGCCCTCGCCCGCCCGCTTTTCCACCGCAGCGCACACGTTATCAATGGTATAAGGCAGCTCAGGAATGAGAATAATATCTGCGCCGCCCGCAATTCCCGCATACAGGGTCAGCCAGCCTGCCTTGTTTCCCATCAGCTCCACCACCATGCAGCGGCTGTGGCTGCCGGCCGTGGTGTGCACCCGGTCGATCACCTCGGTGGCAATGTCCACCGCCGTGTGAAAGCCAAAGGTAACGTCGGTGCCAAAAATGTCGTTGTCGATGGTCTTGGGCAGGCCGATCACATTCAGGCCCTCTTCGCTGAGCAGGTTGGCCGTTTTGTGGGTGCCGTTGCCGCCCAGGCACAGAAGGCAGTCCAGCTTCATCTCTTTATAATTCTTTTTCATGGCGGCCACCTTGTCCACCTTGTCCTCCCCCACCACGCGCATCAGCTTAAAGGGGGTCCGCTTGGTGCCGAGAATGGTGCCGCCCACCGTAAGAATGCCGGAAAACTCGTCCGGCCGCATGACCCGCCATTCGCCGCCGATCAGCCCGGAATAGCCGTTGGAAATGCCAATCAGCTCCACCTCTTCGCCCATGCGCTGGTACAGCGCCTTTGCCACGCCCCGCAGGGTGGCGTTCAGGCCGGGGCAGTCGCCCCCGGAGGTCAAAATGCCCACGCGCTTTTTCATGATCTCACGTCCCCTTTTTACCTGAAAATACAAGCTTTGCTACTAAAAGAGTAGACCCCTTGCCCCCGGTTTGTCAATGGCTTCAGAATAAAAATGCCACACCGAAAAATTTTACCAACGGGGTGTTGACAAACGCAAACAGCTTCGCTATAATAATAAGGCACTCGGGAAAATCCCCTTGTGCGAACCGGTATTGGAGAATTGTGTAAGGGTAGCACGACAGACTCTGACTCTGTTTGTGAGGGTTCGAATCCTTCTTCTCCAACCAAAAAATAGCAGCAGCGTAAAAAGTGCTGCTGCTATTTTTTTCAGCACGGGGTGTAGCGCAGTTGGTAGCGCGCCTGGTTCGGGACTAGGAGGCCGTGGGTTCGAATCCCGTCACTCCGACCATGAGAAGACCGTCGACTTTTGTCGGCGGTCTTTTGCTATGCCTTTGTTTATGCTGGGTTGTAGGATTTTCGGGAAAGGAAAGTCCCATAATTATACACATAAAATTAAGCTGAGTGACAAAACTTTTTATACATGTTATAATATAAACTGCAAAAAGGGGGCCATATGATGCGGAAAATAGAAGATGTATTAGATTTTAGGGGAGATATTTCACCGTTTCTTACTCATCTAACGAGGGGAACTGAGAACAAACAAGCAAAAGAAATTCTTGAAGACATTATATCTTCAAGACAGCTATTACAAAGCGGCAATAAAACTAGTAGCGCTTGTTATGGTTGTATAGATATTCATTGGGATGATACAAAAAAGAAAAGTTTATTTTCATCTATTAGTTTTACTGAAACTCCACTTAATGAAATTCATTGTCTCCTTGAAATAGAAAACAGACAAATTGAATTAGAACCCTATGGACTTGTATTTATTAAGAAGAATCTTATGAAGAAAAATATCTCACCTGTATTGTACCTAAATAATTATGGAGAAAACATAGATAATCTAATTCATGCTCTAGGAGATATTGTTACCCAAAACGATTATCCTGAAGAATTGCACAAAATTTTCCCTCTAATTTCGTCGATGGGAAATATGTTAACTCCTCGAAATGGGCCATCAAGAGCGGGAACCTTTGATTTTTCATGGGAACGAGAATGGAGGCGGCCTTACTGCTATGGTTCTTTTGAGATAGATTTTGAAAATGATATTTTTATTGGACTGTGTCCACATGATGAGATTACACACTTTGAAGAATATGCGCAGAGAATATTGGGACATCAAATTTTATTTATTGACCCTCAAAGGAATGCAAAGTGGTATGCCAAAAAATTAATTGAACGTAGACGCAAATTTGGCCTAACCGTCTCAGTTGTTTAATTATAGACTAACTACTGAAAATACAGCTTACTGATTGCCTCTAAATCATTGATTTTACTGGGTTTCTCCAAGTCCCGTAATTGCACTCCGACCATGCTCAGAAGAAGTCGATTTCTTTAAACAGGAATCGACTTCTTTTGCTTTTTGTGCTATGGTTTAATCATAAAAAACCTTTCCCCTGCAACGGGATAAAAAGGTTGCAATTTGCCTATGGCGTTCCAAAATGATTCATCCTATCATTAAAAAGCGTGTAAAGGAGGCTGCCTGTGGGCCTTATTTTATTGGTGGAAGACGAGCCGGGCGCAGCCGCGCTCCTGCGCCGCTGCATTGAAAACGGTGCCTCGGGGCATCAGCTTGCAGCTTTTCCAAAGGCGGCCGAGGCCCTTTCCTATGCGGCGAAAAACAAGGTTGATCTGTTCATTTTAGACATACAGCTTTTGGATTACCGGGGAACTGAACTGGCAAGGCAGCTGCGCTCCATGCCGGAATATCGGTTTACGCCAATCCTTTTTACCACAGAGCTGGCTGGGGAAGAGCTGGCTGCCTACCGGGAAATCAAATGCTACGATTTTCTGGTGAAGCCCTTCACAGAGGCTGAATTTCAAAAAGCATTTCAAGCGGCGCTGGAAATGAAGGCCCAGATGCAGGCGGCTCCGGAAATCCTCCGAATTGAGCAGAAGCAGTTTCTGTTTGAATACGAGATCAGAAACATCCTCTACATCGAATCGTTCGGCAAAAGGCTTTTGATCCATGCGGCACAAAGCGGCGAACGCGAAGTAACCGACCAGATCTCTGGCTATGGCCTGTCAAAGCTGCTGAGCATGGTGCCGCCGAACCGTTTGCTGCAATGCCATAAAAGCTTTTTGGTCAATCCGGTTCACATTTGTAAAATAGACAAGGCAAACCGCCTGCTTTACCTGAAGGGGTGCAAAACCGCAATCCCGGTTGGTGAAAAATATCAAAAAACAGTGTATGAGCGTGAACAGCCATGACTAGTTCTATCTTTTTGCAGAGCGTATTGGACGGGCTTCTGCTGGCCCTTTCCAGCCTCGGGCTGCTGGGCCGCTCCAGGGGAAAGCTGGACCGGCTGCTTCCGTTGCTGTTCGTCGGCATCTGCCTGCTTTCCCGCCTGGGGCTTGGGGATCACGATACCGAAATGGCATATGCCGTGCTCCCTGTGGATCATATCGTCGCATTTCTGTTTCTTTTCCTCGGCGTGCTGTTGCTGAACAGCCTGTGGTTTCAAAAGGGCGAGGGGCATACGCTCTTCGGCACGGTTGCCGCCTTTGCGCTGTATCTTCTGCTGAGGGAACTCTGTTTGTTGTTCCTTGCCCTGTGCGGTCTGGCGGAGCCCGTGTGGTATCTCTATGTGGGCCGGGCGCTGCCCCTCTGCCTCTGGCTGGCGCTTTGGAGCACGGGGGCGCTCCGGTGGCTGCGGGACAAGCTGGCGGATGGCGACCCCGTTATTTGTGTGGTGTGCAGCAACACGGCGCTGCTGCTCTTGCTGCTGCTCCTCCTGTTTCGATTTGACTTTTCCGCCATGCTCCGTTGGCTGCCGGCAACGGTGGGTGCGGTGGGGCTGTTGGCGGTTTGCGATGCGGCTGCCCTGCTCCTTCGGCAGCACCGCATCCAGGCCCAGCGCAGAACAGCTATGTTGGAGCAGTATCTTCCCCTGGTGGAAGAGCTGATTGAGCAGGTGCGGGCGCGTCAGCATGACTTTAACAACCAGATGATGGCGGTTGCCGCGGCGGTTGCCACTGCACACGATTTACAGCAGGCGCAGCAAGCAGTCACCTCTCTGCTCCAGCACGTAAAACTGGACGGCGCGGACAAGGAACTGTTAAAATGCGACAGTAAAGTGATCAGCGGGCTGCTGTTTGGTAAAATAAAGCAGGCGGAATTAAAACAGGTTCGTGTGGAAGTAACAATCGCAGGCTCCTTTCTCCGCCGTACCTTATCGGAGGCAGACTGGGTGGAGCTGATCGCCATTTTGCTCGACAACGCCGTTGAGGCTGCTTCGCCCGGCGATGTTCTTTATGCCAGGGCCGCAGAGCAAGCGGATGGGCTGCGGTTTTCTGTTTTGAACCCCCACCGGGCTTTATCCAACCTGGAATTTATCCAGATGTTCCGGCGTGGCTGGTCCACCAAGGGGGAAGCCGGGCATGGCTACGGCCTGTATAACGTCCGCCAGATCGTGGAGCGGCACGCAGGCAAAATCATTACCGGCAACGACCAGCTGAACGGCATTTCCTATATCTCCATCGGGGTGTTGGTTCCCTGAAAATTGAAGTATCCAACAGCAGGGGTTTTATGGGGCGAACCGTTTCGTTCCCATAAAACCCCTGTTTGTTCCCATCGTCTTGTCTTTGCGGCGGGGGATGCTAATATAGAGATGCAAACAGATAAATTTCAACCGAAAGGAACTGCAGCCATGCAAAATTTCATATTGGAAGGAAAAAAAATAGCCAGGCCGGTTCTCGTCACACTGTGTCTTCTTACGCTGCTGGCCTGTATTCTTTCCTGTACCCTGTATCGGGAGTATACAATCCATTTTGAGCTTGACCCCTGGGAAATCGGCACCGAGTTTTTAAGCCTTTTATTCCCCCTGTTTGTTACCGTTCCGATCTGCTGGCAGCTTTACTATGAACGCCGGGACCGTTTTCTCACCTACACCCTGCCCCGCATCAGCAAGCGCCGCTATCTGGCCGTCAAGTGGTGTGCGTGTGCGGTATCGGCATTCCTCATAATCGTGATCCCCTATTTCATCTCCGCCCTGTTTGCGCTGTACGTCCGGGCTCCGCAGGAGCTTAAGCCGCTCTCCGGGGGCTATTCTCACATTTTCCTCAGCCTGTATGCACAAAAGCCGGTTCTCTATGCGTTATTGCTCTCTGTGTGGAAAGGGCTGATGGGCGCACTCACCATGACCTTTGGTTTTGTTCTGGCGCTTTATGGCAGCAATGTATTTGTAATCCTGACCGGGCCGTTTATCTATGTCATTTTGGAGAATTTCTTTTGGGCAATTCTCGGCGTGCCGGAACTGCGCTTTGTAACAGCCTTTGAGCCCACCAGCCTAAGCGCTCTGGCTGTCCCCGCCCTGTCATTTACGGCAGGGCCGGCGCTGATGTGTATTATGATGGGATTGGTGGCGTTCTTTTTCCAAAAAGTAAAAAAGCGCTCCATTTACCTGGTGTAATCTCATGATGTACCGTGTATGGGCAAAGGTCGGCCTGGGAAAATTTTTCCTGATTTTTGGGTTATCCCTTTTGTTTGGGCTGAGCGAAAGGGCGGGCGGGCAAAATTCTCTTCCTCTTCATTTACTTGCAGTCCTGAACGACCAGTATTATTTCATTTTCGCTGTGCTGCCTGTTTTTCTGTTTCTCTGTACCAGCCTGATGGAGGACGACACGCTTTTGGTGCTGGGCCGGTATGAAACCTATGGCCGATACTTTTTCCACAAATGGCGGGCGCTGTCTGTCATCGCTGCGTTGTTCTGCCTTGGGCAGATGGCCGCGCTTGCTCTTTCCGGCCTGGGGCTTCCCGTCTCCGGGGGCTGGCCGGGAGATTCGGCAGATCAATGGCGCGGGGTATTTACGCTGCTGCAGGGGTATTTCCCATCACCGTGGGCCGCCATCCTCTGCAGCGCCGGGCAACTGCTTGTGGGATACTGGCTGATTGGGCTTACAACCCTTTGCCTGGGCCACTTTTGCAGCCGGTCTCTGGCAATCAAGCTGTTCATGGCGCTCTATTTATTCGCGGTGCTCTGGATCAAGCTTCCGGTCATGTCCCGCCCGCCCTTTGTATTTTTGACCGGCTTCAACCACTGGGTATTCCTGCTCCACAATCTCGCGCAGCCTTGGCGCCTGCCGCTGACCGCCGCCACCACAGCGATTCTTGTGGCCGGAATGGTGTGGCTTATCACCCAAAAATGGCGATGGCAGCCCTCGGTTTCGGGGCCCGGCGGGCAGGGTCTGGTTTCCTACTATCTCCGTGTTCTGTTTACCAGAAAAAACGGGCTGCTTCTGCTTGGCCTGCTCTTGCCCGTCGCGGCCTGGACCTGGGTTACCGGGGGCGTGCCGCAGGATGGTACGGATTGGCTGATCCGCCTGTTTGCGGGCCACGGCACCGGATATTTTTACCCAATGGGCCTTTTCGGGCTGCTGGCCATCGAGCTGCTTCCACTATGGCCGCTGGGCGTGTTCTGCACCCAGGCGGCCGGCGAGCGCTCCGTTTTTCTGGCAGTCCGCCTGCGGCGAAAAAAAGATCTTTTGGGGGCGCTGCTTTATACCGGGCTGCTCTGGATTCTTGCGTATAGCTGTGTGCTGGCCCTTGCGGCCGTCGTGCCTCCCCTGCTGCTGGGCTTTTCCCTAAACATGGGCCTGGCCTTGTCCGCAGTGGGGCTGAAACTTCTGGATGTTGCGTTTCAATTCCTGCTGATCCTGTCCGCCCTCTGCGCAACAGGGCAGGCGACGGCGGGATTTGTGGCCGTTTTGCTGCTGCATTTTCTTTGCGTGCTCCCCATTCCCTGGCTCCCCATTGGGCTTTCCAGCCTGGCCCGGCTGAACCTTCCGCAAACAGGCGGAACCGTGTCGGGCACGGCCGCGGCCGTGCTGCTGTCGGCCCTTTGCCTGGCCCTGATTCTCTGGCTTTACCGCCGGGGCGTCCAGCGGCTGTTCAATCATTAAGGAGGATTACCTATGGAACCCATTATTTCATTAAACCAGGTAAGCAAAAGTTTTTCCGGCCGGCGCGTTCTGTCCGGCGTTTCCCTGAATATCGAAAAGGGAAGCACTGTTGGCGTCGTTGGAACCAACGGAAGCGGAAAATCGGTCCTGTTCAACCTGATCTGCGGCTTTCTGGTTCCCGACAGCGGGCAGGTCCGTGTGCGGGGGCATATTTTGGGCAAAGGCCGCGATTTTCCTGAGAACGTAGGGGTGCTGATCAACTCTCCCGGTTTTATCGGCCTTAATACAGGATTGCAGAATTTGCGGTATCTGGCCGGCATTCGCGGCACAGCCGGTGAAAAAGAAATTCGTTCCGCCATGCACAAGGTAGGCCTCGACCCGGAGGATAAAACAAAGGTGGAGCATTACTCCCTGGGCATGAAGCAAAAGCTGGGCATCGCACAGGCTATTATGGAAAATCAGGATATCCTGATTCTGGACGAGCCGTTCAACGCCCTCGACTATAAAACCTACAACGATACAAAAGAGATTATCCGTATCCTCCAGGCGGAAGGGCGAACCATTCTAATGACCTCCCACAATTATGCCGATTTGGAAACGCTTTGTACCCATCTCTATGCAATAGAAGAGGGAAAACTAAGTGTTTTATCCGGCGAGGAAATGAAGCAGCGATTTCGTGGGTGAACAAAATTTGTTCCGTTCCAATGCCGCCGCCTGAAAAAAGGTTTAATTTTACCGTGTTCGGCAAATCAAAAGCTCCCTCTCTCCGCTGTTATATCCCCTCCAGAAAACGGAACACTGAACATAACAAGTGAATTTTTCTTCAATCAGGGGTGTCCCGCGCTATCTTTGTTGGGGTTCGTTTGGTATAATGTCCCCATGAGCAAATTTTCCCAAACAGGGGTTAACGCCATTATTCGGAGAGGGAGTGTAGCATGCTGAAATCTTTGGTCCGGTCGGGCCTGCGGGCAGGGCTGAAAAACTGGCCCTCCATATTGTTTTTTGAAATCACCTACAAAATCGCCGGCTATTTGCTGTTCCTGAATCTCTGGGACCTGCTCAAGGCGTCCGCACTGCGGGCGGCGGGGGTTTCAGTGATCGGCCAGCGGAACATCGGCCTGGTCTTCCGCAGCCCCTTCTGTGTGCTGCTGATCCTGTGCTTTTTCTTGTTCCTTGTATACTATGTCTATCTGGAAATCACGGCCCTGGTTCTTTACTGCGAGGAGGGCTGGCAGGGCCGCTTCATTTCAATCTGGCCGCTCTGGAAACAGGCTTTTCTGCGGTCCCTGGCACTTTTTCAGCCGCGGAATCTGCCCGCAATCCTGGCCCTGGTGCCCGTGATCGGGCTGTCCGCTCTGCCGCTCACAAACGGCTTTGCCGGGAAAATACAAATCCCCGAATTTGTATTTGACTATCTCAAAGGCGCCCCCAGCCTGTTCGCCGCGTTTCTTGCCGTCATGGCGGCTTTAAACCTTCTGCTTTTTTTCTGTCTTTTCTCCTTTCCCGCCGTCATTCTGGGCGGGAAGCGCTATTGCGGCGCTTTGGGGGAAAGCCGGCGGCTTTTGAAGGGCAGAAAGCTCAAAACGGCTCTCTTTCTTTTAGCCTGCGTGCTTGCCTTCCTTTTGGCCGCGCTCCTGCTGTCGGTCTGTATGATCCTTCTTCTCTGGGGCTTCAGCAAGCTGGAATTTGCGCCCGACGGCGGTAAGTCTGTATTTACGTTCCACTACCTCAAGTGGAGCGCCGCAGGCGGTGTGCTGCTTGGCATCCTGGGGCCTGTGTCGCTGTTCTCTGCGATTCTTTCCCTGTACCATCACTACCGCGGTGATCCCCGGCCGTGCGCCGCGCCAGCAAAGCGCACGGTCAAGTCGGTTCTTTTCAGCGGCTTTTTCGTCGCCGCTGCCCTGCTTGCCCTGATGGTATTCAGCGAAACCGAGCTGGGCGGGGTCCCCTACTCCGCGCCGCAGGCCGGCATGATCGTGGTGTCCCACCGGGCGGGCGCCGCCTTTGCGCCCGAAAACACCCTGGCCGCGCTGGAATGGTCCATTCATGAGGGCGCCGGCATGGCCGAGATCGACGTACAGCAGACCCGGGACGGCGAGCTGATCGTTCTGCACGACTCCGATTTTCGGCGCGTGGCGGGGCTTGACCAAAAGGTCTGGGAGACCGATTATTCCACGGTGCAGTCGCTGGACGCAGGGTCCCATTTTTCCCCTGCGTTCGCGGGGGAACGGATCCCCACCCTGAGCGAAATGCTGAACGCGGCCAAGGGCCGCATCCGGCTGATGATTGAACTGAAAGCCACCGGGCACGAAACCGCGCTGGTGGAACAAACGATCGCCCGGATCCGGGCCGCCGGGATGGAAAACCAGTGTGTCATCGCCTCCATGGATTCTCTCCTGCTCCAAAAAAGCAAGGAACTCGCCCCCAACATCAATACCGTCTATATCACGATTATGGCCTTCTCCGACCGTTACGATCTCCCCTATGTGGACGGTTACAGTGTGGAAACCAGCTTTTTAAACGCCGAACTGGTAACGCAGCTCCATGCCGAGGGGAAAGAGGTCTACGCCTGGACCGCCAATTCCGACGCGAACATGCTCAAAATCATTCGCATGGGCGCCGACGGCCTGGTCACAGACAATCCGCCCCTGGCAAACTTTTTTCTGAGCATTACCGATCGCAACTATTTTCTGAACTCCCTCACCGAGCTGCTTTATCCCAAAGTTCCAAATTGACCCCGCCTTGGGCCGAACCCGGCGCGGGCGTAGGCCCGGGGCGGCTTTTCTGCATTTTCGATTTATGATAGGGAGAATCCCGGGAGCCATTATGTCTGATATCATTGAAGTGAAGGATCTTGCCCTGCCGGAACTGGACGTTTTCGCCCGTCTCACAGAAGCCCAGCTGCGCAGCCGGCTCGAGCCGGAAAAAGGTATTTTTATCGCCGAGAGCCCCAAGGTGATCCAGCGCGCGCTGGACGCCGGGTGCGAGCCAATTTCGCTTTTGATGGAGCGCAGGCAGATTGAGGGGCAGGCCAGCGGCATCCTTGCCCGCTGCGGCAGCGCGCCCGTCTATACCGCCAGCCGGGAGCTGCTGGCCGGTCTGACCGGTTATCAGCTGACCCGCGGCGTCCTGTGCGCCATGCGCCGCCCCCGCCTGCCCCAGGCCGAGCAGCTCTGTGCCGGGGCGCGCCGGATCGCGGTGCTGGAAGGGATCGTGGATTCCACCAATCTCGGCGCTATCTTCCGGTCCGCCGCCGCGCTGGGGGTCGACGCCGTATTGACCACCCCCTCCTGCTGCGATCCCCTTTGCCGGCGGGCCGTGCGGGTCAGCATGGGCACCGTTTTCCAGGTGCCCTGGGCGTGGCTCGGCGCCGACCCTTCCGAATGGCCGCAGCCGGGGCTGGAACGCCTGCAAAAGCTGGGCTTTAAAACCGCCGCCATGGCCCTCAGCGATACCGCCCTCAGCATCGAGGACCCCCGCCTCATGAAGGAAGAAAAGCTCGCGATCCTGCTGGGCACCGAGGGCGACGGCCTGGCCCCCCGCACAATCGCCGGCTGCGATTACACGGTCCGCATCCCCATGGCCCACAATGTGGACTCGCTGAACGTGGCCGCCGCCAGCGCCGTGGCCTTTTGGCAGCTCCGGGCCAAAAGCGAATGACCCTACAAAAAATCATTATAATTCACAAAAACCATTGCAATTGTTCGTCTAAAATGCTAGACTATAAATATTACAGATCTTGTCTTTGCCAAGGTCTGCGTTCGTAGCAGAGAGTTGATACCTTTATGCCACGCGGCATAAAGGTATTTTTTTGCAAAAAAGTATTTTGGAAAGTTTAGGAGAATTCATGTCAGACGCACTTTTATTCGATTCGTTGTCCCTTTCCTCCCCGCTGGCACGCGCCGTTTCCGAGCTGGGCTATGCCGAAGCCACCAACATCCAGGCCCAGGCGATCCCCTACCTTTTAAATGGGCGGGACGTCATTGGCCGCAGCAGCACCGGCACGGGCAAGACCGCCGCGTTCGGCATTCCCGCCGTGGAATGTGTGGAAGGCGAAAACAAGCGCCCGCAGGTGCTGGTGCTCTCGCCCACCCGGGAGCTTGCAATGCAGATCGCGCGGGAAATGCAAAAATACGCAAAATACAAGGAGGGCGTCTGCATCGCCACCGTTTACGGCGGCGCGCCCATGACCGACCAGATCCGCCTGTTAAAGCGCGCCAACATCGTGATCGGCACCCCGGGCCGCCTGATGGACCACCTGCGCCGCAAGACCCTCAAGCTCAGCGACATTAAAATGGTCGTGCTGGACGAAGCCGACGAAATGCTCAGCATGGGCTTTGTAGAGGACATTCAGACCATTCTGAAACAGGCCCCCGCCGCGCGGCAGACCGTGCTCTTTTCGGCCACCATGCCGCCGGCCATCCTCACCATTGCGGAAGAATTCCTCACAGATCCCCAGATGGTGGACGTGATGACCGGCCAGGAAACCCAGGCGGACATCGAGCAGACCTATTACTACGTGCCGCACTCCAAAAAGCAGGAGGCGCTCTCGCTGCTTTTGCAGCACTCCGGCAGCCGCCGCGCCATCGTGTTCTGCAACACCAAAAGCATGGTCGACGAACTGGCGGCCCTTTTGCAGAAGCAGGGCGTCAAGGCCGCCGGCCTGCATGGCGATATGACCCAGGCCCTGCGCTCCACCGTCATGCAGAGCTTCCGCAGCGGCAGCACCCGGGTTCTGGTCGCCACCGACGTGGCTGCCCGCGGCATCGACGTTTCCGACATCGACGCGGTCATCAATTTCGATCTGCCCCAAAGCTTTGAATATTACGTCCACCGCATTGGCCGTACCGGCCGCGCCGGCAAACAGGGCGTGTCCCAAACCTTGATCACCGATGCAAAGCAGGCTGCCACCCTGCGCAGTCTGATGCGGTTTACCGGCAGCAAAATCTCCGAGCGCAGCCTGCCCACGGGCCAGGATATGATGGAGCGCCGGGTGTCTGAAATGGCCGGGGAGCTTCTGCCGCTGCTGCAGCAGCCCGCGGGCCAGGCGGCACAGCTGCTGGTAAAACGCCTGCAGGGCGGCGAGGCCTCCGGCATTGGCCCAGAGCAGATCGCGCTTGCGCTGGCCGAAAAGCTGCTGGGCGGCGACAGCCAGTTCAAAACGCTCGTTATGCCAAAGCTCAAGTCCGCCCCGCAGGCGGCCGGCAGCGCTTCCCCCATGGTCACCGTCACCGCAAACATCGGCCGCAGCGACCGGGTCATGCCCAACCACTTTGTGGGGGCCATTGCCGAAATTCTGGATATCCCGGGCAGCAGCGTGGGCAAGATCGACATTGGGCAGGAGGCAACGCGCATCGGCCTGCGGGAGGATGTTGCGGCCGCCCTTATGAACCACAAAAAGGCGATCCGCATCAACGGCCGGGAGGTCGCGTTCACCGTATCCCACGCCAAGCGGGGCGGCCGGCCGGCCGCCGACCGCTCCAGGCGCGCGCCGCAGCGGCGCAAATCCGGCCGATAAACACAAGTTCAAAATAAAAACACGGGGGCGCGGCCAATGGCCGCGCCCCCGTGTTTTATCCTTCAAATTCAGTTTCCTTGCACATCAGCCCTTGATGGCGCCGCCGGTCACGCCGGCAATGATCTTGTCAGACAGGAATACATACAGCAGGAACGTGGGCGCAAACACAATCACCACGGCCGCAAACATTCCGCCGTAATCGTTGGTGTACTGCATGCCCTTCACCATGTTGTACAGGCCCACCGCAATGGGGCGCACCCGCGCCTTGCTGGCGAACAGCATGGACATGAAGAACTCGTTCCAGATGGTGATAAAGTTGAAGATGGTCACCGTAATAATGCCGGGCTGTGCCAGGGGGAACATGATCTTCCAAAAGGTCTTGGTGGGGGTGCAGCCGTCAATGGCGGCCGCCTCCTCAAAGGTAAACGACAGGTTTTGGAAGAACGACAGCAGGAAGAAGATTGCGAAGGGCACGTTCATGGCAATGTACAAAAAGATGATCAGGCCCCGGGTGTTGGTAAGGCTCAGCTGGGTGATCACCGAGAACAGCGGCATAACGATCATGATGACCGGAATGCCCAGCGCCGTGGCAAACATGTTCTGCAGCAGCATGTTGCCCTTGAAGCGGAAGCGGGACAGCGCGTAGGCCGCAGGGGCCGACACCAGCACAATCAGGGTGCAGGAGATCGCGGTATAAATGAGGGAGTTCACAAAGAACCCGCTCACCTTCTGCGATTTCCAGGCGTTGGTGTAGTTCTCCCAATGGAAGCCGGAAGCAAACTTAAACAGCTCGCCGCCCAATATCTCGCGGCTGGTCGAAAGCGAGGCCAGCATCACCCAGCCCACCAGCAGCACAGTGAACACCAGCCAGATGATGCACAGCAGATACCCAGGCAGCAGGGGCAGCTCCTTTTTCAGCTTAAAAGGCTCGCGGATCTTCTTTTCTTTTGTTTTGGCCATTGTCTGCTCCCCCCTTTACAGTTCCACATCGTCGTTCTTGACGATGAAGTTGGTCAAAGCGAACACCAGCACCACCACAATGGCCATCATCACGCCGATGGCCGCGCCAATGCCGGAATTGCGCACCGCCTGCGAGGCGTTGGACGAACCGAATACAAGCTCATACATGTAGTTCAGCGGCATGACCGTCTGTGTGGAAAGGTTCACCGGGTCGAACACCTGGCCCCAGATAAAGAACCCCACGCTGGACACAGTCCACATCACAAGGTTTGTGCGGATGGCGCCCCGCAGCAGCGGCAGGGTGATAAAGCGGAACTTCTGGAACACGTTGGCGCCCTCAATGGTGGCGGCCTCGTAGTAATCGTTTCCGATCCGCTCAATGCCGCTCATAAAGATCAGCATATGATAGCCCACCATGCCAAAGCAGTAAGCCAGCAGCATGCTCCAGAATTTATGGGTGGGGTCGGTCCACAGCACGTTGTCCACGCCGAACCAGCCCAGAATGGTGTTCAAAAGGCCGTAGTCCTCCTTGCTGAGGGCGTAATACAGCCACATGGTACCCATGGCCACCGCCGACACAAGGTTCGGTAAGTAAATCACGCTGCGAAAAAAGCTCTTGCCCCGCAGGCCGCTGGTCAGCACCACCGCGTACACCAGCGCCAGCAGCATCACCGCCACACCGCCGATCAGCCACAGCTTGCCCAGGTTGAGCATGGCCGATTTGAACAGGGTGTCGTTAAAAGAATCGATGTAGTTGGTCACACCGTTGAAGCTCCAGGTGGAGACCGGGTCCGTCACGCCTTCCACCTTGAAAAAGCTCATCACGATGGTGCGGATCGACGGGTACAGGAACACGATCAGATACAGCAGCACCGCGGGGGTGAGAAACATTACCAGCATTGGTTTGTTCCGGTTGCGCAGCGGGCTGCCAGATTTTTTCTCTTTTTGCTTTGCCATAGCACACGGCCTCCATTCGTTTTTTCCAACAGAACCACCGCCGTTCACGCGCGGCGGCCGCTCATATAAAAGCAGGGCGGCGGCATTGCCGCCGCCCTGCTTTGTGCCGGGTTGGGAAATTACTCAGGCGCTCTTCTGGGTCTTGCCGAACGCATCGGCAAAGCCCTTGGCGTCCAGCTTGCCGCTGATCATCATGGCCATGTTGGTCTTGATGGCAGCGTTCACGTTGGCGTCGTTCTCCATATCCACAGCCCAGGAAAGGCGCTGGGTGGTGTTGTCGATGCAGGCCTTGGCGTCAGCCAGGGCAGCGGGCCAGGTGGCGTCGTTGGCCATGGGCACGCCCATGCTGTCGTCGGCCAGCTTCTGGTCCCATTCACCGCTGGTCAGCCACTGGATCAGGGCAAACGCGGCGTTGGGGTATTTGGTGTCCTTGTTGATGGCGAAGCACTGGGCGCCAAAGTTGTTGCTCTCAGCGCCGTCGCCGCCCTCGGCGATGTTGGGCAGCGCGAACGCGCCCCACTGGAAGCCTTCCGGGGTCTGGTTCTTAACTTCGTTGGGCAGCCAGGTGCCGTTCAGGTACATGGCAACACTGCCGTCGGCGATGTTGCTCTGGCCGGCGGGGTACACGTTGCCGGCAGCGCGGGGGTCGATGTAGCCCTTGCTGATCAGGGTTTCCAGCACTTCAGCAGTCTTCAGCACGGCTTCGTTGGTGAAGTCGCCGCCGGCCACAGCCTTGGTGGTTTCAAACCCAGCCACACGGTCCATCAGGTATCCGAACAGAGCGGCCATGTAGGCGTCGTCCACAGTCATGGGGATCACGCCGGCGCCCTTCAGGGCTTCACAGTCGGCCAGGAACTCGTCCCAGGTGGTGGGCACGGCGGTGATGCCGGCCTTGGTAAAGGCTTCCTTGTTGTACATCACAACAAAGGTGGAGGGCTGGTAGGGCACGCTCTTCAGGCTGCCGCCGCCCAGCTCTTTGGCCAGGTTGATCAGGGTGGCGTTCTGGGCGCCGTTCAGGGCGGAAGCGTCGTACATCGCCTGGATGTCCAGCAGGTAGCTGCCCCAGGTGTTGTTCACGCGCTCAATGTCCTCGTCGAACACGTCAATGGTTTCGCCGGCGTCCAGCGCGGGCTGCAGGGTCTTGCGGGTGTCGCGGGAACCGGCGAAGTTCACTTCAACTTCCACGCCGGTCTCATCGGTAAAGGCCTCAATGGCAGCGGCAATCGCCATGCCCTGGGGCTCGGTCTCCGCCCACATGGGCCAGTAGACCAGTTTGGCGCCATCTTCGATGGCGCCGGCCGTCGCCGGTGCACTGGCGGGCGTGCTGTCACCGCCGGTGGAAGCCGGCGTGCTGGCGGGAGTGGAAGTGCCGCCGCCGCAGCCCACCATAAAGGTGAGGGCCATGGCCAGCGCCAAAACGATGCAAAGTACCTTTTTCATAGTTACCTCCTATGTTCGTCGTGCAGCGGGAGAATCCGCCGCAAGCTCTGTTTCCAGTATACCTTTTTGCAGAAAGTTAACAATAAAATTCTTGCGATTGTTTTTAGAAATATTGTCTTTTTGGCATTTGGAATAATATTTTGTTTTTCTTTTGTTATTTTTAGTGCACAATCTCCACAAAAGCTTTTTTGTTCTCTTTGGCAGAATGCCGAAACCCCTTTTTTGTTCAAGTTTGAGCAATATTTTCAAAGAATTTTTTGATCTTAATTCCAAAATCACATATCTTTTGTTTTTTTCTGGAAATTTAAAAAGATTCCCAGAAATGCGGTTTTCCGGTCATGTTTCGGTGGGTTTATAATTCTTGCCGCCGAAACTCCAGCAATATACATACATCTGTTTTCACCAGAAGGACAACCCTTTCCCGGAAAAGCAGCCTTTAGGAACCCCGCGGGCGTGGTTCCTAAAGGCTGCCGCAGCAAATTCAAAAAACGCCGGGGGCGGCCGCTCAGATCTCGTACCAGCGGATCTCGTTGGCTTCCATCGCCAGCTCAAAGCAGCTGCCGTCGCCCTTGTATACGGTGGTGACCTGGGGCTCGTAGGTGTTGTTCACCACGCAGTATTTGCCGTTCTTCACATAGGCGTGCACTTCCACATTAAAGTTCGAGCTGAACCACCTGTGCAGCTCTTCTTCCGCGCGGGCCGCCCACAAAATGCTGCGGTACAGCACCCGGCTGTTTTCAAAGCTGTAGGGCAGGCCGCTGATATACACCGTGCGCCCGGCGCCGAACTCGTTCACCGCCATCTGCACTTCCTTCTCGCGCTGTACCAGCACCTGGGCTCCTTCCAGGGCGTAAATGCTCTTTTTGCCCTCGCCGAAATCCATTTCCTTGGTGCAGTCCGCCAGAATAAAGTGGCCGGGGTGCTCTTCCCAGTTGTACTTGTCGTAATTCAGGGTAAACCCGGTTTCTTTTTCCACTCCCATCGCCGTGGCAAGCTGCAGGTAACGGCCCTGATACTGGTGGCCGGCAGGCTCGCCCACGCCGATAAAGCCGCCGCCGCGGTGGATAAAGCCCTTGATCGCCGCCGCAACGGCCGGCTTTTCCCACCAAACGCCGCCGGTGTGGGCGGTGTCGCCGTCGCCCACGTTGATGATCACATCTACGGCGTCCAGCAGGGCCGGGTCCGCTTCAATGTCCTCAAAGCTGATGAATTTCACGTCGAACGGCGCGCCCGAGAGCGCCTCGATCACCCCGGCATAGCTGTAATTCTGCTTTTGATACAGCGCGTGGTGCACCATATGGCAGCCCCAGCTGCGGGCTTTGCCCCAGGCGTTCAGCACCGCCACGGTCTTCACACAGTAGGGCGTGGTGCCCTTGATGTTGTCGTACAGGGTGCGGAACTCGTCGCACACGCTCTCAATGTAGTCCACAAATTCCGGAAAATCCAGCGCCAGCTTCAGGTAACCGCCGTAGCCGATGCGGTCAATCGGGCTGCGCAGAATGGCACGGCGGGCGGTAACCCAGTTCTCCTTTGCCTCCCGCACCGGGTCTCCCCCCTCGTGGAAGGTGTCGGGGAAGAAATAAGGCAAAAAGCGCCCCTCGGTATACTTCACGCCCGGGATGTCGCTGATCAGACGCAGGGTGCTGCCGTTGCCCACGCTGCCCACCACCGAATCAATGCCAATGGTGGCAAACTCCGGCATAAAGGGCTCGGTGCCGATCCAGTGATCGCCCAAAAACATCATGGCCTCACACCCCAGCTCGTGGGTGATGTCCACCATTTCCTTGGCGAGCCTCGCCACCTCGCGGCGCTGAAACGCCATAAAATCTCGGAACTCTTTGCCCGGCACGCGGTACTGGTTGTTGTAATACCCCTGGTCAATGATGTATTCCGGGCGGAACGGGTACCCCGCCTCCCGTTCAAACTGCTCCAGGATATAGGGGCTCACACTGGCGGAATAGCCGTACCAGTCCACATATTTTTCCCGCTTCAGCTCGTCGAACACCAGGGTAAACTGGTGGAAGAAGGTGGTGTAGCGGATCACGTTCACGTACGGGTGGTCCTGAATGAACCGGCGCAGCCGCTCCATGGTGAACTTGTGGGTCTTGGGCTGGCGCACGTCAAAGGTGATCTGGTGCTCAAAATCCTTCCAGTCGTTGACCACGGCGTTGTACATATGTACAGGGTCCCAGATCAGATACGCCAAAAAGCTGACCGTGTAATCGTGGTAGGCCTCGGGCGCTGGGATCACGACCCGGCCGTTCTCATAGTGCCACGCCTGGGCGGGCAGCGGCTCGCCCGCAGTCCGGTCCATGACCTCCCACCAGCGCGCCGGGTCGTCCCTCTCGTTCACCTGCATCAATTCCGGGCTCACCCCCTGCATCAGGGGGATGGAAAGCGCTTCCCCTGTGGCGGTGTGAAACCCAGTCATGATATAGCACTGCTGCACCTCGTCCGGGTTTTGCTTTGCCCAGGCGTTGTCCTTGCGGGTGGTGTAATAGGTCGAGTAAATCTTGGCCCCCACCTTGGTCAGCTCGGTGGGAAATTCCGTGCCGTCGCAATCCCGGATCGCGTCCGCGCCCCACCGTTTCAGAATATCAATCGTTTCAGGCACCACGTCCAGGTTTGTGGGGATCGTGACCCTGCCCCTGCTTTTTTCACTCATAATTCAGGCCCTCCATCTGCTTTTTGCGGCGGCGGCCCCGCCGCTTCACTGCCGGCGCTCCCGCCCGTTCCTGCCGGGGAGCCGCCGTATGTCCCATTTCAGTATACTTTTTCCGTACAAGTTAACAACAAGATTGTTGCGCTTTTTTTTATTCATATTGCCCTTTTGTGAGTTGCTCCATTAAGTAATATAAGAAGCTCTCTTTTTTTGTACACATTCTCCACAACGCATCCCCTGCTTTGTAATGCAGATTGCCCAATTCACATTTTTTTACCTCCTTTTGAAGATTTTGACCTCTTGCCGAATTTTAATTGCATCCATCACCCGATTGCGTTATAATCAAAACGGCAAAGCTTTGCCGAAAGTTCGCTTTATATTGCTTGCTTTCAAAGCAATATCTCAAAATTTTCAGGAAGCGGGATGCACCATGAGTAATAAACGCTACGACCTGATAAGCCCGGGGGGCTCCCTCGCAAGCCACAAGGCCGCCAAGCTTTTATATGTAAGCACCGCAAAGTATGGGGGCGATTGGCACAGCCTGCCCCATACGCACGGCTGCACCGAGCTGTTCTATGTGGTGGGGGGCCTGGGCCAGTTCCGCATTATGGATACCATGCTCTCGGTGGTGCAGGACGATATGGTCATCGTGAACCCGCAGGTAGAGCACACCGAAGTAAGCCTGAACGCCCACCCCATGGAATACATCGTACTGGGTGTGGAGGGGCTGGAATTTGCCGCCGCAGGCAGCGGCGACGGCCGCTACAGCCTGTTCAATTTCCGGCGCGGCCGGGAAGAGCTGCTGGCGCTGCTGCGCAGTATCCTGCGCGAGATCGAGCAAAAGACCGAGGGGTACGAACTGGTGTGCCAGAACCTGCTGGAGATCCTTGTGGTGCTTTTAATGCGCCACACCGATTTTTCGCTCATTGTAGCGCCCGCCCGCCGCTCCAGTAAGGAATGCGCGGCGGTAAAGCGCTACATCGACGCCAATTTTAAAGAGAGCATCACCCTGGACCAGCTTGCTGAAATGGCCCATGTGAACAAGTATTACTTAGTGCACTCCTTCAGCAAGGAATACGAGATTTCGCCCATCAACTACCTCATCGAGCGGCGCGTGCAGGAAAGCTGTTATCTGTTGTGCGATACCGACCACTCGCTCTCGCAGATCTCCCACATGATGGGTTTTTCCTCCCCCAGTTATTTTTCCCAAAGCTTTCGCAAAACCATGGGCATGAGCCCCATGGAATACCGCAAAAAAAAGCGGGCCGAACGGGCCTCTTTCAGCAAAAATGAAGCCGACTGACTCTTTTGGACAAAACGCAAAGCATTTTGTGCGCATCGAAACCCGATTGTGCAAATATTGTGCAGACAAAGCCATTCCCGAAACCGGACGTATTGATTACAATGGTAGCAGATCGTCCCGCTCTGGCGCGGACCTATGCGATAAAACACCCAAAAACGCATGAAAAAGGAGAAAACAGCTATGAAAAAACCAATCCTTGTGGTAATGGCGGCCGGTATGGGCAGCCGCTACGGCGGGCTCAAGCAGATCGACCCGGTGGGGCGGCACGGCGAGGTCATCATCGACTACTCCATCTTCGACGCCAAGCGCGCCGGGTTCGAGACCGTCGTGTTCATCATCAAGCACGAGATCGAGGCCGAATTCCGCGAGGCCATCGGCAACCGGATGGAAAAGCACATGGAGGTCCGCTATGCCTTCCAGCAGCTGGAAAACCTGCCCGAGGGGTACGTTGTTCCCGAAGGCCGCACCAAACCCTGGGGCACCAGCCATGCCATTCTCAGCGCCGCCGATGTGATCGACGCGCCCTTTGCCGTGATCAACGCCGACGACTACTACGGCCCCGAGGCCTTCCAGGTGATGTTCGACTACCTGAGCGCCCACGCCGACGACGAGGTTTACGAATACAGCATGGTGGGCTATCTGCTGGAAAACACGGTCACCGAAAACGGCCATGTGGCCCGCGGCGTGTGCGTGACCGACGCCAGCGGCTATCTGGACAGCGTGACCGAGCGCACCCGCATCGAAACCTTCCCCGGCGGCATCCACTTTACCGAGGACGACGGCAAAACCTGGACCGAGCTGCCCGGCAGCACAGTGGTTTCCATGAACCTGTGGGGCTTTACCCCCAGCTTTGTGGGCGAGGCCAAGCTGCGCTTTGCCAAATTCCTGGATAAGGCCCTGGTGGAGAACCCCATCAAGGGCGAGTATTTCCTGCCCAGCGTGGTGAGCGAGCTGGTGGCCGAGGGCAAGGCCCGGGTCAAGGTGCTGCACAGCCCCGATAAGTGGTACGGTGTGACCTACAAGGAAGACAAACCCGTGGTGGTGGCCGCCATCAACGAAAAAATCGACGCGGGCGTGTACCCCGACAAGCTGTGGGAGGGCTGAAAGCATTATGAAGTATACTGCGGAACAGATCCTGCCCGAGGCGCTTGCCGCCTGGAACTGGAACGGCCAGGTGGCCGGGGCCCTGCGCTACGGCGCGGGCCACATCAACGATACGTTCTGTGTGTATGTGCAGGATGAAGCCGGCGACTGTGTGCGCTATATCCTGCAGCGCATCAACACCAACACCTTCACCGACCCCAAGGGCCTGATGGAGAACATCTGCGGCGTGACCGGCTACCTGCGCGGCATGATCGAGCAGCAGGGCGGCGATGCCATGCGCGAGACCATGAACGTGGTGCCCACAAAGCAGGGCGAAAACTACTACTCCGATTCCGACGGCGGCGCCTGGCGGGTGTATACCTTTGTCGAGGGCACCCTGTGCCTGCAAAAGGCCGAAACCCCCCAGGATTTTTACGAGAGCGCCGTGGCCTTCGGCAACTTTCAGCGCCAACTGGCCGGCTATCCCGCCGCCACCCTGCACGAAACCATCCGCAAATTCCACGACACCATGAACCGCTATGCAAACTTTGAAAAAGCCCTGGCTGCCGACGTGTGCGGCCGCGCCAAAGGCATTCAGGCCGAGATCGATTTTGTGATGGCCCGCAAGGCGGACTGCGGTTACATGGTGGGGCTTTTGGCCGAGGGAAAACTCCCCCTTCGCGTGACCCACAACGACACCAAGCTCAACAATATCCTCATGGATAAGGCCACCCGCAAGGGCATCTGCGTGATCGATCTGGACACCGTGATGCCGGGCCTTGCCGCCAACGATTACGGCGACTCCATCCGCTTCGGCGCCAACGACTGCGCCGAAGACGAGCCGGACCTCGCCAAGGTAAACTTCAGCCTGCCCCTGTTCGAGAGCTACACCAAAGGCTTTTTGCAGGCCGCGGGCAACGCCCTGACCGATCTGGAAAAAGAAACCCTGCCCTGGGGCGCCAAGCTCATGACCCTGGAATGCGGCATCCGCTTCTTGACCGATTATCTGGAGGGCGACCACTATTTCCGCACCCACCGGGAGGGCCAGAACCTGGACCGCTGCCGCACCCAGTTCAAGCTGGTGCGCGACATGGAAGAGCACTGGGCCGAAATGGCCGAGATCGTAAAAAAATATTCCTGACCCCGGTCTTCACCCGCACCCCGGTCCCCTGCGCCCCGCCGGCCCCTGGCCCGGCGGGGTTTCTTTTTACGGCGCGCCTCCCTTTCTGTTTTAGGCAGGCGCAAAAAAGCGGTCCCCCTCCCTTTCTCCAAAATTCTGTGCACAAAAATAGCGCCCCGCGCGATGAGATCCATCGCGCGGGGCGCTCTGTGCCTTCAAATTCTTGTTCAGCGGAAAATATTGATCAGGATACCGGCCGCCACCGCACTGCCGATCACGCCGGCCACATTGGGGCCCATCGCGTGCATCAGCAGGAAGTTCTGCGGGTTCTCGGCCTGGCCCACCTTTTGCGACACGCGGGCCGCCATGGGCACCGCGGACACGCCGGCCGAACCGATCAAGGGGTTCACCTTGCCATGGGTGGCCCAGCACATCAATTTGCCGAACAGCACGCCGCCGGCCGTACCAAAGCAGAACGCCAGCAGGCCCAAAATCACGATCAGCACCGTGCGCGGGGTAAGGAAGGTGCCCGCGCTGGTGGTGCAGCCCACCGAAAGCCCCAGGAAAATGGTGATGATGTTCATCAGCTCGTTGCCCGCGGTGCGGTTGATGCGCTCCACCACGCCGGATTCCTTCATCAGGTTGCCCAGCATCAGCATACCGATCAAAATCGCCGAGTCGGGCAGGATCAGGCTGATGATAATGGTGCACAGGATCGGGAAAATGATCTTCTCCGTGCGGGACACCGGGCGCAGCTGGGTCATCACAATGCTGCGCTCTTTCTTGGTGGTGAGCGCTTTCATGATGGGCGGCTGGATCACCGGCACAAGCGCCATGTAACTGTAAGCCGCCACCGCAATGGAGCCAAGCAGCCCGGAAGCCAGGATCGTTGTCACATAAATGGCCGTGGGCCCGTCGGCGCCGCCAATGATCGCAATCGAAGCCGCCTCCGGCCCGGTAAAGGGCGCCAGCGCCTGGATGTTCCAGCCAAAGGTGCCGTTCAGGAAGCCGACCACCGCATTGTAGGGGATGTCAATGTATTTGGCCATAAAGAAGGTGCTGAAAATGCCCAGCTGCGCGGCCGCCCCCAGCAGCAGGCTTTTGGGGTTCGAGATCAGGGGGCCGAAGTCAGTCATGGTGCCGATGCCCAAAAAGATCAGCGGCGGATAGATGCCCAGCTTTACGCCCATATACAGCATATCGGCCAGGCCGCCGCTGTTCAGAATGTCCGTCCACAGGGGATGCCCGGTGGCGGTATCAATAAAGAACTGCATGTGGATGATGCCGCTGCCCGGCAGGTTTGCAAGCAGCATGCCAAAGGCGATGGGCAGCAGCAGCAGGGGCTCAAACTCTTTTACAATGGCTAAGTACAGCAGCGCGCAGGCCACCACGATCATGACCAGGTAGCGCGGGTCGGCCGCAATGCCGTTGAAGCCAGAATTTTGCCAGATGCTGGCAATGGTATCAAAAAATGCGCTCATCTGCAACGCCCCCCTTTAAAACGGCTCGGTGCCGCTCACGGCACCGGCTGCGCCCCAACTGCCCCTGCCCGAAGCGGCCCGGGTGAGCGAACGCAAGGTATACTTTCCGCCGGAGGAAGCCGCCACCGCGGCCGCAATCGCCGCCACCACTTCCTCAGGAATGCCCTCCTCCACAAAGGGCGGGCATTTAACCGGCGCGGCGGGCGCCGGCGCTTGCTCTGCGGCCTGTGCAGGCGCAGCCTTCGCTTTTTTGCGCTGTTCAATCACGCCAAAGATCTTCCCCTGCAGGGTAATGATCAGGGTGAGCAGGACCAGGATCAGGAACACCAGCGAGATGCCCGTGCCCGCGACCACCGCCACCGACGGCTCAGCGGACGTGACCGCTGCTGCGGCAAGGAACGCTTTCATGGTACGGCCTCCTCCAACAAAAACTTTCAAACGATATCTTGTAACATTATAACGGATCGCCCCTTTTCTTTCAAGCTCGAATCCCTTTTCACGTTAAAAAAATAGCATTTGTGCAAATTAAAAAAGCAAAAGGGAACGCTCTCCGTTTTCCCTTTTGCCTTTGCTTTTTATGGGGCGGGCAGCGCCCGGATCAGCGGCGGCCCAGGCGCGGCGTGGCGTCCTGAAAGCCGCTTTCCAGCTCCTCGCCGATCACCAGGCACCGGGCGGTGCCCAGGGCAACGCAGTTGATGGGGTCGGGCGCAACCCTTACCCTCACCTTGAGCTGCTGGGCCAGGTATTCGTCCAGCCCTTTCAGCATGGCGCCGCCGCCGGTCAGCATCACGCCGTCGGTATAAATATCGCCCGCCAGCTCCGGCGGGGTCTTTTCCAGCACCTGGTGGGCCGCCGCTGCGATCTGCTCCGCCAGCGGCATCACCGCCTCGTACAGGTCCTCTGTGGTCACCGTCAGGCGCTGGGGCAGGCCGGTCAGCAGGCTGCGGCCCTTTACTTCCATCGCATCGGCAAATGTGCCCGGCCGGCAGCAGGCGATCTCCTTTTTCAGTTCCTCGGCGGTGCGCAGGCCAATGGCCACGCTGAACTTCAGGCGCAGCAGCTTTACAATCTCGTCGTCAAAGGTGTTGCCCGCCACATTCACGCTGGTGGCGCGCACCTTTCCGCCCATGCTGATCACGGCGATGTCGGTGGTCCCGCCGCCGATGTCCACCACCATGTGGCCCGAGGGCTCGCGCACATCAATGCCCGAGCCAATGGCGGCCGCAATCGGCTCGTCGATCAAAAACACCTGCCGGGCGCCGGCGGCGACCACGGCCTCCACCACGGCGTCGCTCTCAATGCCGGTAATGGCCGCGGGCACGCACACGGCCACCCGGGGCTTGATCAGGTGCGAATCGTAAACTTTATTCACAAAGCGGCAGATCAGCTCTTTGGTGAGCATGTGGTTTGAGATAACGCCATCCTTCAGGGGCCGCACAGCCGCGATATAGTTGGGGGTGCGCCCCACCATGGCCAGCGCCTCGTCGCCCACGGCAAGCACCTGGTCCTTGCGGTGGTCCACCGCCACCACGCTGGGCTGGTTCAGCACCACGCCCTTTCCCTCCAGCGCCACAATGATGCTGGTGGTGCCCAAATCGATTCCAATATCGTTTTGTGCCATAGTTTGCCCTCTCCTTTATTGATCCGCACACCAAAATGTTCCGTTTCAACTGCTCAAGGGGGTTTCAGCCACACTCACGGCAAATACTTCCAGCGCGCCGGCCCGCAGCAGCGCCTCGGCACAGGCAGCCGCAGTGGCCCCCGTTGTGATCACGTCGTCCACCAAAAGCACCCGCCGCCCCTCCGCCAGGGCAGGCTGTGCAGTAAACGCACCCCGCACATTTTCCAGCCGTTCGCGGGCGTTTTTGCCCTCCTGCTTTTCCGTGCGGCGGCTTTTCTGCAGCGCGCGGGGCTCGCAGGGCGTTTGCAGGTATGCCGCCAGCGGCTTTGCCAGCCGGTCCGGCGGGTTGTATCCCCGCGCGCCGCCCCGTGCCGTCGGCACGGGTGTCACCAGGTCAAAGCGGGCCAGCGGCAGCGGGGTCTTAAGAGTTATTATACCACGTTTTTGCGCCAATGTGCAACCAAAAACTGCCTGCGCCAGCTCTGCCGCAAAGTACCCGGCATAGCAGGCACGGCCGCCGTTCTTCATGCGCAGCACAGCGGTGCGCACGCAGCCCTTGTAACGGTACAGCGCCGCCGCGCCGGCCAGCCGCCCAAAATGGTGGTCGCCCGCCGCCAGCCTCGGCACCGGCAGCCGCAGGGCCGCCGCCTCTTTCTCACACGCCTCGCAGCGGGTGCACAGGCCCAGCACCCCGTCGCAGAACGGGCACCGCCGGGGGTACAGCAGCGCCAGGGCAGGGCGCAGGATCCCCGGCCCGCTCACTGTTCGCCCCCGTGCTGTAAAAGGCCGGCCAGGCAGCTGTAGCGCAGGTTCTGGCGCACATTTTCCACCATGCGCTGCACGGTGGCCCCCTGCCCCGCCAGAATGCACAGGCGCTTTGCCCGGGTCACGCCTGTGTACAGCAGGTTGCGGTAACAAAGCTTGGGGGGCGTGTCGCTCACCGGCACCACCACCGCGGCAAACTCGCTGCCCTGGCTCTTGTGCACGGTAACAGCGTATGCGATCTCCAGCTCGGGAATGTTTTCCGGGGTGTAAAGCAGCTTTCGGTCGTCCATCTGCACCAGCAGCGTGCGCTCGGCCGCATCCACCTTCAAAATCACGCCCATATCGCCGTTGAAGGCCCCCACGCCCGCCTCGCCGCCGTCCCGTTCATAGGGGATCAGGTAATCGTTGCGCACCTGCATTACCTTGTCGCCCAGGCGGAAGGTCTGGCCGTTCATCTGCAATTCAGGCTTGTCCGGCAGGGGCGGGTTCAGCAGCTCCTGCAGGCGCTGGTTCAGCGCGGCGGTGCCCACCGGCCCCAGCTTTGTGGGGCAGAGCACCTGGATGTCCCGCACCGGGTCCAGCCCGTAGCTTTTGGGCAGCCGGGCGCTCACCAGGTCGCACACCAGCTGCTGGCAGGCAAGACCGGCCGCCTGCAAAAAGAAAAAGTCGCTGTTTTTATCGCCCCGCTGGGGCATGAGCCCCTGCACAATGCGGTGGGCGTTCTCCACAATCAGGCTGCTGGCGCTTTGCCGGAAGATGCGGGTCAGGCAGACCGTGGGCACCGCCCCGCTGCGCACCACCTCGCCCAAAATGTTGCCGGGCCCCACGCTGGGCAGCTGGTCCGCGTCGCCCACCATCACAATGCGGCATCCGTGTTTCAGGGCCGCCAAAAGGCTCTGGAATAGCTTCACGTCCACCATGCTCATCTCGTCCAGCACCACCACGTCGTACTTGAGCAGGTTCTTCTCGTTGTGGATAAACCGCAGAAGGCGGCTTTGGGGGTCGTAGTCCACCTCCAGCAGCCGGTGGATGGTCTGCGCCTTCTGGCCGGTCAGCTCGGCAAGCCGCTTGGCCGCCCGGCCTGTGGGGGCGCACAGCGCCACACGGTCCGCCTGGTGCTGGAACAGGCTCAAAATGGCGTTCACCGTGGTGGTCTTGCCTGTTCCAGGGCCGCCCGTCAGCACCATTACATTGCTGCACAGCGCCATCTCAATGGCCTTTCGCTGCTCCGGCGCATAGGCAAACCCCTGGGCCTGCTCCAGCACCTGGATGTTCCGCTCCAGCCCCTTTGGCTGGGGCGCCGGGTAGCGGGTCAGGTCCCACAGGCGGGCCGCAATATCCCGCTCGGCCTGCAAAAGGTCCGGCAGGTACACATAGTCCCGCCCGCCGCAGGCGTAAACGGCAGCCTCGCCCTCGGCCAGGGCCGTGTCCAGCTCACGCTCCACCGCCGCCTCGCTCACTCCCAGAAAGCGGGCCGCCGTGGCCAGCAGCTGTTCCTTCGGCAGGCAGGTGTGGCCGTTGCCGCTGTTGTGCCGCAGGGTATACGAAAGGCCGGCCCACACCCGCAGCGATCCGTCCTGTGCCAGCTGCAGCTCGGCCGCCATGGCGTCCACCTGCTTAAATTTCAAAAACAGCGGCTCTGCACACAAAAGGTAGGGGTTTTGGCTCACCGCCTCCACCGTGGCGGGCCCCAGGTGGCGGTACACCTCCACCGCCCGGGCGGGCGATATCCCAAACCGGCCCAGATAAGCCACCGCCTCCCGCACGCCGAACATCCGCTTGAACTCATTCGAAATCGCGGCCGCCTTGTCCGGCGTGATCCCCCGCAGCTCGGTGAGGCGCAGCGGTTCGTTTGCAATGACTTCCAGGCTGTCGGCCCCAAACTTTTCCACCAGCTTTTTCGCCGTGGCCGGGCCGATGTAGGGCAGCGCCCCGCTGGAAAGATAGGCCAGGGTGGCGGCCAGGTCCTGGGGCATGCTGGCCTCGCAGGTGGCCGCCCGGAACTGGGGGCCGTGGGCGGGGTGGGTCTCAAATTTGCCGTACAGGGTCACGCTCTCACCGGGGTTCACCTCGCCCACCACGCCGGTCACCACATGCACCTCGCCCCCGGCGTTCACCTCGAACACGGCATAGCCGCTGTCCTGGTTTTCATAAATGACGTGCTCGATCACGCCCTCCATGCGCAGCAGCTCCTCCTGCCCCTCGCTCATCCCGCTCACCTGCCCTTCGCCGCACTTTTTTGCATTGCTAAACATTATAACCCACCCCGCCCCTTTTTGTAAACCAAAAGCCCGCCGGTTCAGCCGAACCGGCGGGCTTTTCACAGGCTTACCAAAACAGGGCGATAAGCGCCAGCGCAAACAGGATTTGGCAGCCGCCCACCGAAAGGCCGTACAGCAGGGCCTTGGGCCCCTCGGCCGCCAGGTCCCGGAACTTCACCCGCATGCCAATGGCGGCCAGTGCAATGATCTCGAACTGCTGGCTCACCGCCTTGGCCGCCGCCCCCACCGGGGCGGGCACCAGGTGCAGCGTGTTGGCGGCCGCCAAAATGAAAAAGCCCACGATGAACCAGGGCACCCCGGCTTTTACCTTGCCCGCAGCCGCGCCCGCGCCCCGCTCAAACAGGGGGCCGTCGTTTTTTTCCACGCTCATGCGCGAGAACGCCAGCGCCACCAGCACAATGAACACGATGCGGATGATCTTAAAGATCGTAGCCGTCTGCACCACCTCGCCGCCCACCAGCTGGGCCGCCGCGATCACCTGCCCGATCGACTGGGTGATCCCGCCGATCATGGCCGAGCTGCGCAGGGTTTCGTGCCCGTACACAAGCCCGGTGATCAGCGGCAGCGCCAGGATCATAAAGGTGCCCGTCACGTTCACCACCGTGATCGAGATCCCCTTGTCTTTGCTCTCCGCCTTGATGACCGGCGACACCGTGGCAATGGCGGACGAGCCGCACACCGCGTTGCCCGCGCCCATCAGCAGGCTGAACTTTTTGCCAAAGCCCAGCTTGCGGCCGATCCAATAGGCGGCCAGAATGGTAAGCCCCATCTGGCAGGCAATAAAGCCCAGCCCCGGCAGGCCCAGCGCCAGGATATCCCCCAGCAGCAGGGTGGCGCCGGTCAGCACAATGGAATATTCCAGCAGGTTCCGCTCAGAAAATTTGGTGCCCGCGTCAAAACAGGGCTTATTTAAAAACGTGTTGCCGCACACGATCCCCAGCCCGATGGCGAACAGCGCAGCCCCCACCGCAGGGGCCAGCCGCGCAATGCCCTGGGCAATGACTGCAATTACCAGGCACACCAAAAAGCCCGGCCCGTTTTTTACAATAAAGTTTTTCATATCCGATTCCTCTTTCCCCATCAAACGGAACATTTTTCCTGTTTCCTCTTGATTATAGAGGCGGATATATATAAAATCAAATTAGGATTTTGCGTTTAATTATAAGTAATTTTTATAAATCGAGGCAGCTATGCTGGAAACAAAACTTTACACCTTCCTCAAATTGGCCGAATGCGGCAGCACGACCCGCTGTGCAGAGCAGCTGCACATCACCCAGCCCGCCGTGAGCCAGCATTTAAAAGCGCTGGAAGCGGAATACGGGCTTTGCCTGTTTGCGCGCGAGGGCCGCCGCCTGGTGCTCACGCCCGAGGGCAAGCGTTTTTACCACCTCGCGCGCCGTCTGGCCACCATGGACCGGCAGCTTCGCGAACTGGCGGTCCATGCGCAGCCCCCGGCCCTGCGCTTCGGCGCCACCCTTTCCATCAGCGAGGGGGTAATGCCAAGCCTGCTGCCCGCGCTTGCCGGGCGCTTTCCCTCCCTGCCCATCCGGCTGGTCACGGCCAATACCGCGGCGCTGCTCGAACAGCTGGAAAACGGCGCCTTGGATTTTGCGCTGATCGAGGGCAATTTCGACCGGCAGCGCTACGCCTGGCGCCCCTTTATGCAGGCCCGCTTTCTGGGGCTGTGCCGGGCCGGCGGGCCGTACAGCCATTTTACCCGGCTGGAAGAATGCCTTACCGCGCCGCTGCTGCTGCGCGAAAAGGGCAGCGGCAGCCGGGATATCTTCGAGAGCGAGTGCCTCGCCCACAACCTGCATCCCGGCGACTTTGCGTGCCTGCACGAGATCGACAGCATCCCGGTCATTCTGCAAATGGCCGCGCAGGACAGGGGCGTCACCTTTGCCTACGAGTGCGCCGCCCGCCCCCTGCTGCGCGCAGGGCTGCTGCAGGCCATTCCCCTTACCGACTTTGGTCTCGTGCGCCCTTTCTGCTTTGTCACGCTGCCCAATAGCCTCGCCGCCGAGCGCAGCGCCGAGCTGGCCGCAATCCTGGAACAGCTCGCGCGCGGGCTGTCCAGCGCCGCCCCGGGCTGAGCCGCCGCTGGCATTTGAAAAACGGGGCCCCGGCTGTCTAAACGGCCGGGGCTCTTTTTCTTCTATTTTCTCATTTTGTTTTCGTAGAAACGACAAAATAAACACATTTCCAAAACTGTTCACTGGCTTCTCTGGGAAAGGTTGACTTTTGGGGGGCAGCAATGTTAGTCTAAATCCATCACATCGTTGCAGCATGCTAAAGCGATAAAGGATTGAGGAGAGGATGTGTTTTTGTGGAATTTAGTATAGCAAGTCTTTTGGATGCCTTTTTATTTCTAAGTATATTTTTGCTGGTGGGTTATGTCATTCGTGAAGCAGTCAAAATTCTCGGCAAAATCTATTTACCCGCTTCCGTGGTAGGTGGGCTTATCGCGCTTATTCTTGGCCCGCAGGTTCTTGGCCTCATTGAGGTTCCTACCGCACTGGGGGCGCTTATTGATCCGCTCACCTGTATCGTGTTCACCTGCCTGAGTTGGGGCTTTACCATTACCTTGGGCAAACTTCGTGCTTATGCAGACTTTCTCTGTGTTAACCTGACCCTCATGGTCGCACAAATCGGCATTGGCTGCGGCGTCGGCGTGCTGTTGTGGAAAATTTGGCCCATGCTGCCCAAAGGGTGGAGTTACATCATGCCGGTGGCGTTCATGGGTGGACATTCCACCGTACCTATTTACGGAAATATTCTTGCGGGCTATGGCTCTGAGGGTATCACGGATTTCGGCCTGGTCTTTGCCACGATCGGTCTGGTTTCAGGCATTGTTTTCGGCACTGTTATGTGTAATATCGGGATCCGTAAAGGTTGGGCCGCCTATATGCGCAACGCCTCCACCGATGCAGTAAAAAGCGCCCGTTTTGCCCTGCCCGAAAAGCTTCGCCAACCTATTGGGATGACCCGTGTAAACAATGTGGCAGTCAACAATCTCGTATTTCAGTTTGCCATCGTGTGTACCGTTTACCTAATCGGCCGCGGCATCCTGCGTCTTTTTAACCCCTGGTTCTCTTCTTTCCTCGGCTTCACCATTTCAGAATCGCTGGGCGGCATCTTTGGGGCGTTCATTGTTTGGCCGATTGTCTGCAAACTCAAGCTTGATAAATACGTAGACAAACCGACCGACTCCAGCATTGCGGGCGCACTGGTCGATCTGATCGTTCTTGCCGCCTGCGCTACGATCAATCTGACCTTGGTAGCGACCTTCTGGCTCCCCATTGTGATCGTTTCTGTGGTCGGTGTCGCAGTAACCGCCATGGTTGCATATGGCCTTTCCTATAGGATTTGTAAGGTCGATTGGTTCGAGAAAGCCAGCTACCTGTTCGGCCTAGCAACCGGCGTTGCCGCAACCGGCATGGCTCTCCTGCGCGAGGTCGATCCCGAAAATGAATCCTGCGTATATGAGGTTCGGGGAATTGGCTCTGCGATTATTGCCCCGATCAATTCAATCCTTCTTCCAACGTTCGCTATTATGGCAGTGCAAGCCCCCGGCCGCGAGGCGGTCGTGGGTACGATCCTTGCTGTGATTATCATTGCCGTCAGCGTGATCATTTTCAGGAATGTTGTCAAGCAAAGGGGTTCATAAATAAGTCTTTATAAAGTTTCAAACAAGACGCAAAATCACTACGATAGGAGGGTTATACAATGGTAGATCTAAAATTCATTGAATTGATGGGTGTCGCGAAGGTCGTCGTGGATGACTGCCTCGGAATACGCCAGGGAGAAAAGGTACTGATGACCATTGACAGCCGCATCAGCGATTATCCCGGCATTGCCGAGCTCACACAAGCGCTTGCCGCCGCAATGGCAGAGCGTGGTTTGGATCCCACGATCGTTACTTATGAAGCACGTGTAAAAAAGGGTGCCGAAATCCCCGAACTAGTAACGGCGGCAGCGATGGAGGCCGATGTGCTGATCGCACTTAATTCTGCAAGCTATCTCCACTCTTCCGCGTTCCCCAAAATTTACGGTGCGGGAAGAAAGCTCCGCGTCATGCTTCTTCCCGCGGGCGAAAGTGTCAACCGCGGCGGAGATTCTATTTATCGCCTTCTTCCCCGAACTAAAGAGGAAATGCTCCAAGTCGCTGCACTCACGAGCGCGGTGGGTAAAAAATTTGCCGAGAAGCCACACACCGTTCATTTCACAGCCGCCAACGGCACGGATCTCATGTTTAAGCTGGGGCAGCTTCGCAGAAATGTTTTGACTGGCATCTGCAAGGATCCAGGCTCGTCTGCGCTTTTACCGGGCGGCACTCTCGCTTTGGGGATCGACGAAGGAACAGCCAGCGGCACAGTGGTCGTGGACGCAGAATTGGCCAAGATCCCAGGTCTGCTCAAAGAACCTATCATTTTTTCCATCAAAGACGGATATGCCACCTCTGTAGAAGGGGGCGGGGAGGCAACGCTCCTTAAGGAAATGATCGATCAGATCCCTTATCCCATGAAGGAAAAACTGTGCGTTGCGGAATTTGGTTTGGGAATGAACGCCAAAGCAGAACTGAACGGTGATAGCAGTGAGGGCGAAAGGATCCTCGGTGCAGCTCACATCGGTTTTGGCGCAAATATGACCTTCGGGGGAACGGTCAAGATTCCCGCCTGGCACTTCGACTGTATCATTCCCAATGCAACGGTTGAGGTCGACGGAGAACTGATTTTGAAAGATGGGAAATATCTGATCTGAATCACCCGATCTCCCTTGCAGCGCCTTTACCCAAAAGGAACCAGCGCGTGAAGCCGTCCGCTTCATACGCTGGTTCCTTTTTATGGGCATTGGAACGCCTTTACGACCAAAAGCGCTTCACAAAGCTCTCTCGTGCATTCCAAAAGACATTTTGTAGATCGTTTTTGCAAATTCCTCCTTGCTGATATCCGAGTCTCCTTTTAGCCATTCAATGGTCATATACATCAGCCCGCGTGAAAGGTAGGTCCTCACCAATTTACTTTTGCTGTCGGCCAGATTATGTTGCTCTCGTTTGGTCAACATGTATTCTCCTGTAAGCTGGGAACACCGGGCCTGAAACCTTATATCTCCGTTTGGTCCAAAAAGTGTCAGAAGCAGATCAGCATGCTTTTGAAGATATTCAAGATCCTTCATCAAAGCGGGGTGCGGAATGTTTAAATACTGCCTGGACAGCCTGTAATTAAGAAAATCACTCGCCAGGGTGCTGTACTCCTCAAAAAAGCTGTCTTCAATTTCCTGAAGAACCGAATAAACCGAATCGTAATGACGGTAGAATGTACCCCGGCTGATGCCCAGCGCCCGGGTGATGTCAGTAGCCTTGATGCTGTCGATGCTCTTTGTTTTAAGAAACTCCAGCACTTTAGTTTTTATTCTTCTTTTTGTCGTATCTGCAGGCATTTCTCTCCCCTCACGTACCGGGCAGAATTCGGCGCCGTAGACTTACAGCCGGGGTACCGATAACCCCGCTTTTTCTGTTATGCCAGCGCTTTTTTCAGCGCTTCCACCTTGTCCGTCCTCTCCCAGGCGGCGTCCAGGTCCTCGCGGCCCATATGGCCGTAGGCGGCGGTGGCCCGGTAGATGGGCCTGCGCAGATCCAGCGCCTCAATGATCGCGGCCGGGCGCAGGTCAAACACCCTGCGCACCGCGGCTTCCAGCGCGTCGTCGGGCGCCGTGCCGGTGCCGTGGGTATCGATCAGCACGCTCACCGGCTCGGCCACGCCGATGGCGTAGGCCAGCTCCACCTCGCACTGCTCGGCCAGGTGCGCCGCCACAATGTTTTTCGCCACCCAGCGTGCGGCGTACGCGGCGCTGCGGTCCACCTTGCTGGGGTCCTTGCCGCTGAACGCGCCGCCGCCGTGGCGGGCATAGCCGCCGTAGGTATCCACAATGATCTTGCGGCCGGTCAGGCCGGAATCACCCTGGGGGCCGCCCACCACAAACCGCCCGGTGGGGTTGATGTAATACTTTGTGTTCTCGTCCAGCAACTCCGCGGGCACCACCGGCAGGATCACCTGCTCCAGGATCTCCCTGCGCAGGGTCTGCATATCCACCTCGGGGCTGTGCTGGCTGGAAATCACCACCGCGTCCACCCGCACGGGCTTCGCGCCGTCGTATTCCACCGTCACCTGGCTCTTGCCGTCCGGCCGCAGGTAACCCAACTGCCCGTTCTTGCGCACCTCGGTAAGCCGTTTGGCCAGCTTATGCGCCAGGCTGATGGGCAGGGGCATCAGCTCCGGGGTCTCATTGCAGGCATAGCCGAACATCATGCCCTGGTCGCCCGCGCCGCCCACCGCGTCGTTGGTGCCCAGCGCAATATCGGGGCTCTGCTCGTCAATGTTGGTCAGCACGGCGCAGGTGTCGGCGTCAAAACCGTACTTGGCGCGGGTGTAGCCAATGTCCCGCACCACCTGCCGCACAATGGACTGAATGTCCACATAGCACTTGGTGGTGATCTCGCCCATCACGTGCACAAGGCCGGTGGAACAGGTAGTCTCACAGGCCACCCGCGCGCCGGGGTCCTGCTCCAGAATGGCGTCCAGCACCGCGTCGCTGATCTGGTCGCAGATCTTGTCGGGATGCCCCTCGGTCACGGATTCGGAAGTAAAATAACGTTTTGCCATGGGTCTTGTCTCCTTTCGTTGCCCGTGGTCCGGCGCTGCCGCCGGGCCGGTAAAAAATGGTTTTGCCGAAAAGCAACTTGCCGGAAACGAAAAAACGCCCAAGGGCCGAAAGCCCATGAGCGCTATTAACGCTTATCTTTCGGTTTCCCGCAGGATTTGGCACCTTGCATCGCTGTAGGTTGCCGGGCTTCACAGGGCCTGTTCCCTCCGCCGCTCTTGATAAGTTGCTATT
>ERZ857984.453-NODE-453-length-50730-cov-4.172393_pt1 | contig 50730 bp, 67 predicted proteins | sample MGYA00519914_ERZ857984 | MGnify/ENA primary metagenome ERZ857984 (study PRJEB31778, sample SAMEA3449417) | human gut metagenome | biome: human gut; feature: human-associated habitat; material: faeces | place: United Kingdom | collected 2010/2012 ... | reverse complement strand
AAGTGCTGGACGATGAACACGCCATCGTCATTGCCAACCCGCCGACCTATTTCAGCGGCTATGAGAAATACTACGACACCGCTGGCGCGATGACATGGAAGGAACCGCCCTACGAGCTGTTCGACCCATCCACCGGCCACGGTAAGCTGTTTGAAATGGTCAAGGATGCAAAAGCGCTGGTTCTCTGCTATCAGGAAAAGCCCGCAGGTGAGTATGTCGGCGATGCGATCTACGCCCGCGCCGCGACCCGCAAGGGTATGAACGCCTACCTTTGCTCCAATCGCGGAGAAGAGGCTGAGGCCCTCGCTCACGGCAAGAAGATCAAGCGTCCGAATGAATCGGCCCTTGAACCGCTGCCGTGCAGCATTATGCCGACCGACTACGAGATCACGGAGAACTCCGATCTGAAGATCATCAAGGTCAAGGCGGCAAACACTCAGTATTACCGCAAGCTGTGGACGCACAATTTCGTCGGCAGCTCCGCGACCTTCAACTTCGCCGTCCTGATCGACGGTCTGGTTGCCGGTGTCTTTGGTATCTCGAAGATGACAGCCGAAGCGCTGTTTATCTGGTATGTGATGAAGGTGCCGCACAAGGAGCTGCGGCTTGGTCGCCTCATGTACATGCTTGCTCAGAATCGCAGCCTGACCGACACGGTTACAAATGACTTTGAGCGCGAGCGCGTGGTCTGCGTTCGTACTGCAATGCTCACCAAGTACCCGGAAAACAAAGAGGTACGCGGCATTATGAAGATGACAGAGCGCAAGAAGGATAAGGAGCATGGCTTCAAGCTCACCTACGAAGCGCCGATCATCGAAGGCCGGTCGGAAAAGGCGACACTCACCGAATGGCTCAGGAGGGAAAAGGAATGGCAGGCGAAGCGAAACACTACCAAGTAATCCATGACATGGGTTCCGGGTTGTTGATCGTCAAGATTCCTCTCGATGTGGTCGTCGAGCAGGACGTAAACGCCCGAATTATGAAGAACGAGATGCAGGACCAGCTCACGGCTAACATCGCAAAGCGCGGTCAGCTTGAGAGCTTGCCCTATCTCACGGAGGACGGTAACAAGGTCAGAATCATCTCCGGCCACCACCGCATCAAGAGTGCGCGTCAGGCTGGCATCAAGGAGATTTACGCCATCCTCGATGTGAGCGGACTGACCCGCTCGCAGGAAGCGGCGAAGCAGTTGGCGCACAACGCGATCTCTGGCTTCGATGACCAATCCACGCTGAAGGAGATCGTCAAGATGATCTCCGACGTGGACGATATGCTCGAAAGCTACGTCGGCAAGGACATCTTGGCCGAGCCGATGGCTGAGTTTGATAAGCTGATCTCCCCGGCTGTGCAGTTCGACTTCCGAACGCTGGTGTTCGCCTTCCTGCCGCATCAGCTTCAGAACCTTGAGCTGCTTGTGAAGGAGCTTGAAAAGGCTGGCCCTGAGATTGTCGGTGTCGCCGAGTACGAACAGGGCAAACGCTTTGTCGAAACCCTCAGCAAGTATCAGCAGTTTCAGGATGTCCGCAACCTCGGCGCTGCGATATCTTCCATGATCGAGGCAGCGAATGAGAAGATGGACATCGCGGGTTATGACCCGGCTGGCGAGTGGACGTATCTCACGAAGGTGTTTGGCAGCAATTCCATCCCGACTGAAGCGGCGCAGGTCATCCAGCAGGCGCTGAAGAAGGCTGAGAAGGAAGGTGTCATCGGCAAGAAAAACCGTTGGCAGCTCATTGAGTTCCTGTGCGCTGACTATCTCGGAGGTTGATATGCTTGCGATCATCTGCGCTATGCAGCGCGAAGCAGAAGTGATCATCAGCCGCCTTGAGGGTAAATACACGGCCCCGGATGGCGTATTTTCAATGGGCAGGCTGAAAGGTCAACCCGTCGCTGTTGCAGTCAGCGCCCCGGGCAAGGTCAATGCGGCAATCGCCGCTACGCTGATGACACTTGAGACGATGCAGCACATGTTGAAGATTGACACCGTGCTGAATCTCGGTGTCGTAGGCGGTCTGGTTGAGGAATATCGGCAGGGCGATGTAGTCCTGCCGTTTGCTTTTGTCCAGTACGACATTGACACGACGTCAGTTGGGGATCCTCCCGGCTTTGTGTCTGGTGTCGGTGCCGAGAGGTTTATTGCCAGCGGAAAGATCATGGCCTTGAAAACGGCGCTGACGCTGAAACTCCCCGCTGCAGCCCGTGTATACATCGCCGATCTGTGCGCCACGGCAGACCGATTCCTTGGCACACGAGAACAGAAACAGGCCGTCCGCGACCGATGGAAGGCTTCGATCTGCGACATGGAAGCGGGTGCCATTGCTCAGGTGTGCAGCATCACCGGTGTTCCGTTCCTCTCAGTCAAGGTCGTGTCCGATACCCTGAACGGCGACGCACAGGAGTACGAGGACGCATTGGATTCTGCCGCTGTTCTGCTGGCAGACATAGCGGAAGTGGCCGCAGAGTTGAGTAAGAGCGAAAGGTGGTGATGACGCATGGCAGCGCCCGCAAAGTTCAATCCTGATTATCACATCCCATGGGCGTGGTCGCTTGCTATTCGTGGTGCCACCGATCAGGAAATTGCGGACGAGTTTGGCGTGTCTGAACGCACCGTCAACCGTTGGAAGTATGTCTACAAGAAGGTTGAGGTCCTTGTTATGGGCAAGGACGGTAAGCCTGCGCTGGACGAAAACGGATATGCGGTCACCAAGGAAGAGGTGCAGGTTGTGCTGGATGATGATGGCGAAAAGGTGCTGTCAGAGTTCGGAAAGGCGTTGCAGGTGGGCAAAAAGGCCGCTGATGCAAAAGTTGAACGAAAGCTGTACGAACGGTGCCTTGGCTATTCATACACCGAAGAGGAGAAAATCCTTGAGTACAATACAGACGGCAGCGTCAAGCCTGTCAAGGTGCGAACCGTCAAGAAAGAAGTGCCGCCTGATGTTATGGCTCAGATGTACTGGCTCAATAACCGCAGCCGCAAGACCGGCGAATGGTCACAGCGGCAGGATGTCATGCTCAGGACTTCCACCGAAGCAGACCTGAGTAACCTCTCTGAAGAGGAGCTGAGAAAGCTGGCATCCCTCGCTCCGCCATCGGAGTAACGCTTGAAAAAGCAAGCCTCGTATTCGAGGGCGAAGATTGCAGCCATAGCCGAAGCCGCACGGAAACAGCTTGCGCGTACCCACTACGTTGATTACGTCGAGTATGTCCATCACGGCAGATGGAAAAGAGCCAGACATCTCGACCTCGTCTGCGCGGAGTTGGAAAAGGTCCTCACCGGCGAGACGAAACGCCTGATGATCTTCATGCCGCCGCGACATGGCAAGTCCATGTCGGTGACATCCACGTTTCCGAGCTACTTCCTCGGACGGAATCCTGACAAGCGCGTGATCGAGGTCAGCTACGGCGACGATCTCGCTAAGGAGTTCGGCGACGCCAACCGCTCCAAGATTGCCGAACACGGTATGGAGTTGTTCGGAGTAACCCTGTCCCAGGCCCAAGCGTCAAAGGTTGCTTGGAATCTTGAAGGACACAGCGGCGGTATGATCTCGGTCGGCGTTGGCGGCGGCATCACAGGTAAAGGTGCTGACTTGCTGATCGTTGACGACCCGATCAAAAACCGCGAAGAAGCTGAATCGGAAACCTATCGCCGCAAGCTCAAGGCAGAATGGGAATCGTCCATCTACACCCGTCTGCATCCGGGCGCGGCGATCATTGTTATTCTCACCAGATGGCACGAGGCCGACCTCGCCGGTACGCTGCTTGAGCAGAACGGCGAGGAATGGAAGGTGCTGTCCCTGCCTTGTGTGTGTGATTCGGATGACGACCCTCTTGGTCGAAAGATCGGAGAAGCACTTTGGCCGGAGCATGGGTTCGATGAACAATGGTGCGAGGACACGAAACGGGCTGTCGGCTCGTATGCGTGGGCCAGTCTATACCAGCAGCACCCGTCCCCGCCTGAAGGTGGCATCCTCAAGCGCGGCTGGTTTAAGTTCTATGAGAAGCTGCCGGATAAGGTATCGCAGATGGTTCAGTCTTGGGACTGCACCTTCAAGGAAGGCAAGACCAGCGACTACGTTGCGGGCCATGTCTGGATGCGCTCCGGCGCAGACTTTTATCTCGTTGATCGTGTGCATGACCAGATTGGCATTGTCGATACAATGCAGGCCATCCGCACGATGACCTATAAGCACGCAAAAGCCAGAGGAAAGCTCGTTGAGGATGCTGCCAACGGACCGGCAGTTATCGAAATGCTCAAGCGAGAGATCCCCGGCATCATACCCATTAAGCCTGAAGGCGGCAAGGTTGTCCGCACTCAGGCTATTGCGCCGTATGTGGAAAGCGGCAACGTCTACTTACCTCACCCCAAGATCGCGCCTTGGGTCCACGATGTCATCGAAGAATGTGCTGCCTTCCCAAACGGCAAGCATGACGACGATGTGGACGCTATGAGCCAAGCGATCACCTATCTGTCGGCTGGTTCGGGCACGTCCGCGCCGCCGAAGAACTACGGCAACGACCGTCAAAGCTACTGGCAAGGAAGATAGAGGTGATACGATATGCCAAGCATGATGAAAGAATACGGCAGTATCGGCCAGCGGCGATACGCGGGCGTGTTCTCCGAAGAATTTCTCAAGGAGCTGCAAGGCAAGCGTGGTATTGAGGTCTATCGTGAGATGGCCGAGAACGACGATATTTGCGGCTCTATTTTGTATGCTGTCGAAACCCTCATCCGGCAGAGTAAGTGGAGCGTACAGCCCGGAGGCGATAGCGCCAAGGACAAGGAGTGTGCTGAGTTCGTCGAATCTTGCATGAACGATATGCAGGAAACGTGGACGGACACGATCAGCGAGATTCTTTCCTTCCTCACCTTCGGTTGGAGCTACCACGAGATTGTTTATAAGCGCAGGAACGGCAATAGCCGCGACCCGCGCCTTAACAGCCGTTACACGGACGGTCTGATTGGCTGGCAGAAGCTCCCGATCAGAGCGCAGGAAACCCTGTTCCGATGGGAGTATGACAACAATGACAACCTTATCGGCATGACGCAGCTCCCGCCGCCGCATTTCCGCATGGCGACCATCCCGATTGAGAAGGCGCTGCACTTCCGCACGAAGTCGCGCAAGAACAACCCGGAAGGCCGCTCCATCCTCCGCTCGGCATACCGCGATTGGTATTTCAAGCGCAGGATTCAGGAGATCGAAGGCATGGGTATTGAGCGCGATCTTGCTGGTTTGCCTGTTCTCAAAGCTCCTGAAGGTATGGACATCTGGAATCCTGATGACCCGGACATGGCTGATAGCTTTGCCCGTGCAGAGCAGATTGTCCGCAACGTGCGCCGCGACGCAACGGAAGGCCTTGTCCTCCCGGCCAACTGGACGTTCGAGCTGCTTGCCTCTGGTGGCAGACGTTCCTTCGATACAAACGCCATTGTGGAGCGCTACGATACGCGAATCGCTATGAGTACCATGAGTGACTTCCTCCTGCTCGGTCATCAGCAGGTCGGCAGTTTCGCCCTCAGCAGCGATAAGACCCAGCTCTTCAGCATGGCGCTCGGTGCCTACCTAGACATCATCTGCGAGGTATTCAACAACCAAGGCATCCCGCGTCTGATTGTCATGAACGCAGAGCATTTTAAGGGCATCACCGACTACCCGAAGCTGCGTCACGGTGATGTTGAAGCTCCCAACCTCAAGGACCTGTCGGCCTACATCCGTGAGCTGACCGGCTGCGGTGCTATTGTGCCGGACGAAGCTCTTGAGGACCATCTCCGTGAGATTGCCAGCCTGCCCGAACGCCTTGAATCCCAGCAGTTCGACCTTGACGCTCGCGCACAGCGTCGCAGAGAGGAACGCGAACGCAAGGATGCAGAGGCTGCGGGTAAGGAGATCGACACCGACGACATCGACCCCGAAGAGGATAACGATGATGCTGATGCCAAGAAAGCCGAGGAGGCCAAGAAGCGGCTGAAAAGGCGGTGATGCTGAATGAGTGATGCGTCCGTTCTCGAACGGCTATCTAAGTTCATCGACCGCGAAAGCCCCCGCATGGCAACCTTCCTCTACCGCATGTGGTGCGATCAGCAGCAAGCTATCACATATCACGAGCTGAGAGACGCGATTCTCGATGGCGGCTTGAGTATCGACTATCTGGTTGACTGGCAGCAGGATTACAGCCAGTACCTCAGCGAGTGCTATGCTCCGCTTGCACAGAAGGCCATCAAGAGGGCCGCAAAAGACCTGCTGCTTGAATATGGCGGCGATTTCGCTGACCCGATGATGGACGCGATGGACGATTACATCACCAAGCACGGCGGCAAGCTGATTCGGGAGATCTCCACGAAGCAGTTCAACGCCATCAATACGCTTGTCCGGCAGGCGACGATGACCGATACCATGACGGTAGATCAGCTTGCCAGAGCTATCCGGCCCTGCATCGGCCTGACGCAGTATCAGGTCGGCATGGTAAAGCGCTTCTATGACCAGCTCCGCGAGCAGGGTGTTTCCCACAAGAAAGCCCTCAAGCGGCAGATGGTCTATGCGGCGAAGTTGCACCGTGAACGTGCTGCTCTGATCGCTCAGACGGAGATGGCCTTCACCTATAATGCTGCCACCAAGAAAGTTGTTGCAGATAGCGTGGCACAGGGATTCGTTGGCGCAGACAGCAAAAGGTATTGGCTGACCGCTGACGATGAACACGTTTGTGAGAAGTGTGATGCCATCGACAATGTTTTGGTTGGACTGAACGAACCGTTCCCTAATGGGATGATGGACCCGCCCGGACACCCCGGCTGTCGCTGCGGTGTAGGATACAAACTCACAAGACCGACGTAACCCAAGAAGAGAAGGGATTTGACATGAGCAAGACTTTCAAGGATTATCTGATCTCCAATCAGCAGCAGCCGCGAGCCGACCCCTGCGCCGGCACTCTGCATTGCAACTTCAAGATCGCCAAGAGCGACGATGAAGAACGCCTTGCCTTCGGATGGGCATCTGTTGCAGAGAGAGCAAATGGCGAACAGGTCTTAGATTGGCAAGAGGACATCGTTGAGATGCCCGAACTGGAAGCAGCCGCCTATGATTTCGTGCAGTTCTACCGCGAAGGTAGCGAAATGCACGAGCGGGGCGGCTTTGATATTGCCGTTTTGGTCGAGAGCATGGTTTTTACCGCCGACAAGATGGCATTGCTCAACATCCCCGCTGGCACCTTGCCCTACGGCTGGTGGGTTGGCTTCCGCGTCATCGACGACGATGTTTGGGAGAAGGTCAAGGACGGCACTTACAAGATGTTCTCCATCGAAGGGCAGGCCATCCGAGACAAGGTTGAATAGGAGGTAGCGCACGATGCCTACGAAACTCAAAAGGCTCAAGGTGAAGCGCGTGGCCTTTGTGGATGAGGGCGCAAATCCCGACGCTCACATCTGCTTTGCCAAGAATCGTGATGGTCAGCCGACCGTTGCGGAAGATGCACCAACCGAAGCCGAGAAGGGCGTGATTAAGCGCCTGATCGAAAGTATCGCCAAGGCGTTTGGTGTTGAGCCGGTCGAAAAGGCCGCTTTCACCTTTGCTGAAGGCGAAGAGAAACGGGATTACGACAAGATCATGTCCGGCGAAGTCTATCCCATGAGCTGGGCGTTCATGGACAGCGTGAGCAGCATCCTCTTCGACCCACAGAAGAGCGACGAGGAGAAAGCTGCCCTGTTGAAGCGAAGTCTTTCGGAGTTCTCCACAGCCTTTGAGGGAAATGTGGAGAATTGGGCCAAGGCGCAGAGTGCTGAGGCCGTTGTCAAGGAAGATGTTGCCGTCCTCGAAAAGATGCGCGACAACATCAGTCAGCTTATCGAGAAAGGGGCAAGCGGCGAAGGTGTTCCTGTCAGCAAAGCCGACGAGCCTGACGATGACGACCCGGAAGAAGATGACCCGGATGATGACCATGACGACGATGACGATGAACCGCCCGTCAAGAAAGGAGCAACCGATATGATTTTTGATACCAGCAAGATGACCCCCGAAGAGAAGGCGACCTTCGATGACCTCGCCAAGCGCTTTGGCACCGAAGAAGCCCCTTCCACTCCCGCTGCGCCGACCGCCGACCCATCTCCGGCTCCCGCTGCTCCGGCTGGCGACGATGACATCCACAAGGGTCTGCATCCCGCCATTCAGGAAGAGCTGCGCAAGGCCCGCGAGTTCCGCGAGAATGTCGAAACCCAGCAGCTCACCGAAGTTGCCAAGAAGTACGCTCTGCTGGGCAAGAAGCCCGAAGAGCTGGTGCCTGTCCTGAAGTCCCTCAAGGCTGCGGGCGGCTCCGCTTACGACGACATGATCGGCCTGCTGGACAGCAACCTTGCCGCTGTCGAAAAGTCCGGCGTGTTCAGCGAGATCGGCAAGCGCGGCTCTGAAGGCAGCTCCGGCGACAATGCTTGGGGCAAGATCGAGGCCGCTGCGCAGGAGATCATCAAGTCCAAGCCCGGTATGCGCTGGGCCGACGCTGTTGACGCTGCCTGCTGCGCTCACCCTGAGCTGGTTCAGGAGTACGAAAAGTCCCGCTAATCCAAAGCGGCAGAAAGGAGAAAACCTATGTCTTACCTCACTCATGCGATCAATGATTCTGCGACCCTCTGCGGCGAGGCTGCTGGCGCTATCGCCCCGCTGACTGCCGTGAAGTTTGACGGCAACGGCAAGCTGGCTACCGCTGGCGCTGGTGAGCTGTGCATCGGTATTGCCCTTGCCACCACCGACGACGACTGCAAGGCCGGTGATACCGTCCACGTCCAGATCAAGGAAGCTGGCCTGTGGATTGCTGGCGGCGACTTCGTTGCTGGCGACCTGCTGGCTGCTGATGCGTCCGGCAAGGCTGTTAAGGCTGCTGCTGGCACTGCGCTGGCGATTGCCCTTGAAGCGGGCAAGGCCAACAAGCCCACCAAGGTGCTGATCTGCCGCATCGCTGCGGCTTAATCCAAGCTGAAAGGAGTAAACCACCATGAGCGTTACCAATCAGAGCATTCAGGCTCAGATCGCCAAGGGCTGGAAGCCCAATAACTATCTGACCAACCTGTCCGTCGCGCATTTCCAGCCCGATGACTGGTTTGTGTCCCCGTTCATTTTCCCCATCGTGCCGGTGCAGCTCTCCACCAGCCACTACTACAAGTTCAGCAAGGCCGACCTTGCCCGTGACAACGTGCAGCGCAAGCCGCAGTTCGGCAAGGCTCAGCCCATGATCTTCGGTTCTGAGGAGGCGCTGTACAAGTGCGAGGTCGATCAGATCATCGTCGGCATTGACCAGATCGGCACCCTCGACTACCAGCGTGCTGGCACTCCGGGCATCTCTGACCCGCGCCGTGCCAAGGTTCGCCTTGCCACCGAGCAGATGAAGCTGCACATGGACCGCGTGTTCGCTGAAGGTTACTTCAAGACCGGCATCTGGACCAATGAATACACCGGCGTGACCGGCGCTGCCCCTGCTGGCAAGCAGTTCTACAAGTTCGATGATGCCAACTTCGACGCTGTTCACTTCTTCGGCGGTCTGCGTACCGAGATGAAGCGCAATGGTCGCCGCAACCCCAACACTCTGGCGCTGGGCGTTGAGGCCTACGAAGGTCTGAAGCGCAACCCGGAGATCCTTGAGCGCGTGAAGTACAGCGGCTCTACCGCCAACCCCGCCACCATCAACCAGAACGTGCTGGCGCAGCTTCTCGAAATCGACCGCGTTGTCGTGCTGAACAGCACCTACAACGCCGGTAGCCTCGGCGAAGAGGATATGCAGTTCATCTGCGACAGCAAGGGCGCTCTGCTGTGCTACGCTGCCCCGAATCCTGCCATCGACGAAGCCTCTGCGGGCTACACCTTCGCGTGGGATATGCTGGGCAACGGCCAGTACCTTGCCTTCGATCAGTACGAAGGTGAGAAGGGTACTCATACCGAGTACGTCGAGGGCCTGATGTCCTACACCCCCGAAAAGGTGTGCGACGAGCTGGGCTACTTCCTGACCAAGTGCGTGTAAAACGCAGTTTATCAGCAGGTTGTGCGAAAAATTGCGCGTAATAGCCCGATTTCAGGGTTCTTACGCGCAAAATCAGCCTGTTTTTGATGTTACCCATTCCTGCGCCGCGCTACAAGCGCAACCGCTTGTGTTCCACCTCCTCGCAAGGGTGTCACCCTCGCCCGGAGGGCAGTCCGACCATCTCCCTTCGGGTGCAAAGGGCGACTAACGGCGCTCTTTTTCTTTTATCTTCCGCAGAAAGGAGGAAAACGACCGTGAAAATCTATACCGCACAGAAGCCTTGCAGATTCGGCGGCAAGGAGTACCGCATCGGCGACGAAGTGCCTGAAAAGTTGATCGACCCCACGCGGGTGAAGTCTCTTATCAAGTTCGGTTTGCTCTCTGTGAGCGAACGTACCGAGGAAACTGCTGATACGCCCGCTCAGACCGGCAACGAAGGCGACTTGACCAACGATCAGTCCACCGACGAAGCCAAGCAGTCCGATGAAGGCGACAAGGAGCCTGAGAACACTCAGGAAACCGATCAGCAGCAGATCCAGTCCACCGACGAAGAGAAACAGGCTGAGGAAACCACCGAGAAGCCCAAGGCTACCGGGAAGAAGGGGGCCAAGAAGTAATGGCAACCTACACCTACGACCCGACCAAGTTGAAAGGCTCGACCATCAGCCGGGTGCGTTTTGAGCTGGGTGATATTCTCGTCGATGGCGGCGCGGAAACGTGCATGCTTTGCGACGAGGAGATTCAGGCAGTCCTTAATGAAACGCCCAAGTTCAAGCGGGTGCTGTACAAACTGGCAGACGCGGTTTGTATGCGCCTGTCCTATGAAACCGACTGGCAAGACGACGGTACGCGGTTCAGCCTCAATCAGAGAGCGGAGCGCTGGCTTGCCCTACGCGATAAGTTCAAGAAAGAGGCCGACGCTGCCATCAACATTCCCACGTCGGGCGCGGTCAACGATTCCGTCCGCAACGCAGAAGATGGAGGCCATTACTTCTATGGCGGCATGATGCAGAATCCTTACGTGAAACCGCCCATGCCGTATCGGGGTGATGATAAATGCTGAAGCACGGAAGAATCGGCATGACCCGACCCGAACAATTCCCCAAGCCCTTTAATTTGTATGAGATCGACAGCGAAGTTAGCGCAAGGGGTCGCGTTGGAAAGACCGGCGACCCGAAGCTCAAAGGCGTACTGCGCTGCATCATGTCTGTTGCGAAGCCTGAAGAACGCGAGACCTTCCACCAAATGGGCGTGAATGTCACGCATGATCTCATCCAGCGCGGCGGTCCAATCGCCAAGGAGCAGGACATCCTTGCTTTGGTTAAGCGAGGCAAAGAAACCCGCTGGTTCCGAGTTCAGGCCATACACAACAAGGGCGAAATGGACATCGACACCATCTACTACTGCGAGGAAAGGGGCGATCTGAATGGGCTTTAAGATTGACCTCGTTGGTATGTCGAGAAGCGCTTTCTCCCAAGTGGAGCAGCAGCTTCCACAACGCGCTCTCAGGGCTTCTATGGTTCTGAAGAACTCTTCCCTCGAAGTGCTGCGTGGTTTACGCAGCGGCAGGCTATACGGCAGTCACAGGGCATCAGCTCCCGGTGAGCCTCCTGCCGTCAAAAGCGGAACGCTCCGCAATAGCTGGCGTCCCGTCCAATACGGCTCAAGGCACCAAAGCCCTGCTATTGAAAGCGGCGTTTCCTACGCTGGCTACATGGAGAATGGTACGCCGGGCGGCATGATCGCCCCGCGTCCGTTCGCGGACAAGATTGTCCAGAGATCACAGGGCGAGGTGACGGCGATCTACGCAGAGCCGTTCGACATCAGCCTGTAAAGGAGAATCTGCATGGAGCTGTACGAGATGTTATACCAGCGGCTTACGGACAGCGAAGCGCTTTCCTCCCTGCTGGCGAAGTACAAGGGCAGACCCGCCATCTTCTATCAGCGTCCGGCAACTGCTGACGATAAGGATTGGGGCGAAAAACAGTACCCGCGTATCAACTACACCGTTGACATGCAGGAAAACCCCTCCCGAAATACCAGCGGATTGCTTTTGCTGCATATCTGGTGCGACACGGGATTTGGCGCAGAGCCGGAGGATATCGAGTACGTCGTGCGAGATCTCCTGCACTCCACCTTTGCGCAGGCAGACGATGATGCGTACTGCCTCGCTTGGGTGCGGTCTGATGCTTTCGAGGTCAAGACCAACGAGGACGAGACGGTCAGAATCGTTGGTGTGTCGCTGACCTTCGACATCATGGCTTGCCCCTGCCAATACACAATGTACCCCGACCCGATCAAGGCGCTGAACGAATGGACAAAGAAACTCCTGCCGTCCGCTATTGTGATCGGCCTCGATGAATTTGAGGGCTGGATTGTTCCTACGAAGGAGAAGCCGGTTGTTTACTGGCGGCTCACGTCGCAGGGCGTACAGCGCAAGCACTTCACGCATACTTGGCTCAACATCTCCGTGGAAGGTCATGTGTACGCGAGAAGCGCCGCCGACAGGCTCTACAACCTCGTTCGCCTCAACACCGCCCACGCGCTTGCCGGGCATATTCCGATGGAGGATAAGTCGCCGCTTTTCCTCAAGAGTTTTGTCTGCAAGCCGCACCTCAACTACATTGCACAAGGGCAGATTCAAGCAAGCGGTCACTTCGGCGTTTTGCAGGAGTGGTACGGCAAGAAGCCTGACCCGCCCCTTGCAAATGCGAACACCGACTTCACGACGAAGGAGTGAGTACCGTGGCTAAGGAAACCACCAAGACCACCGCCGCCCGCGTAGCGGAAGAGCCTGTCTATGCTGCGGCAGAGATTGCGGCCAACGCGCCCCGCCTGTTTGGGTATAGCGTTGACCTTGCAAGAGCTGCGTTCACCTTCAACAAGGTAGAACGCTGTTCGCTTGAAAAAGCGAAGAAGATCATCAAAGAATTTGCAGAAAGGAAAGTGAAGTAACATGGCTGCGCATTACTCTGCGGGCGAAACCAAAGTCCGCCCCGGAATTTATTTCCGCGAGACCAACGGCAGCGGTACGGAACTGATCAGTGCCCGCAACGGCGTTGCAGCTGCCGCGTTCAAGGCCAACTGGGGGCCGCTTGGCGAGGTCATCACGATTTCCTCGCCAAGCGAAATTGAGGAATACTACGGGGACGATTCCGCTGAAGGCAGCAACGTCTCCATCCTCGAAAAGATTTTCCTTGGCGGTGCAAGCCAGATCAAGGCCGTGCGCGTCGGTAGCGGCGGCACCAAAGCCACGATTACTCTCAAGGATACTGCCGAGAGCGCAGCCTCCGTTGTCACGCTGACGGCCAAGTACGCCGGTACGCGTCCTCTTTCCGTGACCATCAAAGACAGTCTCTCCGTCGAAACGCAGCGTGAGTGTATCGTCCTCTCTGGGACGAAGGAGCTGATGAAGGTTTCCTTCGCAAAGGGCTCTGGCGAGGTGGACGCGCTCGTTTCCGCCATTAACGGGAATGAGACGGCTGTTGTTATCGCGCAGAAAGTAAGCGCCGGAAACGGGACGCTTGCGGCGCTTACGCAGGCCGCATTCACCACAGCAGGTGTTTCGCCCACCGTCACCAACACCGATTACAGCGACGCTTTTGCGCTGCTGGAAGCCACGCAGTTTAACACGATCTGCGTAGACAGCGATGATAGTGCGGTTCACGCGCTCCTTCATGCTTTCATTGTGCGGGCGCACGACAGCGGCATCATGGCCATGGCTGTCACCGGCGACCCTGTCAGCGAAATCTACTCCGACCGCAAAGAGAACGCCGCTGCGTTCAACAGCATGCTCCACATCCATTGCGTCAATGGATTCGAGGCGGACGGCGAGGTATATGACGGCTGGAAGGCTGCCGCCGTTGTCGCCGGTTATATCGCTTACCTCCCGTCCAACGACAGCCCGACCCACAAGGTCATCCCCGGCGCTACAGCGGTTTATGGCGCTCTCACCAATACCCAGATTGTCGAGTGCTTGCAGTCCGGCTGTCTGGTGTTTACGGTAAGCGCGACCGGCGCGGTATGGATTGAGCAGGGCATCAACACGCTCGTCAACCTGACCGCCGATCAGGACGCGGGCTGGAAGAAGATTCGCCGAACCAAGACCCGCTTTGAGCTGATGCAGCGCATCAACGAAAACAGCGAGAGCATCATCGGCAACGTGGGCAACGACAGCAATGGTCGCCAGACGTTCATCGCCATCGCTAACGGCGTCATTAACCAGATGATCTCCGAAGGGAAGCTGGTTTCCGGCGAGGTCGTAGAGGATGCGAAGAACCCGGCCAAGGGCGACAGTGCATGGTTCACCATCAGCGTTGTCGATCTTGACAGCATCGAGAAGGTCTACATCACCTACCAATTCATGTTCTCGGAAGAATAAGCAGGAAAGGAAATAAACAGCTATGAGCATCTTGAACGCCGCTCCGGGTGTTGACGTCCGCAAGGTCATGTCTGGTAAAGACGGTGCGCTTTACGACGACGAAGGCACCCTTCTGGTTTCTGTCGAGAGCTTTCAGAGCCAAGTCGCCATTACGAACCAGACCTATCAGCCCCTTGGCACTGCGCAGGAACGTTCCACCATGACCAGCTACAAGGTCACGCTTACGATGACTGAGATCGTCGTCACAAACAGCAAGTTCTTCCAGCTCATCATGGAGGGCTTGAAGACACACGCGATGCCTGTTCTGAATTTCAGAGGCATGGTGCGCAGCCCTTACGATGGCAGTGAAGAGCAGGTCGTTTACCGTGACTGCGTGCCGGACGGAACCATCGACATTCAGAACATGCAGCCGGGCGAACTCTACAAGCGGAACTGGAGCTGGGTTGTCAACCAGCCCCCGGAAGCGCAGTCCCTCTTGCAGAACGCCTAAATCGCCTGTTCTGCGCCTTTCGGAATTAACCCTATAAAATACACAGAGGACGGTCGCAAGGCCGTCCCCTGTGTATTTAACAGCGTTTAACAGCAATAGCAAGGAGAGATCAATATGAGCAAGGTCAGCGATAACTACGAAGCGCCCGCCACCCCCGAAGAAATCCGCGAAGAGCTTGCGTTCAACGAGGACGAAATTCTTCGCGCCCTGACCGACCAGAGCCACCACGAAGACCTCACCAAGACGATTGAGGTATCGCTCGGCGCCAAGGCAAAGTTCAGCTTCCGCATTCGCCCCCTTTCAGAAAAGGAATGGGACAAGTGCCGAGAGCGCAACACCAAATACCAGAAGAATCGCAGGCTCGGCGGCATGCGTCTGCCGGAAAGCACCGACACCACCGGCTACCACTCCGATCTGATCTACACCGCCACCGTAGCGGAAGATCGAGCCAAGCTTTGGGACAACAAGAAGCTCTGGAATGCGGTCGGCGCTCTTACTGGAACGGACATGATCGACAAGATGATTCCCTATGCCGGAAAGAAGCAGCAGATTATCGAGCAGATCGAACAGATTTCCGGCTACAACGATGATGACGACTATCATGAGACGGTAAAAAACTGATACTCGCTGGCGGCAAATCGCGGTTGCTCCACCACATCTTCCAAAGGACAGGCGTTCTTCCGAGCGTGGTCATGGGGCAGCCGCGATTTCTCCGCACGTTTTTGCTTGCAAGCATGGAAGTGCAGCTCGAAGCAGAAGCGGAGCGGGAAGCGGCGCTGGCCCGTCAGCGTCAACAGGCAATGGCGCAATCCCGAAGTCGAAGGAGGCGATGAGCAGTGGAACAGGTGTTCCGAATCGAAATCCCGGTCGAGGCAGTAGACGAGACGGATACCGCCGCGCTGCAGCGCCTTGAGGTCACGCTGCAAAAGTTGTTTACCGCCATGAAAAACAACAAAAGCACGGTCGGCGACGTGTTCGACGCCATTGAGAACGGAGCTGTCGACGCCAAGAATGCGATCAGGCAGACGGAGAGCACGTTCAGCGGCATGGCCGGTGACCTTGACGACACGGCAGATTCGGCTGGAGCGGCAGCGGACGCTTTGGACGATGCCGCTTCTTCCGCGAAAAGCGCCGGACAAAAAGCTGGCTCCTCCTTCGACGGAGCGAGCGCGAACGCGGATAAGTTCAGCCAGCGAATCGAAAAAAGCAACAGAACCTTACGCAACATGTTCAAGGAGAAGCTCAGCCTTACGCTTTCCGCGATAGACAGAGCTTCTCCTATTTTGAAAAACGTTTGGAACAGCGCGAAGAGCCTTGCGGGAAAGACGTGGAGCGTTGCCATCAGGATGAAGGATTTCATCACTGCTCCATTCCGAAAGCTCTGGAACATGATCAGCAGCCCAATTACGATGGCTCTCTCGTTTGTAGGGATGGGCATCGGCGCAAGCGATGTTCTCAACACCTTCAACGGATTCGAAGAAGGAATGAGCGGCGTGCGGGCGCTGACCAGCGCAACAGATTCCGAGTTTCTGCTTTTAAGGGAGACGGCAAAAAGCCTTGGCGCATCGACATCATTCAGCGCCACACAGGCCGCCGAAGGCATGCAAAACCTCGCCTCTGCCGGCTTTTCGGTGAGCGAAATTGTAGATGCCATGCCCGGCATGCTAGACCTTGCCGCATCCAGCGGCGAGGACTTGGCCGTCGCTTCTGACATTGCAGCCACGACGCTGCGAGGCTTCGGCCTTGAAGCGGGAGCGGCCTCACATGTTGCCGACGTCCTCGCGGAAACGGCAGCACGCACAAACGCCTCCGTGTATGACACTGGCGAAGCCATGAAGTACATCGCGCCCATAGCGAACGTCATGGGCCTTTCTCTAGAGGAGGTTGCGGCATCTATTGGTCTGCTATCCGATTCTGGCATAAAGGGTTCGCAAGCAGGCACGACGCTTCGAGGTGCGCTCACCCGTTTGGCGAAACCCACAGAGGATATGCTGGAAGTCATGAATGGACTGAACCTTTCGTTCTACGACAGCAACGGCAAGATGAAGTCCATCTCCTCCATCGTTGGTATGCTCAAAACCAACATGGCCGGGCTTACGGATGCGGAACAGCAGAATGCACTTGTTACGCTGTTTGGTCAGGAAGCGCTTTCGGGCATGATGGTATTGATGGAAGCAGGCCCGGAGAAAATTGCGGAGCTTACTGAATCCCTCCAAGACTGCGAAGGCGCGGCAAGCGAGATGTCGAAGGTTCGCCTTGACAATCTCGCGGGCGACATCGAGGAACTCAGCGGCGCAATGGAAACCATGCAGCTTGACGTGATGGAAAAGCTCAATCCCATTCTTCGCAGCGCAGTCCAATGGCTGACCGGCAAGATGCCAGCCGTACAGACGGCGATTGAAAACGCCATCGACGTCGGAATCGAAAAGGCGACTGCGCTGAAGGAGCATATTTCCGGGGTGTTCAACAGCGAAGATTTCCAGAACGCAGATGGATTTGCCGAAAAGTTTTTCATCGCCTGGGATAAGATCATCGCCGAGCCGTTTGACAACTGGTGGTCTGGAGGCGGGAAGGACGAAATGCTCGGTAAGTTTGCGGACTTTGGGAAAAGCGCTGGGGAACTTCTCAACGGCGTTATTACGGGTATTTTTGCCGCGCTCAAGGGGGAAGAGATCGACTTCGAGGGGCTGAACATCACAGGGCTTGCGAAGGCCGGAGCCGAAGCAGCGACGACCTTCGTCAGCTCATTCATTTCCGGGTTTAACATTGGAGACCTCTTTGGGAAAGCTCCCTCCATGATGCAAGCGGGTCTGCTGGGTTTAGGGGCGATTAAGACCGCAGGCGGAATCGGAAGCGCCGTCAAAACGTTCGGTATGCTCAAGACGGCCATCCTCGGAACCGGCAGCGCGGCAACGGTTGCTGCCCCGGCAGTCGCAGCCATGGGACAGGGGGCAGTAGCAGCCGCAGGCGGCGTTGCAAAGACCACCACGCTTCTTGGCGGCGTTAAGGCTGTTCTTTCCGCGATCCCCGGATGGGGGTGGGCTGCCGCCGCTGCGATTACAGCGGCGGTTATCGGTGTGAAGGCCTACTCTGATGCGCAGGAGGAACAGCGTTGGGCGCTCAAGCGTTCAAGTGAAGCTACGGCAGAATCCATCGAAGAGTACAAGGACGCTGCCCGCGCATATACCGAGTTTAGCGATACGGTTGACCGCGTTAAGGAACTTCAACTGAAGATCGAGAGCAGCGATACAAACCCGCAGACGGCGGAATACGTTCAGGGATTGATCGACAGCATTGAGGACAAGACCGCCCAGATTGAGGTTATCATGTCTGACAGCAGCCTTTCGCCAGATCAAATCAGAGCGTACACGGATGAGCTGGTTTCCATCTACGCCCGAAAGGCGGAAATTGACTTGTCGCTCAGCGATCAAAGCCTTCGACAGGAAGATATCGTCGCGCTCAACACGGAGCTTGACCAGATTACAAGCCGTGAGGCGGAAATCACCGCAGAAATGGCGAAGTCGGGTTTGAACGAAGAGGATATAAGCGAAATCGTTGGACTGCTTGACCAAATTGGTGACAAGCAGGCGCAGTTGAACGTGAGCTTGGCGGAAGGCTCTCTCGGCACCGAAGAACTGAAAGAACTCAACGACGAGCTTCAAAGCGCCTATCAGCACATGATCGACACCAGCGGAGGCGTTGTCACCCAAGCTGACGTAGACGCTGGGCGTATTACCCCGGAATATCTTGAGGCTTATCAGGAGCATATGCGCATTCAGGAAGAGACGGCTCTTTTTGAGGCGCAAGCCCGCGCAAACGCAGATGCCGAGCTCGTCCCGCAAACTGTTGCTGCACGCGACGAAGCGCTTGCGAATTACGAATCCTTTTCGGCACTTTCCGATGCGCAATTCGACGAAAAGAACTTTCTGCAGGGACTCGAAGATAAGCGCGCCAGCCTTCTTTCGCAGTACGAAGCTGGCGTTATCTCGCAGGACGAACTTTTTCGGGGCGGTTATGAAATCCGGGAGGCTTGGGGCGATTACTACGGTGGTTACGATCAAGGGCCCGGAAGCATGCTGACGCTCACGCCAGATTTGCTTTTCGGCTCTAACAGCTTGTTCGGCGGATGGAAACCCGGAGAGAACGATTTTTTCCAAGGCGCTATCGACGAGGTAAACAGAAGCCAAACCTATTCCAACGAGACAGCCGCATCGTATATGAGCGACTATCAGGCTCAGAACGCCGCTCTACAACAGAACTACCAAAATCAGGTGGGGCTTATCGAAGGCTGGACCTTCCACGGCTCTGAACTGGCCGGTATGTCCCTTGAGGAAGTCGCGGCAAGCTACGCTACGCTCGACGAGGCTGGCCGGAAGATGTTCGACGATGCTGTTATGGCTCTGAACGCCCTGAACCAGCAGACTGATTACCTCACCGAAGGCGAGAAAACGCAGGCGATTGATGTAGTCGATCTGGCGGCGAAGGCCGAGGTCATGCAGACCGTCCAGACGCAGGTGCAGACCATCGCAACCAACTACCAAGCCATGAGCCAAGAACAGCAGGCGACGTTTGCAGCGTCCGAGGAGGGTGCGGCGCAGCTTGCGGCTGTCAATGAGGCTTTGTCAGCTCTCGGACTTGAAGAAATCAGCAGTCTCGACCAGCTTAGCGGAGCTTTGGAAACGCTCTCCACGGTAGACCTTTCTTCCTTCTCCCTTGAAGCTGTACAGTCTGCCTTTACAGCTCTTGGCGGCGATGCAGACGGATGCAAGACGAAGGTTGACGGGCTCCGAAGCGCACTCGATCAGCTCGACGGCAAGAGTACATCGTCAACGCATACGCATACCAACCTGACCATCAACAGGACGATCAGTATTGCAGGCGGCAGGGTTGCCTTGAACGCCGAAGGCGGCATCTACGACGGAGCCATGCTTTCGTGGGTTGCCGAAGATGGCCCGGAAGCTATCATTCCGCTCGGCGCAAAACGCAGAGAGCGCGGCCTTGAGCTTTGGTTGCAGGCAGGCGAGATGCTTGGTGTCGCGGAGTTCTCGGACGGCGGCATCGTTGCACCCTACAGCGGCGTTCTTGGAAGCCTCCCGGATGATTCATGGGACAATAACGGCGATTTCTCACCGCCCCCTGTCAGCGCAGGGAACGGAAACGGCAGCGCAGGCGGAACGGGAATCTCCGTCAGTGTTTCCGCCAACCCTGTGTTCCACATCGAAGGCGGCGGCAATTCGGACGATATCCTCTCGCAGATCAAGGCAAAGCAGTCGGAGATTGCGGAAGTCCTCGGCGGCGCGATTGCAGATCAGCTTGAAGATATTCTCCTGAACATGGCATAAGGAAAGGGGCTTAATACATGGACTTCTATCTAAGCGATTCGTCCGGCGTCCGGCTCCGCTTTCCCATGGTCCCAGACCGCCTGAATGTCAAAACCGGCGCTCTTTCCGTTTCGTTCAATATCATCAAGAGAGGCGAAGTCAAGATACCCCGTGGGTCTACGCTCACGGGGTATTCTTGGAACGGCACGCTTCCCGGACGCAGCATGAGAGCTGCTTCGTTCGTGTTTGACTGGCAGGAACCGCAGCGCATCATTGATCTCCTCAACTATTGGCAGGAAAACGGTGAAACGCTTCGCTTTATGGCAACGGAGCTTTCAATCAGCGCGGATGTGTTTATCGAAGCTCTTTCTTACGAGTTCTTTGGCGCAGATTCGGTTTCTTACCAGATCACACTGACCATGAGGCGCGACCTTTTGATTTCCACCACGCAGACGCAGACGCAGGTGCCAAACACCAGCGGAGCGAACGCCAGCAACACTACGCCGACGAGCGGCGTCGTCTCAATCAAGAACACGTCGAGTTATCTCAATGTGCGGCAGAAGCCGTCCACCGGCTCCAAGTCCATCGGCAGACTGAACCACGGCGCAAGAATTACCATCCTGCGCAAGGATGGAAACTGGTACGTCATCCCGTATTCAGGCGGCACAAACGGAGAGGCGTATGTTTACAGCAGCTACGTCTTGGTCGGTACGCAATCCTCGACTTCCGGCAGCACATCGGGAAGCTCCGGCAACAGCGCGTCCGGCAGCAAGAAGACGAGTGGAAGCACATCAGGCACGAGTACCACCTATACAGTACAGAGCGGGGACAGCCTTTACTCCATCGCAAAGAAGACGCTTGGAAGCGGGAGCCGGTACACGGAAATTTATGAGCTGAACAAAGCCGCCATTGACAAGCGAAATGCGGGCAAGCCGGTCAGCAAGTACACGATCTATGCCGGGCAGGTTTTCAAGCTGCCATCAAATTGAGGTGAACAGCGTTGATAGATCTGTCAAAAGTAGAGTATTACGTTATTGCGCTCATGTCCAACGGTCAGCAGCTTCGCCTCGACGAGGTTGCTGAAAATATAGCGTGGGAAGAAAACGAGAGCGAACTTGCTATCCGGCTGAATCTTACGCTTCGCGATATCCCATATGGGAACGGCAGGCTTGCCGACGTTATAGCGCTCTGTACTGCGGTATACCTTTACGCCGACTGGGGCGAAGGACAGCAGGAGATTTTTCGTGGCATGGTATGGGAGTGGCAGCACTCGCAGATTCATGACGACGAGATCATCCTTACCTGCTACGACCTTCTGTTTTACCTTCAGAAGTCAAAGGATTTCTTCTACTTCTCGAAGGGGAAAAGCACAAGGTCGATAATCAGCAACATCCTTTCAACTTGGGCAATCACGCTTGGCGGATACGACGGGCCGAACGTCGCGCACGAAAAGATCACCTACAAGAACAAGACGATTGCAAGCATGCTGAACGAGACGCTGGACGAAGCGAAGAAGCTCGGAGGCGGCAAGGCATTCATCCGCGCCGTAAAAGGCGCGGCCTATGTCGTTGCATATGGTTCCAATTCCACGGTCTATCATTTCAGCGCGGATATGAACCTTATCCAAACCAGCGACAAATTCAGCATGGTCAACCTTGTAACCCGCGTGGTCATTATGGGCAAGGAGGACGACGAAGGGCGGCCCAGTGTCGAAACTTCCATCTCGGGCCGCACCGAGTACGGCATCCTGCAAGACATCCAGACAATGGGCAGCCTTACGCTCGAAGAAGCAAAGGCCAAGGCGCAGGACGTTCTCGACGAGAAGGGCGATCCAAAGCGCACAATCAAGCTCACATCGCCGGATTTCCCGGCAGTCAGGAAAGGAGACCTGATCTACGTTACTACAGACCGTCTTCTCGGTTTTTTCCACGTCAAGGGAATCTCTCACAATGCGACGACGATGACGATGCAAATGGAGGTGGAGCCTGCATGAGCAAAGGCGATAATTCTCCCGGCATGAGCCACCTCGCCGGAATCATGGTAGGCTTGGCCCGCGACGCAAGCAACACGTCCCTAGTGCTCGATTTTGGCATCATTCAGGCAGACGGAGCATTGTTGACCAACACGTACCCCATCTCAATCCCGGCCACAGATTATCTTGTGTGTCGGGGATGCGTCCTTCCCAATTCGGAAGTCATTACGTCGGCTGAAACCATAGCAGAGAACCGCTCGCACCGGCACAAATTTGACGATGAGCTTATCCTTGAGGGTACAACGGACTTGAAGAGCAGCCCGGAGCCGCATGATCACTTGGTCGAGGTTCCTATGCTGGATATATTTACAAACTACACCACGTCTTCGCAGAAGGCGCACGACCATGGCGTAGACATCGCACGCCCATCGCAGCGATGTCTCAAGGCTGGAGACCGCGTCCTGGTTGCCTGGGTGTACAATGACGCGGTCGTGATTGACATCATCAAGTCAGCATCTGAGATATTTGGAGAAGGAGATGGTGGATATGGCTGATTCGCTTTATCCCGTCTTTGAGATACCGACGCTTCGACCGATCAGCACAGATGAAGAACAGACGTTCAAGCCTGCTCCATACTTCGACTTTGAGAAGGGGGATTTCGTCCGGGATGGCGCAAACCGCGTGCTGATAGCCGATGGGTATGAGGCTTACAAAGCATGGGTGTTAAAAGTGTTAAAAACCCAGCAGAGGGCCTGCCTGAGCTACATGGGTACTGGGATAGACCAAGAAAGTTCGATGGCAGAACCGAGCAGGGAAGCTGTACAGACTGCGTTTGAACGAACAATTACCGACGCCCTGCTGGTCAACGCCAGCACCGAGCGCGTTTATGATTTCGACTTTACATGGAATGCAAACGTCCTCAACATCAGCTTTGTAGTGAAACCCAAGGCGTGGGCCGCCTTTGACGTATATCTTGAAGTGGTTTAAGGACAGGGAGGTGAAACATCATGGAACAGGGCAGCGGCTCCTATGTTCCGCCGCAGATTCTATCCGACATGGACGACGACGTTATCCACGCTCGAATGCTCGAAGCCCTGCCGGACGACATCGACAAAACCGAGGGAGGATTTGCGCACGACTTCACCCGGCCTGCCGCGCTTGAAAAAGCGGAAATGATGGTTTCCATCAACGATGCCATACAGGTCTTTTTTCCAGCGTGGTCATATGGCGGATACCTTGACATGATCGCGGGCGAGGTCGGACTTACCCGCAGAAGCGCGCAGGCGGCAGAGACGACCCTGACCATCAAGGGGACGACAGGCACCATTGTTCCCGCTGGATTTCTATTTGCCACGCCAAAGTCGAACGACGTTGCCAGCATCGAATTTGCCGTGGTTGAGAGCGTTACGCTTGACGCTGATGGCGAAGCATCCGCACTCGTTCGCTGCACGGAAACCGGCATGATCGGCAACGTCCCTGCAAACAGCATCACGCTGATGTCATCGCCGATGAACGGTATATCTTCTGCTACAAATCCATCGGCAGCCTCAGGCGGGACGGAAGCGGAAAGCGATGATTCCCTCCGCGCCCGTATTGAAGAACGCGACAAGAGCAGCGACGGATCGTTCATCGGAAACGACGCTGACTACAGGCGGTGGGCGCAGGAGGTGGACGGTGTAGGCTCGGTCGTTGTCATCCCTGAATCAGAGGGAAAGGGTAGCGGCACGGTAAAGCTTATCGTTATGGATTCCAACGGAGCACCGGCAAACTCCACGATTCGGCAGGCGGTCTATGACCACATCATATCGCCCGACGACAGGCAGCAGCGTCTCGCCCCGATTGGGGCAATTTTGATTGTCTCCACAGCCGAGCCGATTTCCGTCGCTATCAGCGCAGACGTGATGATCGAGGATGACACGACCATCGAAGAGGTGACGGCGGCGTACAAGGCTGCTTTGCTCGCCTACTTCGAGGAAGCCAAGGCCGAAAGCTGTATCCGCTGGACGCGTATCGGCAGCGTGCTTTCCGAAACGCCGGGCGTCATCGACTACTCCAACCTGCTGCTCAACGGCGCGGAGGACAACATAGCCATTACCGTGGACGATTACCCCACGATTACCACATTGGAGCTTGGGGAGGAAACGTGATGTCTGAAACCTTGAGATACACGATCATCACCAGTCCCAGCGCGGAGAAAATGCTCGGGAGAGTTTCCCCCATCTACGATAACAGCTATGTTGGGCTATGGCTTTTCGAGGCCATTGGCCGGGAATATGACGGCCTGCGCGAAATTGTCGATACCTTTCCAGACCAGCTTTTTCCGCAGAGCGTGACATGGGCGATTGAGTTGTGGGAGCAGCGGTATGGCATCACGCCCCGCCCATCGCAGGCGCTTGAGGAACGCAGGGCCGCAATTAAGGCCGCCCGCGCCAAGTCAGCCGCATTTACCCCGTTCGTGCTTGAGCAATACATCTACAACCTTACCGGCAGACAGGCGGAGGTCGTTGATCACATAGACGATTTCACGTTCGGCGTCTATATCGACAATACGGACGGGATGCGAAATGCAATCGTAGATGACATAGAGGCGTATATCAATAAAAATAAGCACAGCCATATGTCATACAACCTTGCGTTTCAAGGAAGCTCCAACGTCATTATCGGAATCGAAACCGGCTATTGGAGGTTCTCGTACCGAATGACTGACACAGCGAAAACGGGCCAGCTTCCGCAGACAAACATTCGGTTTGCTGAAAGCGAGAGCCAAATCGACGTGGAAAACGTCGGAACAGCCTATCTCTTTCCGTACACACTTTCTGGCACAAGCCCAGAGGTGAACATATCCGCATCTGGCGCAAGCGCTGATGTCGATGTCGGCTTGGACGCGCAGCACTACGTTTTTCCCTACCCGGCAGCGGGCGATTGCGAAACCGGGGAGCGTCCGCAGTACAACGTAACTGGCAATGTAGAATCTTCTTCTATCAGAGCCTCTCCTGTTGGGGAGGCTTTTTCGATTTGCTACGCCATGTGCGGAGCCATGAAAGCAGGAATACGGAGCCTGTAACAGAAAGGAGCGAGGCCAATGCTGACCACTACGGCGATTACGGCCTTGAAGCAATGCTTCACGGACAATATCGCTTACGCGAAATTCAAGGTTGGGGACACCTACTATAAATCCCCGATTCAAAGCGCGGAGATTCTTAACGATGGTCGTGTGGCAATCACATTTCTGATCGACCACACCATCAGCGGAACGATCACCGTCACTGAGGTGCAGCTCTACGACCACAGCGGGCGGCTGTGGGCGAGCAAGGTAGAATCCATCACGCGCAAAGCAGCACAGGAAGGAATCCTTTACCGCTTTGCGATTACCATCACCGAGAGCTGAGAAGGGAGGAATGAGCAGTGGCATACAAACGAGTGAATTGGGCCGATCATGTTGTTGAACGCCCCAACACCTATACCGAGGTCGAGAACGACGACGGAAGCATTACGCACGAGGCTTCTCCCGGAGAGGTTATTCAGCAAGGCACGCCAATCTCCGCCACCAATCTGAACAACGGCGAAGAAGCGCTCCTGCACTTCTCCGTCGCGTTTGATTGGCTGGCCTGCATCATGCAATCGCAGGCGATGGAGATTGAGAAAATGAAAGAGCAGCTTGCCACACTTGCTAGCTGACCCGGAAAGGAGTGTTAATTGATGCCTGAATCCATGGATGCTTCGCAGGATCGAACGCCCGAACAGATTGAGCAGGAAGAAGCGGAACGTGCAGCGCACGAGAATGAAATCTACGGCCCTTACCGCGAGGCTGCGCAGAAGCGAAATAACAGCGCGGAAATCGTAGCGGAGCATGACGACATGATCGCCGAAATGCTATACGAAGTGACGATGCTCGCCTTTGGAGAGGAGGTGCTATAAAGTGGCGTACAACCTGATGAAAAGGATCATCGAGCGCGGCAGCTATGACCGCGAGAGCACGATGAACAAGCTCGATGCTTTCCTTGCTGCCGACCGAATCACGACCGTGCAGTACGAGGAACTGGTGGCGATGATGGATGCGTAACATCATCGCCGTTTTTCTTACCGAAAGACTTTACAGACACGACCTGAAACGATTGGAGGAAAATATGATGACCTACAAACTCATGAAGCGAATTATCCAGAAAGGCGGTTACGACCGCGAGGGCACCATGATGAAGCTGGACGTTTTCCTGATGGCCGACCGGATCACGGTCGAGGAATACCAGGAGCTGGTGGAAATGATGGGCGGTGCGGACGGTGACTAATTCTCCGCTGGAATTTCTGGCTCGGATGTATGACAATGTCGTGAAGTACGACGCGCAGGGAAACCCGTCCATTTTCGTTCGTTTTCCGAAGATGAAGTCGAGCGATCTTGATGCATCCCTCCCTGACCACACGCACCCGGCTTTCATCATCAACGGGCAGGAGCAGGACTATATCCTGCTCGGTAAGTTCAAGGCGGCGTCCCTTACCGGCTCCGGCTCGGACGGTGGAACGCTGTACAGCCTGCCGAACATGCCGCCCGCGCACACGCGCACGGCAGACCAGTTTCTTTCCCAGATCAGGGCGTTCGGCGGCGGCGTTTCCGGCATGACCGTTGCCGACTGTGGATTCCTGCTTCTCTTGGCGCAAAAGAACGGCTGGAACCCCGGAGGCAATAGCGACTACGGCCATTGCTACAAGGACGCTTCGAGATACGAGTACGGCAAGGCCGTGACGGTTGGCACGAAGCGAGGCTTCAACGGCTGGCTCTATGAGTGCATTCAGGCCCATACCACCAGCGCCGAACTTGCCCCGGATGTGTCGCCGCTGTACTGGAAGCGCCTCAAACAGATCGGCGGCACGGATGCCTACCCGACGATGCGCGACGCAAGCTGGCCCAAGAGTACCATTCTGACGCTGAACGGCTCCGGCCCGCTGGACTGGTATCTGGACGGAACGCCCGGCAGCGTATGCGACATCGTGGGCAACCAGTTCGAGCAGGACTACGGCTATCGCATCGTGGGCAATGAGCTGCAAATCCTTGAGAACAACAACGCCGCCAGCCCGGACGCCGACCTCTCATCCACCAGCGCAGCGTGGAAGGCCATTCTGCCCAACGCCAGCGACGACGGATATACCCTCGTGGCACCCGGAACGACGGGAACGCTGCACTGGAACTGGTTGAACAGCAAGATCACGTTGGACACGGCCATTCCCACCTACGATAACGAATATCGCGGGACGTACTTCAAGGATCTTGCCGTGAACAGCGCCAACCTCCCACACATCCCTTACATCGTGCGAGAGCTGGGCCTTTTCCCGACCAGCGGCAGCACGATGAAGGGTTATTACTACATGCAGTTCACGGCGGACGAGCGTTTCCCCCGGCGCGGCGGCGGCTACGGCAACGGCGGCATCATGGGCCTCGGCTGCGAGTATTGCAACTACCCGCGCTCCAACGCGTCCTGGAACTATGGTGCCCGCCCCCGCTCCCTCTGGACTGCTGAATCCTGAACCCTGAACGGCTGAGGGGGGTGCGCGATAGCGCATCCCCTGGCCACGGAGGAAAAACGATGGCTGTTGATTTCGGCTATATAGGCCCAACCTGCCAGAAGATCGAGGATATGATTGCGTTCGCAAGGCCGATCATCGGCAGGTGGCCCCCGTTCTATCGCTATACGCTTGGCGAAGACGTCTACCGGCAGATGATTCAGCTTCTTCGGCTTGCGACGAAGGCGAGGCTCAAGGATTACAACAAGACCACGCTGCAAGAGCTTGACACGGAGAAGGAAATTCTCAAGGTATTCGTCCGTCAGGCAAATGCGACGGAGTTTTGTGACAAGAAAGGAGAGAAGCGCAAGCTACTGTCTGATCATACCTATGGGGTTTGGGCAGAAAAGCTGACGGAAATCGGCAAGCTGATTGGCGGATGGATTCAGGGCATCAATAAGAAAAACGAATAAATCGCAGGGAACGTGCCGCGATTTGGGCTTGGCCTGTTTTTCGGTGGTTCAGCGTTTCCCCCGGCGCGGCGGCAACTACAACAACGGCGGCAACATGGGCCTCGGCTACGAGAATTGCAACAACCCGCGCTCCAACGCGAACAGGAACTATGGTGCCCGCCCCCGCTCCCAGCAGCATCAAAAAGGCCTGACGATTACGCATCGCGGCCATTCAATTTGTTTGGGAGGGGCGCGTTCCCTTCCGGGGAGTACCCGGTAAATGAAAAGCCCGGAGACGATAGTCGCGGGCATCGCTGCGAAGCGCCCGGAAGGGCGGAAAGCTATGGCTGCCCGCAGCACAACCCGACAGCCTACGCACAGCGGAAACGCCACGCGCAGCAGAACGGAGTGACTTTTTTGGAAAAGCTGCATGACCTGAAAGATCGCATCTGTTCGTTTGATAATCTCCTCGCGGCATACCGCGAAGCCGCTCGCGGCAAGCGGTATCGCAACGAAGTTATTACTTTCAGCTTCGGACTGGAAGAAAATCTGCTGGAAATCCAACGCGAGCTTCTTGACAGGAGCTATACAGTCGGTAATTACCGAGAGTTCTATGTGCGATACCCGAAACCGCGTCTCGTTATGGCGCTCGGATTTCGAGACCGCATCGTGCAATGGGCGATCTATCGGCAAATCAATCCATACATGGAAAAAAGGTTCATCCAGCACAGCTATGGTTGCCGCCAGAACAAGGGAACGCTTGCAGCGGCACAATGCCTGCTGAATTGGGTTCGGCTTATCAGCAGAAAGCCGGATGCAAAAGACTGGGCCATTGTGAAAGGCGATATCAGCAAGTATTTCTACAGAGTAGATCATGAGGTAATCTTGCGAATCTATTCCCAAATCACCGACGATGAGTGGTTTCTTTGGTTGATAGGCACGATCATCAACAACCCAGACCTGCCATTTGGATTGCCAGAGGGCGCAAGCATTGACGATTGCCCTCGTGATCGACGGCTGTACGAAGTCGGTATGCCCATCGGAAACCTGACCAGTCAGGAAACGGCGAATATTTACCTTGACCGCCTTGATCAATTCGTGAAGCACTCCCTGCGCCAGCGCTTCTATCTGCGATATATGGACGATTTTGCCATCATTTGCAAAAGGGACGAGGCCAAAGTGTTGCTTGAGACCATTACGGCATTCCTTCGAGCGGAGCTTCGCCTGACCATCAGCCCGAAAAGCAACATTGTACCAGCGACGCAGCCGGTCGAGTTCGTGGGCTATCTCATCACACCGCACGGCATGAGATTGAGGAAAAAGACCACGAGACATATCAAGCGGGCGCTTATGCACCTATCAGAGCGCTATGCGGAAGGGGAAATCAGCATCGACGAAGCCTTGCAGGCAGTGAACAGCTACCACGGCCTTACGAAGCACTGCAATGGCTACAACCTCCGGCGTTGGATTGAGGAAAACATCGTGTTTTCGCATCAGAGTTCACCAGAAGGGAAAATCATCTATGAGCAGATTTAACGCGAACAAGCCACGCGATCATCCCGGGAAAGCCAGAAAGTTCTACGATATCGTACCGCGCGATGACGGGCTTGTGGATGTTTACCTGGCCCCGGACGTGCAGACATACGACACCAACCTAGGCATCAGGGAATACGACATTTCCGTCAGGGCGGTACTGGGCGTAGTGCCGTGGCCGGAGCTTGAAGCTGACATACGGCTGCGGTATGACGACTGGTGCGCTTCGGCGGCTGCGATTGACCTGTAAGGAGTTGAGAAAGATGGGAAAACCAACGGGTGAAGCCGTCGTACAGGCAGCCATCCGCCTTGTAGACAGGTCTTACGATGAAATGGACTGTCAGGGGATGATTGAAGAGGCTGTCAGAAAAGCCGGAGGAAGCATGAGCTATTCCGGCAGCAACGCCATGGCGCGGGCCGTGAGCGGCCTCACGACGCTCAAGGAAGCAAAAAAGGCCGGTCTTAGGCCGGGCATGGCGCTTTTCATCCATGAGGACGGAGGCGATTATCCTAAGGAATACCATGCGGACGGCCTTGGAAACTTCAGTCACGTCGGGCTATATGCCGGGGAAGACGCGCTGATCGACACGGACAAGTACGGAAAGCCGCGCAGTTGCAATGTGGTACACTCCAGCGCCACCATGGGCCGCGTGGCGGGCTCCACCCTGCAAAACGGCTGGACGCACGCCGGGTACTTCCGTGAGATCGAATACGGCGATGGCGATAGCGCAGCGCCCGTCCCTTCCACGCCACCGAGCAGCCAGACCCTTGGCAGCCGAACCCTCAAGAGGGGCGACACCGGCAGCGATGTACAGGAAATGCAGGCGAACCTGATGATGCTTGGTTATGATCTGGGCAGTTACGGCGCGGACGGAGATTTCGGAAGCCGAACTGAGAAAGCCGTCATGGCGTTCCAGAGGTCAAGCGCCCTTGATGTGGACGGAAAGTTTGGGCCCAAGTCCTTTTCGGCCATGAAATCTTCGCTCGCGTCCATCGAAAAGGAGCAGCTGGAAGAACAGCCGGAGCAGGAAGCGCCACCCTCCGCAGCAGAAAAGAAAATCATCACGGTTACGGCAAATTCCGTCAACGCTCGCGTCGGAGATTCAACCGAATACGATTCGGTGGGTCGTCTGGACGAGGGAGAATCCATTGAGTATGTAGCTACCGCACCCAACGGCTGGAACGCCGGTCGCTGGAAGAACCGCATCGTATGGATTTCTCCCGAGTTTTCCAAAGTAACCTGACGGAACCCGCATGGGCGCGTCGCCCATGAGCTACATGAGCCTGTGGGCGAGAAAGGATGATACCCATGCAGCAGGAAATCACGCTCAAGGTGATTTTTGACTGGTGTCTGGAACACTGGTCTTTTGTGATTTTTGCGATAGGTCTCTTTGTTCAGTTTACCCCCGCCATCAAGTGCAGCCCGATCACCGCTATCATCAAGTGGATTGGCAAGGCTATCAACGGTGAAGTCTTGCAACGGATTTCCGGGCTTGAGATCAGGGCGGATCAGCAGCGCAAGTCCATCGACGAAAACGAGATGGACAGGATTCGATGGGAGGTATTGGACTTCGCAAATGCCTGCCGGAACCATGTGAAGCACACGAAAGATGAGTTCCATCACATTATCGCACTCAACGAGAAGTACCACAAACTGCTGGACAAGTACGGCGATGAAAACGGCGTATTCGACGCAGAGTATGCCTATATCGTTGAACTTTATCACGATTGCCAGCGCAACAACAGCTTTTTATAAACGAAAGGAAGGACTTGCAATGAAGAAGATTCTATCCATCATCATGTGCGCGATGCTCGTTTTCGCGCTCCCCTGCCTTGCAGTTGCGCAGACCGCAGGCGCGGCCACGCCCGAACCCGTTCAGCCGCTTGACCCCGGCGACGTATCGTGGCTGAACACCTACCTCGATTATGTTATCGTAGGTATCTGCATCGTTATTGGCCTGCTTATCAAGCATTGCACGCCGCTGGACAACAAATACATTCCTCTTATCGTCGCGGTTGTGGGTTTGCTGATTGCAGTGTGGTCGCACTGGGGCGAGGGCATCACGCCGGTTGTGCTGCTGGGCGGCATGTTCTCCGGCCTCGCGTCCACGGGCTTCCATCAGGTTTTCAAGCAACTGTTTTTCTCGGATATCAATGAATAAGTGAATCAACGCAGAGAGCCGCTGCCCTTCGGGGTGGCGGCTTTTTTATTGCATTTTATCGTAAATACGTTATTTTCTCTCGTAATCCTATTTACAATTATAAGATTTTATAGTATAATAACAATGAAGATAAGAAATCACACCAACCACGAAATCAAGGGGGCTGCTCGTATGAAGAACAAGGTTATGGTTTGTGACAACGGCGCAGGTTTCTGCGTGACCGTCAACGGTCTGATCGTCGATAGTTTCAGCACTCTGGCTGGTGCGTGGAACCGCATCGCTTGGATGTACCGTGTGGCCTCTCAGGACTTCGTGGTCGGCAAGAAAGAGATTCCTTCAAAGGAATGGGTCGAGGGTGCGATCAAGATGGGTTTCATCGAAGAAGATGCCGGTTTCAAGAAGTAACATTCAACGCCGGGCTGGGCGGCAAATCCCAGCAGAAAGGATGGTTCCCATGAAGGTTAAGATCACCGAGATCCAGCGTCTTTCCATGAGCGACGTCCGTAGCATGTGCTGCGAATGTAACCTGTATTCCTGCGGCACCAACGAGCAGTATGATGCGATGTTCGACAAGGTTCGCGCCTTGGCCGATAAGCAGATCATCACCGGCGATGATCTCTACCCGATCGCGCTCGACATCTTGCAGCACAGCGAGACTGAGCAGGATGTGGCTTCTATCATGTGGGCGCTTGGTGAAAAGATTCGTCGATGCTTTGACGTTGAGGAGGTGTGATGGCTGTGACGGCGTTCTTCTATGATCGCACGAAGGCGACCAACCGCAGGTACGAGAACGTGGAGCAGATGCAATTCGGTATGGAGAACATCAAGGGCAGGCCGACCCGCATCATCTACGTTTTCTTGCCTGACAAAAAGGTGGAAACGCTCAAGCAATGCGAGTTTGAGCTGACCTTGGTTCATCAGTAAGGAGGTTTAGCTATGGCATACAAGCGCAAGTATATCTGGGCTTACCTCGATGGTAAGCGTCTGGTCGAGGTCATTCAGGCGGCGCTCGATAACAACATGATGGTCGATGATCTGAAGCGAAAGCTGATCGCCGAGAATCCCGGCCACGAAGTCACCTTCAAGGTCGAAACGAAGTGAGGAGGTCTACCGTGAACAGCATCCCTAACGAATTGTCGTCCCGGTTCTCGGACATCGAGGTTCGTCGCCAGATCATCCAGCAGTACGGCGACAGCTTGAACATGTACGTCGGCACAAGCGCAGACGGCGAGAATGTTGCCCTGTACGTCAGCCGAAAGAACGGCATCGTCCTCAACACCTATCAGGGTAACGGCTGGTTGCGCGTCGATTACTACGACGCGGAAGGTTACTTTGAGGGTGAAACCTTCGATGGCCGGTGGGCAGAAACCGGCGAGGCCCGTCCGAATCCGCGACCGCATGACCCGCTCGGCATCATGGATAAGCCGAAGAAGTTCACCATCGACGATTACAAGGTCGAACTTGAGAAAGCTCACCAGCAGACCTGCTTGGGTGAAGAGATCGACAAGATCATGCGTCCGTTTCGCATCCGGCTTCATCAGGACCTGCGCGTCGGCGATGGCGTGACCGTCAATCTTTGGTCTGATAGTCACGCGGGTACGATCATTCGGCGAACGAGGTGCAGCCTCTGGATTCAAAGAGACTCAGCCTTCAGAACTGACAAAAACGGCATGAGCGATTGTCAGGACTACCGCTACGAGCGCGACCCCCACGGCACGGTATATCAGGCGCGGTGGTCAGAAAAGTGGGGCTGCTTCATCTACGGCGGTCACAAGGACGGCAAGCCGATCTCGGTCTGTCGCCATGAATACTACGATTATTCGTTCTGAGGAGGTGTTGACCGTGGCGAAAACCAAGCATGTCATTTGGAGCAATCTTGACCTTGATCTGGACGATTGGCGGGATGATCTGCTCGAAGAGTACCCGCACATCAACGCGGATGACGAGGATGCGCTGTACCGCCTGATGGTCGATACCAACAACGACTATCTGGATGACGAACGCTGCAACCTCAACATCCAGCTCAGCCAGCCGATCTTGGTGATCGCTGACCTCGGCCTCTGGAATGGCCGTCGTATGGGTTACAAGGAGATCGAATCTGGCAACATCCGCGACTGCCTGTACGACCCGAATGAGTGCGTTGAGTGGTACGTTGACGGCTACGGCAACCTGCGCAGCATCTCCATCCACCACGACGGCAGGAACAACTGCCTGTTCCGGGCGTGGAAGGACGGTACTACCGATACCCAGCGCGAGAATTTGAAGGACAAGCTCTATCGCGGCGTTGCCACTCCGCAGGACATCAGCCGCGTAACCCGCAGCATTGGCAAGGAAATTGGCCGTGTTTACGGCTGGAATTGATAGGAGGATTCGATTATGAACCGCAAGCAGGAGTATGACCTGATCTTCAAGATCGTTGTCCGCGCTCAGAAAATGGGCATTGCCATTGGCGACCACATCACGCAGATGATGGATGTGGACCATGCGAATAAGCAGTTCACCCTGCGCCTCGAAGAATGGCTGAAGGCTGACGACTTCAACTTCGCGCATGATTTCTGCGGAATCCAGCGCCATATTGACCGCTCGACGGGCCTTGTCGGGGATTTCTTCCTCCCTCGCTTCGCCAGAATGGAGGGTAGCAAATGTTGACCAAGAACTATCTGCTCTCGATTGCAAACAAAGGCCCACAGCCGTATGCAAATGCAATCGTGGAGATCTGGACGAAACCCAGCGAAGTGTTCGATGGCCGGATAATGATCGGCGGTGTCCTTCGGGCGATCAATCGCTTTACCACTGATATGAGGTTTGGTGGCAGTTTCGTCGAGGATGTCACCGATGAGGATTGTGTGAAGCTGGGTGATCTGCTCAATGAAACGCTCCGCAGGATGGCGAGTGCAGAGGCAATCTCCAACGCGGAACCGCTGGTCTTGCAGAAGATCGCGCCGGATATGTGCGTCAGCAAAGAACGCAAGCGCAAGTACGGCTTCGATCAGTATAAGGACGAGCATTTCACCATCTACGTCCTTGCAGGCGGCGAAGCGAGCCATCACATCAGCACTCCGGTTATCCTCGACGGCAAGTTGTATAAGTCGGTCTACTCATTCTGGCTCGGTCGGTCCGTCTACCTGCTCGATCAGCCGGATGGTTTCCAGAAAAGTGAAGGAGGTACACAGGAATGAACCCGTACATCGAAATGAAGCAACGTCATCAGGCAGAGGTCAACGCCTTCCCGATGAAGTTTGCGTTCACTCAGGAATCCCTTGAGCGCGGGATGCGCGAGCTGGGTCTTAACCCGAAAAGGGATATGAAAAAGATCATCGCCATTCCCGGAGGCGGTTTCATCCGCGAGAGCGACAAGCAGGCGTTCCTCGATCTGTTTGCCCGCCACGATAAGGAGCGCAAGGAAGCCATTGCAGCTGACAAAGACGGCACCGGCTATCTCTACCACATGTTCCGCTACGAGCTGGCGAATCACGAGTACGCCTATACCCGAGATGTATCCAGCACGTTGGATGCCCTTGGCTACACCCTTGAGGAAATTGCCGAAGATCCCGCGCTGTCCGATGCCTTCCTCAATGCGAGGGAGGATTATCTCAAGGAAGCCGAAGAGAAAGGATGGGGTTGATATGAAAAGGGTTGAGCAGTTCAAATGCGATTACTGCGGTACGCTCTACAAGGATAAGAGCGACTGCGTCAAGCGCGAGAATCAGCACGTTACTGCTGTTGAAATCGTTGCGCAGCACCATCTCCCGGCAAAGGTGTCTGCGAAATACCCGCCACGCATCAATGTAAAGATGTCTGATGGCACGGTGTCCGTCTATGAGAGGAGGAGTGGCTGATGAAATTCAATGTGTCGATCACGGAACACCTTGTGTGTGACGTTGAAATTGAAGCCGATACCGCAGAAGAAGCCGAGATGAAGGCCGGTGAGAATTGGGATGCGGGAGAATACATCCACGTCAAGCAGTTTTGCGACGGTTATGACTGCGTTGCAAAGGTTGAACACAAGCCGGAGGTAACAATGGTCGGTCAGCCTGCGTTGGAGGTCAACAACGACCGAAGGATTCGGCTTTCGCAGAAGGTGATTGATGGTCCGATCACCGTGCGCACACTCTCAGCACCAGATGACCCGTTCGGCCATCGCGCCCTTGAGAATGAGTACGAGATCAGCGCCGGTGATATGGTGATGTTGCTGAACTGGTACAGGTTCCAGAAGGCACACGGCAATGATGCCTTGGTGTTTTGAGGGGGGTGCGGTATGCGACCTGAAGAAGAGATGATACTCTGTTTTGTTAAGGCGGGTGCGCTCATGCGTTCCCTTACCTTCTGCATCATGGGTGCAGCCGACACGAGCAAGGCGTTTGACGAGTTTATAGCTCTTGCTGATAAGATCAGGCCGTTCATCAAGCGGGCGACTGGCAAGGATGACGAGGCGGTTGCAAATCTGGCAATGGACCTGATTCAAAATGAGCGGCTTGCTACTGCTTTTGTCCGGGAGAATGTAGCTGCCCTTGCCTCTTGATTTTTGAGGCGAAGACGGTTATAATATAATCGACCATAGGAAGGAGAGATATAATGGCAAGAGTAATGCTGGCGTACCCGGACGGTCAGACCTCATACGGTATGTTTGAGGTGGACGCGGAAGGACCGCACTTCATCATCGGTAAGCAGAGGTACACCATCGAAGATGTCATCAACACCGGCGCAACGGCGGTTGTGAATAACCCGGAGCTGCTCCGACAGCTCCACGACCTCGGCCTCCCGGCCCGTCCGACGTCGAAGCAGTATACAATCACGATCTCAGTCAGCGCAGATACCCGTGACCGGCTGAAAGCAGCATCGAAGGCGGCTGGCAGAAGCGTGTCGAACATCCTCGAAGAGCTGGCGATCAACTGGCTGGACGAACAGAATCAATAATCCAACTCCCGCAGCGACGCGGGAGCTTTTTTATGCCGAAAAATATCGTAAATACGTTATTTTAATTCGTATTCCTATTGACAATTATAAGATAATATAGTATAATAATAATGAAGATAAGAAATCCCAAGGAGGAACGGAAAATGGCAGTCGAGATCGTCGGTTTCAATCAGGCCTATGAGTGTGCGAAGAACGTGGAAAGCATCAAGCGCCACGCGAAGCAGTTCACCAAGAAGAAGATCGAGAAGCTGGTCGCTGATCTGATCGCTGACGGCATGGATGCCAAGATCGCCAAGATCACCGCTGAGAGCATGGCCGAAGCTGGCCTGATTTGATAGGAGGATGACCGATATGACCGAGAACAAGCTCTTCACCATCAACGGCTACCGCATCGCTCTGACTGCCCGCGATGTCCATGAGATGGACAGCGAGGGCTGGAAAGCTGCTCAGGAAGTCGTCGAGATGATTCTCGTCGAGGCCGTTCAGCGCAGGCTCTTATGGGCGGCGCACGAAGCCCTGAGTGACATCGAAACACTCGAAGAGCTGTCCGAAGGCGACACCTCTTCCACCGGCGATTGGATGCGCGAAGAAGCTCAGGCGCTGCGCAAGCTGCTGATCGACAATCACTTCGGCGATCTGCTCGATGTTCTGTAAGGAGGAATATCCGTGAAGAACGTGTACACCATCCCGGAGAATGAGCGCGAGAACGTGCTGAAGCTCCTGACCCGGTACGGCAAGAAGGCCGCTGCTTACGGACAGCCCCTCAGCTATGAAATGGGCGAACCGTATGCGACCGAGATCAAGGTCTACAAGACCGGCTACGACGAGGCAAACGGAACCCATTATCAGGAAAAGGTCGGCACCAGCATGGTCGAGGCGTTCGATCTGACCATCGACGGCGAGATCATCTGTAAAGAAGGCTACACGTTGGCTGCGAAGATCGAGCATTTGGAGGGCGGCAACGTCGTCTACACGGTCGCAGACGAGGAAGGCAAGCTCGAATGGCGCAACCTCAGCCCGCGCTGCGAGCATTGCGGCGGCAACCACGGCCAGAAAGTAACCTTCATCGTCCGCGATTCCGAAGGCAACGAAAAGCAGGTCGGTCGAACCTGCCTGAAAGATTACTGCGGCATCGACCCCCAGCGCGTGGGCCTGCTGAACAAGCTGGAAGATCTCTTCCTCGATCTGGACGTTGAGCGCTACGACTTCATCAACCGCCCAGCAGTCCCGGCGTACAGCACGATGGAGGCGCTGGCTCTGGCAATCAGGCTCCAGAATCAGTACGGCTACACCTCTTCGAGTGAAGGAGATCACAGCAACAAAGCAAGGCTGCTGCACCTCATGCGCGACGGCGAACGCCCGACTGAAAAGGAACTGCAAGAAGCCGAAGCTATGGCGGCTGTCATCCTCACCTTCGATCAGGCACAGGCATATCAGAACTCGCTGGACAACGTATGGGTGCTGCTCAGAAGTGGCTACTGCAAGTGTTCCCACTTTGGATATATCGCCTACGGCCCGTTGGCCTTTGACCGCTACAAGCAGAGGCTGGCCCGCGAAGCTGAGTGGGAAGCGGCAAAAAACGCTGAACGTCAGGCCTCGGATTATGTCGGCAAGGTTGGCGAGAGAATCACGGTGGATGTAGCGGACGTGAAGCTGCTTACCTCTTGGGAAGGCGAGTGGGGGTTCACCTTCTTGTACAAGATCATCGACACCGCAGGGAACGTCCTGATCTGGTACGCATCCCGGACCATCGAAGAAGCGAAAAAGCTCAGAGCGACCGTGAAGGACCACTCCGAGCGTGATGGCATCAAGCAGACTATTGTTACCCGCTGCTCGGTTGTAGCAGCCTGAACGAAAGAAGCTGTCCTACCGGCTGGACGGGGAGAAAGAGGCATGGGATGTTTGAGAAGTTGATGATCGCGTTCTGCTACTTCGAGTTGTTCTTGCTGATCGCAAGCGTGATCGTGCTGGTCGTTGCAGCGATGGTGCTGACCGAGCAGGACAAGCAGAGCAACGCCAAGAAAGGCGGTGGGCAGTTGTGATGGTCTATCGGTACTATACAATGTATCGCCCGCCGTCCCCCGGAGCTGTTCCACATGGCTTCGTGGCTATGAAGGTGTGGGGGAGCCGCCCATACGTCGAAGAGATTGGGCATACCGCGTGGGGTACGGTTGATTACGCATCCCCGCTCAGTCAGCAGGAGATCAGGGATTACGAGCTGGCCCCTGCGAACATGGTGCAGAAACCCGTTGTGGCCGTGATTGAAAGGAGTGAACAGAATGGATTGCATGAGCTTGCCCGCGATGCCGGTTAAGGTTGGCAGTTACTACGAGAACCGCATCGTCCTTGAGTGGAGAGATGGTGGGATAGGCACACGCGGCAGCTATGAGAGGTGGGACGCCTACCTTCGTGGTGAGTACGTCGGCGAGATTGAGTTCTTCGAGAAACCGCACAACTCTTGTGATAAGCCGTATAGTGCTTCGACCGTTGAGAGCAGGTATACCAGTCACGTCGGCAGCTATGACACGATGGTTGCGGCGAAACGGGCGCTGCACGAAGCAGTTGTGAAAAGGGGTATCGTCGAAGAGCGGCGAGAAAAGGAGAGGGCTACGCCTGTTGCGTTTCTGCCTGAGACGGATTGTCAGTTTTACCCCACGCCTTCTGATGTTGCCGGAAAGCTCATGGCCGGAGTGGATTGGAAGATCGTAAAGTCTGTCCTTGAACCGAGCGCAGGACGCGGCGATCTGATCGAATGGGCCAAGAAACGCTGCGAGAAGGTCCGTTACCCGCGAGGTGCAAGCTGTTGGGGCAGAAACACATACAGCATCGACCTCGACGATATCGACTGTGTTGAGATCGACCCCAACCTACAAGCTCTGCTGGTCGGCAAGGGCTATCGCGTGGTGCATGACGATTTCCTTACCTACCACACACGTAAGCGGTACGACCTGATTTTGATGAATCCTCCGTTTGCGGAAGGAGATAAGCACCTGCTCCATGCGCTTGAGCTGTGCGAGAATGGTGGTCAGATCGCCTGCATCCTCAACGCTGAGACGATTCTCAACCCCTTCACCAACAGTCGGAAGGCTTTGCTGAAGATCCTGCGCAAGTATGATGCGTCCATTCGCTATGTGGAGCGTGGCTTCTCTCGCGCAGCCAGACGAACCGACGTTGACGTTGCGCTTATCAACGTGAACATCCCGGCAGCGAATGAGGACACGACCATTTGGGATAACCTCAAGAGGGCGCAGGAAGAACATCTCGAAGCCAACGGGCTGCATGAAGTCGCCCCGGCCAATCAGGTGGAACGCTTGATTCGGGAGTATGATCTGCTTTGCTCCGCAGGAATCCAGATGATGCGCGTGTACAACGGCGTGTCAGATCGGATTATGTGCAGCAGCAAGAGCGACTACAACCGCCCGATCATCGGCCTGATCGTCGATGGCGACAAGACGGATAAGTGCGGTACAGGGCATATCAACACCTTCCTTCGCGCCGCCCGCGCCCGGTACTGGCGGGAGCTGTTCGATCTGCCGGAGCTTCGGCAGAAGATGACCTCAGCCATGCAGGACGAGTACCACAGCACGATTGAGCGGATGAAGGACTACGAGTTCTCGCAGTTCAACATCCAGCAGGTGGTCAATCAGATCATGGGTCAGATCGTAACCGGCGTAGAAGAGGCCATCGTAAAGTGCTTCGATAAGCTGTCCGCGGAACATTCCTACCACAGCGACGTGCAGAACGAGAACATCCACTACTACAACGGATGGAAAACCAACAAAGCGCACTACGTCAACTCGAAGTGCATCATCCCGACCTATGGCTGCTTTGCTCGTGGATATAAGCCCGATAAGTACGGCAGGTACAAGGACACGCTGGAAGGTCTGGATGCCCGTGGATGTTTCCAAGTCCTCGACGATCTTGAGAAGGCGCTCGACTACCTCGACAAAGGCGAAACCCCGGCATCTGACCTCAGCACAAAGCTCCAACACGCGGCGAACAGCGGCAGGACGACGGTGAGCTGCAAGTATTTCATGGTCACGTTCTACAAGAAGGGGACATGCCACATCAAGTTCCACGATCAGAAGATCGTTGACCGTCTGAATATCTACGTCGGACGGCAGCGGACATGGTTGCCTCCGACCTACGGCTCCGTCCACTACGACCAGATGGATGACGAGAGCAAGCGCGTTGTGGACGAGTTCCAAGGCCGCGAGAAGTACGAGGCTGTCATCAACTGCCCGAACGACTACATCATCGAAACCAAGGCAGCACCGCTGCTGCTCATGTAAGGAGGGTGTCTTGTGATTACACACGATAATTGGCCTGAACGTTGGGAGGACCTCCCGGCAGGCACCGAGATCTCCGGGGAGATCTACGACCAGATGTTCAATGCTCTGCCGCCGATCAGCCTGAGAAAGTCGCCGTACTGCGGCTTCCAGATGGGAGAGCCGCACGACCACAGGGAGGATGCCAACGGCAAGCGATGGGCGCGGTTCCTTACGTTCGTGAACATTGGGGAGCGGTTCTACTACGCCGGAATCAACTTCGGCGGCGAGTGCGATTGGAGGATGGAAAGATGAACGCTGAAGGGACGCTGATCTGGACGGTTTCGATCAAGGACCGCTTGGAGCCGGAAATGGACATCTGGACGGCCACCTTCTCCACGGAGAAGAAAGCGGATGATTTCATAGAGAAGGCCAAAGAAAAACTCAGGAGCTACGATGCGCTCAATACGACCGATGTCATCAAGGATAGGAGTTATCTTGACGACGAGATGTACCTCAGTTGGATTGATGCTCGGTGGGACGAAGAGGGAGAGTGTACGCACGATGAAAGTCGTTAGATGTAATTCCTGCGGAAAATGGATAGGCTGGGAGAATGAGCTTGATGTTGTGCAGACTGATGCCAAAGATGAGGAAGGCGAGTATATCGACTACGAATCATGTCCAATTTGTGGTTCGGTAAATGGCTTGATGGACCTCGACACCGGATGCGGCTTTGATGAAAGCGAAGTGTCTGTACTTCGCGGATTGTTTGAACAGATGGAACTATCCGAAGAGCAACTCACCGAGGAAAAGTTCCTTGATTTTGCGCCCGGCACCCATGTTTCTGTCATTCGCCGCTGGTTTGAAATGCAGATGAACGGAGAAGGGACCACGTTGACCACGTTTTGACCACCTGTTACAAGCGTAACACGCCCGTGTATGCGCTCCATGCGTTTGCCCTAACACTTTATAGGGTATAGAAAAACCCCAGTAAATCGCGCTTTTTGCGACTTACTGGGGTTCCTTGCGTTGGTCGAGGTGACAGGATTTGAACCTGCGACCTTTTGGTCCCGAACCAAACGCGCTACCAAACTGCGCTACACCTCGATAGAAAAAAGCTGGAGCCAATAAAGGGACTCGAACCCTTGACCTGCTGATTACGAATCAGCTGCTCTACCAACTGAGCTATATTGGCGCATCAGCATTAATCATTATAGCAAAGGTCGGCGCATTTGTCCAGCCTTTTTTTGAAAAAGCCGCCAATACCGCCGGAAGCCGTTCCGCACGCCGTTTCTGCACTTGACGTGCCGTGCGGCGGCGGGTATAATACGCATATGTGTCATAGAAAATGCGCGTAGGGCAGGGGAGGGCTTGGCTGTGCGGAAGGCGCTTGGAGTCGCGGCGATGGTCGGGCTGTTTCTGCTGCTGCTTAGCGCGCTGGTCGTGGCTTCGCCGCAGGAAGGCGCGCTCACACGGCGCATTGAGCCGCCCACCGTGCCGCCGGATGCGGTGCTCGCCGCCATGGCCTCGACTGACGGAACGTTGGCCGCACAGGCAAATAGCGGCGCGCAGGGGACGCGTATGGACGCACGGCTGGATGCGCCGCCCACAGAAGGGCTCAGACGCGAGTCGGAGGGTCGGCGTGACGCGAACGGCCGTGTTCTTACCGCTCCGCGGTATGCGCAGAGCGTGTATCAGGTGTTTCGGGCAGAGGCGGCGGGCGGATGAAGCCCAGTTCATGCATTTTTTCAACATCTTAAATTTAAAAACGGAAGGATGGTTGACATACCATGAAGGTCAACAATCGCCGCCGCGTGAAGATGAGCAAGCGGACCTCCGCAATCATCGTGCTGTGCGTGGCGCTGGTGCTTACGCTGGCCGTGGGCTATCTGGGCCTCAACGGCACATGGCTGGATAGCCGGGGACTGTATAAGCTGCTGCCCTGGCTGCCCACCTCTGATGTGGACAACTGGCCGCAGTCCATCGCCCTGGGCCTGGACCTCAAGGGCGGCGTGTATGTGGAATATGAAGCGTCCATGAGCGATGAGATGCGCGCCGAGGGATATGATTTCGGCACGCTGCTGGACTCTACCATGAGCATCATCGCCAACCGCCTCACCGAAAAGGGATATCCGGAAGCCACCGTCAGCCAGCTGGGTCAGACCGGCATCCGCGTGGAGATTCCTGATGTGACCGACCCCGCAGCTGTGCTGGACCTGATTGGTTCGCCGGCAAAGCTGGAGTTCCTCGATCCTGACGGCAACGTATTCATGGAGGGCCGCCACCTGCAGTCCGCCACCCCCATCACCAATACCGAGACCGGACAGCCCGCCATCAGCTTCCGCCTGACCAGCGAGGGCGCCGAAATCTTTGGCGACATGACCGCTCAGTCCATTGGCAAGACCATCACCATCCAGCTGGATGGCGAAGTGCTCATGAGCCCCACTGTCAACGAGGCCATCTATGGCGGCGATGTCATGGTCACCGGCAGCTTCACCGAGGAACAGACGCAGGATATCTGCCTCAAGCTGCAAAGCGGCGCGCTGCCCTTGGATCTGCGCCAGGACAAGCTCGATACCATCTCCGCCACGCTGGGTATCGACGCACTGTCTACCAGCATTACGGCGGCCATCATCGGCATTCTGATCGTCATGCTCATCATGCTGGTGCGCTACCGCATGTGCGGCCTGGTGGCTGACTGGGCACTGTGCGTGTATATCATCCTGCTGTTCCTCTTCATTGCTGTCGTTCCCGGCATCCAGCTCACGCTGCCCGGCATCGCGGGTATCATTCTGGGCATCGGCATGGCGGTGGACGCCAACGTGGTCATCTTCGAGCGCGTGAAGGAGGAGGTCCGCCTGGGCCGCCCGATGATTCACGCAGTGCGCATCGGCTTCAAAAACGCCATGAGCGCCGTGCTCGACGCCAACGTGACCACCATCATCGCCGCCGTGGTGCTGCTGTTCTATGGCACCGGCTCGGTGCAGGGCTTTGCCACGACGCTGCTGCTGGGCGTAATCACCAGCATGATCACGGCCATTGTGGTCACGCGTTTCCTGCTCACGCGCTTTGTGCGCGTGTTCCATGAGCCCAGGCTGTTTGTAGCGGTTAAACCCGCCGCAGACGCCGCTGTTGAAGGGGAGGCGAAGTAATATGAAAATTCAGAAGCGCGCCCGCATCTGCCTGTGCGTTTCCGCCGCCATCCTGGTGATCGCTCTGGTGATGTCTCTGCTGGGCTATGGCATCAACTATGGCATTGACTTCGCGGGCGGCCTCAATATTCAGTACGACATGGGCGCCGCCTTTAACCAGGCCGATGTGGAAACGGCTCTGCGCAATCAGGGCATCAGCCAGTTCACCATTTCTTCCTCCGGCGCCGAGGGACATGTGGTGCAGATCCGCGTGCCCACGCTCAGCGGCGATGAGGAAATCCAGAACCTGCAAAACGGCCTGGAGGCCGAGCTGTCTCAGATCTATCCCGACATGGATACCGAAACCGCCACCGCCAGCTATGTCGGCCCTGTCGCGGGCGCCACGCTGGTGCGCAACGCCGTGATCAGCGTGCTGCTGGCCGCTGTGCTGATGCTGGCCTATATCGCCCTGCGGTTTGACTTTGCGTCGGGCCTTGCGGCGGTCATCGGCCTGCTGCACGACGTGCTCATCATGATCGCCTTCATGGTGATTCTGCGCAGCGTGATTCAGATGAATTCGTCCTTCATCGCGGCCATGCTGACCATCGTCGGCTATTCCATCAACAATACCATCGTCATCTTCGACCGCATTCGCGAGAACAACAAAAAGCCCGCGTATGCCGGCATGAAACGCGAAGAGATGGTCTCCATCTCCGTGCGGGAAAGCCTGGGCCGCACGATCAACACCACGCTGACCACGCTGGTGACGATCGTGACCCTTTACATCCTGGGCGTGGACACCATCCGCGAGTTCAGCCTGCCCATCATTATCGGCATTCTGGCGGGCGCCTACAGCGCCAACATGATCAACGGCTATGTATGGGCTGCTCTGGAGGAACTGCGGATCGCCCACAAGAGCCAGAAAAAGCTCAAGGCCAAGAAGGCGTAAGCGTTTTCTCAAAACGCCTATGCCAGCGCCCCTCCGAACATCATCTGTCCGGAGGGGTAATTTGTGTGTATGCCATTTGACCCGGACAACTGGGCATAGGACGAAAAGGTGAGCTCCCGGTCATGAAAGTGCACAGACGTTGCCGGGGCGCGTTGCACGTCGGGCCGGGAAAGAGGGCCTTCGCAGGAAGGAATAATGTAGCTGCTTCATTCCCTGCAATGGCGCTGCGGCTGAGGTCCCATGGGCTGCACAGCTTGACAGGAGTACAAACGTTACCTATAATAAAGCGAAATGATAAAATTACCCATAAAGAAAGGAAAGAATGACATGCGCAAGCTGGCGGCGTTCTGGCTGAAATTCCTCGTGTTTCTGTGCTTGCTGGCGATTGCGGTCAACGCAACGGGAACACTGTTGAGCGGGGGAGATGATGTCACGCAGAGCGCGTCCTCTCTTAAACACCTGCCAGCCGAAAGCGTGGATGTGCTCTGGCTGGGTACATCGCATATGAACTATAACATTATTCCGCAATATCTCTATGATCTGTGTGGCGTAACCAGCGCCATGGCCACGGGAAACTCGGTGGATCTTGACGCTTCATACTGGATGCTGCGTCAGGCGCTGCTTACGCAGAGCCCGCAGGTGATTGTGCTGGACGTGTATCCTGCGGCAGCGCCGTACTGCTATTTCTATGTGCAGAATGTGCTGGCGCTGGAATACCGCGCCGCCATGAGTGAGGGCTCAAATCCTTATAACACGGCTACGGGCGTGGCGCGGTGGCTGCCGGTGGGGAGCCCCTTTAAACCCGGGGCCATAGCCGAGGCCTATACGCATTCCGGAGCAGGAGGAGAAGCCTATTTTGAACTGACGCGCATGCATAGCCGCTATGGGGAGCTGGCACGTGACAATTTTGAATATTTGCGGGGAGACACACGCTCCATCAGAAATTTTGGCTATCTTTACGGCGACCAGAGCATGGAAGGACAGGAGTATGCCGTGCAGGCCTATACGCAGGAGGCGGCCCTGCAGGCGAACGAAGTGGGCACCTATTGGGAATTTACGGACGAGCAGCTTCAGGCTGCGGAACTGCTGGATGCGTCTGTTACTGCCATCAGGCGTATTGTGGAGTATGCCAGGGACAAGGGAATTGAGATCGTGTTGTGCGCCGCACCCTATATGACCAACCGGGCCGAGGAAAAGCTGTTTGCCCAGGTGGGTGAGCTGGCAGACGAGCTCGGCGTCCCGTTTGTGGGGCTGGAGGAGTCGGGCATCGAAGGGCTGCAGTACATGCGCGATCTGGGCCATCTGAACGACAGGGGCGCCCGCCTGTACACGGAGTTCTGGAGTGATTACCTTGCCGATCATTATGATTTGCCCGATCGGCGTGAAAGTGCGGACAGCCGCTACACTCCATGGCGTGAGGGGACGGGACGTTACGATGTTCAGCGCGCCGCCATGTCCCTGATTGGCATGGAGACGGGGCTGACAGGATATTTGGAGGCTTTGGCCGCGCTGGACGGAGATTATCTGGTTCTGATTTCAGCCCAGGGCGATGTGTACGAAGGCTTCACCGAAAGCGACTGGCTGCTGATGACCGAGATGTTGGGCATGAACGGCGAGGCTGTGGAGGAGTGGTACTATACCGGCACAGGCACGCTTGATGGAGTGTGCTGTGGAGGAAAGATGCTTGCCAGCGCCTATGCACCGGAAGGCCGGACAAAAACGATTGCGTGGAATCTGCTGGGCCATGAGATAACGTTTGAGGATTCCAGATGGAGTGTGGATGGCAATTCGGCCGGAAGCACGAACACGGGCATGAACATCGCCGTTTATTCACTGCCGGATCATATGCTCATGGACTGCCGCACCTTTGATATGACCCAGATTGCCTGGGATGAGTAAGAAAGGGGAAACGCTGCATGCTGTTTAACTCGGTGCCCTTTCTGATGTTTTTTCCGGCGGTGCTGCTGGTGCATTTTGTGCTGCCGCGCCGTGTTCGGTGGATATGGCTGCTGGTGGCCAGTTACTACTTTTATATGTGCTGGAATCCTGCCTATGCGCTCCTGATGCTCACCTCCACCGCCGTAACCTATCTCAGCGGTTTGCTCATTGCCCGTTGCCGTGTTCCGGAGGAAAAACACGGAGCGGGAAGCGCACTGTGGCATCATCCCAGGATATGGGTGGCGTTGAGCCTGATCATCAACCTGGGCATTCTGTTTTGCTTCAAGTATTACCGCTTTGCGGCGGAAAACCTAACGGCGCTGCTGTCGAATATGGGGATCAGCTGGCAGCCGCCGGAGCTGGATGTGCTGCTGCCGGTGGGCATCAGCTTTTATACCTTTCAGGCCCTGAGCTACACGATGGATGTATACCGGGGGCAGGTGGAGGTGGAGCGGAACTTTTTCCGCTATGCGCTCTTTGTGAGTTTCTTTCCGCAGCTGGTGGCGGGGCCCATTGAGCGAAGCCGCGACCTGTTGGGGCAGCTCAGACAGCCCAGGCCTTTCGACCCAGACGCCTTTAAAAACGGCGCCTTGATGATGCTGTGGGGATACTTTCAAAAGATGGTTGTGGCCGACCGGGCCGCACTGCTGGTCAATCAGGTATACGGCAACAGTCAGGCCTATGCAGGCTACAGCATTGCGGTAGCCACCGTCGCTTTCGCCCTGCAAATCTATTGTGATTTCGGGGGCTATTCATCCATCGCCCTGGGGGCGGCGCAGATGCTCGGCATAAACCTGACGCAGAACTTTCGCCAGCCCTATCTGGCTACCAGCGTGAGCGACTTCTGGCGGCGCTGGCATATCAGCCTGTCCACCTGGTTCCGGGACTACCTGTATATTCCCCTGGGCGGTAGCCGGGTGGGGCGTGTACGCCGGTATTTCAACGTGATGATTACCTTTTTGCTCAGCGGCCTGTGGCATGGCGCCAACTGGACGTATGTCATCTGGGGCGGCCTTAATGGCCTGTTTCAGATTGCGGGAAACGTGAAAAATACGCTGCTGTCCCGCCTGCCCGCCACCCTGAAGGACGGCCGGCCCGTCGTGAACCGGGACTGCTTCAGCTACCGCCTGTTTCAGAGGCTGATGACCTTTGCGCTGATTTGCCTGACGTGGGTATTCTTCCGTGCCGAATCGCTGGAAGCGGCAATGATCGTGCTGCGGCAGATGTTTTCGGTTCACAATCCTTGGATTTTCTTTGATGAAACGCTGTATACGCTGGGCCTTTCCCGGCTGGAATTGGGCCTGCTGGTGGCCTCGGCCGCGGTGGTGCTGGCAGTGGATGTGGCCCATGAGCATGGCGTGACGCTCAGAAAGCGTCTGGAACGGCAGAACCTGGCCTTTCGGTGGTTGGCCTATCTCGCGGCGATCCTCTGTATCCTTATCTTTGGCGTGTATGGCCCAGGCTTTGATGCGAGCCAATTCATTTATTTCCAGTTTTAACGAAAACAGTCCCGGAGGAAGCGCGTTTCCTCCGGGACTGCTTCTTTTTTCCTTACAGCGCCAGCCGGTAGATGGCTTCGCAATCCGCTGCCTTCAGGGGCACGAACTGGCCCAGCGTGCCGCCTGCCATGGCCACGGCGCGTTCGGCCATGCGGCCGAAGTCCGTATCGCCGATGCCGTTTTCCGTGAGCGTGGTCGTCAGACCCAGGCTGCGATAGAACGCTTCCAGCCGGCGGATGCCCTCGGCGGCGTCCGCGGCATCATCGCCGCTGACCGGCACATCGAACACCCGCACGGCGAACTGCGCCAGCTTGGCCTCGCCGCCGTGGGCCAGTGCGTACTTCATCCACGCCGGGAACACGATGGCCAGCCCCGCGCCGTGGGCGATATCGTAGAGCGCGCTGAGCTCGTGCTCCAGCTTGTGGCTGGCCCAGTCGCCCACGCGGCCGGTCTGGAACAACGTGTTGTGCGCAAGGCACCCAGCCCACATGATCTCGGCGCGCGCGTCGTAGTTTTCCGGCTCATGCATGACGATGGGGGCGTTGCCCACCACGGTCTTAAGCGCACCCTCGGTCATGCGGTCGATCAGCTCCACATGCGTAACGCGAGTGAAATAACGTTCCATCATGTGCGCCATGATGTCCACCACGCCGCAGGCCGTCTGGAAGGGCGGCAACGTATAGGTGAATTCGGGATTGAGAATGGAGAACTTGGGGAAGTTCAGCGGCGTGTTGCGCCCGCGCTTGCACAGGTCCTCCTCGCGGGTGATGACGCTGGAATTGCTCATCTCGCTGCCTGCCGCAGGGATGGTCACCACCGTGCCCAGGGGCAGAACTTCCGTATTCCTGCCCTTGCCGTCAAACAGGTCCCATACGTCGCCGTCATAGCAGGCGCCGTTGGCGATGGCCTTGGCGGTATCGATGGCGCTGCCGCCACCGACCGCCAGCACCAGCTGAATGTCGTGCTCGTGGCACAGGCGGATACCTTCCCGCACCAGAGAAAGACGCGGATTGGGCTGAACGCCGCCCAGCTCCCATACCTGCGTGCCCGCCAGCTGCGCCATTACCTGGTCATATACGCCGGTGCGCTTGATGCTGCCGCCGCCGTAGACCAGCAACACCCGTTCGCCCCAATGAGCGGCCTCGCTTTTCAGGTTGCTCAGCGCGCTTTTGCCAAAGTAGATCTTGGTGGGATTTTGAAACACAAAGTCAATCATAATAGCCGGCTCCTTTACAAAATTGGTGAAACAACGGTGTGATACATTGTACCATGCCTGTGTGGGGTTTGCAAAGCCCTTATGGTTGACAGGCGGCCGCCGGCGGGCTATGATGAAATGGCGCGCGGCTCCGCGCCCCGCGCCCGCCTCCGGAGGCGGACGATACGCACATGGAGATAGCCGTCTATGCAGACCTTGCTTGCCAAAGCCCGCCCCTTTGTGGGCAGCCGCTCCTTCTACGCCGGCGCGCTGGGGGTGATGGCCCCTGTCGCGGTTCAGCAGCTGATCAACAACCTGTTCAACATGATCGATAACCTGATGGTGGGCAGCCTGGATGCCAGCGGCCTGGCCATGAGCGCCGTGACGGTGGCCAACCGCCCCTATACCATCTTTTTCGGCGTGTTCTTCGGCATGACGGGCGCGGCAGGGCTGCTCATCAGCCAGTATTACGGCGCGCGCGATGTCAAGACCTGCCGCGCTCTGTTTGCCCTGCAGCTGGTAATCGGGCTGGCTGCTTCGCTGTGCGTGGGGCTGTGGCTGGCGCTGTGGCCCGAAAGCGTGATGCGCATCTTTGTCAATGATCCGCGTACCATCTCGCTGGGCATGGAGTACCTCAGCATCATCTGGCTAAGCTATCTGCCACTGGCGGTGAGCAATGTATGCATCTTCTCCCTTCGTTCCATCGGTGAAAACCGCATGAGCATGCTGGTCAGCCTGGCCGCCATGGGGGTCAACGCGCTTTGCAACTACGCGCTTATCTTTGGTCGATTGGGCATGCCGGCCCTGGGCGTGCGCGGCGCGGCGCTGGGTACGCTCATCGCCCGGACCGTGGAGATGCTATTCTACCTGCGTATGCTCCTTGGCGGGCGCTCCCTGTTCACGCTGGACCTCCGAGCCGCCTTCCGCCTGCCGCGCACGGTGGTGCGTGCATTTGCCGTTAAGGCCGTGCCGCTGATTCTCAACGAAATCCTGTGGAACGTGGGCATGAACGTCTACTTCTGGAGCTATGCGC
>ERZ857984.449-NODE-449-length-51036-cov-5.135815_pt1 | contig 51036 bp, 48 predicted proteins | sample MGYA00519914_ERZ857984 | MGnify/ENA primary metagenome ERZ857984 (study PRJEB31778, sample SAMEA3449417) | human gut metagenome | biome: human gut; feature: human-associated habitat; material: faeces | place: United Kingdom | collected 2010/2012 ... | reverse complement strand
GTTTTGCATGGTTCAATGTTCCCAAAGCCCTGTGCGTCAGCACAGGGGCGTGTGCCTTGCACACGCGCAGCCGTGTAAACGGCAGCTTTGGGGGTTATTATACCATAAAAATCAGGGTTTGCACAGGGGGAAACATGCAATGTCCGCCGCCGTGGCGAAGCGTGCGCGGAGCGTTTGGACAGGATGGCAAAAAAGAAAAAATCTGCGTAAAATATTACCAATTGTATAGAAAAATGGCGGTTTGAAGCCGAAAATTTGACGCGGCGGCTTTCTTTTGCTATAATGCACAGGTACCAAGGCCTGCCCCTGCCGCATGCATCCGTTGTTTTTGTTTTCAAAAACGCGCGCGGCGCTGTTCTTTTTTGTTGATACACGGGCGGTCTGGTGCGGGCCGTCCGTTTTGTTTTGGCTGTGCGGCCCGGTGTGTGGACGGAGAACCAAAGGAGTTTTTGCATGACAAAGCGACAGGAGCATATCCGGCGCTGGCTGGCCGCCGCCGGGCCCCGCATCGTTGCGGTGGCGGCGACGGCGGGCAGCCTGGGGCTGGTGTGCACGGCATTGGCCGCTACGGTGAATACGGTTACTGTGGCGGATTCCGCCGGTGCGCAGCGCACAGTGATGGCTGCGGTGACGGAGCCCGAGGTCCTGCTGGACCTGGCGGGTATGGAACTGGAGAGCAACGACAGCACCCATCTGCACGAGGTGGAGGACGGCACGCTGCTGCTTTCTCTGCAGCGGGCTTTTCCGGTCTCTGTAGCGGCGGATGGAGAATATTACGAGGCGGAGATCAGCGACGGCACTGTGGCCGACGTGCTGGCCCGCGCGGGCGTGACGCTGGGGCCGGACGATTACACCACTCCCAGTCTGGACAGCCCGGTGACCGAGGGCATGGGCCGTGTGCGCGTACACCGTGTAACATATACTGAGAATACCGCCCGGGAGACCGTTCCCTATGAGACGGAGTATCTGGACGAAACCGCCGAAAGCACGGGGAAATATTCCCACGAGGTGCTGGTGCAGGCGGGGCAGGACGGCCTTGTGGACGTGACCTACCGCCAGAAGTATGTGGAGGGCGGATATTCCGGCACCGAGGTGGTGGATACCCAGGTCGTCACCGAGATGATACCGGAGATCTACCGGAAATACAATTCCGACGCCGTCAGCCCGCTGCAGGCCCCCGAGGGCATCACGGTGGAAAACAACGTGCCCAGCAGCTACAGCAAAATGTATTCCATGAAGGCGACAGGCTATTATTCCGCCCGCGGACGCGGCGCAAGCGGCCTGGGCCTGTATTACGGTACTTTTGCGTGCGACCCGACGCTCATTCCCTACGGTACAAAGGTGTATATCACCTCCGCTGACGGCAAATTCGTATATGGCTGGGCCATTGCGACAGATACGGGTGCGTTTGTGCAGTCCAACCGCATGCAGGTGGACCTGTTCTACGAGACCTATGCCGAATCCGTGGCAAACGGCGTGAAGTATGTAAACGTGTACGTTCCCTGAGAATATCAGAAAACAAAGAGCATCCCCGGCGCGGGGTATCCGTGCGCCGGGGATGCTCTTTTGCATTCGGGTCAATCCGCCCGGCCCGCCTGTTTGACGAGCTGATTGGCGTATACGCTGCAGCCGGCCACCAGTACGCCCTGCACGATACCGGTAAACAGGCCCAGCGCAATGCTCTGTACGCCGTCGAAGCTGCCGGTTGCCACCACCCACAGCATGGCCAGGAACACGCCCGCGCCGCCCAGAATGAGCGGGATGTGCTTGTCTTTTACGTCCTGCGAGGCCTTGAGTGCTTTGCCGACGATGTAAAGCACCGCCACCAGCACCAGCAGCTCGGGCCGGATATATTCCATTACGCCGTCCATCAATTCCATAAGGGGACACCTCCTCGCTTTTGGATATGCGGCGCGGGGAAAATATAGTACATGCACAGCCGGATATTTTGTGTGGGAATCTGCATTTTTGGCCTTTTGCTGAAAATAAGGGAACGGTTTTCGTTATTGCGCGCAGAAAATGAAGAAGCCGGCCGGACCATATCGTTGCATAAATGTCAAGATGGAAAAAACGCCCGCGCAGCGGGCACAGGGAGGGATGGGCTTGGAACAGGCCATCATCGATATCCGGAATATGTACAAGATCTACAATCCCGGAGAAAACGAGGTGCGCGCGCTGGACGGCGTGAGCCTCGCGGTCTACAAGGGGGAGTTTGTGGCCATCGTAGGCCATTCAGGCAGCGGGAAATCCACGCTGATGAATATGATCGGCTGTCTGGACACGCCGACGTCCGGTACATATTTTCTCAACGGGCAGGACGTAAGCGCGCTTTCCGATAATGCGCTTTCAGCCATCCGCAATGAACAGATCGGTTTTATTTTCCAGAGCTTCAACCTGATCAAGAACCTGAACGCGCTGGAAAACGTGGAGCTGCCGCTCATTTACCGGGGCCTGCCCGCCGGAAAACGGCGTCTGCTGGCGTTGGAGGCCCTGGAGCGTGTGGGCCTTGCGTCCCGTATGGACCACCGTCCAAACCAGATGTCCGGCGGCCAGCAGCAGCGTGTGGCCGTGGCTCGCGCCATCGCGGCACATCCGCCGCTCATCCTCGCGGATGAACCGACGGGCAACCTGGACACCAGAGCGGGCGCCAGGGTGTTCGAGATCATCCGTGCTCTGCACGCCGAGGGCAACACCATTGTACTGATCACTCACGACGAAGGGCTGGCCCGCAAGGCTCAGCGCATCGTGCGTATCACAGACGGAAAAATAGACGACGGGGAACGGGAGGTTTTCTAAAATGGAAACAAAGGAATTGATGGCGCAGAACGTGCAGGACCCGGCGCAGGCCGGCGAGGTGCTTTTGCAGCCGCCCAAACGGCCGAAGAAAAAGCGCAGCATCAAAAAAATCGTGCTGCTTTCACTGGCGGGCATTGCGGTGCTGGCCCTGGCGGGCAACACCGTTCTGAGCGCGCTGCGCGGCCCGCTGCCGACCTATGTGCAAACACAGACGGCGGCAGCCGGAGACATCAGCCAAAGCCTGTCCACCACGGGTACGCTCACCTCGGGGCAGACCGTAGTGGTGCCGTCGCCCGTCACCGCGCCTCTTGCAGAGGTGAAGGTGGAAGCGGGGCAGATCGTGAACGCGGGCGACCTGCTTGCCACCTTTGATACAGAGCCGCTGGAGCGCGCCTACCGGCAGGCTTCTGCCGCTTATGAGAGCGGCCAGCTGCAGAAAAGCGACGCGCTCACCGCCAGCGACAGCGCACAGGCACGCTTCAATGACGCGGCTGCGAACCTTAACAATCTTGCCGTCCAGAAAGACAAGGCTTCAGCCGCGGTGAACAGCCTGACCGCGCAGTACGAGGCCCTCGCGGATAAGCAGAGCGAGGAGGCGTTGTCTGTTAAAGCGGCTTTGGACGCCGCCGCCGCGGACCTCGCGAACCAGCAGCAGGCGCTGAGCGCGGCCAAGGCAACCTACGACGCGGAAAAGCAGGCCGTCCTGTCCGACAGCGCCAAGCGCCAGTTGGAGCTGGCACAGGTGCCATCATCCCTCTCCGTGCAAAGCGCCAAGGAGGATCTTGCCCGCGGCAGGGACGGCGTGACCGCACCCATCAGCGGCGTCGTCACCTCCCTCAGTGCGGTGCCGGGCTCCAGCGCGGCGGCTTATGGTCCGCTGTGCACGATCCAGAGCCTGAGCGATGTATATGTGGACGTGGCGCTCTCCCGCTACGATCTGGAAAAGGTAAAGCCGGGCCAGAGCGCCGTTGTCACCACGCTGGGCAGGACATACACCGGAACGGTGGCGTCCATCGACGCGATGGCCACGGCCGGGGCCTCCGCCACAGGCACGGCCACGGCCTATGTGCACGCCAAAGTGCAGCTGGACGCGCCGGACGGCGATATCAAACTGGGCCTGGAGGCCAACGTGGTCATTGCCACAGGGGAGGCGAAAGGAGTGCTGAGCCTGCCCATCAGCGCCGTCAATACGGATGTGAGTGGCCAGTTCTGCTATGTGGTGGAAAACGGCGCGGCTGTGCGCCGGGATGTGAAGACAGGCCTTTCTTCCGATACGCAGGTGGAGATCGCCTCCGGCATTTCCGCGGGGGATGAGGTCATCCTCAACCCGCAGGATGTGACGGAGGGCATGGCTGTCAGCAGCGACCCCGCCGCCGCGGCGCAGATGCCCGCGGACGCGGGTATGGGCGCTGTGATGATGGGCTAAGGGGGCGTCCGGATGCGTCAGATCTATGAATACGCCAAAATGGCGTACCGCAACATCATGGGCAGCAAAATGCGCTCATTTCTCACGATGCTGGGCATCATCATCGGCATTGGGGCTGTCATTATGGTGCTGTGCATCGGCGGCGGCGGTCAGCGGATGATGGACAGCGAACTGGGCATGCTGTCTTCCGGTTCGGTGTATCTGAGTGTGACCGGCGAGGATACCACTGTGAACGATTATTTTACCGACGGGGACGTGGAGGCCGTGGGCCGTATGGAAGGCGTTGCGGGCGTGACGATGGCCGGCGGCGCCAGCGGAAGTGTGCGCGGCCCAAAGGGAGAAATAGGCGCCAGCCTTTCGGCGGGCAACGGCAGCATGTTTCTGGTGTTTCCGGCTACGCTGCAGGCGGGGCGCTTTTGGGACGCGTCGGATTATGATGCCGCGCGCCGTGTTGTGACCGTGGATTCCGCGGGAGCAAAGGCACTGTTTGGAACCGACGACGTATTGGGCATGACGGTGCAGCTCACGGTGGGCGGACGCACTTCGGATTTCACGATCATCGGCATAACCGAAAGCCAGAGCGGATACAGCTACAACGGCAAGATCACTGCGCAGATGACGGCGCCGCTGTCCAGCCTGTCCACTCTTTCCGACGATGTGGGCCAGCCGTATTTCCAGATCGCGCTGCTGGCGCAGGACACTGCGAACAGTGTACCGCTGGCACAGCAGGTGCTGCGTCTGGTGGAAAGCCGACACGGCAACGCCGGGCGGGACTGCTACGGCATTATGGACGTAAGCCAGTACACCGCGCAGATCAGCAGCGTGACAGGGATGTTTACGGGCATCATCGCCGCCATCGCGGGCATCAGCCTGCTGGTGGGGGGCATCGGCGTTATGAACATCATGCTCGTCAGCGTCACCGAGCGCACGCGGGAGATCGGCATCCGCAAGGCGCTGGGGGCAAAGACGGGCAGCATCACGTTCCAGTTCCTCATTGAAGCGGGTACGCTTACGCTCATCGGAGGCGTCATCGGTATTGTGCTGGGCCTGTGGGGCGGCTACGGCATCAGCAGCCTGATGGGCATGGAGGGCTATGTGGCACCCTCCACTGTAGTTTATATCGCGCTGTTTTCCATCGCCATCGGCATTTTCTTCGGCATTTACCCCGCGCGCAAGGCGGCGCGCCTGAGCCCCATAGAGGCGCTGCGCACAGAATAATTGGTTTTACAGGCCTGCGGCTCCGCGCTGTGGGCCTGTTTTGATAAGAAAAGGCTGTGTTTTTGGGCATAACGCCAGTATTTTGTAAATAAGGACGAATTTTCCGTAAAAAATTTGACAAATATTCACATCTGTCCGTTGATTTTTCGACAAAAAGCGGTAAAATACTATGATATAAGGTAAAGATAAGGTTAAGATAGGAGGTCCTGTCTTACCGGCGGGCTGCGGCGCGCCCGGCGCGCCGCTTAAGGGGAAAGGGAGAACAAGTTTGAAGATCGGGCTTGACATCGGGTCCACCACCATCAAATGCGTGGTGCTGGACGACGCGCTGAATATTACATACAAAACCTATGAGCGTCATTTTTCCCACATCGTGGAAAAAGCGGCGGAGCTGGTGCAGCGCATGCACACTGAGGTGCTGCACGGCGCGCCCGCGCAACTTTCCATCTCCGGTTCGGCCGGCATGGGCCTGGCCGACGCCTGCGGCGTGCCCTTCGTACAGGAGGTGTTTGCCACACGGGTGGCGGCAAAGCGTTACGCGCCGGATGCGGACGTGGTGATCGAGCTGGGCGGCGAAGATGCGAAGATCCTGTTTTTGACGGGCGGTACCGAGGTGCGCATGAACGGAAGCTGCGCGGGCGGCACCGGCGCGTTCATTGACCAGATGGCAACGCTGCTGAAGATGACGCCCGACGAAATGAACGAAGCCGCGCGGCATGCGGAAAAAACATATACCATTGCCAGCCGCTGCGGCGTGTTTGCCAAAAGCGATATCCAGCCCCTCATCAACCAGGGCGCAAAGGCCGGGGATGTGGCGGCCAGCATTTTCTATGCCGTGGTGAACCAGACCATCGCGGGCCTTGCGCAGGGCCGGAAGATCGGCGGCAACGTGCTGTATCTGGGCGGGCCGCTCACATTTTTGCCCCAGCTGAAAAAGAGCTTCGACAAGACGCTGGGCGTGACGGGGACCTGCCCGGAAAACAGCCTTTATTTTGTGGCGCTGGGCGCGGCGCTGTATTCCGACAAGGAACTGGACCTGGCGGGTGTGGTGGAAAAGCTGCGCGCATACAGCGCCACGGCCACCTATGCGTTCAACCCGCCGCTGTTCCGGGACGAAGCGGAATACGAGGCGTTCCGCGCACGGCATGCAAAGGCGAGCGTGCCGCGCCGTCCCTTTGCGGACAGCACCGGCCCTGTGCATATCGGCATCGACGCGGGCAGCACCACGGTAAAAGCCGCCGTCATCGACGGAGACGACAATTTGCTTTTCACCAGCTATCAGCCAAACAGCGGCAATCCCATCCCCATCATCCGGCAGATGCTCATCGACATTTACAAGGCGCGTCCGGGCCTGCGGGTGGCCAGCGTCACAGCCACGGGCTACGGCGAGGACATTGTGAAAAGCGCCTTCGGCGTGGATTTCGGCGTGGTGGAGACAGTGGCCCACTTTACGGCGGCCAGGCACTTTATGCCGGACGTGGATTTCGTCATCGACATCGGCGGGCAGGATATGAAGTGCTTCAAGATCGAGGGCGGCGCCATCAGCGACATTTTTTTGAACGAGGCGTGTTCGTCGGGCTGCGGCAGCTTTTTGCAGACCTTTGCCGAGGCGCTGGGGTACGATGTGAAGGAGTTCGCGGCGCTGGGCCTGTTTGCGGATAAGCCGGTGGATCTGGGCAGCCGCTGCACCGTGTTCATGAATTCCAGCGTGAAGCAGGCCCAGAAGGACGGCGCGTCCATCCAGAACATTTCGGCGGGGCTCTCCATCAGCGTGGTGAAAAACGCGCTGTACAAGGTGATCCGAGCTTCCAGCCCCGAGGAGCTGGGCCGCCGCATTGTGGTGCAGGGCGGCACCTTTTACAACGAGGCCGTGCTGCGCGCCTTTGAAAAAGAGATGGGCGTGGAGGTGGTGCGGCCGGACATTGCGGGCCTGATGGGCGCGTTCGGCGCCGCCCTGCACGGCATGGCCCTGGCAAAGCCGGGGCAGGTGAGCACCCTGCTGAAAAAGGAGGAGCTGCTGCGCTTTACCCAGGAAACAAAAAGCGTGCAATGCGGCGGCTGCACCAACCACTGCCAGCTCACGGTGAACGCCTTCCCGGGCGGGCGGCGGCTGATCAGCGGCAACCGGTGCGAAAAGCCGGTGACCGGCAAGGGCGGCGACGGGGGCCTGAACCTTTACCGCTTCAAGCAGGAGCTGCTGGCAAGGTATAAGCCCGCCCCGGCAAAGCGGGGGATCATCGGCATTCCGCTGTGCCTGAACATGTACGAGCTGCTGCCCTTCTGGCACGCCTTTTTTACAAGTTTAGGCTTTGCGGTGGTCACGAGCCCCGTTTCCACCCGGGAGCTGTATACCGCGGGGCAGGCCAGCATTCCCAGCGACACGGTGTGCTTCCCCGCGAAGCTGGCCCACGGGCACATCCGGGCGCTGGCTGAAATGGGTGTGGACGCGGTTTTTTACCCCTGCATGAGCTACAACCTGGACGAGCGGCTGGGCGACAACCATTACAACTGCCCGGTGGTGGCCTATTACCCCGAGGTGCTGGAGGTCAACTGCCCGGAGCTTGCGCGGCTGCCCTTTATCAGCGATTTTGTGGGCCTGCACCGCCCCGGCGATTTTAAAAAGAAGATGCCGGACATTTTGGCAAAATACTTCCGCGGCATTTCAAAGCAGGAGGTGGCCCGCGCGGCCGACCTTGCCTATGCCGAGTACGCGGCCCACATGCAGCGCCTGCGGGACAAGGGCGCCGAGATCATTGAAAAGGCCCGGGCGGCGGGCAAACGGATCATTGTGCTGGCGGGCCGGCCCTACCATGTGGACCCGGAGGTGAACCACGGCATCGACGCGCTGATCTGCCGCCACGGCGCCGCGGTGGTGACCGAGGACAGCGTGGCCTGGCACATGGAAAAATTTCCAACCACGGTGCTGAACCAGTGGACCTATCACTCGCGGCTGTACGCCGCGGCGAAATACTGCACCACCCAGCCTGATATGGACCTGGTGCAGCTGGTGAGCTTTGGCTGCGGGGTGGACGCGATCACCACCGACGAGACCCGCGAGATCCTGCAGGCGGGGGGCAAATTGTACACGCAGCTCAAGATTGACGAGATCACCAACCTGGGCGCGGTGAACATCCGGCTTCGCAGCCTGTTTGCCGCGCTGGACGAAAAACAGCGGGGGGAGGGCTGAAGCATGGAAGGCGGCTACGTACACTTTACCAAAGAGATGAAAAAGACCCATACCATTTTGATTCCAAACATGGCCCCGCTGCAATTTTCGATTTTGCAGGCGGCGCTGGAACGGGAGGGCTACCATACCGAGGTTTTGGGCAACTGCGGCAGCCAGGTGGCGCAGCTTGGCCTGAAATACGTTCACAACGACACCTGCTACCCGGCGCTGCTGGTGATCGGCCAGTTTTTGGACGCGCTGAACAGCGGCAAATACGACCTGGAGCACACCGCCCTGCTGATTACCCAGACGGGCGGCGGCTGCCGGGCCTCGAACTACATCCACCTGCTGCGCAAGGCGCTGGCGAAGGCGGGGTACGGCAGCATCCCGGTGGCCAGCCTGAACTTTTCGGGGCTGGAAAAGGATTCCGGCTTCCAGATGAGTCTGCCCATGCTGAAAATGGCCCTGGCCGCCATTGTTTACGGGGACCTGCTCATGACCCTGCGCAACCAGACCGCCCCCTATGAACTGGAGAAGGGCGCCGCCGAGGCGCTGGCCCAAAAGTGGGTAAAAACCATCCGCGGGTGGTTTTTGCAGGGCAGGGGCGGCAGCGCAAAAGAGATGAAGGCCGCCTTCCCGGGCATTGCAAAGGAGTTTGCGGCCATTCCGGTGAAGCGCACGCCCAAGGTGAAGGTGGGGGTCGTGGGCGAGATCTATGTGAAGTACTCGCCTTTGGGAAACAACGGCCTGGAAGCCTTTTTGGCCGGCGAGGGGTGCGAGGTGAACCTGCCGGGCCTGCTGGGATTTGTGCAATACTGCGTGAGCAACATGGGCGACACCGTGCGCTTTTACGGGGGCAGCGGCGCGCTTGTGTGGGGCGCCGAGGCGCTGCTGAAGCACATGGACGGCATTGAGCAGGCCAGCATCCGCGCGCTGCGCGCCGCGGGCTACCACGCCCCGGCCCGCTTTTTGGACCTGCGGAACATGGCGGACGGCATCATCAGCCGGGGCAACAAGATGGGCGAGGGCTGGCTGCTGACCGCCGAGATGGTGGAGCTGGTGACCAGCGGGTATGAAAACATCGTGTGCGCCCAGCCCTTCGGCTGCCTGCCGAACCACATCTGCGGCAAGGGCATGATCAGCCGGATCCGGGCGCTGTATCCGGCGGCGAACATCACCCCCATCGACTACGACCCCAGCGCAACGCCCGTGAACCAGGAGAACCGCATCAAGCTGATGCTGAGCGTGGCGAAGGAGCGGCTGGACGAGGGGGCGCAGGCCCTGCCTGCACGGCCGCTGGACGGGCCGGTGGAGAGCGAGGGGGCCAAGGTGCCCGCCTACCTGTAAACGGGCGCCGGAGAGAGGAAAAAAGCAGGCGCGCGGGCGCCCGCACCGCCCGGGGCACGGCCCGGAGCGGCAGAAAAAAGGAGGACGCATGGCGCAGCTGGTAATTTTTGATATGGAGTGGAACATGGGCTACCAGCCCAAGACATTTCGCTACCAGGGGGTGGAGCAGACCCTGCGGGGCGAGGTGATCCAGATTGGTGCGGTGCGCATGGACGGCCAGCGGATTGCGGATACCTTCCGGGTGACCATGCGGCCGCGCATTTTCCCGAAATTGTACCATCACGTGGCAAAGGTGACCGGGCTGACCCAGGCCGACCTTGCCGCGGGGGTGCCGGTGAAGGAGGGCCTGGCCCGGTTCATGGAATGGTGCGGCCCGGATGCGGCGCTGGGCGAGTGGGGCCTGGACGACGTGCCCGTTTTGAAGCAGAACCTGGTGCTGGCCGGGCTGGACGAGGCCTGGCCGGCAAGGTGGTACGACCTGCAGCGGGTGTTCACGGGGCAGCGGCCCCGGGCCGAGGGCGAGGGCATGACCCTGGAGAGCGTGGTGGAACGCCTGGGGATTGAGAAGGACGAGGCGTTCCACGACGCGCTGGCGGACGCAATTTATACCGCCAAGGTGTGCCAGTTCGTGGACATTGCCAAGGGCCTGGCCGACTACCCCAGCGAGGAGGAACAGCTCAAAGAGCTGCTCTGCCCGCCGGACAAGGCGCGCAGCGGGTTTGCCATGTGGCCGGGCTATGTGGACGGCGAGGCTTGGCTGACCGACCCCGCCCTGCGCGGGGCGGCGTGCCCTGTGTGCGGCGAACCGCTGCAGCCGGATGGCGACGGCGTGTGGCTGCGCCGGGGCAACAACTGCCTTTACAGCCTGGGCCGGTGCCCGGAGCACGGGCCGGCCATGGTGTGGCTGCGGCGCATGCGCACCGACGGGCTGCACTACACCTTTGCCCGCGCGGTGGAGGCGGCCGACGAGGCGATGCTGACCAAATGGGGAAAAGAGAAAAAATCGGCCCTGGAGCGCGCGCGCCGCAAAAAAGAGCGGGAGGCGGCCGAGGCGCTGGAGCGGGCGAAAAATGCCGGGAGATAACGCGCCGCACCCCATAGCTCAAATGACAAAGCGCCCCTGCACGGCTTGCAGGGGCGCTTCTTTTTTCTTGACAGGGCGGTTTGGGGCATGCTATCGTTAGAAAAACGCCAAGGGGAGGTGGGGGACATGCGGGAACACCCGGTGCGCGCGCGGCTGCGCCAGTGGATCGCAAACGTGGCCAGCATTATTGAGATCGTGATCTCGGTGATGGTGCTGATCGCCATTGGCATTGCGGGGGTCCGCATTGCCGGCGAGGTGTTGGAGCTGGCCGGCACGGCGGATGTGAGCGGCCGCTTTTCGGACTTTTTGAACCACGCGTTCACCCTGATTATTGGGGTGGAGTTTATTAAAATGCTGGCAAAGCACACCCCGGGCTCGGCCATTGAGGTGCTGCTGGTGGCCATTGCAAGGCAGATGGTGGTGGAGCACTCGACCCCGGTGGAAAACCTGCTGGGGATCTTGGCCATTCTGCTGCTTTTTGTGATTCGCAAATATTTGTTTGTGCCCTCGTTCGGCGAGCACCCGCCCGCCGGTGCGCAGCCGCCGGGAAAAAACGGGGAAGGGTGAAAAGCGGCTGCCGCGCAGGGGCGGGGCATGGATGTGCAAAAAAACAGCTTCCGCTTCGCTGCGGATATTTTTTATTGATTGATTAGATAAAAAGCACCTTATAAGTCTTTATATATTCTTATAAGTATCGCCGCAAAGCGGCTTAAATCAAAGGCTTATAATGTTTTCCTTTAGCAAGGAGTTTTTGCCCCCCCCTACTCCGTGACTTTTCATGATGTGGAGAAGGCGAAAACACACTCTGCTTTTGCTCCCTTGATTGCCATTTAACATACGGAATATGCTCATAACGTGAAACTACAGCTTCATCCATAAGGCAGGTCGAACACCGCCTCTAACATCGTTATTAACAGGATGATAGACACCACTCAAGTTGCATTTTAAAGCACTGTTGCCTTGAATGCCTACATTTCCGTCACCGTGAATATATGCCGCCTTAACTTGTTTCCTACCTGGGGAACGAAGCCACCACCACCATACGTGACCCAAATATGATGAAATTCGTTGTGCATTATTCACATCTTTTCTTGTAGACCAATATTTGTATTTACCATTGGGTGCCCGCAAATTTTCACTGCTGTCCCCAAAATATTTACATACAACTTCCTCAATGCTTAACAAAAATATTTTATCCACAGTGTCACCACCACCAATTGTATCAAACCATGGGTTACCGCAATTTACAACTGTAGTTGGAACTATTTTCGATTTATCTTCTTCTGTAAAATTATTGAAAAATTCACCGTTAAGATATTTTCTCAATTCACAGCCTGCCCACGTAATATCTCCGGGCTTATTATGGTAGGCACGAAGTTCTACAATATCTTCTGTTATAAGCAAAGCGGTATTGTTTTTAATATCAAGCACTCGCCATTCATAGTTACTAAAAGTTATTTTATCGCCTATCTGCATAGCAATCTCCCACTGCGACACTAAAATATAAATTCGCTAACAAGCTACACTTCCTATGCTTGCTACGGAACTTTTTACATCTTAAAATAGGAAAGGAAGAGAACGGAGTTGAATAACATTTGCCTATAAATCAGAAGTATAAGCAACAAAGTTTTGCCTCCGCAAACCCGAATTTGTACTAGACAGAAAAACTTCTAAAATAAATTATATTTCTGTCAAGGTCATAAAAGCTCATATTAGCAGCTCCCCAAGGACGTTGCACAGGTTTTTCTATAATTTCAACTCCCATTTCAAGCAGCTTCTGATATTCGGCCGCAATGTCTTCCACGGTAAATGCTAAACTGATATTCTGATTGTTGTTATTCTTGTGTGAACCATCATTATATATCGTAAGCTGTGTTTCTTCACATATTAGCGTTTGGTGTATTTCATCGTTGCTGTCATTGTCTATTCCTAATAATTGCTTATAGAAATTTGCAAGCGCTACCACATCGTTTGAGTTTAAACTTACTTCGCCAATCCGCATATCTTCCCTCCGGTCATCGCTCATGGGCACTACTCATAAATTTCTTCCATGATATCATAAACCCATAAAAATTACCACGACATCTTCAACCTATTAATATTTAGAATGAACAAGACCATATAAGTCAGTATTTATGCGGCTTTTCTGCATTTCACACTTTTTGGTTACTCAAAACCAAATACTATTTTTTATTGTGGGCAATCAAAAAGCGCGCGGGGTAACCCCGCGCGCTTTTCTTACAGGTTTTATTCCAGCACCACCAGCTCGGGCGGGGCCAAAAAGCGGAAGGGGACCCCGCTCATGCCGATGCCACGGCTGACGAACAGCTGGCCCGCGCCGCGCCCCTGGGGCCGGTAGAGGCCGTAGGGGTAAAGCTTGCCGCCCGGCGGCAGGATCATGCGGGTGATGACCGGCAGGCGCACCTGCCCGGCGTGGCTGTGGCCCGCCAGAACCAGGTCGGAGGCTTTTAAGGGCAGGTAACGGCACTTGTCCGGCATGTGGCACAGGGTCACGCGCCAGCACCCGGCCGGCAGCTGCCGCATGACCCCACCGCCGGAATAAGGGGCAAGGCCGCACACCGCGATTTCCGGGCAGGGGCGCGCGATTTGGTCCCACAAAACGGTAAAGCCCCCCTCGGTGAACAGCAGCTCAAAAAAAGGGCGGGCGCCTTGGCGTACGTCGTGGTTGCCCAGCACCGCAAATTTGCCCAGCGGCGCCCGAATGCGCCGCAGCTGGGCCGCGATCCAGGAAAAGGGCAGGGTGTGGACATCCTGCAAAAAGTGGGCAAAAAAGTCGCCCCCGAACAGCACAAGCTCCGGCTGCTCGGCGTTGATGGCGTTTACCACCTGTTCCAGGTGGGCGGGCGGATACATGGGCCCCAGGTGCAGGTCGGTAAAAAACACGGTCTTTACAGGCGGGCGCTTTGCCAGCCGGGGGCGGGTGACGACCAGGCGCTCCGGCTCGATTTTTGCCGCGTAGTGCGCCAGGCCCAGGGCCGCCGCACAGGCGGCGGCGCCCGCCAGCGCGGCGCATTCACCTTGCTTCATGAAAGGCCTCCTTCAAGTTGGGATGTGTATTTCATTATACCAGAAACCCCGGCGTTTTAACACAAAAGCGGCGGCGCGCAGGGCGTTTTGAAGGAAAAAGGCGGCCCTGCCCGGGCCGCCCGAAAAGTTTTAATACCCCACGATGATGCCGCCGCTCTCGGCATAAAAGCTGGTCAGGCCGCTGCAGGGCAGCACGATGGCTTTGGCGCCCGGCCATTTTTTTTCAATGCCGGTCTTGAGCATCTGCGCGCCCTTTTCGTTTTGGCAATGGCTGATGACGGCGGGCACCTGGCCGTGGTAGCCACGGTGGTCCATCTCTTCCAGGATGAGGGCCAGCATGCGTGTTTCGCCCCGGGTTTTGTGCAGCATTTCCAGCTTGCCGTCGTCGCTGCCGCGGCCCACGGCGCGCATGTTCATCACGCCCGCCACAAAGCCCACCAGCTTGCTGACCCGGCCGTTTTTAACCAGATTGTCGAAGCTGGCCAGGGCAAACAGGATCTGCCGCTGCTGGAACCAGATCTCCCACTCTTTGACCAGCTCTTCAAAGGGCAGGCCGCGGGCGATCAGGTCGTTGGCCTTCCAGATGGCAAGGGTCATTTCGCCGCCGGTGGACAGGCTGTCGAGCACATGGATCTTTTTTTCGGGGTGGTTTTCCAGAACCATGTCCCGCGCGACCATGGCGCTGTTGTAGCTGCCGGACAAATTGCTGCTGATGGTCACGGCCAGGATCTGGTCGGCCATGAGAAACTTTTCGGCCCATTCCTCCGGGCTGGGGCAGGCGGTGGTGGAAGCCCCGTTGAAGTTGTGCATCGCCTCGATCATCACGTCCGGGTCCAGGGCCGCGTTGTCTACAAATTCACGCTCGCCCACCCGTATTTTCAGGGGAACGGTGGAAAAGGCGACGCCGGGCGCGGCGTTTGATAAGGTGCGCAGCTCACAGGAAGAATCGCTTACAATCATCCAGGACATGGCAAAAAACAGCTCCTTTTGCAATAAGGCGGCGAAAAACGCCGCAACATGTAGTTTTTGAAACTATGTTAATGCTTATTATAGAGGATCGGCGCGGCGGAGTCAAGGCAAAAAGTGTGAACATGCCGTGACAAATGCGTGGCGGCCTGCTACAATAAAGCAAGAAAATGCCGGGAGGAAGGAATACCGCATGAAACAGAAAAATACCGGGCCGGTGCTGGTCTTTTTTGCGGCCGTGCTGATGAGCCTGGGGGGCATTCTGATCAAAACGATCCCGTGGGGGGCCATGGCGATCAACAGCGGGCGGAACCTGTTTGCAGCGCTGGTGACCTTTGCGTACATGAGGGCGACCGGCTATCAGCTGCGGCTGAACAAAACCGTGCTGGGCTGCGCGGCGTGCATTGCCGCCTGCTGCGTTACCTACACGCTGGCCACCCGCCTTACCACGGCGGCGAACGCGGTGGTGCTGCAATATACCAGCCCGGTGTTCATATTATTGTACCTGTGGGTGTTTTTTCATCAGAGGCCCCGGCGGCTGGACCTGGCGGCCTGCGGCGTGGTGTTTGCGGGCATGGCCTGCTGCTTTGCGGGCAGCCTTTCGGGCGGCGGCATGGCGGGCAACCTGCTGGCGCTGGCGGCGGCGTCGACCTATGCGGTGGTGTTCATGGTGAACATGTTCCCGGGGGCCGACAGCTTTTCGAGTTATTTTTGGAGCCAGGTGCTGGGCTTTTTGGCGGGGCTGCCCTGGCTGCTGAGCGAGCCCTCGTTCAGCGCGGGCAGCTGGGGCGCCGTGGCGTTTATGGGGGCGGTGCAGGTGGGCCTTGCCTACCTGCTGATGGCCAAGGGGCTGGCCCACACAAAGCCGGTGGCCGCGAACCTGATCTGCATGACCGAACCGGTGCTGAACCCCATTTGGGTGGCGCTGTTCTACGGCGAAACGGTGGGGGTTTTGAGCCTTGCGGGCATCGGCATCGTGCTGTGCGGGCTGATGGTATACAATGTTGCGGGGGCAAAAAAGCAGACGGAGGCGAATTGAATGGACGCACCGGAACGCCGGCGCCGCCAGTTGGCGCTGAAAGAACAGTTGGCGGTGGAGCGGCAGCGGCAAAAAGCGCCCGGCGCGCTGGCCGCCGCGCTGGCGGGCAGGGTGCCGCCCGGCCTGAAGGATACGCTGGAGCGGGCATTTTGCGCGGCGTTCCGGCTGGTGTTTCAAAAGGGCGCGGGCGTGATTGAAAAAACGTATTCCAAAGAGGAGCTGCGGGCCGGCGCGGCCCGCCTGGAACAGGCGGTGGAGGCCCGGCCCAGCGCCGTGAACCTGCGCCGGATGGAGAAGGGCGCGGCAAAGGGCGGCGCGGCGGCCAGCATCGGCACGGTGGCCGAGGGCGGCATTTTGGGGCTTTTGGGCATTGGGCTGCCGGATATCCCGCTGTTTACCGCTGTGCTGCTGCGGGGGATGTATCAAACCGCGCTGGGGTACGGGTTCGGCTATGAAACAAACGAGGAGCGGGCGTACCTTTTGAGCGTGCTGTGCTGCGCGCTGGCCGAGGGCGAAGCGGCCCCCCGCTGGGCGGCGGAGGCCGACCGCCTGGCACGCCGCATGGATGGGCCGGGCTGCCTTGTGATCAAGCCCCCGGCGCTGGAAAGCTATATCGCCGCCGCGGGCGGCGCGCTGGCAGGGACCATGCTCACCGCCAAGTTCGTGCAGGGGCTGCCGATCGTGGGGGTGGCGGGGGGCGCCGCCAACCTGGCGGTCTACCGGCAGGTGCTGGAACGCGCGCGGCTGAAATACCAGCTGCGCTGGCTGGAAAAACGCGCGGAGGCCGCCGGGGACCAGGAACAGGACAGAGAGGAAGGAAAAGAGAGATGGTCGTTTTGATTGGGGGCAGCAGCCACACGGGCAAGACCCTGGCGGCCCAAAAGCTGCTGGAACGGTACCATTACCCCTACCTGTGCATCGACCATTTGAAGATGGGCCTGATCCGCAGCGGGGTATGCGGGCTTTCGCCCGAAAGCCCGGACCGGGAGCTGACCCCCTACCTGTGGGGCGTTGTAAAAGAGATTGTGAAAACAGCGGTGGAGAACGGCCAAAACCTGGTGGTGGAGGGCTGCTATATCCCGTTTGACTGGGAGGAGGACTTTGAACCCGCCTACCTTGCGCAGATCCGCTATATTTGCCTGATTTTCAGTGCGCGCTACCTGGAGGAGCGGTTCAGTGAGGTGGAGCGATATGCCAATGTGATTGAAACGCGCAAGGGCGGCGGCGCCTGCGCGCGGCAGGCGCTGCTGCAGGAAAACCTGCGGAACCTGGAGCAGTGCAGAACGCGCGGCCTGGAATACCGTTTGATCGACGGGGAATACAGCGTGGAGATAGAGCTGTGACCCACTGTTTTTATTTGGATTTATGGGGAACGAAACATTTTTTTTACACATGCGGGCTTAAAGTATGATAAACTATTAAAGTGAAGAGACACAGCGCGGCCCCCGGCCCCGGGACACAGGCCCCGGAGGCCGCATTTTAAAGACCGAAGGGAGGGAAAGCAGACAGCAGGGCCGGACCGGGTGCTCACACCGCGTGCCGGCGGCCCGAACAAGCCGCAAAACAGAAAGCGAGGTGCATTTGTTGAAGAAAAAGCTCAAGGAAAAAATATCCGAGGCGCTTTCCTCGGTGCTGCCCATCACGGTGATCGTGCTGGCGCTGAGTTTTACGCTGGCGCCCATGCCCAGCGGCACAATGGTGCTGTTTTTGCTGGGCGCAGGCATGCTGATTGTGGGAATGGGCTTTTTTTCGCTGGGAGCGGACATTGCCATGATGCCCATTGGCGACCAGATGGGCCGCAAGCTGGGCGGCGGGTGGAAGCTGGCGGGGGTGGCGGCGATCTGCTTTTTGATCGGCGCGGTGGTGACTATTGCCGAGCCGGACCTGCAGGTGCTGGCGCGGCAGGTGCCCGCCGTGCCGGATATGGTGATTATTTTATCGGTGGCAGCGGGGGTGGGGCTGTTTTTGGTGGTGTCGATGCTGCGCACCCGGTTTAACCTGCCGCTCACCCCCACCCTGATCGGGCTGTACGTGCTGGTGTTCGTGCTGTCGATCTTTGTGCCAAACGAGTTTTTGGCGGTGGCCTTTGACTCGGGCGGCGTGACCACCGGGCCGATCACGGTGCCGTTTTTGATGGCGCTGGGCACCGGCATGGCCTCCATCAAGGGGCGCGACGAGGATAATTTTGGCATGGTGGCCCTGTGCAGCGTGGGGCCGATCCTGGCGGTGATGGTGCTGGGGCTGTGCTTTCAGTCCACCGAGGTGGGGTACACGCCCTTTGCGATCCCCCTGGTGATGGATTCGCAGGAGGCGGGGCGGGAGTTCTGGCAGGGCCTGCCCGCCTACATGAAAGAGGTTGCGTTGGGGCTTTTGCCCATTGTGCTGTTTTTTGCGGTGTTCCAGATCGCCTCCATCCGGCTGAAACGCCGGCCGGTGATCAAGATCCTGGTGGGCATCGTGTACACCTACATCGGCCTGGTGCTGTTTCTCACCGGGGCCAACGTGGGCTTTATGCCCGCCGGGTATTTTTTGGGCACCACGCTGGCCTCGCTGCCCCATTACTGGGTGCTGATCCCCATCGGCGTGGTGGTGGGCTACTTTATTGTGGCGGCGGAACCCGCGGTGCATGTGCTGAACCGCCAGGTTGAAGAGGTGACCAGCGGCGCGATCCCGCAAAAGGCGATTGGGCTGGCGCTCTCGGTGGGCGTGGCGGTTTCCATTGGGCTGGCCATGCTGCGGGTGTGCCTGGGCATTCCCATTTACTATTTGCTGGTACCCGGCTATGCGGCCGCGCTGATCCTGCCCTTTTTTGTGCCCAGGATTTTCACGGCCATCGCCTTTGACTCGGGCGGCGTGGCCTCCGGCCCCATGACGGCCACCTTTTTGCTGCCCCTGACCATGGGGGCGTGCGAGGCGCTGGGGCGCGATATCCTGACCGACGCGTTCGGCGTGGTGGCCATGGTGGCCATGACGCCGCTGGTTACCATTCAGCTGCTGGGCCTTGTGTACCAGCGCAAGATCCGGCGCACCAAGGAAGTGACCCCGGCCGAGGAAAAAGCCATTGAGCTGGTGGACGATGTGATTGATTACAACGAGGAGGTGGAACTTTGATGCAGCACAAGCACAGGGCGCTTTTGAAGATGCTGGTGACGATTGTGGACCGGGGCAAGGGCGCCGCGGCTGTGAGCCTTTACCGGGAGCAGGGCCTGCATTTTGACTACCTCTGCATGGGGCTTGGCACCGCCAATTCCAAAATACTGGATTACTTTGGCCTGGCGGAAACCGAGAAGGATGTGGTGATTACCCTGGCGCCCGCGCCGCGCATTAAAAGCGTGGTGGAAATGGCCGACGCGCGTTTTCGTTTCAGCAGCCCAGGGCGGGGGATTTTGTTCACGGTGCCCCTGTCGGGCGTGAGCGGGCAGGTGCCCCAGGTGCTGTGCAAGGAGCAGGAGCCGCCGGAGGGCGGGAAGGAGGAGAGTGGCATGAATACAGCGAGCGGTTACGCGCTGGTGCTGGCGGTGGTGAACCGGGGCAGCCTGGACACCGTGATGGACGCGGCCCGCAGCGAGGGGGCCCGGGGGGGCACGGTGCTGCACGCCCGCCGCGTGGGCATGGACGACACGGAAAACCTGCTGGGCTTTACCCTGCAGCCGGAAAAAGAGGTGGTGGCCATTTTGACGCCGGAGGCCCAGAAGCACGCGATCATGGTGGCCATTAACCGGGCGGCGGGGCTTACCACCGAGGCCGGGGGGATCTTGTTCTCGCTGCCGGTGGAGGATCTGACCGGCCTGCAGCCCCCGGTGGCGCAGGAGGAATGAAGCCCTGAACGGGCATGACCCCCACAAAACGGCAAAACGCGGCGCTGAAGCCAGCGCCGCGTTTTGCTTATTTGCGTTTTTCCGGGCCTTTTTGGCCCGGCTTTTTGTTTTTGCGCACGCTCCAGCCGAAAGAGCCCAGCTGGCGGCCCAGGGCGTAGTAGCCGCCGTGGGCGTAGGCCAGAAGGCCCGCCCGCTCCAGGTGGAGCTTGCCCTCGGCGTCCAGCAGGGCTTCGTCTGCGTTTACGGCCACCACGTCCGCCAAAAACAGGTCGTGGCTGCCCAGGGGGATCACCTGAAAGACCCGGCACTCCAGGTTCACCGGGCTTTCGGCCAGGAGGGGGCAGCCCACCGCGCTGGCGGGGGCGGCGGTGAGGTGCATGGCCGAGAACTTGTTTACGTCGCGGCCGCTTTTGACCCCGCACCAGTCCACCGCGCGGGCCAGGGCCTCGGTGGGCAGGTTCAAAATAAACTCGCCGCTCGTTTTGATGAGCCCATAGCTGTGGCGGCTGGGCCGCACCGAGATAGACACCCGGGGCGGGCGGGTGCAGATGGTGCCAGCCCAGGCCACGGTGAACAGGTTCGGCGCTTCGGCGCTGCCGCAGCTCACCAGCACCGGGGGCACCGGCCCCAACAGCGCGCTGCCCTTCCAGACCGCCTTTTCGCTCATTCGCCCGTTTCCTCAAAGGTGGTCTCGCCGATGATGTAGCGGGGCCGGGCCTTGGTTTCCATATAAATTTTGCCGATGTATTCGCCGATCACCCCGAGGCACAGCAGCTGGATGCCGCCCATAAAGCACACGATGGCGGTGGTGGAGGCCCAGCCCGCCACGGTGGCCCCCATGATGGCCCGCACGACGGCCCACAACACCCCGATAAAGCTCACCACAGACACCAAAAAGCCGAACCCGGTGATCAGCCGGATGGGCTTGACCGACAGGCTGGTGATGCCGTCGAACGCGAGGGCCAGCATCTTTTTCAGGGGATAATGGCTCTCGCCCGCCATGCGCTCGGCGCGCTCGTAGTACACGCTGGTGCTCTTGAAGCCCACCAGCGGCACCATGCCCCGCAGAAAGATGTTTACCTCTTTGAAATTTGCGAACTCGCGCAGCACGCGGCTGCTCAGAAGGCGGTAATCGGCGTGGTTGAACACCACCTGCGCGCCCATCCAGTTCATGACCTTGTAAAAGCCCTCGGCGGTGAAGCGCTTGAAGAAGGTGTCGGTGTCGCGCTTGGAGCGCACGCCATACACGACCTCGCAGCCCTGCCAGTACTGCTCCACCATCTCGTCCATGGCGTTGATGTCGTCCTGGCCGTCGCAGTCGATGCTGATGGTGATGTCGCATTTGTCCTTCACGGTCATCAGGCCGCCCAAAAGGGCGTTCTGGTGCCCCCGGTTGCGGGAGAGGCACACCCCCTCGAAGTGTTCGTTCTGCGCGGCGAGGCCCTGAATGATGGCCCAGGTGTCGTCTTTGGAGCCGTCGTTCACAAACACCACCCGGCTTTCGGGGGCGACGCGGCCCTTTTCGATCAGGTGTTCCAGCTTTTGCAGGAACAGGGGGCTGGTGACGGGAAGGACCTCCTGCTCGTTGTAGCAGGGGATCACGATGTAAAGAACGGGGGTTTTCATGGGCGAAGTCTCCTTTTCTAGTCCGGTCAGCGTTCGTATTGCCGCTGCAGGGCGGCTTTGTCCAGCAGCTTGAAGCTGTTTTTATAGGTTTCGAGCAGGCCCTCGGCCCGCATGCGCGAGAGCTCGCGGCACAGGGCGCTGCGCTCGCAGTTCAGGTATTCCGCCAGCCCCGCGCGGGACAGGGGCACCGAGAAGGTGTCGGCCCCTGCGGCGGCGGCCTGCCCCAGCAAAAAGGCGCAGAGCTTGGCCCGCAGGCTTTTTAAGATCAGCAGGTCCACCCGGCGGCTCAACGCAAAGTATTTTTCCGAGATGGTGCGCACCAGGTTCTGCATTAAAAGCGTGTGCTCGGGGTGCAGGGCGGCGCAGGGGCAGAGCAGCTTCTGGCAGGGGATGAACATGGCCCTGCAGGCCGTGCGGGCCAGAATGGTGACCGGGCTTTTAACCGCGCAGCCCGCCAGGACATCGCCGAACACGCTGCCGGGAACAAGGTCGGTGATGGCCACCGAGCCGCCGTCCGGCGTGGTTTTTACAGCGGTGGCGGCGCCCTCGAGCAAAACGCCCACCTCGCGGGTTTCAAAGCCCGCCAGCAGCAGAACCTCGCCCTTTTCAAAGCGATGCAGGTTGGGGGCAAAGCAATCCATCAGGCGCGCAAGGCCCGGCGGCGAGAGCCCCGCGAACAGCGAGGTGGCGGCCAGCAGCGGGTAGTATTCCTCCATGGGGGCTCCTTTCCCGGCGGGGCGTGTTGCCCCTGCAACAGCAATCTTTCCCTTATTATAGTAAAATCAAACCAATAAAGCAAATCAAAAGGGGCCGTTTTGACCGGCCGAGGGGGAGTTTTTGTGAAAAAGTATACCACCCAGTTTTTGACCCGGACCGCGCTGCTGCTGGCGCTGTGCATTGTGGTGCAGCAATTCAAGAGCGTGAGCCAGTTCATCACCGGGCCGCTGGTGAACCTGATCCTGCTGATCGCCGCGCTGGCGGTGGGGCTGTACAGCGGGCTTGCCATTGCCGTTTTGAGCCCGATCCTGGCATTTTTGATCTCGCCCAGCCCCATCATGCAGGTCATGCCGCAGCTGATCGTGCTGGTGGCTTTGGGCAACGCGGCGCTGGTGTTCGCAGCCTGGAGTTTCCGCAAAAACAAGCGCTATTATGTGGGCTTTTTGCTGGGCGCGGTGGTAAAGACCGGGGTGCTGGCGCTGGGGCTGCAATATGTGCTGATCCCGCTGTTCGGCGCGGCGCTGAACGAAAAGCAGGTGGCGATGGCCACCGCCATGTTTGGGGGCAACCAGTTTGTGACCGCCGTGATCGCGGGGGCGGTATGCACCTTTTTGTGGCCGCTGCTGAGGCGGGCCGAGGGCTTTGTGCTGGAGAAGGCGTGAGCGCCCGAATGTAAAATTTGTGTGACCCCGGGCCGCGGCCCGGGGTTTTTCTTGTGGTATGGGCGCGGAGGGGATATAATAAGAAACAACAAGGGCGCGCACACAGCGGCCCGCTACAGGAGGAAAACGATGAGACTTTCGTTCATGGGCGCGGCGCACGAGGTGACCGGCAGCTGTTACCTTTTGCAGGCCGGCGAAAAGAATATCCTGATCGACTGCGGCATGGAGCAGGGCAGGGACATTTACGAGAACCAGCCCCTGCCGGTGGCGCCGGGGCAGATCGACGCGCTGCTGCTGACCCACGCGCACATCGACCACTCGGGCCGCATCCCCCTGCTGGTGAAAAACGGCTACAAGGGCCCGGTGTACGCCACCAACGCCACCACCGAGCTGTGCGGCATTATGCTGCGGGACTCGGGCCACATCCAGGAGTTCGAGGCCGAGTGGCGCAACCGCAAGGCAAAGCGCTCGGGCGGCGAGGAGTACCAGCCCCTGTACACCGTGGTGGACGCGGACGCGGCCCTGGCCCAGTTTGAGGGTATGGACTACAACGCGGAATTTGAGGTGCTGCCGGGCGTGAGGGCCCGCTTTGTGGACGTGGGGCATTTGCTTGGTTCGGCCAGCATCGAGCTGTGGGTGACCGAGGGGGATGTGACCAAAAAGCTGGTCTTTTCGGGGGACATCGGCAATTCAAACCAGCCCCTGCTGCGCGACCCGCAGTATTTGAAAGAGGCCGACTATGTGGTGATGGAATCGACCTACGGCGACCGCAGCCACGGCCCCCGGCCGGACTACGTGCCCGCCCTGGCCGCCCTTTTGCAGAGCACCTTCGACAAGGGCGGCAGCCTGGTGATCCCCAGTTTTGCGGTGGGCCGCACCCAGGAGATGCTGTATTTCCTGCGCCAGATCAAGGAGCAGGGCCTGGTGCGCGGGCACGGCGATTTTACCGTGTATGTGGACAGCCCGCTGGCCGTGGAGGCCACCCACATTTTTAAGGACCAGTGGGCCGAATGCTACGACGCCGAGGCCCGCGCTTTGGTGGAACAGGGCGTGAACCCCATCAGCTTTGCGGGCTTGAAGCTGGCCGTGACCACCGAGGATTCCAAGGCCATCAACTTTGACAGGGGGCCGAAGGTCATTCTTTCGGCCAGCGGCATGTGCGAGGCCGGGCGCATCCGCCACCACCTGAAGCACAATTTGTGGCAGCCCGAGAGCACGGTGCTGTTTGTGGGCTACCAGACCCCGGGCACGCTGGGCCGGGCGCTGGTGGAGGGCGCAAAAGAGGTGCGCCTGTTCGGCGAGACCATTGAGGTGCGCTGCCGGGTGGAGGTGCTGGCCGGCGTTTCGGGCCATGCCGACAACGAGGGCCTGATGCGCTGGGCCGGGAGCTTTGAGCCGAAACCCGCCCGCGTGTTCGTGACCCACGGCGAGGACGAGGTGTGCGATATTTTTGCAAACCGCTTGCAGGCGGAGCTGGGGCTTGCGGCCACCGCGCCCTACAACGGGGGCTGCTACGACCTGGTGACCGGCGAATGCCTGGAGCCGGGCAACCGCCAGCGGATCAAGGAGGCGGAAAAGGCCGGGACGGCCCGCCGCCAGAACCCGGTGTACCGCCGCCTGGCGGACGCGGGCAACCGGCTGATGAACATCATCAAGGCCAAGGAGGGCCACGCCAACAAGGAACTGGCCCGGTTTGCAAGCCAGCTGGAGGCATTGTGCGACAAGTGGCAGGACTGAGGCCGTAACCGCAGAAGGGCGGCGGCGGCCCCGCCGGGGCACAAAAAAGGCCGGACAAAAAACAGAAGCGGGAAGGGCTTGAAGTCTGCGGTGAGCAGGCGGCAGGCCCTTCTTTTTTGAAAATTTGAAAAAACGCCCGTGACACGCCGCGCCCCGCACTCATAGAATGAGAAAATCAGTTTTTGCACAAAAGCGGGGGGAAAAGAGATGCAGCAAGAGAAAAAAACACAAAACACGGGGCTGAGGCGCTGCCTGGGCCTGCGGGAGGCGCTGACCATCACCACCGGAACGGTGATTGGGGTGGGGCTGTTCACGGTGGGGGGCAACGTGGTGGGAAGCCTGGGGCCGAATGTGATCTTTGCCACGCTGGCGGCGCTGGCGATCAGCGTTTACCCGGCGCTGCTGTATGCGGAGATGGGCGCCGCGCTGCCCTTTTCGGGCGGCACCTACCTGTACGCGGGGCTGGGGCTGGGGCGGCCCTTCGGCATGCTGGCGGGCTGGAACTTTATCATTTCCATGGTGTCGGTAGCGGGGGGCGAGGCGCTGGCGTTCAGCTTTTACCTGCGCACCCTGTTCGGCGCGCTGGGCTGGCCGCTGCCGGTGAGCGACCGGGTGCTGGCCGCGGCGGCGCTGGTTCTGTTTGTGGCGCTGGGCGTGCGCGGGACCGAGCTGACCGGCCGCGCCCAGAACGGGTTTTTGTTCTTTTTCTGGGGCGTGGCGGCGGTGTGGGTGATCTCGATGCTGCCCCACATGCAGCTGGGCCGGCTGGCGGCGCCCACGCCCGCGCCGCTGGGCGGTTTTTTGCCCTGCGTGGCGCTGGTGTGGTGGTGCTTTGCGGGGTTTGAAACCTGCTGCGCCATGGGGGGCGAGGTGCGCTACCCGCAGATCGAGCTGCCCCGGGCCATGTTTTTGGCGCCGTTTTTGGTGTTTGCGGTGAACGGGCTGTTTCAGTGGGTGCTGGTGTGCGTGACGCCCAGCGGGGCGCTGGCGGAGCTTGCCGCGGCCGCCGCGCCCTATGCCGAGGGGCTGCGCCTGGCGGGGGTGACCGGCCTGCCGCTGGTGCTATTGTGCCTGGGCATTGCCTTTGGGGGCGATTTTTCCACCCTGAACGCGGGGGTAAGCGCCCCGGCGCGCTATGTGTTCACCATGGCGAGGGACGGCGCGCTGCCCGCCTTTTTTGGAACGGTACACCCCCGCTGGCACACCCCGGCCCGGGCCTGCCTGGCGCTGGTGGCGCTGATGCTGGCGCTGGTGGCCACGGGGTCGATTGCACTGATCGCCTCGCTGTCGCTGTTTGCAACCCTGGTGTACTATATTTTGGGCATTGCGGCGGCCTGGGCGCTGCGCAGGCGCCGCCCGCAGCTGGCGCGGCCCTACCGGGCGCCCGGCATTGCGGTGGGCGCGCCGGTGAGCATTGCCGCCTACCTGTTTTTGATTGGGCAGCTGGAACCGGCGGCGGTGTGGGCGGGCCTTGCCTGGTGCGCGCTGGGGCTCGCAATCTATTTTTTCTACGGGCGGCGCCATTTTGCGGCGGCGCAGATGGAGTTGGGCGGGCTGCCGCCCGCGCCCGGGCCAAAAGAGCGGGAAAGGATGGACCGGGAATACCGGCGGTGGAAATGGGCCGTGACCCTGGGCGCGGCGGCGGTGCCGCTGCTGTTTTTGGCGGGCTTTTTGCGCAGATAAAGGAAAGGACGGGCCGGAATGGAACCCCGGCGCCCGGCATATAGTTACACCAAACGCAGCAGAGCGGGGGGCGTGGCCGGATGCCGAAAAACATGGATCTGACAAAGGGGGACGTGTTCAGCACGCTGCTTCGGTTTTCGATGCCGTTTCTTTTTACCAATTTGCTGCAGGCCTGCTACGGCGCCTCCGACCTGTTTATGGTGGGGCATTTTTCCGACGCGGCGGCGGTGTGCGCGGTGGCGGTGGGGGGCCAGGTGATGCAGACGATCACCGGCCTTGCCATCGGCCTTACGGCGGGCGGCACGGTGCTGGTGGGCCGCTGGCGGGGCGCGCGGCAGGCCCGCCAGCTGGCGGACAGCGTGGCGGCCATTTTGTGGGTGTTCGGCGCGCTTTCGCTGGTGCTGACGGCCGGCGCTGTGCTGCTGGTGGAGCCGGTGTGCCGGGCCATGCAGGTGCCGGCCGAGGCGTGGCGGCAGGCGAAGGAATACCTGCTGATCTGCGCGGCAGGCATTCCGCCCATTGTGGGGTATAACGCGCTGAGCAGCATCCTGCGGGGGCTGGGGGATTCCCGCACGCCGTTCCTTTTTATGGTGGCGGCCTGCGTGACCAACGTGGCCACCGACGTGCTGTTTGTGGCGGTGCTGAAGGGGGGAGCCCAGGGGGCCGCGGTGAGCACCGTGCTGGCGCAGCTTTTGAGCCTGGCGCTGGCCTTCGGCTTCCTTGTGCGCCGGGGCTATGTGCGGCGCTACCGCGCGGCGCAGCCCGCCTTTTGCTGGAGGCACGCCCGCGCGCTGCTGGGCATGGGCCTGCCCATTGCCGCCCAGGAAGGGCTGGTGAACATTTCGTTTTTGATCATTACCGCGATTGTGAACGGCATGGGGCTGGTGGCCTCGGCTGCGGTGGGGGTGGTGGAAAAGCTGATCGTGTTCAGCATGCTGCCCACCACGGCCTTTGCGGCGGCCGTTTCGGCCATGGCGGCCCAGAATTTTGGCGCGCGGCAGCCGGGCAGGGCGCGGGCCTGCATGAACACGGGTATCGGCCTTTCGCTGCTGTTTGGGCTGGCCTGCTTTGCCTCGGCCCAGGTGAACGCGGCGGGGCTGGTGAGCCTGTTTGCAAAGGATCCGGCGGTGATTGCCGCCGGGGCGGGCTACCTGCGCACCTACAGCGCCGATTGCCTGCTGGTGTGCTTTGTGTTCTGTATGAACGGCTTTTTCAGCGGCGGGGGGCGGGCCGCCTTTCCGCTGGTGCACAGCGCGGTGGCCACCTTTGCGGTGCGGGTGCCCCTTTCCTGGTGTTTGAGCAGGGGGACCGGGGCCACGCTGCGCAGGGTGGGGCTGGCAGCCCCCGCGGCCACGTTGGTATCGCTGCTGCTGTGCCAGTGGTACCTGATGCGAAGCGGGGCCTGGCAGGCGGAGAAAACGCCGCCGCGCCGGTGCGAAAGAGCCGGGCCATAAACAAAAAACAGCGCCCGCGCCCGAAGATTCGGGGGCGGGCGCCGGTTTGTGTGGGGGGCGGGGGATCACCCCAGCAGCCCGCAGAGGATGCTGTTCTGGATGATGAGCCCGGCGGGGGTGAGGCGCAGGGTGCGCCCGTTGAACCGGGCGTAGCCTGCACTCACACACTTTTCTACGAATTGCAATTGCTTTTGTGTAAATTCCATATTGTATTTTTCTTTCAGGGCAGGCAGGCTGAGGCCCGTTGTAAGGCGGAGCTGCAGGATGATAAAATCCTCGGCGCCGCAGCCGCCGTCCGGCACGGGGGCGGCTGTGCCCGCCAGGAAGGCCCCGGTGCTGGAGGGGAAATAAAAGCGCCTGCCGCCAAGGCAGCTGTGGGCGGCGGGGCCAAGGCCCAGGTAATCGCCGCAGTTCCAGTAAATGAGGTTATGCCGCCCCTCGAAGCCGGGGCGGGCGAAGTTGCTGATCTCGTATTGGGCATAGCCGGCCTGTTCCAGCTGCTCCACCGCGGCGAGGTAAAATTCGGCGGCCTGATCGTCGGTGGGAAGGCCTTCGGGCGGGGTGCGCCCAAAGGCGGTGCCCGGCTCAAGCTTTAACAGATACGCCGAGATGTGGGCCGCGCCGCCCTGCTGCAAAAGCTCCAGCGTTTCGCGGAACTCGGCCTGGCTGTAGTGGGGCAGGGCCAGCATAATGTCGCCCGAAATGTTGGCAAAGCCCACGGCTTTTGCGGCGGCCAGCGCCGCCCGGCTTTGGGCCGCGGTGTGCGGGCGGCCCAGCCGGGTCAGGCTTTCGTTCCGGGCGGTCTGCACCCCCAGGCTGAGCCGGTTCACCCCGGCCCGCAGAAAGCCCTCGAGCTTTTTTTCGTTCACGGTTTCGGGGTTTGCCTCCAGGGTGACCTCCGCGCCGGGCGCGGGGGCCGCGGCGGCCAGCAGGCGCGCCGCCTGGGCGGGGGAGAGCAGGCTGGGGGTGCCGCCGCCCAGGTACACCGTGTTTGGCGGGGGCAGGCTTTCGCGGGCGTAAAACCCAGCAATGGCGCGCTCGAGCGCGGCCACGTATTCTTCCGGCACGCCGCGGCTGGCCCCGCGGGAATAAAAATCGCAGTAGCGGCACTTTGCCAGGCAGTAGGGAATGTGCAGGTACAACCCAAAGGCCATGCCGACCGCCCCTTTCTTTTACAACAATGTTTCACACAACCATTATAAAAGGTTTTGATTTTATTTACAAACGGCGTTATAATATAGTATATCATTGCTGCAATGAGAAAGGATGGGAGTATTGCCATGAGCAACCGCTACAACGACCCCTTCAGCGAACCGGTGCAGAATACCCTCTATGCAGAGGAAAACCAGCGCACCGGCACGTTTGAATATGAGACCCTGGCCAGCTACACCACCAAGACTTTTTTGTGGATGTTTGCCGGCCTGATGCTGACCTTCGGCATTGCGCTGGTGGGCTACGCCGGGGGGCTGGCCCGTTACCTGCTGGTTTCGCCCATGATGTTTTTTGGCCTGGCCATTGCCGAGGTGGTGGTGGTCGTGGTGATGTCGGCACGCATCCGCACCATCAGCGTGGGCGGCGCCAAGGGGCTGTTCTTTGCCTATGCCGCGCTGAACGGCCTGGTGTTCAGCAGCTATTTTTACCTGTATGATCTGTGGGAGCTGGTGATGGCGTTCGGCGCCACCGCCCTGTATTTCGGCATTATGGCGGGCTACGGCTACCTGACCAAAAAGGACCTTTCCGGCTGGGCGAAGCCCCTGTTCTTCGGGCTGATCGCCATGCTGATCGTGAGCGTGATCGGCATGCTGGCGGGCCTGGGCGGGCTGGACATCCTGCTGTGCTGCGCGGGCATTATCCTGTTCGCCTGCTACACCGCCTACGACACCCAGAAGATCAAGGCAGCCTACTTTGCCTACGCGGGCAACGAGGAGCTGGCGAAGAAGGCCAGCATTTACGCCGCGCTGGAATTGTATCTGGACTTTATCAACCTGTTCCTTTATATCCTGCGCCTGTTCGCCCGGCGCCGCAACTAAGGCGCACAGGCAAGAGCGCTTGTTTTCAAAAGGCCGGGGCCTCGGTTTAAGGCCCCGGCTTTTTGTTTCAGAACGCCCCAAAACGAAAAATTTGTGCCCGCAGCCTCGTTTTGTAGAAAGACAGGCATTACTAAAGGGGGAACGCATATGAACGAGCGCATTCTGGTGGTGGACGACGAGGCCGCCATTGCCGACCTGGTGGAGGTATATCTGAAAAACGAGGGGTTCGAGGTGTGCAAGTGCGGCACCGCGGCCGAGGCGCTGGCAGCGGCCGCCAGCCAGCCGCCGGACCTGGCCATTTTGGATGTGATGCTGCCGGATATGGACGGCTTTACCCTGTGCCAGCGGCTGCGCCAGGAGTACTTCTGGCCCATTTTGATGCTGACCGCCAAGGTGGAGGATATGGACAAGATTATGGGCCTGACCCTGGGGGCGGACGATTACATCACCAAGCCCTTTAACCCGCTGGAGCTGATAGCGCGGGTAAAGACCCAGCTGCGGCGCTGCAACCGCTACGACCGGGCCGCCGCGCCTGCACAGGAGCCGGAGGAACTGGAGGTGAACGGCCTTGTGATCTCGAAGGCGGCCCACCGCTGCACCGTGTACGGCAGGGAGGCGGCGCTGACCCCGCTGGAATTTTCGATCCTGTGGTACCTGTGCAGCATGCGGGGCCGGGTGGTGGCCAGCGAGGAGCTGTTCAGCGCGGTGTGGGGCGAAAAATATTGGGAGAGCAACAACACCGTGATGAGCCACATCGCCCGCCTGCGGGAAAAGCTGGGCGACACCGGCCGCAAGCCGAAATTCATCAAGACCGTGTGGGGGGTGGGGTACACCATTGAATAAGCAAACACCGCGCGGGGCGGGCAAAGGCCGCTACCGCAGCGCGCTTTCCCGGCGGCTGCTGGCGCAGTATCTTGTGGCGCTGGTGCTGTGGGCGGTGGGCCTTACGGCGCTTGGCCTTTTGGGCTGGAGCGTGTGCAACGCCATCATCTGGCAGCCCACCAACCCCATTTACTGGGTGCTGCAGTGGGTGAGGGAATATGTGCTGCTGGTATACGGGGGGCTGCTGGCGGGCGGCTGGGTGGCCGAGAGCTATTACTTTTTGAGCCGCCCCCTGCGCTACCTGGATGAGATTGTGGAGGGCGCAAAGCGGCTGGCCCAGCCGGGCGAGGCGCTGGTGGAGCTGCCCGCCGACCTGAAGGACATCCAGGACGACATGAACCTGGCAAAGCAGCAGGCCCTGCGGGCCGAGGCGGCAGCCAGGGAAGCCGAGCAGCGCAAGAACGACCTGATCGTGTACCTAGCTCACGATTTGAAAACGCCACTCACCAGCGTGATCGGCTATTTGACCCTTTTGCGGGACGAGCCGGAGATATCGGCCGCGACCCGGGCCCGCTACACCGGCATTGCGCTGGACAAGGCCCTGCGCTTAGAGGACCTGCTGAACGAATTCTTTGAGATTACCCGCTTCAACCTGACCCACCTGGAGCTGGAGACCGCGCCGGTGGACCTGGCGCTGATGCTGCGGCAGGTGGCGGCCGAGTTTGGGCCCATGCTGGCCGAGAAAAAACTGGAGTGCAGCCTGGAATTGCCCGAAACCCTGCCCTACAACTGCGACCCGGACAAGCTGGCCCGCGTGTTCGACAACCTTTTGCGCAACGCGGTGAACTACAGCTTTGAGGGCGGCACCGTGGCGGTGCGCGCCGAGGCGGGGTCCACAGGGATGACACTGCGCGTTCAAAACCCCGGCCCCACCATCCCGCCCGAAAAGCTGGACCGCATTTTTGAGCGGTTTTTCCGGCTGGACGCCTCGCGCGGGAGCGCCAGCAGCGGCGCGGGGCTTGGCCTTGCCATTGCAAAGCAGATCGTGGAGCTGCACGGCGGGCGGATCACCGCCCAAAGCGGGAACGAGCAGGTGGAATTTGCCGTTACCCTGCCGCCGCAAGAAAATCGCAAGATTTTGGAATGAAAACCGCAAGCATTCCGCAAAATGGCCCGCAAACACCCGGCGCCCCGTTTTGGTACCATGGAGGTATCAAAACGGGGCGCTTTTTTGCGCGGGCAAGCCGCCCGCGCCGCCCCCTGAAGGAGCGGATCCACAATGGAGAAAAAACGCATTTTGGTGCTGTTCGGCGGCTGTTCCACCGAATACGAGGTGTCGCTGCAATCGGCGTACGCGGTGCTGAGCGCGCTGGACAAAAAGCGCTATGCCGCGCTGACCGTGGGCATTACCCGCGAGGGGGAGTGGCTGTATTACACCGGCTCGGTGGAGAATATCCCCGCCGACACCTGGCGGCAGGACCGGGTGAACTGCCTGCCCTGTGCGGTGTGCCCGGGCCGCGGGCGGCATGAGCTGGCGGTGTTCGGCCCCACCGTGCTGCGCTTTGCCTTTGACGCGGCTTTTCCCGTGCTGCACGGCAAAAACGGTGAGGACGGCACCGTGCAGGGGCTGTTTGAGCTGGCGGGGGCGCCGCTGGTGGGCTGCGGCACCCTGGCGGGCGCCCTGTGCATGGACAAGGACCGGGCGCACAAGCTGGCGGCCCTGGCCGGGGTGGAAGTGCCCCCGGCGGAGGTGTTTGGCAGGGGGGCGGAAATGGGCGACATTGCCGCCGCGGCCGAAACGCTGGGCTGGCCGCTGTTTGTAAAGCCGGTGCGGGCGGGCTCTTCGTTCGGGATCACCCGGGTGGAAGGCCCGGAGCAGCTGGCGGCGGCGGTGGCCGGGGCCTTTCTGCACGACGGCGAGGTGATCCTGGAACAGGCGGTGCCGGGCTTTGAGGTGGGCTGCGCGGTGCTGGGCAACGATGCGCTGACGGTGGGCGTGGTGGACGAGATCGAGCTTTCGCAGGGGTTTTTCAACTACGAGGAAAAGTATACGTTGAAAACCTCGGCCATCCATTGCCCGGCGCGCATCCCCGAGGAGGCTGCGGCCCGGGTGCAGCAGGCGGCCCGGAAGGTATACCGGGCGCTGGGGTGCAGAGGCTTTGCCAGGGTGGACTTTTTTTACACCCCCGATGGGCGGGTGGTGTTCAACGAGGCGAACACCATCCCGGGCTTTACCGCGCACAGCCGTTACCCCAGCATGATGCGGGGCGTGGGCCTGGAATTCCCCGCGCTGGTGACAAAGCTCATTGAGCTGGGGTTTGAGGCGTGAGGCGGGTGGAATTGCGCCGGGAGCAGGTGTTCCGGGGCGATGTGCTGCTGGTGAACGCCGCCCACCCGCTGCAGGGTGAAGCGCTGCGCCGCCTTGCCCCGCCCAGCGCCGCTTTTCCGGACATCTTGATGGAGAACCGGGCCGCCGCGCTGCTGGCCGCCTGTGTGGCCGCGGCGGGCGGGGCCGGGCGCATCCGGCCTGTGTCGGGCTGGCGCAGCCGGGCCGAGCAGCAGAAGCTGTGGGATGACTCGATGGCCGAGCACGGCGAGGCGTTTACCCGCAGCTATGTGGCCCGCCCCGGGTGCAGCGAGCATGAAACCGGCCTTGCCATCGACCTTGGGAAAACGGGCGGCGCGCTGGACTTTATCCGGCCCGCCTTCCCCTACGACGGGGCGTGCGGCGCATTTCGGCGGCTTGCCGCCGGGTACGGGTTTATTGAGCGGTACCAGAAGGGCAAGGAAACGCTCACCGGCATTGCCGCCGAGCCCTGGCATTTCCGGTATGTGGGCGCGCCCCACGCGCTGCTGCTGGTGCAGAACGGCCTGTGCCTGGAGGAGTACGCGGATTTTTTGAGGACCGGCCCCAAAAGCTGCACGCTGCCCGGCGGGCGGGCCGCCCGGGTGTTTTACATCCCCTGTGAGGGGGAGACCGCCCTGGCCGAGCTGCCCGACGGCTGCTGCCAGCTCTCGGGCGACAACGTGGGCGGATTGATCGCGACTGTTTGGGGGGAATGAGATGGAGCGCACAAAAAAAGGCCCGGTGCTGGACCGGGCGCGCCTTGCCGCGGCGCTGCTGGTGGTGGCGATCCACACCGGGCCGCTGGCCAGCTACAGCGCAGAGGGCGATTTTTGGCTGTGTCGGGTGCTGGCCCGGCTTGCGGTGCCGTTCTTCTTTATGCTCACCGGCCATTTTTTGGCCCGGCGGGCTTGGCGGGGCACCGGGGCGCTGTGGCGGCGCACGGCCCTTTTGTACGGGGCGGCGGTGCTCTTGTACCTGCCGCTGAACCTGTATGCGGGGGGCTTTTCGCCCTGGCAGGCAGTGCAGAAGCTGCTGCTCACCGGCACGTTTTACCACCTTTGGTACCTGCCCGCGCTGCTGTTGGGGCTGCCCATTGCCCATGCGCTGGCCAAGCGGGGGCTGCGGCTTGCCCTGCCCGCGGCGGCGGTGCTTTACCTTGTGGGGCTTGCGGGCGACAGCTGGTACGGCCTTGCCTGCGGACTGCCCGGCGCGCAGACCGTGTTGGACGGCCTGCTGGCGGCGCTGGGAGGCTATACCCGGGGCGGGCTGTTTTTTGCGCCGCTGTTTTTGCTGCTGGGCGCGGCGGTAAAGCCGGTGCGCCCCCGGGCGGCGCTGCCGGGCTTTTTGGCGGCGCTGGCCGCTCTTTCGGCCGAGGCGTTCTGGCTGAAAAGTATTGCCAGCCCGCGGCACGACAGCATGTACCTGACCCTGCCCCTGGCGGCCGCGGCGTTGTTCAGCGGGCTGCTGGCGGTGAACGGCGGGCGGGACAGGCGAAGCGCAAAGCTGGCCGAGGCGGTGTACCTTGTGCACCCTTGGTGCATTGTGCTGGTGCGGGGGGCGGCCAAGGCGCTGGGACTGCAGGCCGTGCTGGTGGAAAACAGCCTGGGGCATTTTGCGGCGGCGGCGGCGCTGAGCGCGGCGGTTTCGGCCCTGGCTTTGGCCGTTTGGCCGGTAAAGCCGGACCCCACGGCCCGCGCCTGGCGGCAGGTGGACCGCACCGCCCTGGCGCACAACGCAAAACTGCTGCGCCGGCAGGCGGGTTGCCCGCTGATGGCGGTGATCAAGGCGGACGGCTACGGCCACGGAGCGGTAAAAACGGCCCGCACCCTGCGCCGGCAGGGCGTGCGGAGCTTTGCCGTTGCCACCCTGCCGGAGGCCATCGCCCTGCGCCGGGCGGGCATTTTGGGCGAGATATTGGTGCTGGGTTACACCGCGCCCGGCGAGGCGGCGCTGCTGGCGCGGTGGCGGGTGAGCCAGGCTTTGGTGAGCGAGGAATACGCCCAGGCCCTGAACGGCCAGGGGCGGAAGGTGCGCGCCCACCTGGCGCTGGACACCGGCATGCACCGGCTGGGAATAAACGCCGCCGACCAGGAGGCGCTGCGGCGGGTGTTTGCCCTGCCGAACCTGAAAATACAGGGCGTGTTCAGCCATTTGTGCGTGGCCGACGGCCTTTCGGCAGAGGCGGTGGCCTACACCCAGGGGCAGGCGCAGCGCTTTTTTGAGGCGGTGGAGGGCCTGCGGGCGGCGGGGATCGACCCGGGGCGCACCCATTTGCAGGCAAGCTACGGCCTGTTGAACCTGCCGCCCCTGGGCTGCGGGCTGGCCCGGCCGGGGCTTGCGCTTTACGGCGTGTACGAGGACGCCGCGCCGGTGCAGCGGCGGCTGGAGCTTTGGCCCGCGCTGAGCCTGAAAGCCCGGGTGGCCGCGGTGCGCCGGCTGAAAACCGGCGAGGGGGCGGGCTACGGCCTTGCCTTTACGGCGGCGCGGCCCACCCTGCTGGCGGTGGTAAGCATCGGCTATGCCGACGGCCTGCCCCGCGGGCTTGCGGCGCACGGCGGCGAGGTGCTGGTGCGCGGAAAACGCGCCCCGGTGGTGGGGCGGCTGTGCATGGACCAGATGCTGGTGGATGTGACGGATGTGGGGCAGGTGAGCATGGGCGATGCGGTGACCGTGATCGGCCGGGACGGGCCGGAGGAGATCCGGGCCGAGGAGCTGGCGGCGCGGTGCGGCACCATTACCAACGAGCTGCTGGCCGGGCTTTCGCCCCGGCTGGGGCTGGTGTACGAGGGGGCGTGAAAAAGCGGGCGGGCCGTTGGGCCCGCCTTTTTTTGACAATATGCCCACAGCAAGGGGATAAAGCGATTGTAGTTTGCCCTGTTCCCGTTTATAATAAGATAAAAGGCACCTTGGCGGCCGCCCGCCGCGGGGGCGAGAGGAATGGGGAGGAACAAGGAATGAAAGAGAAAAAACAGGGGGGCAAGCCCCCCTCGCGCTACCGCACCATAAAAAAGGCGCTGAGCATGGAGCTGAAAGAGCACAAAAGCTCTGCGATCGTGTATTTTACGCTGCGCGCGTTGGTGATCGTTGTGATGGTGCTGCAGATCTTCAACCGCAATTACGAGAACGTGTTCTTGTGCCTGCTCACCCTGCTGCTGCTGGTGGTGCCGAGCCTGGTGCAGGTGACCATGAAGATCGAGCTGCCCACCACGTTGGAGATCATTATTCTGGTGTTTATTTTTGCGGCCGAAATTCTGGGCGAGATCCAGGAGTTTTATATCCTGTTCCCCTTTTGGGACACGGTGCTGCACACCCTGAACGGCTTTTTGGCGGCGGCGATCGGCTTTTCGATGGTGGACCTTTTGAACCGCAGCGAGCGGATGATGTTTAAATTGTCGCCGCTGTTCATGGCTATTGTGGCGTTCTGCTTTTCCATGACGATCGGCGTGGTGTGGGAATTCTTTGAATTCGGCATGGATCAGCTGTTCCACACGGACATGCAGAAGGACACCATTGTGCACGCGGTCTATTCGGTGCTGCTGGACCCGGCGGGCGGCAACCGGGCGGCGGGGATCACCGGCATCACCCAGGTGGTGGTGAACGGGCAGGACCTGGGCCTGGGCGGCTATGTGGACATTGGCCTGATCGACACCATGAAGGATCTGATCGTGAATTTTATCGGGGCGGTGGTCTTTTCGGTGATCGGCTTCTTTTATGTGAAGAACCGGGGCGGCGGCGGGGTCGTGGGGCGCTTTGTGCCCCGGGAGAAGGAGCGCAAACAGGATTTTCTGCGCATTGTGCAGGAAGAGGCGGAGCTTGCAGAGCAAAACGCGCCGCCCCAGGCGGACGAGGAATAAAAAGAGCGCAAAAGAGCGGCAGGGGAGCATTCCCCTGCCGCTGTTTGTTTGCTGCGTGATAGAATGGGCCCGTGTCAGTCCTCGTCCAGCTTGAGCACGGCGGTGAAAGCCTCGCTGGGCAGTTCCACGCTGCCCAGCTGGCGCATCTTCTTTTTGCCTTCCTTCTGCTTTTCCAGCAGCTTCTTTTTGCGGGTGATGTCGCCGCCGTAGCACTTGGCCAGAACGTCCTTGCGCATGGCCTTTACGGTTTCGCGGGCGATCACCTTGCCGCCGATGGCCGCCTGGATGGGGATCTCGAACATCTGGCGGGGGATGTTGTCTTTTAAGCGCTCGGCCAGGCGGCGGCCCTTGGCATAGGCTTTGTCGGCGTGCACGATCATGGAGAGCGCGTCCACCATGTCGCCGTTCAGCAGCAGGTCGAGCTTTACCAGCTTGGACTCGCGGAAGCCCTTCATCTCGTAGTCGTAGCTGGCATAGCCCCGGCTGCGGCTTTTGATGGCGTCGAAGAAATCGTACACGATCTCGCCCAGGGGCAGTTCATAGTGCAGGTCCACGCGGGCGGCGTCCAGGTACTTCATGTCCACCATCACGCCCCGCCGGTCCACGCACAGATCCATCAGGCTGCCCACATACTCGGTGGGGGTGTAGATGTGGGCGTCGACAAAGGGCTCCTCTTGGCTGGCGATGCGGCCCGGGTCGGGGTAGTTGGAGGGGTTTTCGATGACCTCCACCGTGCCGTCGGTCAGGGTGATGCGGTATTCCACGCTGGGGGCGGTGGTGATGAGATCCAGGTCGAACTCCCGCTCCAGGCGCTGGGTGATGATGTCCAGATGCAGAAGGCCCAGAAAGCCGCAGCGGAAGCCAAACCCCAGCGCCGCGCTGGTTTCGGGCTCAAAGCTCAGCGAAGCGTCGTTGAGCTGCAGCTTTTCCAGCGCGTCCTTCAGGTCCGGATAGCGGGCGCCGTCCACAGGGTAGATGCCGCAGAACACCATGGGAGTGACCTTGCGGTAGCCGGGCAGGGGCTCGGGGGTGGGGGCGGCGGCCAGGGTGACGGTGTCGCCCACCCGGGTGTCGCGCACGTTTTTGATGCTGGCGGTGAGGTAACCCACCTCGCCCGCCTGCAGCTGGGCGCAGGGGGAGAGGCTGGTGGCGCCCATGTGGCCCACCTCCACCAGGGTGAACTCGGTGCCGGCGGCCATCATGCGCACGGTGTCGCCGGGCTTGACCGTGCCCTCGAACACCCGCACGTACACGATCACGCCCTTGTAGCTGTCGTACACGCTGTCGAAGATGAGGGCCTTCAGGGGGGCGTTCTCGCTGCCCGTGGGGGCGGGGATATCGGTGATGACCCGTTCCAGCACGTCTTCCACGCCGGTGCCCAGCTTTGCGGAAACGCGGGGCGCGTCCAGGCAGGGCAGGCCGATCACGTCCTCCACCTCCTGGGCGACCCGCTCCGGCTCGGCGCTGGGCAGGTCGATCTTGTTCAGGATGGGCACCAGCTCCAGGTCGTGCTCAAGGGCCATGTAGGTGTTGGCCAGGGTCTGCGCCTCGACCCCCTGGCTGGAATCCACCACCAGCACCGCGCCCTCGCAGGCGGCCAGGGAGCGGCTGACCTCGTAGCCGAAGTCCACATGGCCCGGGGTGTCGATCAGGTTGAATTCATAGTCTTTGCCGCTGCGGGAGCGGTAGGAAAGGGTCACGGCGCGGGCCTTGATGGTGATGCCGCGCTCGCGCTCCAGATCCATGTTGTCCAGCAGCTGCTCTTCCATCTGGCGCTCGTCCACCGAGTGGGTCTTTTCCAGAATGCGGTCGGCCAGGGTGGACTTGCCGTGGTCGATGTGGGCGATGATGCAGAAATTGCGAATGTTATCTCTTGCCAAGGGGCGTGACCTCCTGCTCGTTGTTGATATCCTGCCCGCCCCGGCCGCCGGACAAAAAGCCCGCGGCCAGCAAAACCAGGCAGCTGAAAAAACAAAATGCGTAGCGGGCGTTTGCCTCCCACAGGCTCAAAAACGCCAGGTTGCCCAAAAGGCACAGGGCGGCGGCCAGGGCAAAGCCGCCGGGCTTTTTTTGGCGCAGCGCCCGGAATACCAGGCCGAAACCGCACAGCCAGAGCAGCCAGTGGAACGCCTGCCCAAAGCTGCCCGTGACGCCTGCGTGGGCGCCGGTGGAGGTGAACCACTCGCTCAGCCAGGTGGCGCGCACCGGGGCAAAGGCCGCGGCGCCGGGCGAGCCGTACAGGCCATCGGCCCAGTCGGTGCCCGCTTTGGTGTACATGAGCCAGGCCAGGGCCACGGGGTTTTTGGCCAGCGCCTGCAGGTTCGTGCCGATGCGCGCGGCAATGGCAGCCTTTTTTTCGGCCACGGTGGGGTAGCTGCCGGAATACACAAAGCTCTCGCTGTTATAAGCGCCGTCGTGCTCGAGGCCCATCATGATCCAGTGGGTCAGGGGCATGTGCAGCGCGTCGTAGCCGGAAAAGTCGATGAGGCCGCAGCCCCGCACATACGCTTTGAAGCCCCCGATGACCAGCCCGGCGGCCAGCGCCACCGCCAGCACAAGGCCCAGGGCCTGCCGCCCGCGCCCCTTTAAGGGCAGGCTGAAAAGGCACCAGAGCCCCAGCGCGGGCACAAGCACCAGGGCGTTGCCCTTCATTAGAAAGGCCAGGCCCAGCAGCGCGCCGAGGCCCGCCGCGCGCACAAGGCGCCCCTTGGGCGAAAGAAACGCCCAGCGCCGGCGCAGCCGCACAAAACAATAGAGCGAGGCGGCCACCAGCGGCGCAGCCATGGGGTCGGTGTACAAAAACGGGGTGAAGATGTAGAGGGGCAAAAACAGCAGGCAGAGCGCCAGCGCCGCGCCCCCGCCGGCCCGGCCCCAGAGCAGCAGGGCGGCTTTGCAGGTGAACAGCGCGGCCAGCCACAGCAGCGCGGTGTTCAGCAGCATGCCCCACACCGGGCTCAAAGCGCCCCCCAGCAGAAAGACCAGCCGGTACAGCCAGTACAAAACGAACATGCACAGGGTGTTGCTCTCGCAGGAAACAAAATAATCGTTGTACTCGGCAGGCACCTGCCCGGCGGCCAGCTGGGTGGCGGTGCGGTACACGGCCTCGGTGTCGAAAGGGGCGGTGGTGTGGTCGTTCAGCAAAAGAAAACCGCTGCCCAGCTGGAGGGCCAGCAAAAGGCCGAGCCCGCCCCAGAACACCGCGGCCCAGGCCCGGGGGGAAAGGCTGGAAAGGCGCGGCAGGCCAAAGCGCGCCAGGCAGAAAAAGCCCCCCGCCAAAAGGACGAACAGCACCGCGCTGTTTGCCGAAACACCCAGCCTGCCGCGCAGGGCGGCCACGGCGAAAATGCTGCCGAAGGCGGCCAGAAAGATCACCAGGCAGGCCGAGGCCAGAGCCCGCTGCCAGCGGGCGGGCGCGGCGGCCGGGGCAAAGGGGCCCAGCGGCTTTGCGGCGCGGCTCATGGGAGCAGATAGCCCATGCCGGCCAAAAGGCGCAGGGCGTTTTCGTGATCGGCCGGGTCGGCGGCGGCGCAGAGGTTTTGAAGAACGGCGATCTCGCTGTTCAAAAAGCGGCTGTGCAGCAGGATGGCGTTGGAGACAACGCAGATGTTTGTGACCACGCCGCACAGCTCGATGCGACCCGGCTCGCCGCCGCACAGGGCTTCGGCGGCGCAGGCAAGCCCGGCGCTGCCGAAGGTGGGCTTGTCCACAAAGGCGACGCGGGGGTCGGACGAGGCTTCGTAAGCCGCGAGGCTGCCGTATAAATGCCAGCCCCCGGAACCCCGCAGGCAGTGGGGGACCGGGAGAAAACGGCCCTCGCGGGTGTTAAGATAATCAGGCCCGTGGGTGTCGCGGGTGAAGATGACCCGCCAATCCCCGGCGAGGGCCTGCTCCACCCGGGCGGCAATGGGGCCTTCCAGCGCCTGGGCCGCCCCAAAGCCCAGCGCGCCGCTCACAAAATCGTTTTGATAATCCACCACGACCAAAAGGTTTGCCATGCTGTGCTCCCTTCCGTTACAAGCTTGATTGTTTGAGATAATCGACCACCGCCGCGCAGCGGCCGCCCTGCAGATAGACCCGCGGCACCCGCAGCGCAAGGCCGCACATGATCTCGTAGGGGATCGTGCCCACCTTGGCTGCCACAGCGGCGGTGGAATCGGCCGCGCCGCCCGCGCCGAAAATGGTGGCCGCGTCGCCCGCCTGTACGCCGGGGATGCCGGTCACGTCCACCATGAGCTGGTCCATGCACACCCGCCCCACCACCGGGGCGGGCGCGCCGTGCAGCGCGCAGACGCCCTGGTTGGTCATGGCGCGGGGGTAACCGTCGGCATAGCCCACGCAGAGGGTCGCCACCCGCATGGGCCGGCCGGCGGTGAAACAGAGCCCATAGCTCAGCGCCTGGCCCGGCCCGAGATCCTTTACCTGGCTGACGGCGGCTTTGAGGGTGAGCACCGGCACAAGGCCGGGCAGCGACACCTCGCCGCTGGGCTGCTCGCCATACAAAAGGATACCCGGCCGCACCAGGTCCATGCCCCACTCGGGATGCTCGGCCAGGGCGGCGGAATTGCAGCAGTGCGCGGTGCGCACCCGGCGGCCCTGGGCCTCCAGCGCGGCCAGCACCGCCAAAAAGAGATCGTGTTGGCGGCGGGTATAGGCCACATCCGCGGGGGCGTGGCTGTCGGCCACGGCAAAGTGCTGGAACAGGCCGGTCACTTCCAGCCCTTTCAGTTCAAAGCAGGCGCTCAGCGCGGCGGCGCAGGGGGCCACGTCGGCCGCGCCGCGGGCCACAAAGCCGATGCGGCCCATGCCGGTATCAACCTTTAGGTGCACCTGGACAGGGCGGTGGGCCTGCCCGGCGCAGGCGGCCAGCTGGCGGGCGTATTCCGGGCTGAACACGGCCTGGGTGAGCCCGCAGCGCACCAGGCTTGCGGCACAGGAGGGGTCGGTGCGGCCAAGGATCAGGATATCGCCCCCGATGCCGGCCGCGCGCAGGTGCAGCGCCTCGGCCAGGCAGCTCACCGCAAACCATTTGGCGCCGGAGGCCTCCAGCGCGCGGCACACCATGCCGTCGCCGTGGCCATAGGCCCCGGCCTTGACCACCGCGCACACCTGGGCGGGGGCGGCATGGGCCTGGAGAAGCTTGAAATTATGCACCAGCGCGTCCAGATCCACCTCGGCCCAGCAGTGCTGTTCAAAATCCATGGATAACACCTCGCAACAGTTTTTAGCCGCGCCGGCCCGCCCCGGGCAGGGGGGCCCAGCCGTCCAGATCCGCCTGCTGCAGCGCGCCCAGCATTTTTTGGCGGAAGGCCCGGTCGGCGCGGCAGGCGCCGGCCACATATTCCTTCATTTCCTGGCGGCGGGTTGCGCCGTCGGCCGGGCAGGCGCTTTTGACCACCGGCAGGGAGAGGCTTTTTACCGCGCGCCGCACGTCCGCCTCGGTGGCCAGCACCATGGGGCGGATCATGTAAAGCTCCTTGCGGGAGAGGTAGGTGACCGGCGAAAAGCAGCCAAGGCGCCCCTCGCCCCACAGGTTCATGTAAAAGGTTTCGATGGCGTCGTCCAGGTGGTGGCCCAGGGCCACCTTGTTGCAGCCCAATTCCCTGGCTGTGTTGTGCAGAAGGCCGCGGCGCATTTTGGCGCAGAGCGCGCAGGGGTTCGGCTCCTTGCGCAGATCGAACACCACATGGCCGATCCCGCTGCGGCGAACCTCGTATTGCACCCCATAGGCGGCGAACAGCCCGGCCAGGGGGGTATAATCGGTGGGCTTGCCGCCGAATTGCGGATCCAGGCTCACGGCCACCAGCTCAAACGGGATGCCCAGGTATTTTTGCAGCCGGGCCAGGGCGATGGTGAGGGCCACGCTGTCTTTCCCGCCGGAGACGCCCACACACACACGGTCGCCGGGGGAGAGCATGCCGTATTCCTGAATTGCCCTGCGCACCAGGCCTTCGAGCCTTTGCATGCCGGATTCACCGCCCTTAAAATGTATTATAAAAGAACAAGACCGATTATACCACAGTTAAAGGGCGACTTGCACAAACTTTGAGAAATTTTTTTGGAAAAATAGAAAATGCGGAATTGGGAGCAAAAACGAGATATCGAGAGATAATGAAAGCTGTGAAAGGGCCAGTTAAAATAATCGAAAAAAGTGCTTGACGCGGGGGCGGGCTTTCGTATATAATGAGCCTTGCGCCAGGATGCGCAAAACAAAAGCGTTCACCGCGCCCGCCGCGGGCGCGCAAGAGAAAATGATGGAGGATACACGATTATGAGCACTACTCTCGCAAAGCCCGCCCAGATCGAGCGCAAGTGGTATGTGATCGACGCCGCCGGCAAGCCCCTGGGCCGCGTCGCCGCCCGCGCCGCCGTTCTGCTGCGTGGCAAAAACAAGGTCACCTTTACCCCCAATGTGGATGGCGGCGACCATGTGATCATCATCAACTGCGACAAGGCTGTTCTGACCGGCAAAAAGCTGGAAAAGAAATACTACCGCACCCACTCCGGCTGGATCGGCGGCCTGAAGGAAGTGCAGTACAAGACCCTGATGGCTGAAAACAGCGACAAGGCCATGTACATTGCCGTGAAGGGCATGATCCCCGCCAACACCCTGGGCGCCAAGGCCATGACCCGCCTGCGCTGCTACAAGGGCGCTGAGCACGATCAGGCTGCCCAGAAGCCCGAAGTTTACGAGTTTTAATAGGAGGCAATAGAATAATGTACGAGACGAAACCTTATTTCTACGGCACCGGTCGTCGTAAGAATTCCGTTGCCCGTGTTCGCGTGTACACCGGTACCGGCAAGATCACCATCAACGGCCGCGACATCGACGATTACTTTGGCCTTGAGACCCTGAAGCTCATTGTGCGCCAGCCCCTGGTGGTAGCCGCCGCCGAGGGCAAGTTCGACCTGGTGGTGCGCGTGGGCGGCGGCGGCGTGTCCGGCCAGGCCGGCGCCATCCGCCACGGCCTTGCCCGCGCCCTGCTGCAGTACGACGAGAACCTGCGCCCGGCGCTGAAAAAGGCCGGCTTCCTGACCCGCGACCCCCGCATGAAGGAGCGCAAGAAATACGGCCTGAAGGCCGCCCGCCGCGCGCCCCAGTTCTCCAAGCGCTGATCGACTGGTCAACGCCAAACCGAAATGTTCAAAACCCCCCGGAAAACAGCTGTTTTCCGGGGGGTTTTTGCATTCCCAGGCCGCACGGTCTACGTGCGGCCTGGGAATGCAAGGACCAACTTTGCTGGCCGGGTTTTGGCAAAGGGCATTATAACCTGCCGTTCCGCGAGGAAGAACGGGAAATGATCCCCTTTTGCGGGGAGGAAAGCAATGAAAAAATGCGAAAAGCCGCGCCCAGCTGGCCTGTTGGGGAACAAACACTCTGAGGTGCTGTTCTTCTGCCCATCTGGCGGCAGACATAGGCGCCTTGCATTTCTTGACGCAAGATATGTTGAACGCGTGCGGCCGCTGTGCTATACTGTGGGCAAAGAGGTGAGCCGATGGAACTGCGCGTGTTAAATTACTTTTTGATGGCTGCCCGCGAGGAAAACATTACAAAGGCGGCCCAGCTTTTGCATGTGACCCAGCCGACCTTATCCCGCCAGCTCATGCAGCTGGAGGAAGAATTGGGCGTAAAGCTGTTTCAGCGAAGCAACCACTGCATCGTTCTCACCGAGGAGGGGATGCTTTTAAAGCGGCGGGCGCAGGAGCTGATCAGCCTGGCGGAAAAAACCAGGCAGGACTTGATGCAGAAGGATGCGGAGCTGACGGGTGAGATTTCGATCGGCTGCGGCGAACTGCAAAGCGTGGATTTTCTTGCAAAGCTCCTGGGCCGATTCCAGGCGGAGAACCCTCTTGTTCAAATAAATATTTTCAGCGGCAATGCCGACAGCATCAAGGAGCGCATTGAAAACGGCCTTTTGGATATGGGGCTTTTACCCGAGCCGGTGGACATGACGAAATATGCCTTTCTGCATGTGCCGCAGAGGGAGACATGGGGCGTACTGGTCCACAAGGATTCCGAGCTTGCCGAAAAACAGGCCGTCAGCCCGCCCGACCTGTTGAACGCCCCCTTGATGATCTCCAACCGTGATCTGGTTCAGGGGCTGATTGCCAACTGGTTCGGCGTGAATTTTGACGATCTGCATATCGTGTGCCGCTATAACCTGCTTTACAATGCGGCGATCCTGGTGCGCAACAAGATTGGCGCCGCCATCTGCATCCAGCTGGACTGCAGCTATGCCGAGACCGTTTTTGTCCCCTTTTCACCGCCCATAGAAAGCGGGTCGGTTTTGGTGTGGAAGAAGGATCAAATGACCTCTCCTACCACAGCCGCATTTCTTGAATACTCTCAGAAATACGTAAAAAGCATTTTTGATAATACGATATAGGTATTGGACATATCAATAGATGGATTTTATAATTAAGGCGTACCCGAAAGGGCGCGCCTTAATTTTTTTATTCCGCTTGGAGAGGGGCCACAAACAAAATGACAAAGACAGAGGCAAGCCGACTTTACAGCATTCCCGTTGAGGTGTTGGACGAATATGAGAGCTGGGGGCTTTGCGGGGAAGTAAAAAAAGTGATGGGCGCCTGGCAGTATGACGACAGGGACATCGAGCGCCTGAGCATGATCATGACCCTGCACGACATCGGCTTCAGCAACCGGGAGGTCGAAAGCTACATGCGCCTGATGCTGGAGGGGGACGCCACCGAACAGGAACGGCTGCGGATGCTGAGCGACAAGCGCAGCGATACGCTGGACGAGATCCATTTTCGGGAAAAACAGCTGGACCGGCTGGACTATCTTCGGTTTAAAATGAAAAAACAAGGGAGTTGAAAGCAATGAAAAAAGTTTTTGCAGGAATCCTGAGTTGCGCGCTACTGGTCACACTGGCGGCTTGCGGCAGCGCGAATCCCACACCCAGCGGAGAACCCACCGAGCCGCCGACAAGCGAGCAGCCTTCGGAGGGATCTTCCACAGCATCAAACGCCCCGGAGAGCATGCCGGACACTACCCCGGAGAGCACGCCGGAACCGGTGCCCGGAGCAAATGCGCTGGTGGTTTATTTCTCCTGGTCGGGCAACACCGAAACTATCGCAAATGAAGTTGCCTCCCAGACCGGCGCGGATATTTTTAAGCTGGAGCCGACAACACCCTATTCCAACGACTATAATACCGTTCTCGATGAAGCGCAGGCAGAGCAGCGCGCCGATGCCCGCCCGGAGGTCATGGGCGGCATCGAAAATTTTGACAGCTATGATGTGATCTATCTCGGCTTCCCCAACTGGTGGGGCGATATGCCGATGATTCTTTACAGCTTTCTGGACGGCTATGATCTCTCCGGCAAAACCATCGCGCCCTTTGTCTCCAGCGGCGGCAGCGGCTTTTCGGGTGCGCTCAGCGCGATCGCAAGCGCGGAGCCGGGCGCAAGCCTCACCGATGGCCTTTCCCTTTCCAGCGAAGCTTCCAAAGACCCCGGCGGCGCTGTAACGGATTGGCTTGCCGACATCGGCCTTGCAGAATAAAGGAGAGATTGTGATGAAAAAAAGCATTACATTTCTTCTCGCTCTGCTGATGCTTCTCTCCTTCACGGCGTGCAGTCAAGGTGAGGGAGCGCCTCCTCGCCTGGTTCCGGCTCCTGCGTCTGACGCCCCGCAAGCCTCCGGGGCGTCAGAGCCCGAAACGCCCCCGACGAATGTCCCGGACGATTTTGTTTTGGTGAAAGGCGGAACCTTTCAAATGGGCAGCCCCAGCGCAGAGGCGTGGCGCAGCGGGGACGAGATACAGCACACCGTGACGGTGAGCGATTTTTATATCAGCGCCTGTGAGCTAACCCAGAGGGAATATGAAGCGGTGATGGGAAGCAACCCCAGCAGCTTCTCCGGGGATAATCTGCCGGTCGAAACTGTCAGCTGGCTGGACGCGGTCGCTTACTGCAATGCCCGCAGCGAACACGAGGGCCACGCGCCGGTTTACACCATTGACGGCCAAAATGTCAGCTGGGACCGCAGCGCGAACGGCTACCGCCTTCCCACCGAGGCCGAGTGGGAATATGCCTGCCGGGCGGGGACCCAGACGCCCTTCAACACCGGGAACTCCCCCAGTGCGGACGAGGCGAACTACTACGGCCATTACCCCTACCAAATCGAGGAAAATTATTTTTCCCAGGGGAATCTCGATACCAAGCCGGGCCAATATCGGGAAACCACCGTGGAGGTGGGCAGCTTTGAGCCGAATGCCTGGGGGCTGTACGATATGCACGGCAATGTGAGCGAATGGGTATGGGACTACTACGGCCCGTACGGCGCCGAGGAGCAGACCGACCCCACCGGGCCGGATACCGGCGTGCTGCGGGTTTACCGCGGCGGCGGGTGGAACGACTTTGCCAAAAATATGCGAAGCGCCTACCGGGCCACGCTGGACCAGGATAAGGGCAGCTTCAATATCGGGCTGCGCCTGGTGCTCAATGCAGCGGCGGGAGCGGGCACCGTGAGCACAGCCGGCACGCAGAACCAAACCGGCACGGGCGGCGGAAAGGTGTTGATTGCCTATTTCTCCTGGGGAGGCAATACCAAAGGCGTCGCCGAGGAAATCGAGCGCCAGACCGGAGCAGATTTGTTTGAAATCACGCTGGTCAATCCTTATTCCAGCGACTATAACACCGTTTTGGAGGAGGCGCAGCGGGATCAGAATGAGCAGGCGCGGCCCGCGCTTGCAGACCAGGTGGAAAACATGGAACAGTATGACACCGTTCTGCTGGGCTACCCCAACTGGTGGGCGTCGACCCCCATGCCGATCGCCTCTTTTTTGGAGGAATATGACTTTGCAGGCAAGACGATCATCCCGTTTTGCAGCCACGGCGGAGGGCGCTTTGGCCAGAGCCTGACAGCCATTGCAAAGCTTGCGCCCGACGCTGTGATGGGAGAGGGACTGAGCGTTCATTATGCAGGCGGTACCACCCTTTCAAGCGATGTGCGCGCATGGCTGGAAACGAACGGAATCGAATATTGAAAAATTGAAAGGAAACAAATTATGGAAAAACAAACTGCGGGGCGCGACGCCCTTGGAACCTTTGCTCCAAAATTTGCACAGCTGAACGACGATGTGCTGTTTGGCGAGGTGTGGGCAAGAGAGGACCGGCTGTCCGCCCGCGACCGCTCGATCGTGACCGTGACCGCGCTGATGGCGAAAGGGGTTTTGGACAGTTCCCTGCAATACCACATCGGCAACGCAAAAAACCACGGCGTTACCGCCGAAGAAATGGCGGAGATCCTGACGCACGCAGCCTTTTACGCGGGCTGGCCCAACGCCTGGGCGGCCTTTAAAATGGCAAAAGAAGTATATGGTGTGGAGTAACACGAAGGCCGGCAGCGGGGAAACAGCCTTTCACTTTGAAGAGCGAAGGGCAAAAAGAGAGGGAGGAGCCACCATGAACAACGAAATGGAAAAAGCGGGCGTCTTCGGCCTGGGGCTGCCCAACGACGCCTTCGCGCAGTATTTTATAGGGCAAAGCTATCTGAACCCGGTCGCCACAGAGGGAATCGGTATTTTCAACGTCACCTTTGAGCCGGGCTGCCGCAACAACTGGCATATCCATCATGCCGCGAAGGGCGGCGGGCAGATCCTGCTCTGTATGTCCGGCCGGGGCTGGTATCAGGAATGGGGCAAAGAAGCGCGCGAGCTGCACCCCGGCGACGCGGTTGTGATCCCGCCGGAGGTCAAACACTGGCACGGCGCGGCAAAGGACAGCTGGTTTGCGCACCTTGCCCTGGAGGTGCCCGGCGAAAACACCTCCAACGAATGGTGCGAGGCTGTTGACGACGAGGCATATGCCAAGCTGAAATAGCGGGTGAAGAAATGAAACCAAAAGCAATTCTGAAAATTCTCCTCGATGTTCTGATGACCTTGGCGCTGCTCTTTCTGATGGGCTATCAATTGTGGGGGGAAGCCCCGCACGAGTGGGTGGGCGCGGGCATGTTCGTGCTTTTTATCCTTCACCACCTGCTGAACGGAAGCTGGCACAAAAGCCTGCTGCGCGGCAAATACACGCCAATGCGTGTCCTGATGCTCTGCATCGACGCGCTTGTTTTGATCGTCATGCTCCTGCAAATGTACAGCGGGATTGTGATGAGCCGCCATGTGTTCTCGTTTCTCGGGATCGGGGGCGGCATGATGCTGGCGAGGCGGCTGCACATTCTCGGTGCTTATTGGGGCTTTGCCCTGATGAGCCTGCATCTCGGGCTGCACTGGAGCAGCTTGACGGGAATGGCAAAAAAACGGTTTGGGCGGGCAAAGCCACCGAAAGGCGGGGCCATTGCTCTTTTTCTTGCCGGGCTGGCGGTTGCCGCCTATGGGTTGGCGGTATTCCTGAACCGCGAGCTGCCGTCTTACATGCTGCTGCGGAATGAGTTTGTGTTCCTGGATTATGATGAACCAAAGCTTCTGTTTTATCTTGACTACCTAGCCATGATGGGGCTGTTTGTCTTGATCGGCCACTATCTTGCAAGGACATTCAAAAGAGCAGCAAAAGCGAAAGGAATGGGAAAATGACGGCGGCGCGGCCTATCTGTTGTCACTGCTGATCGGGCTTTTGGTATATTTTAACCTGATCGGATCTATCATCATGCCGTTGGTTTTGCATTGAATTTTAAGAGATTCCCGACCGGGACACGCCGACAGGGCTGTGGGAGGAAATACTATGTGATTCTGGTGGTTTATGCTTTGCTGTGATATACTGATCCCAGTGTTGATGATCGCATTGGGGCGAAGGATGTGGAAACACCCGCCCAAGGCCATAAACGGTGTGATCGGATACCGCACGTCACGGTCAATGATGAACAGGGATACCTGGGAATTTGCGTACCATTATTGCGGTAAGCTTTGGTGGAAAGCAGGGTGGATTGCCTTGTTTCCATCAGTTGCCATTCACATCCCCTTTTATGGCGCTTCGGACGGCGCCGTTGCAATTGTTGGCGGGGTTTTGGCGGCGCTTCAAATTGCTGTTTTAGCGGGCTGTGTATTTCAAACAGAGAAAGTGTTAAAAGAAACCTTTACAGAAGAGGGAGCCTGGCGGGATAAGGGGAGTAGCTTGGAAGGTTAAAGGAAGAACTGACGCATGGCGGCCAGATCTAAAAGGAGGGCCTTTGCCGGGAAAGGGATACTCCATCAGCAAGAATTTGGAGGCGTAAAAGCATGAGCATCACAAACCGAACGATAGACGGCGGGAAAGCCTTTGACTGGGGCAAAACTTCGGAGGACTACGCAAAATACCGCGATATTTACCCACAAGAATTTTATGACAAAATCATAGGCCGCAAATTATGTGTGAGCGGTCAAAGTGTGCTTGATATGGGCACGGGCACGGGAGTGCTGCCCCGAAATATGTATCGGTATGGGGCGAAATGGACGGGTACGGATATTTCGGAAGAACAGATCGAACAGGCGAAAATCCTTTCACAAGGCATGGACATCGGCTATTGCGCATTCTCCGCAGAAGATCTGGACTTTCCGGATCATTCCTTTGACGTGATCACTGCCTGCCAGTGCTTCTGGTATTTTGATCACGAGCGGATCATGCCAAAGCTTTTTCGCATGTTGAAACCAAATGGACGCATTCTTGTAATGTATATGGCCTGGCTGCCCTTTGAGGATAAAATTGCGGGGGCCAGCGAAGAGCTTGTGCTGCGGTATAACCCTGCGTGGAGCGGCGCGGGGGAAACGATGCACCCGATATGGATCCCGGATTGCTACAGCGAAAAGTTTGAACTGGTTTATCATGAGGAATATCCACTGGAGGTCCCCTTTACCCGCGAAAGCTGGAATGGAAGGATGAAAGCCTGCCGCGGGATTGGCGCTTCGCTTACCGACACGGAAATTGCGGCATGGGAGCAGGAGCATAAGGAACTGCTTGCGGAAATTGCCCCCGCTGAATTCAGCATTTTGCATTATGGTGCGATTGCTGAACTGAAAAAGATATAAATTCCGGATTTGGCGGGCTGCAAAAATGAGAATGGGAAGGCCCGGCGGCGAAGCGGCTGCAACAGTTGCCGGGGAGGGGGCCGGCTATTTGAGAAGAGTTTGCAAGGCTGGATTCAGAAGAAGGGTTTCAACCAGGCGGCCCAGGGCTGCCTGGTTTTTTGTCGTACAAAACCACACGTTAGACGTGTGGTACAAAAGAGCTTAAGCGATGAAGAAGAAAT
>ERZ857984.447-NODE-447-length-51326-cov-6.155858_pt1 | contig 51326 bp, 45 predicted proteins | sample MGYA00519914_ERZ857984 | MGnify/ENA primary metagenome ERZ857984 (study PRJEB31778, sample SAMEA3449417) | human gut metagenome | biome: human gut; feature: human-associated habitat; material: faeces | place: United Kingdom | collected 2010/2012 ... | reverse complement strand
TGGCCGGCGCCATGGACCAGGTGGCCGCCGCGCTGGCCGCGGGCTGCGTGGAACCGGGCGTGGTCACCGAGACCACCGGCACCGCGCTGGTGGCCGCCGCCTGCACCGACGCGCCGGTCTTCAGCGGGGGGCACCGGGTCACCATCTACCGCCACGCCCTGCCCGGCCGCTATTTGTACCTACCCATCGGCAACACGGCGGGCATGGCGCTGCGCTGGTTCCGGGACCAGTTCTGCCGGGACCTGCCCGCCGGGGCCGAGGGCTACCTCGCCCTCGACCAGCTGGCCGGGCAGGTGCCCCCGGGCTGCGAGGGGCTGGTGTTCCTGCCCTTTTTGGCCGGCTGTGTGGACCCGGACAGCTGCCCCCAGGCCTCCGCCGTGTTTTTCGGCGCGCACCTGGGCACCACACGGGCGCATTTTGTGCGCAGCGTGCTGGAATCGACGGCGTTTTTGCTGCGGGACTTTTTTGAAATGCTGGCCGCTTTGGGCTGCCCGGCGCGGCAGGTATACTCGCTGGGCGGCGGGGCGCGCAGCCCCCTGTGGCAGCAGATCAAGGCCGATGTGTGCGGCCGCAGCTTTGCCGTGCCCGCCTGCAGCGAGGCCACGGCCCAGGGCGCCGCGCTGCTGGCCGCCTGGGGCGCGGGCCTTGTGCCCGCCGGGCAGCTGCCGAAGGCAGCCCCCTCCGCGGTCTATCGGCCCCAAAGCGGCGCCGCGTCCGCCTACGGGCAGGCCTACGCCCTGTACCGGCGGCTGTACGCCGCTGTAAAACCGCTGTTTGAGCCTGCGCCGCAGGCCGAAAGGAGCTGACACCATGAATCAAACCACCCTGCCCCGCCTGGGGGTCCTGGCCCTGATGCTGGAGGGGTACGAGCCCCTGTTCCCGGGCATTACCCGGCGCCAGCACGCCTATGTGCAGCAGGTCATCGCCTCGCTGGAGGGCGCCGCCGAGTGCGTGTTCCCCAAAGTGGCGCTGAACCGGGCCGACATTGAGGCGCTCACCGCCCAATACAACGCCCAGGAGCTGGACGGCATCCTGATCCTTCTTTTAAGCTACTCCCAGGGCCAGTACCTGGTGCGCGCCATGCAGCACAACCACCTGCCCCTGGCGCTGGCGCTGGTGCAGCCGGACGAAACGGTGGGCGACGACTTTGAAGAGCTGGAGCTCACGGTGAACCAGGGCATTCACGGCTCACAGGACAACGCCAACTGCCTTTTGCGGGCGGGCATCCCCTGCGCCTACTTTGCGGGCAGCCGCAAAAACGGCGAGCTGGCCGCCTTTGTGGCCGACTTCGGCGCGGCGGGCCGCACCCTGCAGCGGCTGCGCCGCATGAAGATCGGGGTCATCGGAAAGCTGGCCGGCATGGGCGACGTGATCACCGACGATATGGCCGTGTACCGCAAGCTCGGCCCGGAGTTCGTGTACGACTCGGTGGGCACCCTGCAGCGCTTCTGCGCCGCGGTAATGCCCGGGGAAGTGGAGCGGCGGGTGGCCTACGAGCGCACCGTGTTCGATATCGACCCCGCCCTGCCGCCCGAGCGCCATGCCGAGGCCGTGCGCATGTATCTGGGCTTTAAGCGCTACCTGCAGGAGAACGGCTATGCCGGCTACACCGCCCATTTCGAGGAGTTCGGCGCCGACGGCCGCTTTACCCAGCTGCCCCTGCTGGCCGCCTCCAGCCTCATGGCCGACGGCTACGGCTATGCCGCCGAGGGCGACGCCACCACCGCCATGCTCATGGCCGCCATGCACACCCTGTGCGGCGAGGCCAATTTCAGCGAGATGTACATGATGGACCTGGCCCGCGAGGCCATCCTCCTGTGCCACGCGGGCGAGGGTAACTGGGCCACCGCCCGCACCGACCGCAAGCCCTTTTTGATGGACCGGGTGTTCAATGAGGGGGGCCTGTCCAATCCGCCCACCCCCATCTTCACCCCCCGCCCCGGCCGCGCCGGGGTCATGAGCCTGGTGCACCTGGGGGGCGAGCGTTTCCGCCTGGTCTACGCGGCCGGCCAGATGCTGGACAAGTGCGATCTGCGCCGCTGCGACATGCCCTACATGTTCTTCCGGCCAGACAGCGGGGTGCGTCCCTGCGTGACTGCCTGGCTGGAACAGGGCGGCACCCACCACGAAACCATTGTATTGGGCGAGCACACGGCGCGCATCCGGCTGTGGTGCCGCCTTGCCGGCGTCGAGTTCGCCGCGGTCTGACCCCCCCTCGAGAGAAAGGAGCAAACAAGCCATGATCAAAACCATCCGGCGTTCCCTCACCGACCTGCTGGGCGAAGGCTACATCTCCCACGTGTGCGCCGCCCGCGCCGCCCTCACCGGCGAGGCCCCCGAGGCGCTGCGCGCCGTGGCCGACGAATCGGTCGATTTTTACCCCGCCGCCTTTGCGGCCCGCCAGGAAGAACTGATGGCCCGGCTGGGCCAGGCGCTGGTCCCCGCCTTTGAAAACGGGCTGGACGGCGCGCCCACCGGCTCTTACCAGGCCGCGCAGCACAGCTTTGCCGCGCCCCTGGGCGGGCTTGGCTGCTTTCGCATCGGCGAGGACGGCCGCCTTTACTTCGCGGGCAAAAGCGAGCACTATCACATTCCCCTGGGGCACGATTTCCCAGGCTATCGCCTGATCGAAAACGCCAAAAAGCTGGGCATCCCCAACGCCACCCACAACAACACCCGCGGCTTTGTGACCCGCACGCTGGAGCGCAGGCTCATCGCGGCGGCAAACGGCATGGACCCGGGCGATGCGGCGCTGGACGCGCTTTTGTCCAAAAAAGAGCCGGGCGTGCTGAACACGGTCATCAACCTGGAAACCGGCTCGCTGGCCGTGGAGGCCGCGCTGAAAATGATGCTCTCCCGCTTTTATTCCATCGACGGCAAGCCCGCCCCCTACGAGGGCCGGGTGCCCGTGTTCCTGGTCATGGCCGACAACGCCGGCGGCGTCACCGCCGGCTACCACGGCACCACCGTGCTGGCCCAGACCCTGCGGGGGCTGTGGCCCGGCTTTGCCCAAAAGGCGCAGGAGGCGCAGCTTTATAAGGTGGTGCCGGTGCCCATCAACGACCCCGCCGCCTTCGAGGCCGCCGCCCGGCAATACAACGCCGGCGCTTACAAGACCGCGGGCTTCTGCCACGAGATCATCATGATGAACTACGGCGGCATCCGCCTGTCCGAAGAATTTTTGCAGGCGGCCTACCGGGTCTGCCGCGCCACCGACACCCCGGTCCTGTGCGACGAGATCCAGTCCTGCGCCTGGTACGACGGGCTGTTCCTGTTCCGCAAATACGGCCTTTCGCCGGACTTTGTGTCCATCGGCAAGGGCTTCCCCGGCGGCAATTACCCGGCCAGCAAAATCCTGGCCAGCCGCGCGTTCGACAGCCTCAACCAGTTCGGCGCGCTGGTCACCAACGGCCAGGAGGAGCTGGCGAGCCTGGCCTATCTCATTACCATGGAATTCATTGCGGCCAACGGGCCGCACATCCAGGCGGCGGGCGGGTATTACCACGCCCGGGCGGCCGAGCTTGTAAAAAAGCACCCCGGCGTTTGCACCGGTGTGGAGGGCGACGCCCACATGACCGCCCTGTGCTTTGCCCGGGTGGACGACGCGGTGGACTTCTGCGCCCGCATGAACCGGGATTTCTGTGTGGACATCAGCGCCCAGACCTACAAGCCCAACTGCCCGCCGGTGGCGCTCACCAAGCTGCCGCTCATTGTGACCGAGAGCATGGCCGACCGGCTGCTGGCCCTGTTCGGGGCCGCGCTGGCCCAAACGGCCGGCCGCGAAGGGAGGGCGTAAAGCATGGAGCCTGTGCGTTTTGGCGTGATCGGCTGCGGCCTGATGGGCCGCGAGTTCGCCAGCGTTTCTATGCGCTGGCTGCACCTGGCCGCAGACCTGCCCCGCCCGGTGATCGTGGCGGCGTGCGATCTGTCCGATGCAAACCTCGGCTGGTTCCGGCAGGTGCCGGACACAAAATATTTCTACCACGACTACCAGGAGCTGCTGCAAAACCCCGAGGTGGAGGCCGTGTACTGCGCGGTGCCCCACCACCTGCACGCAAAGGTCTACGGCGATGTGATCCGCGCGGGCAAGCACCTTTTGGGCGAAAAGCCCTTCGGCATGGACCTGGCCGCCTGCGGGGAGATCCAGCGGGCCATGGCCGGCCGGCCGGAGGTGTTCGTGCGGTGCGCCAGCGAGTTCCCCTATTACCCCGCCGTGCAGCAGATGGTCAAATGGTACCGCGAGGGCGCGTTCGGCCAGATCATCGAGGCGCGCTTCGCCATCAAGCACTCGTCCGACCTGGACCTCACCAAGCCCATCAACTGGAAGCGGATGCGTGCCGCCAACGGGGAATACGGGTGTATGGGGGATCTGGGCATCCACACCCAGCATCTTCCGTTCCGGCTGGGCTTTGTGCCCCGCACCGTCACCGCCCAGCTTGCCAACATTGCCAAAACCCGGCCGGATGAAACCGGCCGCCCGGTGCCCTGCGAAACCTGGGACAACGCGATCCTCACCTGCGAGGCGCAGAACGCCGCGGGCGATACCTTCCCCATGCAGCTGGAGATGAAGCGCATGGCCCCGGGCTGCACCAACACGGTGGAATACGAGATTTACGGGCTTAAAATGTCGGCCAAGTTCACCACCGACGACCCCAACGCCATCCGTTACACCCAGCCGGTGGGCCGCGAACAGGCCTGGGCGCGGCTGGTGGTGGGCCAAAAAACGCTCTATCCCGTCATCACCGGGTCCATCTTTGAGTTCGGCTTTTCCGACTCGCTGCTTCAGATGTTCGCCGCCTTTGTGAGCGAGCTGCGCGGCCTGCCCTGCGGCTTCGGCTGCTTCACCCCGGCCGAGGCGCTTCTCAGCCACCGGGTGCTCACCGCCGCATTGGAATCCTACACCCGGCGGCGGGTGGTGGAATTGGAGCCGTAATCCCCCACACCCTGCAAAACGCCAAAAGAGCGTGCCCCCCAGCCAGGGGGGCGCGCTCTTTATCTCGTCTGCCGCAAAACCGGCGGAACCTTCAAAACAAAACCCGCCCCTTTCAGGGGTTCACCACGTTCTGCGGGCTGCCCGCGGCAAAGGCCTTCAGGTTTTCCACCGCAATGTCCATCAGCCGCGCCCGGCTTTCCCGGGGGGCCCAGGCGATGTGCGGGGTAATCAGGCAGCGCTCCTCGCGCATCAGGGGGTGATCCGGCTGTGGGGGCTCCACCGCCAGCACATCCAGCCCCGCGCCGGCCACCCTGCCGCTGTGCAGGGCCTCGGCCAGGTCCTCCTCCACGATCAGCGGCCCGCGCGAGGTGTTGATCAGCAGCACGCCGTCCTTCATTTTGGCAAGGGTATCCCGGTTGATGATGCCCTGGGTTTCGGGCAGCAGCGGGCAGTGCAGGCTGATCACGTCGCTCTCGGCCAGCAGCTCCTCCAGCGGCACCATGCGGGCCGTCCCGTCCCCGCCCGCAAACTTGTCGAACGCCAGCACCCGCATGCCGAATGCCGCCGCCAGGGCGGCGGTGGCCCGGCCGATGCGCCCGTAACCCACCACGCCGAAGGTCTTGCCCGCCAGCTCGGTCAGCGGGGTGTTCCAATAGCAGAAATCCGGGCAGCGGCTCCACTGCCCCTCCTTCACCGAGCGGCTGTGGTCGCCCACGTGGTGGCACAGCTCCAGCAAAAGCGCCATCACCATCTGCGCCACAGCCGTGGTGCCGTAGGTGGGGATGTTGCACACGCAGATGCCCAGCCGCTTTGCCGCCTCCACATCCACCACATTGTAGCCCGTGGCCAGCATGCCCACATATTTTAAGGTGGGGGCCAGCTTTTCCAGGGTTTCGGCGTTCAGGGGCACCTTGTTCACGATCAGCGCCTCGGCGCCCGCGGCCCGGCGCAGGGTTTCGCCGTCGCCCTGGGCAAAGGGGGTTCGGTCGTACACCGTCACCTCGCCCAGCGCCTGGAAGCCGCTCCAGCTCAGGTCGCCGGGGTTCTCGGTGTAGCCGTCCAGAATAACAATCTTCATGCCCGCCCCTTTCCGCGCAGCGCTTCAATGCCCGCCGCGCCCAATGCCAAAAGGCCGTTGTCGCTGTTCCACATGTTCATCTGCATGCCCTCCCGCAGCCAGGGCTCCAGCGGGGCGGCGGCGCCAAAATGCACGCCGGAATATTTGCCGCCGGCCTTTGCCGCCGCGATCACGCGGCGGAAGGCCGCCACGATCTCCGGGTGGTCGAACTGGTTCAAAATGCCGTAGTCCTGGGTCATGTCGTTGGGCCCGATAAAGCCCACGTCAATGCCCTCCACCGCCAGGATCTCCTCAATGTGCTCCACCCCCCGGCTGGATTCGATCTGGCACATCAGAATGGTCTCGTCGTTGGCACGTGCCATGTATTCGCGGCCGTCCACCTTTTCAAAATCCGTGTGCGGGCGGCTCAGCGACACCCCCCGGTGCCCCAGGGGCGCGTATTTTGCGCAGTCCACCAGCATGCGGGCCTGCTCCGCCGTTTCGGTGTTGGGCAGCAGCAGGCCGGAGGCGCCCATCTCCATAAATTTCAGGGCGTGCTCCCGGCGCATCTCCGGGATGCGCACCAAAGCCGGCATGCCGATACCGCGCGCCGCGGCGATGATGTTCGCAACCTCGCGGGTGGTGAATGCGCCGTGCTCACAGTCCACAATAAAAAAATCAAACCCGCAGTTCTTTAAAATCTTCCCGATGTCCGGGCTGGCGAAGGTGGTCACCATGGTGCCGAGCACCTGTTCCCCCGCCCGCAGCCGCTGTTTCAAAAAAGCCATTTCGTCCGCTCCCTTTCTTCTCTGTTTCTCATTCCACCTGGTCCAGCCGCAGGGTGCGCACCCGGTGTTCCTGCCGGGCCATCAGCGCTTCCACCTCGGCCCGCGCGGGCAGCGCCATGCCAATGGCCCCCTGCTTTGTGATCACCAGCGTGCCCGCGCAGTTGCAAAAACAGGCCAGCCGCGCCAGGGGCATCCCCTCCTGCAGGCCCACGCACAGGGCCGCGGCCAGGGTGTCGCCCGCGCCGGTAGGGTCCACGGGCGGCTCGTCGATGCCGGGCGCAATGGCCACAAGCCCTCCGCTGCTGAGCACCGCGCCGTCCTTGTCGCGGGTCAGGGCCACCACCTTTGGCCCCATGGCGTGCAGCGCCCGCAGCACGTCGCCCACCGTTTTCCTGCCGGTGATCATCTGCCCCTCCAGCAGGGTGGGCGCCACCACGTCCGCGTGGGCCACCGCCCACAGCAGCCTGCGCCGGGCCTCCTCGTCGGCCGCCAGCTCCCGCCGGATGTTGGGGTCGAACGAAACCAGCACCCCGGCCGCATTCGCCAGCTCCACCAGCCGCTGGCAGGCGCCGCGCATCTGGGGGGTGAGCTCCAGCAGCATGCCGGGAAAGTGCACCGCGTAGGCCGACCGGATGTGCTCTTCGTCCAGGTCCTCCGCGCGCAGCAGGCTGCCCACCGAGTTCTTGCGGTAATATTGATAATTCCGCCCGCCGGGCAAATATTCCAAAAACGCCAGGCCGATCTGCCCCTCGTCCGCCACGATCAGGTGCGACAGGTCCACCCCCTGCGCCCGCAGGGTGTCGGTGACCATGCGGCTCAGGCTGTCGCTGCCCACCTTGCCGATAAAGCTGCCCCGACCGCCCAAAAGCGTGACCGCACAGGCAAAAATGCCCGCGGAACCGCTGGCTGTTTTGATCACGGGGCCCGCTTCCTCAATGCGCATGTTGTCCCTTCCGGGCACCAGGTCCACCAGCAGTTCACCCAGCGCAAGGATCTCTTTTCGCGCCTTCCCGCCGCCCTGTGCCGCCTGTTCCATGATCTTCCTCCCGTTTCTATCTTAAAATGTGAATATTATTAGTAATAATAAATCAATATAAATAATATTTTCAGTTTCAGTATAGCCGAGAAAACTTTTGATGTCAATAGAAACAGCACCGGCTGGCCGCCAAAAGATTTTGGGATATTTTGTTCACTCTGTTTGCTTTTTCAAAAATATCCATTATAATATTAGCAGGATATTATTAAAAGGAGTTGGCGGGCTATGAAAAAGGCGACCTCGCAGGATGTGGCCGAACTGGCCGGCGTTTCGCAGGCCACGGTATCTCTTATTCTGAACAACAGCGATAAGATCACCTTCAGCAGCGAAACCAAGGAGCGGGTGCTCACCGCTGCGCAGCAGCTTGGCTACAAGCTGCCCCAGCGCAAAAAGCAGCAGGAGAAGCGTTCGAGCCACATGCTTCTGGTGCTCACCCCCACCCTGACCAACCAGTATTACGCCGAGCTGATCCAGGCCATCGAGGACTATGCCGACTCGCTGGACTACCGGGTGATCGTGTGCAACACCTTCCGCAAACCGGACCTGGAAAAGTTCTATCTCGACACCTTTGTGGGCAGCCATGTGGACGGCATCCTCTACACCTTTCTGCCCAGCTTTCCCCGCCTGATCGAGCAGATCGCCGTCACCACCCCCACCGTCATCATCGGGGAAAAGCAGGCCGACCTGTCCATCTGCTCCATCGAGCTCAGCAACGTGAGCGCGGGCGCTATGCTGGCCGAGCATCTGTACCAGCTGGGGCACCAAAAGCTGGTGTTCATCTCCACCCCCTTCAACCAGCTCACCCTGGCGCGCGAGCAGCGGCTCGAGGGCATCCGCCGGCAGCTGGAATCCCACGGTATCATGGACGGCCTGGAGGTGCTGGTGGCCGAGCGCCAGGCCGAGCAGGACAGCCGCGACGACGGCCTGCCCTATGAGTACTCGGTGGGCCGCCAGCTCACCGCCGAGCTCATCCGCCGCGAGAGCCCGGCCACCGCGCTCATAGGCGTGAACGACATGACGGCCCTGGGCATCCTGGCCGAGCTCACGGGCCGCGGCTTCCATGTGCCCCGGGACTTTTCGGTCTGCGGCTTTGATAACATTTTTTCCGCCAGCGTCACCACGCCCGCCCTCACCACCATCGACCACCACCTGCGCACCCGCTGCCAGTCGGCGGTAGACATGGTCATCCAGCAGAACAGCCTGCCGCATGCCAGCGCACAGACGCCTATGGTAAACAAGATCGAATATACCCCCCAATTGATCGCGCGCGGGTCCACCGGGCCCTGCCCCGCCCGGCGCGCCGCTGCGCGGCTGTAAGCCGCCGGAAAGGAGCCCTGCATGCATTCTGAACACTTTCGTTCCCTTTTGGTGAGCAGCCTGTGCAAGGTGCTGCCCGGCCGCGCGCCGGAAGACGCGCCCCTGCGGCGGGTGGAGGGCCTGTGGGGGGAAACCCTCTCCTTCCAGCTGGCTTTCACCGCCCTTTGCCCCGAGCGCGACCTGCGCGCCAATACCCTGCGGGTCGAGCTCGTTTCGCCGCTGGCGGATCGGGTGCGCATGCGCTCGGTGCTGAACGTGCCGGTCATGCTGCCCAGCTGCGGCGAAACCGACGGGGACTATCTCTCCCATCAGCCCGGCATGTTCCCGGACCTTCTGCGCGGGCTGCCCTCCTTTTTCGTGCGGGCTGTGCCGGGGCAGTGGCGGGCGCTGTGGTTCGACCTGCCCTTAAGCCGCGAGCTCACCCTGCCGGAATACCCCCTCACGCTGCGCGTGTTGAACGGCCAGGGCGCGCTGCTGGCAGAGCACACCCTCACGGTGGGGGTGGTGCCCGCCGAGCTTGCGCCCCAGCAGCTCATCCATACCCAGTGGTTCCACGGCGACTGCCTGGCCGACTACTACGGCGTGCCGGTGTTCAGCGAGCGGCACTGGGCCATCATGGAAAACTTTTTGCGCGAGGCGGGCGCCCACGGCATCAACATGATCCTCACCCCGCTCTTCACCCCGCCGCTGGATACCGGGGTGGGCATGGAGCGCACCACCATCCAGCTGGTGGGCGTGCGGTGTGAAAACGGCGCCTATACCTTTGACTTCTCGCAGCTGGAGCGCTTTTTGGCCCTGTGCCAGGCCTGCGGCATCCGCTATTTCGAGATGTCCCACCTGTTCACCCAATGGGGCGCACAGTGCGCTCCCAAGATTCTCGTGTGGGAAAACGGCGCGCTGCAAAAAAAATTCGGCTGGCACACCCCGGCCATGGGGCCGGAATACCGGGCCTTCCTGGCGGCCTTTCTGCCCTGCCTGACCCGCTTTTTCTCCGGGCGGGGCCTCGCCGACCGGGTCTATTTCCACATTTCAGACGAGCCGGAGCTCGGGCACCTGGCCTCCTACCGAGCGGCGGCGGAGTTTGTGCGGCCCTACCTCGCCGGCTTCAAAACGCTGGACGCGCTGAGCGATTACGAATTCTACCGCACTGGCTGCGTGGAGCGCCCGGTGGTGTCGAACGATCACATTGAAACCTTTTTGGAGCACGGGGTGCAGGAGCTGTGGACCTATTACTGCATGGGGCAGGGCAAGGACGTTGCAAACCGGTTTATCGCCATGCCCTCGGCCCGCAGCCGCATTCTGGGCGTGCAGCTTTATTTGTACCGGATTCAGGGCTTTTTGCACTGGGGCTACAATTTTTACAACGCACAGCACTCCCAGTCGGTGCTCGACCCCTATTTCTGCACCGACTGCGGCGACGCCTTCCCCGCCGGGGACCCCTATCTTGTGTATCCCGGCCCGGGCGGCCTGCCCGAGGAATCCATCCGGCTCATGTCCACCTGCGAGGCGCTGTTCGATCTGCGGGCGCTGCAGCTTCTGGAAACGGCCCGCGGGCGCAGCTTTACCGAGCAGCTCATCCACGAAGGGCTGGATTATCCCATCACCTTCCGCCGTTACCCCCGGGGCGGGGAATGGCTTCTGGCCATGCGCGCCCGGGTCAACGCGGCCCTGCGCGCCGCGCTGCGGGAAGGCCTTGTGTAACGCCCCGCTTCCCAGCGCGCCGGCCGGGTTTGCCGCCGGTTTCCTTTCATATGTATAAAAAAGCGCCGGGGCCCGCCTTTTGCAGCGGGCCCCGGCACTTTTCAGCGGGCGGGCGAACGGTACGCGCTGGGCGCGCGGCCGTACTCCTCCCGGAAATTCTTGCAAAAATAGTTGGGCGAGTTAAAACCGCAGCGCATGGCGGTCTCACTCACGCTCAGGCCCCCGTCCAGCAGCTCCAGCGCCTTCTGCAGCCGCAGCTGGCGCAGGTATTCGGTGGGCTTGCGGCCGGTGAGCCGGTGGAACAGGCGGCTGAAATAAAACACGCTGTAGCCCGCGGTGCGCGCCATGTCCTCCAGGGTGATGTTCTGGGCGTAGTTCTCTTCCAGATACAAAAACAGCGCCCGGAACCGCTCCCCCTCCCGCTGGCGCATCTGCCGCTCAGCAGCGCTTAACGGGGCGGCGGGCGCCCGCCGGTACAGCTCCAGAAAAATATGCAGAAGGTCCGCCTTTGCCGCCAGTTCAAAGCCCGGGGCCTGCCGCGCGCACTCTTTTACCAGGTGTTCCAGCAGCTGGCCGCAGCGGGCCGTGGCGGGCGCCGCGTTGGCAAAACGCACCTCGCCCTGCAAAAACGGCTGGATGTAGCGCGCGGTGCACACATCCGCCCCGCCGCCCAAAAAGGCGGGGTCCAGAATGATGCAGTAATAATACAGCAGCCCCTCCTCGCTGTACGCCGTGTGGATGTCGAAGGGGTTCAAAATGGCAAGCTGGCCCGGGCCAAGGGTAAAATCGCTCTTGTCACAGCACAGCTGCAGCCTGCCCCGCCGGATATACAGCAGCTCGAACTGCTGGTGAAAGTGCCCCCCAAACACCATCTGCGGCCCGCTGATCAGGGTCTTGCGCACGATCACCGGGAAGTCCGGCCGCGGCACGGGGATGTTCTCCCGCACGATTCGGTTGTTCATAGCCGCCTCCTCTCAAAATAAAAGAGCAAATATCTGTCTGTCAAAACGGGCCGCCCTGCGGCCCGTTTTTTGCTGCAAAGCGCCGGTGATCCTTCCATTTTGTTCCTTGTTGTGGTATTTACAGCCAGTTTTTTATCAACTTAAAAAATTTAATTATTATTATAGCACAACCAGCCGCCGCCGGCACAAATTGCTTTTACTCCAAAAAATACCTGCCAGCAGAGCAAAAAAGTGCAGACAATGGGCAACAAAATGAATGCGGGCCCCAGGCCGCTGCTCTTATAATGAAAGCACACCGAACAAAAAAGGAGCGTGAAGCGGAATGAACCCTGTCACAGCAGTGGTGGTGGGCGCGGGGGACCGGGGCCGCCATGTGTACGGAACCTATGCACTGGAACACCCCGGCGAGCTGCGCATCACCGCCGTGGCCGAGCCGGACGAGGTGCGCCGCCGCGAGTTCAGCGAGCTGCACGGCATCCCGCCTGAGCGGAGCTTTGCCGGCTACGAGGAGCTGTTCGCCGCGCCCCGCCTGGCCGACGCGGCCCTCATCTGCACCCAGGACGGCATGCACTACCGGCCGGCCCTTTTGGCAAAACAGGCGGGCTACCATGTGCTGCTGGAAAAGCCCATCTCCAACACCCCTGAAGAATGCGTGCGCATCTGGAAGGACTGCGCGCAGAACACCGCCGAGGGGCAGATCTTCGCCGTGTGCCACGTGCTGCGCTACACCCCCTTTTTTCTGCAGATCAAAAAGCTGCTGGACGAGGGGGCGGTGGGCAGGCTCGTCAACCTGCAGTACGAAGAGGACATCGGCTTTTACCACTTTGCCCACAGCTATGTGCGGGGCAACTGGCGCGACGAAAACCGCTCCAGCCCGCTGGTGCTGGCCAAGAGCTGCCACGACCTGGACATCCTGCGCTGGCTGGCCGGCAGCCCGGTGCAACACATTTCCTCCACCGGCTCTCTGGTGGAATTCACCCCCGCAAACCGGCCGGCCGGCGCGCCGGACCGGTGCGCCGAGGGCTGCCCCGCCGCACAGGCCTGCCCCTACAACGCGGTGCGGCTCTACCACGGGTTCCTCCCCGGCGCCTTTTTGCGCCCCATTGTGGAACTGGAGGATGCCACCCACGACCTGGACCATGCGCTGCTGCACACCGGCTACGGCCGCTGTGTGTACGCCTGCGGCAACAACGTGCCCGACCACCAGGCGGTGAGCCTGCACTTTGAAAACGGGGTGGACGCCCAGCTCACCATCACCGCTTTTTCCAGCCGCATCACCCGCATCGTGCACCTCATGGGCACCAGGGGCGAGATCCAGGGGGACCTGGCAAAAAACCTGATCACCCTCACGGATTTTGCCTCCATGAAAAAGACCCGGATCCGCCTGGACGTGCCCGCCGAGGGCCATCACGGCGGCGACCGGGGCCTCACGGGCAGCTTTGTGGCCGGCGTGGCCGGCGGCAGCGCCCTGCCCACCGCCCTGGCCCAATCGCTGGAGAGCCATCTCATGGCGTTTGCCGCCGAAAAGGCGCGGCGGGAACACACGGTGGTGGATTTTAAAGAATTTATCCGCCCGTTCGGGCTGTAAACCGCAAGGGAGGTGATCTGCATGGCCCTGAAACCGAATATTCTTCTCATCAACTGCGACGACATGGGCTACGGCGACCTTGGCTGCTACGGCTCCCCCGTCAACCGCAGCCCGCATGTGGACGCGCTGGCGCAAAACGGCGTTCTCTTCACCGATTTCTACGCCCCTTCTCCGGTGTGCAGCCCCAGCCGGGGCGCGCTGATGACCGGCTGCTACCCCAACCGCATCGGCTTTTCCTCCTTCGAGGGCAAGGCCGTGCTCATGCCGGGGCAGGGCATCGGCATCAGCCACGGGGAATACACCCTGCCCCAGGCCCTCAAGTCGGCGGGGTACGCCACCATGCTGGTGGGCAAGTGGCACTGCGGCGACCAGCCGGAATTTTTGCCCACCCGCTACGGCTACGACCGGTACTACGGCCTGCCCTACAGCAACGACATGGGCCGCCAGCGCCGCACCTGGGCCCCGGTGGAACAGGTGGACAGGGATTTCCCGCCCCTGCCCCTTCTGGAGGGCGAGGAGGTCATTCAGCAGCAGCCCGACCAGCGGGGCCTGATCGAGCGGTATGTGGAGCAGTGCGTGCGCTTTATCCGCGAAAGCGCACGGGCGGGCAAGCCTTTTTATCTCAATCTGGCCCCTCTGCAGGTGCACCTGCCTCTCTACGCCCCCGAGCGGTTCGTTGCGGAATCGCAGAACGGCGATTTCGGCGCCTGTGTGGCCGCAGTAGACTGGGCCCTCGCCGCCCTGGAAGCCGAACTGAAGCAGCTTGGCCTTCACGATAACACCCTCATCGTTTTCACCTCAGACAACGGTTCCCGCGCCGACCACGGGGCCAGCAACGGCCCGCTGCGGGGGGCCAAGTGCTCCACCTGGGAGGGCGGCCAGCGGGTGCCCTGCATCATGAGCTGGCCCGCTGCCATGCCAAAGGGCAAGGTGTGCGGGGCGCTCTCCTCCCACATCGACTTTTTGCCCACCTTCGCCCATCTGGCGGGGGCCGCGCTGCCCACAGACCGCATCATCGACGGGGCGGACCTCACAGAAGTGCTGCTGCGCGGCGGGGGCGAGGGCCGGGCCGAGTTCCGCTACTACCGTTTTGAAACGCTGGAAGCGGTGCGCCGGGGCCGGTACAAGCTGCACCTGTTTAAAGAGGACGGCCCCCGCCGGGAGCTGTACGATCTTGCCGCAGACCCGGGCGAGACCACAAACCTTTACGCCGAGAAGCCCGGGATCGTGGCCGAGCTCATGCGGGCGGTAAACGATGCGCGGCAGGACCTGGGCTGCGCGGGCGCCGGGGTAACCGGGCAGGGCAACCGCCAGCCGGGCCGGGTACCTCACCCCAAAAAGCTCACCGGGAACTTCGACCCGGACCACCCTTACATCATTGCCCTGTACGACAAGGAAGAGGATTTCTGATCCCCCTCGTTTTCCGGGCCCCCGCGCGGGGGCCGCGACCGATAAAAACCGTTTCAAGGAAAGGAAGGAACCACACATGAAAAAACTCACAAGTCTTTTGCTGGCGCTGTGCCTGGCGGCAGGGCTGCTGGCAGGCTGCGGCGGGGCGCCCTCCGCCTCCGCTCCGGCTTCGGCCCAGGCCGCCCCCCAGAGCCAGGGCGGGTCCGCGCCCGCGGGCGAACTGCCCACCCTGCGGGTGGCGGTGATGCCCCTGGTCACCAGCCTGCCGGTCAAGTACGTCATGGAAAACAAGCTGGACGAGGAGCGGGGCTTCAAAATCGAGCCCCTCACCTTCTCCACCGGCGCCCCCATGAACGAGGCGCTGGGCGCCGATCTGTGGGATGTATCCACCATCGGCGTGGCTGCGGTCACCAGCGTGGCTGCCTACGGCGGCGTGCTGGTGGGCGATCTGCTGGAGGCCAGCGACGGCATCGGCCTCTATGTCCGGCCCGACAGCCCCATCGCCCAGGCCAAGGGCGCGAACCCCGACTACCCCGACCTTTTGGGCAATGCCGAAACCGTAAAGGGCGCCAAATTCATTCTGGACATCGGCACCATCAAGCAGCTCAACGAGCTCAAATACTTAGAGGCCCTGGGCCTTGCCGACACCGACATCTCCACCATCAACATGGACACCGCCCAGGGCTATCAGGCCTTTTTGGCGGGCGAGGGCGATGTGGTGGGCCTGATGCCCCCCTTCAGTTTCATGGCGCTGGACAACGGCTGGGTGAACATCGGCGGCCTCAAGCAGCTGGATATCCCGGTGGTGGACATGATGGTGGCCAACGGCAAATCACTGGAAAACGAGCAGACGGCGGAGCTGATCGTCCAATTCCTCGACGCGGTCTACACCGCGAACCAGGCCCTGAACAACGATCCTGAAATGGCAAAGCAGCTGCTTGCACAATACTACACCGAGAACGCCTCCGAGGTGGACGAGGCGAACATCGCCCAGGACATCGGCCGCATCCACTTTTTGACCAAAGAGGACATGAAGGCCCGCGAGAACGGGCAGTTCCTCAAGATCATGGCCGGGTTCATGCACTCCACCGGCAAGGTGGAGGACAGCAAGATGAGCCTGTTCGAAACCAATGTGACCGACCAGTATCTGAACAAGGTGCTCGCCGGCTGAACCCTGCGGGGCGGGTGCGGCGCGCATCGCGCGCCGCACCCTTTTACGGCAAGAAAGTTGGTGTGATATGAAACGCAAAAAATACCGCTGGCTGTCGCTGGTCAGCGTTCTGGCCGTGCTGGGCCTGTGGCAGCTGGTGACCGACGGGCTGCACCTGATGCCGGACTACATGCTCCCCAGCCCCATGGCCGTGTGCCGGGCCTTTGCCTACAAGCTGGGCGGCGGCGTGAACCCGGACGGCGCGAGCCTGTGGACCCACATCTTCACCAGCCTCAAAATCGCGCTGGGCGGGTACCTGGCCGGCGCGGTGATCGGGGTGCCGCTGGGCGTGGCCATGGCCTGGTACAAAAAGGTGGACCTGTTTGTAAAGCCCCTGTTCGACCTGCTGCGCCCCATCCCGCCCCTGGCCTGGATCCCTCTCATGATCCTGTGGTTCGGCATCGGCTACGGCGCCAAGGTAGCGATCATCTTCATCTCCGCCATGATCGCCTGCGTGGTGAACTCCTACGCGGGCATCAAGCAAACGCGGCAGGTACACATCTGGGTTGCCCAGACCTTTGCCGCCTCGGACCTTCAGATCCTGCTGCGGGTGGCGCTTCCCACCGCCTGGCCCATGATCTTTACCGGCCTCAAAACCTCGCTGGGTTCGGCCTGGATGGCCCTGGTGGCCGCCGAGCTGCTGGCCTCCACCAGCGGCCTTGGCTACATGATCCAAATGGCCCGCCAGATGGGCCGGGCCGATATCATCGTGGTGGGCATGATCGTGATCGGGCTCATCGGCGCGGCGCTGAGCGCGCTGCTGGACCTGCTGGCAAAAAAACTGGTAAAAAGGAGGAACTGACCCATGCGCAATGCAGGCCGTTCTTTCGGCAAATGGTTTCAGGCAAACCGGCAGGCGCTGGTGTGGGTGCTCATCTCCTTTGCCACCCTTCTGGCCGCCTGGCAGCTGGCCTCTGTATTCTCGGCCGGGCGGGTACAGGTGCCCGCCCCCCTGGAAGTATTCCGGGCATTCTTTAACGCCATGGTGGTGCCCATCGGCCGCAACACCATCCTGGAGCACGCGGGCATCAGCCTGTGGCGGGTGCTGCTGGGCTTTTCGGTGGCGTCGGCCATCGGCATGGCCATCGGCATCTCCATGGGCCTGTCGCCGGCGGCCCGGGCCGTGATCAATCCCATTTTCGAGTTTGTGCGCCCCATCCCGCCCATCGCCTGGATTCCCCTGTCCATCCTGTGGTTCGGCCTGGGCAGCGCCAACAAGATCTTTATCATCTTTCTGGCCAGCTTCACCTATGTGACCATCAATTCCTACGAGGGGGCCCGCAGCGTGGACCCCAGGCTCATCGGGGCCGCCCGCATGCTGGGCGCCGGGCGTGGGCGCATCTTCACCCATGTCATCTTCCCCTCCTCGGTGCCCTATATCTTTGCGGGGCTGCAGATCGCCCTGAGCGTGAGCTGGGCCGCCGAGGTGGCTGCCGAGATCATCTACTCCCAAAACGGGGTGGGCTGGATCATCACCATGGGCATGAACAACGGCAACATCACCCAGATCATCGTGGGCATGATCGCGATCGGCGTGATCGGGTATCTTCTCTCAACCCTGATGCGCGCACTGGAAGGGAGGCTTTGCAGATGGAACAAACAAGCCAAGTAATCCTGCGCTGCGAACACCTGGCCCACAGCTTTGAAAGCCCGGCCGGCGGCGAGTACCAGGTACTGGGCGACGTGAGCTTTGAGGTGCGGGAGAACGAGTTCCTGGTGCTGTTCGGCCCGGGCCAGTGCGGCAAGACCACCCTCCTGAACCTGCTGGCGGGGCTGGATACCCCCTCCTCCGGCGCCGTGGAGATGGAGGGCAGGCCGGTGCATGCGCCCGCACCCAGCCGGGGCGTGGTGTATCAGACCACCTCGCTTTTCCCCTGGCTCACCGTGCTGGGCAATGTGGAGTTCGGCCCCGCCTCCCAGGGGCTTCCAAAAGCCGAGCGCCGCAGGCGCGCCCAGTATTTCATCGACCTGGTGGGCCTCACCGGCTTCGAAAAGTGCTACCCCAACCAGCTCTCGGGCGGCATGCAGCAGCGGGTGGGCATTGCCCGCGCCTACTGCAGCGACCCCAAGGTGCTGCTGATGGACGAGCCCTTCGGCCACCTGGACGCGCAGACCCGCTACATGATGGAAGAGGAGGTCGAGCGCATCTGGCGCACCGAAAAGCGCACCGTGCTCTTCGTGACCAACAACATCGAGGAAGCGCTCTATTTGGCCGACCGCATCATCCTGCTCACAAACTGCCCCTGTGCCATCCGCAAGGAATACATCGTCGACCTGCCCCGGCCCCGCAGCTATATAGACCCTGCGTTTCTCAGGCTGCGCAAAGAGATCACCCGGGAAATGGACCCCACACAGTAAGGAGGCGCCGCATTATGGAAAGGCCCGTAAAAGTAAAGGTAGACCACCTGACCAAGCGGTTCGGCGACCTTCTGGTGCTGAACGATGTGTCATTCGAGGTAAAAAAGGGTGAATTTTTGTGTATCGTGGGCCCCACCGGCTGCGGCAAGACCACCTTTTTGAACAGCCTCACCGGCCTGTACGACATCACCGCCGGCTCCATCTCCATCGACGGCGAACCGGCGGATCTGAAAAAGCACAGCGTGGCCTATATTTTTCAGGAGTATTCCACCATGCCCTGGCTCACGGTGGAGCAGAATGTGCAGTTCGGGCTCTCTTTAAAGCGCGCAAAGCCCGAGACCGTGCGCCGCCAGGCCGAAAAATACATGGAGCTGGTAGGCCTGACCCCCTTTCGCAGCTACTACCCGGACCAGCTCTCCGCCAGCATGCTGCAGCGGGTGGTGATCGCCCGGGCGTTCGCCACCGAGCCGGAGCTGCTGCTCATGGACGAACCTTACGGCCAGCTGGACACCGAGCTGCGCTACCGCCTGGAAAACGAGCTGCTCAACCTCTGGAAGCAGAGCGGCACCACGGTCATCTTCATCACCCACAACATTGAGGAGGCGGTGTACCTGGGCGAGCGCATTTTGGTGCTCTCCAACAAGCCCACCTCCATCAAGCGCGAGCTGGAAAACCCGCTGCCCATGCCGCGGGACATCGCGGCTCCCGAATTCATCGCCCTGCGCCAGCAGGTCACCGACCTCATCAAATGGTGGTAAAAAATTTTGGTGCAAAGCGCCCGGCGGCAAATTCATCCCCGGCGCTTTCGCCGGTTCAGCGCACAAAAAAGCAGGAGCGATGTAAAACCGCTCCTGCTTTTTTGTGCATTCATTCCCCGTGCGCGGTGCGGATCCGTTCCAGCGCGGCCAAAAACTCCCGCCGCACCGGGTCCGGCCCGGCGATGCGCACCTTGCCGCCAAACCCGCACACCCAGCCGAAAAACGGCGGGCTCACCGCCACATCGGCATACAGGGTAAAGCCTCCGCCGGGCTGCGGCACCACCGTGGCCTCCACGCCGAACCGGTCCAGCATGGGGCCGATCATGCCCGCGTCGCAGGCAAGCTCCACCCGCTGCACCGGCGCGCCGAACATGCTGAACATGGGCTTTGCATAGTCCCGCATGCTGTTGGGGTCGTATTCCGTACCCCCCAGCCGGCCCGCCTCCAGCAGCGAGATCGAGGCCATCTTGTCCACCCGGTAATGGCGCAGGCCCCGGTTTTCCTCGTAGGCTACCAGATAGTAGTTTTCGTCCTCGAACAGCAGCGCCCAGGGGCTTACCGTATAAGCGCCCCCGCCCCGCCGGGCCGCTTTTTTCTTTTCCAGGGTCCAGTCCTGATACACAAACCGCACCTGCCGGTTTTCCGCAATGGCCCGGTGCAGCGCGTCCACGTTGTAGTAAATGCTCTCGTTCATGGTCTTGATCCGGCTGGAAGCAAACACCTGCCGCTTCAAGTCCCGCGCCTGGTACTCGCTGGCAAAGTTCGAGAGCGTTTTGATCAGCTGCTCGCTCTTTTTTTGGGTGATGAACTTGGAGGCCTGCACCGTGTCCACCAGCAGCTTGAGCTCGGGCAGCTGAAAGGTGCGCCCGGCCAGCCAGTACCCGCCGCCGCGGCCCTTTTGCTGGGCGATGTCGCACCCCAGCTCCCGCAGGATCTCAATGTCGGCGTAAACGCTCTTGCGCTCCGCGTTCACGCCCTCGGCCCCCAGCAGCTCCAGGATGCGGGGCACTGTGATCCAGTGATCCTCGTCGGTATAGCGGGCAAGAATGCGCAGCAAAAGCAGCAGCTTTGCCTTTTGCCCCTCTATGCGGGCCATGCGCTCACCCCTCCTTCTCTTTCAGGTCAAAGGCCGCGCGGGCAGCGGTGGAGGCACGGAACATGGCCTCCAGCCCGGCCCGGTCGCCCGCCTGCAAAAAGCCCTTCAGCTGCTCCAGCCTGGCCGCAAAACCGTCGATCTCCTCGGTCAGGTTTTCCCGGTTCCACAAAAACAGCTCCGCCCACATTTTGTCGTTGATGCGGGCGATCCGGGTCAGATCCCGGAACGAGTCGCCGGTGTAGGCCGCAAAGCTCTCCGCGCCCGGCGCGCACATCAGGCTCACCGCAATGGCGTGGGTCAGCTGGCTCACATAACCGATCATGCGGTCGTGTTCGGCCGGGCTCAGCACCCGAACGTGCGCAAAGCCCAGCACGGCGGCCAGCTGCCGCGCAAAGGCAAGGCCCTCCGGGGTGTTTCGCTCGGTGGGGGTGATCAAAAAATTGGCGGGCGCAAAATCCACCAGCTGCGCGTTCTGCACCCCCGAAAGCTCCTTGCCCGCCATGGGGTGGCTGGCGATGAACTCCACCCCCGCGGGCAGCAGCTGCTGCACCCGCTGCACAAGGCCTTCCTTTACGCCGCACACGTCGGTGCACAGGCAGCCGGGGCGCAGATGCGCCCCATATGTTTCTACCCATTGTATAAGTGCAGTTGGATATAACGAAAAGATCAGATGATCCGCCTGTTCCAGCAGGGATCCGAACCCTTCGGTAAGGCCCTCGGCAATATAGCCCTCCCGCAGCGCAAAGTCCAGCGCCTCCTGCGAAAGATCGATGGCCGCCACCCGGCTGTAGCCCGCTTTTCGCAGGGCCCGGGCATAGGCGCCGCCCAGCAGCCCCAGCCCCACGATCACAAAACGGCTCTCCCGCCTCATTCCTGCTCCCCCTCGATCTGCCAGCCGCCCTGCTGCAAAACGGCAAAAAATTCCGGCCAGCTCTTGGCAACGGCCTGCGCGCCGGCCAGCTCGGCCGGGTAGCCCGCGGCGGCCGCGGCAATGGTCAGCGCCATCACCACCCGGTGGTCGTTGTGGCCGTACAGCCGCCCCGGCATTACCAGCGGCGCGCCCTGCACGGTCACGGTCTCGCCCTCGCAGGCCAGCTTTCCGCCGAACTTCTGCAGCTCCTCCTGCATGGAGGCAATCCGGTCGCTCTCCTTGATGCGCAGCCGCCCCGCGTGCTCGATCACGGTTTCGCCCTCGCAGAACAGGCCCAGCACCATCAGGATCGGCCCCAGGTCCGGGCAGTCGGCCAGGTCGATGCGGGTGGCTGCAAGCGGGCTCTTTTCAAAGCGCACGGTGTCGCCCTGGCGGGTAAACTTGGCGCCGCAGCGCTCCAATATTTCCAGAATGGCCGCGTCCCCCTGGCCGGAGGAAGGGGCCAGCCCCCGAATGGTCACGCCGCCCCGCACGGCGCCCAGCACCGCAAAAAACGCGGCCTGGCTGTAGTCGCCCTCCACCGTGTACTCCCGGTTGCGGTAGCGCTGGCCGCCCGGCACCAGCAGGGTGTTCTCCCGCTCCGGATCCCAGTCCGCCTGCACGCCGAACTGGCGCAGGGCGGCGAGGGTCAGCTCCACATAGCTGCGGCTCTCGAAGGGGGGCAGGATCTCCAGCGTGCTGGCCCGGTGCAGAAGGGGCAGCGTGAACAGCAACCCGCTGATGAACTGGCTCGAAACATCCCCCCGCACCTGGTACTCCCCCGGCGCAAGCCTCCCTTTTATGGTAATGCCCTCGGGGGTCTGGGCAAACAGCAGCCCCTGGGAATCAAAAATGTCCTGATACACCTCCATGGGGCGGCCGAACAGCCGCCCCCGGCCGGTAAATTCCACCTGCTGGCCGGTCAAACTCAGGATCGGGATGAGAAAGCGCAGGGTGCTGCCGCTCTCGCCGCAGTCCACCGGGCGCAGGATCGTGGCAAAGCCGCCCCGGCCCTCAATGTCCACAAACCGGTCGGTGGGGCGCACCTTCGCCCCGAACTGGCGCACCGCGCCCAGCGTCGCCTTGATGTCCTGGCTCATGCCCAGGTTGTAAACACGGGAAAGGCCGGTGGCCAGCCCCGCCGCCAGCACAGCCCTGTGGCCCATGCTCTTGGAGGGGGGCGCCGCAAACTCCAACGGCCGGTCCCCGCCCGGCCCGATGCGCACGATCATGGGAACACCTCCTGGGGTCGTTTTTTTGCAGTGCTTACAGGTCGCGGCCCACCACGCGGGCCACCTCGCGGCACTTGGCGATCACCTCGGCAAACTTCTGGGGCTTCAGGCTCTGCGCCCCGTCCGACCAGGCGTGTTCCGGGTCCGCGTGCACCTCAATGATCAGGCCGTCGGCCCCGGCAGCCACCGCCGCCAGGCTCATGGCCTCCACATAGCGCCAGTTTCCGGTGGCGTGGCTGGGGTCGATTACGATGGGCAGATGGGTCTTTTCTTTTAAAATGGGGATCACCGAAAGATCCAGCGTGTTGCGGGTGTACTTCTCAAAGGTGCGGATGCCCCGCTCGCAGAAAATCACCTTTTCGTTGCCGCCGGCCATGATGTACTCGGCGCTCATGATCCACTCCTCAATGGTGTTGGCAAGGCCCCGCTTCAGCAGCACGGGCTTTTTCATTTTGCCCACCGCTTTCAGCAGCTGGAAGTTCTGCATGTTCCGCGCGCCGATCTGCACCAGATCCACGTACTCCTCAAACTCATCGATGCGCTCCTCGCTCATCAATTCGCTCACAATGGGCAGGCCGGTGGCCTCGCGGGCCTTTACCATGTCCAGAATGCCCTCGGTGCCCAGCCCCTGAAAGGCATAGGGCGAGGTGCGGGGCTTATACGCCCCGCCCCGCAGCATGCAGCCGCCCGCAGCCTTTACCGCCCGGGCGATCTCCACCGTGCTCTCCTCGCACTCAATGCTGCACGGCCCGCCGATCACCGCCACCTTTTCGCGGCCGCCCACCTTCACACCCGCCACGTCCACCACGGTGTCGGCCTCGTGGAACAGGCGGTTCGCCTTTTTGTAAGGGGCCGACACACGGGTCACGCTGTCCACCCAGGGGTTTGCGGCCACTACCTTTTCATTGATCTTGGTGGTGTCGCCCACCAGGCCGAACACGTTGTAGTCCGTGCCTCGGATCAGGGTCACTTCCAGGCCCTGCGCCTCAAATTCCGCAACGATCTTTTGCAGTTCTTCCTGGGGCGTGCCCCGCTTTGTGGAGATGATCATACTGTCAACGTTTCCTCTCTGTGTTTATGATGGGCGGGGCGGTTCAGCCCCCCGCCCCGACGGTTTGGCGGATGAACCGCACCGCGTTCAGGTACCCCTGCAGCCCCTGCCCGATAAAATGCCCCTGGCAGGCCATGCCCGCATAGCTCACCTGCCGGAACGGCTCCCGCTGGGCAATGTCGGTAATATGCACCTCGGCGGCGGGCAGCGCCACCGCCTTGAGCGCGTCCAGAATGGCAATGCTGGTGTGGGTGTAGGCCCCGGGGTTCAGCACCAGCCCGTCGCACCGGCCTCGCGCGTTTTGAATGGCGTCCACCAGATCCCCCTCGTGGTTGGACTGGTAAAATTCCGCCTCGATCCCCAGCCGCACGCACTCGGCGCGGATCAGCTCCACCAGGCCCTCGTAGTCCACCGTGCCGTACAGCCCCGGCTCCCGCACCCCCAGCAGGTTCAGGTTAGGGCCGTTCAATACCAAAATACGCACAAATTGCCTCCTTTGCGGCCGCGGCGGCCCTTGCAAAGGGCTCGCCGGAATTGTCCACCGTGATGTCCGCCGCCGCCCGGTACAGCGGCCCGCGCTGGGCCGCCATGCGCTCCAGCGCCTCCCGGTCGGTGGACAAAGGGCGGCTGCCGCCCACCCGCAGCTTTTCCACCGGCCGGTCGATAAACAGCACCACGCCGTTTCGGCGCAGCGCCCGCACGTTGGCGGCGGTCTTCACCACGCCCCCCCCGCACGAGAGCACCTGCCCGCTCTCCTTTGCAAAGCGCCCGGTCACCCGCTGCTCCCACCGGCGGAAGCCCGCCTCCCCCTGGGTCTCAAAAATCGAGGGCACGGACTGGCCGCTGGCCCGTTCGATCTCCGCGTCCAGATCCACAAAGCGCTTGTCCAGCGCCTTGGCCAGCATCCGGCCGATGGTGGTCTTGCCGCTGCTGGGCATGCCCACCAGCACAATGTTGGCCCGGTCGGCCCAAATGCTGCGGAACACCGGGTCGATGCACTTCTCGGGTATTTCCTGCCCGGTAAAAAGCCGGGCGGCATACACCGCCTGGGCCACCAGCATTTCCAGGCCCCCGGCCGCCGTGACCCCCAGTTCGCCGGCCCGCTGCACCAGCTCGGTCTTGAATGGGTTATACACCACGTCCAGCACCGCCTCCAGCTGCGGGAAGGCCGCCGGGTCCAAAAGGCAGCTCTCCACCTCCGGGTACATGCCCGCGGGCGAGGTATTCACCACCACCTGCACCTCCTGCCGGGCCGCGGCCCGGCTGTAGTCCAGGGTCCCCGGCCCTCCCGCGCGGCTGGCATACAGCACCTCTTTGGCGCCGCCCGCTTTTGCCGCCGCGGTCACGGTGCGGCTGGTGCCGCCGGTTCCCAGCACCAGCACGGTGCGGCCCCCAAAGTCCACCCCGTGGGCCCGGGCCAGGTACGAAAACCCGTCGTAATCGGTGTTGTAGCCAAACAGCCTGCCGCCCCGGTTCACCAGGGTGTTCACCGCGCCGATGGCCGCCGCCCGGGGGTCGGCCTCGTCGCAGCATTCCAGCGCCAGGCGTTTGTAGGGAATGGTCACGTTCACGGCCTTAAAGGCCCTGGCCCGCAAAAAGGCCCGGGCATCGGCCTCAGCGGGCAGGGGGCACAGCTCATATGGATAGCCGCACAGCTGTTCGTGAATGAGCTTTGAGTAGCTGTGCCCCAGCGCGCCGCCGATCAATCCGTATTCCATGCGCCGCCCCCTATTCCGCCTGCCACAGCGTGCCGAAGCGCTGGGTGCAAAGGTCCAGCAGGCCGATGCACACCGCGGCGGTCTGCACCACCGCGGCCCTGTGCAGAATGCAGGGGTCGTGTCGGCCTTGGATGCGCAGCTCCCCCTCGGCGCCGCTTGCAAGATCCACGGTGCGCTGGGGCTTGTAAATGCTGGGGGTGGGCTTTACGCAGCTGCGCAGCACCAGGGGCATGCCGTTGGCCACCCCCCCGTTCACCCCGCCGTTGTGGTTCGTTGCGGTGGTGATGTGCCCGTCCTCCAGCCGCAGCGGGTCGTTTGCCTCGCTGCCCTTCATGCCTGCAAAGCCAAACCCCGCACCGAACTCCACCCCTTTTACCGCGGGCACGCTGAACAGCAGGTGCGCAAGGGTGCTCTCCACGCTGTCAAAAAAAGGTTCGCCGATGCCGGCGGGCAGGCCGGCGGCGGCGGTCTCCAAAATGCCGCCCACGCTGTCGCCCTCGGCGCCCGCCGCCCGGATGGCCGCCTGCATCTTTTCGCCCGCCCCGGCACAGAGCACCGGAAAGCCTTCCGCGCCCGCCAGGGCCCTGATCTGGGCTTGCAGTTCCGCCGGATTTTGGGAAAAGGGCGCGTCCGGCACGCCCGCCGCCTCGCGGATGTGGGTGGCCGCCAGCACGCCCTTGGCGGCCAGCACCCCCCGGCACACAGCGCCCGCGGCGGTCAGCGCGGCGGTCACCCGGCCGGAAAAATGGCCGCCGCCCCGCCAGTCCTCAAAGCCGCCGTATTTCACATGGGCGGCCCAGTCGGCGTGGCCGGGCCGCGCCAGCCCCGCGCCCGCGGCGTAGTCGCCCGGGCGGGTATTCTGGTTTTCGATCACCAGCGCCAGCGGCGTGCCGGTGGTGCGCCCGTTCCATACCCCGCTCAAAAAGCGCACCTGGTCCGCCTCGGCGCGGGCGGTGGAAAGCCCGCCGGGCTTCGCCCTGCGCTTGTCCATCTGCCGGGCGATGTATTCCCCGTCCACCGGCAGGCCCGCCGCCAAACCGTCCAGCACCGCGCCCACGGCGGGGCCGTGGCTCTCGCCGAAAATGGTCACGGTCACCGCGCTGCCAAAGGTGTTTTTCATCTCGTCACTTCCCCATCACGATGCGTTCCAGCTCGGCCAGCGGCGCTTTGTCCAGCCGCCAGCAGCCAAGGCCCGGTACCTTCACCAGGGTGATCTGGCCGCCCCGCGCTTTTTTGTCGTGCAGCATATAGGCCAGCACCTTCTGCTTGTCGTAAGCCGCCCGGGCGGGCAGGCCCAGCCTGCGGTACACCGCCCGCACCCGTTTTTGCAGGCGCTTGTCCTCGATCATGGGCAGCATGCCAAGCGCCACGCATTCGCCGTGGTAAAGGCCGTTTTTGCGCCGCCCGGTCACGCCCTTCACCGCCTCGATGCCGTGCCCCAGCGTGTGGCCCAAATTCAGGATCGCCCGCAGGCCCTGCTCGGTCTCATCCCGCTCCACCACGCTCTTTTTGATCAGCAGGCTGCGGCGGATGATGGTCTCGATCTCCGCGTCCACATCCCCGGTCTCGAACAGGCCGAACAGCTCGGCGTCGCTGGTCAGGCTCATCTTCACGCTCTCGGCCAGGCCGTTCACAAAATGGCGGCGGGGCAGGGTGGCCAGGGTGTCCGGGTCCACCACCACCAGCTTGGGCTGCCAAAAGGCCCCCACGATGTTCTTTGCCCGGCCCAGGTCCACCGCCACCTTTCCCCCAATCGAGGAATCAATCTGGGCCAGGGTGGTGGTGGGGCAGTTGATAAAGTCCACGCCGCGCATGTAGGTGGCGGCCGCAAAGCCCGCCAGGTCCCCCACCACGCCGCCGCCCACAGCCACCACCGCGTCGCCGCGGCCAAACCCTGCCTCCAGCATGGCGCATAGCAGCGCCTCATAGGTTTTCAGGCTTTTGCTGCTCTCGCCCTGGGGCACGGTGTAAATAACGCCCTCGGCGCACTGGGCCTTCACTGCGGCGGCGTATTCGGGGGGCACGCCGCTGTCGGTCACAATAAACACCTTGCGGGCCAGATTTGCCAGCTGGCCCAGATTTGCCAGCGCGCCCCGCTTTAAAACAATGTCGTAGCTGCGCTCGCCCAGCCGCATGGTCAATTTCATACCTTCGCTCCTTGTCATGGTCACTGCCTCGTAAAAATGCCCAGCACCCGCAGGGTGTTGCACACCCGTTCCAGCTCGCCAAGCAGGGCCTTGGTCCCCTGCGCGCCGGGCTGGCCCTCCAGCTCCACGTAAAAATAATACTCAAAGGGCACGCCCGGCATGGGGCGGCTCTTGATGCACTCCATATTAAAGCCCGCCGCGCCGATGGCCTGGATCACCGCGGCCAGCTTTCCGGCCTTGTGGTCCACCGTGAACAGCAGGCTGAACCGGTCGCCGCTGACCGGCAGCTCCCGCCCGATCACGATGAAGCGGGTGGTGTTGTCGCCGTCCGAGTTGATGTCCGCCGCCAGCACCTGCAGGCCGTACAGGGCGGCGGTCTCCTCGCTGGCAATGGCCGCCAGGGTCTTATCGCCGCTCTCGGCCACCTTTTTGGCCGCCACCGCGGTGTTCAGGCAGTCCTCGGCGGGCAGCGAAAGGCTTTTTAAAAACCGCTCGCTCTGGGCAATGGCCTGCGGGTGGCTGCACACCCTTGTAATGTCCGAAAGCTTTGCTCCCGGCAGCCCCAGCAGGTTCTGGCGCACCGGCAGATCGCACACCTCGGTCACATACAGCCCCGGGTGGGCAAAGCACAGGTCCAGCACGGCCGAAACATCCCCCGCGTGGCTGTTCTCAAAGGGCAGCACCCCATACGCCGCGTCCCCGGCCTCCACCGCGTCGAACACCTTGCCCCAGGTGGCGCAGGGCAGCTCCTGCGCGCGGGGAAACAGCTTTTTCAGGGCGATGTGGGCAAAAGCGCCCTCCACCCCCTGGTAGGCCACCCGGTCACGGCCCAGCACCTGGGCCTGGTACTGGCGCGAGAGCGCCATCTGGTGCCGAAGGTACGCCGCGTAAAAAGGCTCCAGCTCCTTGTTTTTCAGCCGGGCCAGGTTCTTTTCCACCACCGCGGCCTCGCGGGCGCTGTCCAGCACCGGCAGCGCGTGTTCCTTTTTATAGGCCGCCACCGCCGCCGCCGCCGCCATGCGCGCTTCAAACAGCGCGGCCATCTGCGCGTCGATCCTGTCGATCGCCGCCCGCGCCTCGTCCAGCTTGTCCATCCTGTGTGCCTCCCTGCCCTTCTAATGCACTAAAGTATACCATAAACCGGCCTGCAGCACAACAGCAATTCGCCACAAAAGCGCCCCGCACCGGGTGGGTGCGGGGCGCTTTTGCCAAAGGGTCTGCCGAGGGGAAGCGGGTCAGCCGCCGGGCATAAGGCCTGCCCCGCCTCCGGGCTTCACTTTTCGGTGTAGCTGGGCTCCAGGTGCACCTGCTTGTTGCGCACCAGCGCAATGGCCGTGCACACCGCCAGGATCACCACATTGCCCACGATCTGCGCGGGCGAGGTGGTCACGATCAGCAGCACCACCGAGATCACGGCGAATACGATGGTAAAGACCGAGATCACCCGCAGCTTGGTATCGCTCACGTAAAAGTGCGATTTCTGCCACAGCTCGGGCAGCTTTTTGGGCAGCTGAATGGCCGAGTACGCGATCACGCCGCGGATGCAGGTGGTCAGGATAACCGTGCTGTTTGCCACGGTGGAAAGATCCAGCCCCACCAGGATGGGCACCAGGCCCACCAGGTAGAACACCAGCAGGATCCAGTGGGGGGTGCCGAACCGCTTGTTGCAGGCGGCCAGCTTTTTGGGCAGCCAGCCGTCGTTGCAGGCCCGGATCGCCGGGAAGGTAATCATGCCGATGGAGAAGTTCAGGGTGGTGAGCAGGGCGAACATGGCGCCGCCCACCACGAAGAAGGTGAACACGCTTCTGGGCATGAACGCGGCGGCGGCCACGCTCAGGGGCTGGTTCGCCACCTGTTCCACCGGCAGAACGCCTGCCGCAATGGTGGACATCACCGCATACAGCGCCACAATCGCCACGGTGGACACGATGATGGCAAAGGGGATGTCTTTTGTGGGGTTTTTGGCCTCGCTGCTGTAGTTCACCACATAGGTGGCGCCGCCCGCAGCAAAGGTCAGGTAGATCGAGGCCAGCAAAAAGCCCATGGGGCCGCCGGTGGTAAAGCCGGGGTTCTGGAAGTAGCCGGGCTGCACGCTGCCCAGGCCAAAGCCGATGTAGGCCGCAATGGCGAGCGCCAGCACCAGGCACATCACGTTCTGCAGCCGGGCCGCCTGCTTCACCCCCAGCAGGTGCATGCCGAACAGGGCGGTCAGCACCACAAAGCCGATCAGCTTTACATTCACGCCGGGGAACAGGGACAAAAAGTAATCGGCAAACGACAGGGTGTACATCGAGATGGAGAACGCCATGCACAGGTTGATGTAATTGTAAACGCCGGCCAGCCTTTGGCCGCTCAGCACGGCGATCTGGCTGTACTGGCCGCCCAGAAAGTTGGCCGTGCCGCCGATGAAGATCTGCGGGATGGCGCTCAGGATGGTGATCAGCCCCGCCACGATGTAGGCCAGGTTCACGCTGCGCCCGGTAAACCCGATCGCAATGCCGGTCATGGTCATAATGCCCACGCCGATGATCTGGCCCGCCGCCATGGAGAGCAGGTCCATGCGGGTAAGCTTTTTTGCTGCGGCTGTTGTTTCAGACATTTCGGTTCCTCCTGTACTGTAAAATGTTTATTTCACCGCCAGAGCGATGCGCTCCAGCGCTGTTTCCAGGATGTCGCGGGGGCAGCCGATGTTGAGCCTCAGATGGCCCTCGCCCCCCTTGCCGAACCAGGGGCCCGGCACGCACACGATGCCTCCGTCCACCACCACCCGTTTCAGGATCTGCTCGTCCGAAAGGCCGGTGCCGGTCAGGTCCAGCCAGCACAAAAAGCTGCCCTCCGGCTTTACCAGCGCGCCGCCGGGAATGTTGGCAGCCACATACTGCTGCGCAAAGGCCGCGTTCCCCTCCAGGTACGCCAGCTCCTCCAGCATCCACTCTTCGCCCTCGGGGGTATAGGCTGCGGCCACGGCTTCCAGCCCAAAGGTGTTTCTCACGTCCAGCGACAAATCGGCCTGCATGGCGTCCAGCGCCTTTTTGCGCCCGGCGTTGGGCACAATGGCGTAGCTCATCTTGAGGCCGGCCACGTTAAAGGTCTTGCCCGGCGCGTTTAAATAGATGAACGCGTCGGCGTAGCGCTCGTCCAGCGCGGGCAGGGGGGTGTGCCGGTGCCCGGAATACACGATGTCCGAGTGGATCTCGTCGGTCACCACCAGCACGCCGTGGGCAAGGCAGATCTCCGCCAGGCGGCGCAGCTCGGCCTCGGTCCACACGCGGCCAACCGGGTTGTGGGGGCTGCACAGGATCAGCATGGTGTTGGCCGGGTCCGCCGCCTGCCGCTCCAGCAGTTCAAAGTCCATCTCGTAGCGGCCGCCCCTGCACACCAGCCCGTTGTTCACCACCCTGCGGCCGGTGCGCTGCACAATGCTGGCAAAGGGGTCGTACACCGGCTGCTGGATGATGACCCCCTCGCCGGGCTGGGTGAAGGCGCGGATCGCCGCATTGATGAACGCCACCACCGTGGGCCCCACGCTGACCCAGCCGGGCTGGACCTGCCAGCCAAAGCGGCGCTGCTGCCACCAGCAGATCGCCCTGTAAAAATCCGGGCCCGGGGCGCAGTAGCCATAGATCTCTTTTTCCACCCGCTTTTTCAGCGCTTCCCGGATCATGGGCGGGCAGGCAAAATCGGTGTCGGCGATCCACATGGGGATCATGTCCTCCCGCACCTGGCAGCCCAGGTAGGCGGTTACCGGCGCGGTGTGCCACTTCATGTCGTTGGTGGCGCGGCGGTCCACATGGCGGTCAAAATCGTACTTCATTCGGCTTCTCCCCTTTTCGTTTTAGCTTCTAAAGTATTCCGCTTGCAAAACACCCAAGTTTCTTTAGCCTCTAAAGCAGTTGCGCTGAAAAAACGCCGCTTTCCGCAGCGCAGCTGCCCCTCCGGCCATATACTTGAGCTCCTAAAGCAATCATACCGAAAAAACCGCCGCTGTCAACCGGCAGCGGCGCTTTTCTCTGTTATGTCACATTTCGGCGGTTCTCTTTTGTGAAAGCTGCCCCCATCAGGTTCTCATATTCCCACAGCCGGCGCAGCTCCTGCTCGCTGAACCGGCCCAGCATCTCACTGATCTCCTGGTAGCGCGCGCGGTCGTAAAGGGTGTGCTCCCGGTACAGCGCCTCCCCCTTGGCCGTCAGGGTGGCCACGGTCTGGCGCCGGTCGCCCGCCGCCTTGCGCCGCTGCACAAAGCCCTTTTTTTCCATACGGGCGGCCAGCTGCGACACTGCCCCCTGGGTCACGTCCAGCTTTTCCGCCAGCTCGGACATGGTGTGTCCCTCACCCGGGCCCACCGCGATCACAAAGTGCACCTCGCGCATATAAAGCTGCTCGCCGGGGGCGTATTCCCTGTTCTTTGCCAAGTACTGCGAGTAGGCCAGGGTCGTTTTCCGTTTCTCCTGGATCAGCGCCCTCACCAGCTCCAGCCTGGTTTCCTGGTCCTTGTGCATTTTATCCGCTCCCTTGCGCATTCTTCCTCTTGGGGCCTGAAAACAGGCGTATAATGATTGATTATATCACAAAAACCGCTCCGGTTCACCTGTCTCCTTGCCAGGGATGCGCCGGGGCGGCCCTTTGAGCTAAGGCTTTCCTGCTGCACAATAAAATCTTATCCTCAAATTCTAAAAAAAGCTTGTTCGTGACGCAGGGTCACGTGCCATAATAGAACACAGAGGTGATGGATATGTCAAACGACCGGGCGATTCCCCAGGGTTACATGACCGTGGGCGAGATCGCAAAAAAGATGGGTGTCTCGGTGCGCACCCTGCAATATTACCACCGGGAAGGCCTGCTCTCCCCCTCGGCCCAAAGCGGGGGCGGCCGCAGGCTCTACACCGACAGGGACGTGATCCTGCTCCACCAGATCCTGTCCATGAAGCATCTGGGCTTTTCGCTGGACGACATCAAAAACCGCCTGATCGGCCTGGATACCCCGGAAGAGGTCGCCGCCGCGCTTTCCGAGCAGGCGGCCGCCATCCGCCAAAAGCTCGCCTCCCTGTCCGAATCCCTGGCCCAGCTGGAGGCGCTGCGGGCCGAGGTGCTGCAAATGCAGGCGGTCGATTTTAAAAAGTACGCCGATATCATTGCAAACCTTGAGATGAAAAACGAGCTTTACTGGCTCGTCAAGCACCTCGACGACCGCACCCTGAACCAGTTCCGGCGCCGTTTCGACCATGCCAGCGCCCCAATCATGATGGAATGGGTCAGCCAGCTGATGGGCGAGGCCCTGCGCCTTCAGGCCGAAGGCGTGCCCCCCGCCGGCGAACGGGGCATGGCCTTTGCCGAGAAATATTGGGCCATGGTGCTGGATTTCACGGGCGGCGACACGGCCATGCTGGCCGACCTGATGAAGCTTTCCGACCGGGCCGAGGCGCAGGCCCCCGCCGGCCCGTCGCAGGAATGGCAGCAAAAGCTGGCGGATGCCAACGCTTTTATCAGCCCCGCGCTGGAAGCCTGGTTCTCCGCGCGGGATTATGATCCGCTGGGGGAGGGAACAAAATGAATTGTGCCATCCAGGTGGAGGGCCTGCGCAAGAGCTACGGCGGCCGCGCCGTGCTGAAGGGCCTCGATCTCCAGATCGCAAAAGGCGAAATCTTCGCGCTGCTGGGCGCCAACGGCGCGGGCAAGACCACCACCCTTGAATGCATCGAGGACCTGCGCACCTGCGACGGGGGCCGCGTTGCGGTCCACGGCCGGGTGGGCATCCAGCTGCAATCGTCCTCGCTTCCGGCCCACATCCGCCCCATGGAGGCCGTGCGCCTGTTCTCCAAATGGAACCGGGCCGCCGCCGACCCCGCCATGCTTGCGGCCCTGGGCATTGATGCGCTGGCAAAAAAACAGTATGTGCAGCTTTCCACCGGGCAAAAGCGGCGGCTGCACCTGGCCCTGGCCCTGATCGGCGACCCGGACATTGTGTTTCTGGACGAACCCACCGCCGGGCTGGATGTGGAGGGCCGGGTCCAGCTCCACGATCAGATCCGCAGGCTGAAAGCGCAGGGCAGGACCATCATCCTTGCCAGCCACGACATGGCCGAGGTGGAGGCCCTGTGCGACCGCATTGCAATTCTGAGCGGCGGCGCCATTGCATATCTGGGCCCCGTTTCCGGCCTGGCCGAGGCGGTGGGGGGGCGCTGCACCATCACCATCCAGACCCCGCAGGGTGAAGAGAGCGTCCGGTCAAACGACCTTTCCGCCACCCTGCTGGCGTTGCTGGAGGGCTGCCGGGAAAAAGGCGTCCCCGTGCTGGACGTTCGCATCGACCACGGCAGCCTGGAGCAGAATTTCATCCATATCGCAGGAGGGAACGGCAAATGAGTGCATTTCTATACGGGGCGGCCCTGCAGTGGCGGCTGGACATCCGCAGCAAATCGCTGCTCATCACCTGCTATGTGGTCCCCCTTTTGTTCTTCATCGTCATGGGCGGCATTTTCACCTCCCTCACCCCCGGGGCCTCGGCCACGCTGATCCAATCCATGACCGTGATGGGGGTCTCCATGGGCGCGCTGGTGGGCCTGCCGCCCTCCCTGTCCGAAATTTACGGCGGCGACATCAAAAAGGTCTACCGGGCAAACGGCGTGCCCCTCTCGCTCGGGCTGGCAACGACCTTTCTTTCGGCCTTCGTTCATCTGCTCCTCATGAGCGCCATCCTCTACATAGCCGCCCCCCTCCTGTTCGGCGCGGCGCGCCCCCGGGACCCGCTGCTGTACATCCTCTCGCTGGCAATTTTCATCGCGGCCTCGCTGGGGGTCGCCAGCGTTCTGGGGCTGGCGGTCAAAAGCCAGGCAAAGCTCACCATGTTTTCCCAGCTGGTTTTTCTGCCCTCCATCATGCTGTCCGGCATCATGTTCCCGGCCGAGCTGCTCCCCCGTGCGTTCGGGGCGGCGGGCAGGCTGTTCCCCGCGGCCTGGGGGTACCGGGCCATGCTGGACGGCGGCTTTGGCCCCGGTTCCCTGTGGCCCCTGGGCCTTCTTATGGCGGTCTCGGCCCTCCTGTGCGCCCTCCTGCTGAAAAAGCTGGAAAAAGACGCCTGATTTGCCCCCCGGCGCACAGGGGCGCTTTGCCCGCAGTAAAAAAATCAGGACCGGCGCGCTCCAAGCAGCGCCGGTCCTGTTCTTTGTGATCTTTCGCCCCACCCTCCCCAAAAGGGCCCGCGGGGCGCTTACTTGTGCGTTTGCCTGCCGCCCCCGCCCTGCGGCGGGGGCGCTTTTTCCTGCTGCCTCACCAGCTCCTCAAAGCGGCGGGGCGCGCTGAAGGCAGGGGTATAGGGGTTATCCAGCTGCGCGGCCAGGGGCCGCGCGGCATTTTCGGTGCCGCGGGTCGGGCACAGCAGGCGGTCCAGCCAGGCCGGCCGCTTCACTGTGCTTTGGCCCCCGCGATCAGGGTTTTAAAAAACGCTTCGTTTTCCGCGCCGTACGTTTTCAGCTCCTTGCCCCCGGCAAAGCCGCGGCGCGCCAGGGCCAGGCCCTGGAACAGCGCCTCGCTGGGCGCCGCGTTCTGGCCCAGCATGTCGGTGTATTCCCCCAGTTCCAGCCCGGTCAGGGCAGGGCAGTCCTCCCACAGGAACAAATCCACGCCCTCCAGGCTCTTGGGGTCGGGGGCCGCCGCTCCCTCGCTGCTGGCCAGCACGCCCCCCACCTCCTGGAAGCCCGCCGGGTCGTCCAGCAAAAAGATGAGGGTCTGGTTGTCCTGAATGTCGGCCGTCAGGCGGGTCAGGCTGGCCACCTGCTCGTAGTTCGAGGCCACATCGTTCATGGCCGCGCCCACGTCCGAGGCGTCCTGCTCCGCGCCCGGGGCGGCTCCGCCGGCCGCCTCGCTCTCGCTGGGCTCGGCGTAACCGGTAAAGTCAATGGTATAGGTGTCCACCTGCACCAGCACCTGGCCGTCGCCGTTCAGGTCCTGCCCGTAGGCGCTCAGCGCGGCGCTCAGCTGATCGGTGGCTTCCTCGGCAATGTTGTACCGGGTCACCACCGCAATCCGGTAATCGGGCTTGGGCTGGCCGAAAATATCCTTCAGGGTCAGACCCACCATCCCCAGGGCAATCAGCGCAAGCGCCACCCATTTCCAGTGGTAGTGCCACCAGTTGGCGAGCTTTTCTTTTTTTGTGAGCTCCCGGGGAACGTCCGGCTGCAGGTCCTCGGGTTTGATGTTCAGGGTATAGCGGGCGCTGGGCATGAATGGTCAGCCTCCTTGCTGCTGGGGTAAAAGATTCTGCCGGATCGCCTCGGCAGTGCGTTCGGGCAGGGCCTTGATCTCCTCGCGGGTCAGGCCCTCGGTTTCAATGGGGGGCAGGATGCGGATGGTCACGTGGGCCGGGTGCATCCACATGTGGTTGTTCTCCATGATATCGCGGCTGCCGGTAATGGCCACCGGCACCACGGGCGCCTTTGCCTTGGTGGCAATGCGGAACGCGCCGCCCTTGAACTCCTGCAGGGTGCCCTCCTCGCCCTTGTTGCGGGTGCCCTCCGGGAAAATGGCGATGGAATACCCCTTTTTCAGGTTTTCGATGGCCTCGTTCAGCGCGGCCATCGCCTTGCGGGGGTCCTCCCGGTCCAGGAACACGCAGTGCAGAAGGCGCATCCAGCCCCGCACCAGCGGCAGGCCCGCGATCTCCTTTTTGGCCACCAGGCCGTGGGGCGCGTCCAACTGGGTGAGCATCAGGGGGATGTCGTAATAGCTGCGGTGGTTGCCCGCAAACACGCAGGCCCGGCCGGCGGGGATGTTCTCCTTGCCCTCCACCGTCACGGTCACCCCCGCCAGCTTCAACAGGCGGTTTGCCCACTGGGGCACATACCGGGCCGCCAAGCGGTCGGCGGTCTCCCAGTCGCCCGCCTCCAGGGCTTTCAGGCCCTTGTTCATCCTGGGCCATTTGACCAGCAAAAAGCCCCAAAAATAGATAAACCAAACAATGGTGCGCATGAATCCAACTCCTCACAGCTCCGCAATATAGGCTCTATTGTAACACGGATTTGTGAAAAGAAAAAGAACATCCGCCGAAAACCTCGCCTCTGGAACGATTTGGGCAAAGCAGAAACCGTTCGCAAGCTGACGGCCCTTTTCTTTGTGAAAACCTTTAGGACTATTTGTCCTAAATTCGCCTTTTTGTAAATTCGTGTGTTAAAATAGCGCCCCGGCTTTTGCCGGGGCGCCGCTTTCTTCGGTCAGCTTTCTTTGCCGGGCAGCCTGCCGTACAGGCCGGTCAGCTCCCGGATGCGCCGCCCAAGCTCCGGGCTCAGCGCCTTCGGGGCCATGCGCCACTGCCAGTTGCCCTGGGGCTGGCTGGGCACGTTCATGCGGGCCTGTGCCCCCAGGCCTAGCCAATCCTGCAGCGGGATGATGGCGGTGTCGCTCACGCAGGCCAGCGCCGTGCGGATGAACGCCCCCGTCAGGTCCCCCTCCGGGCAGGCCATATAGCGCCGCGCCAGTGCCACGTCCGCTGGGGCCGCCTGGTCCTGCCAGGCCGCCGTGGTGGTGTTGTCGTGGGTGCCGGTGTAAGCCACCGAGTTGCGCACGTAGTTGTGGGGCATGTAGTCCCCGCCCTCGCGGGAATCAAAGGCGAACTGCAGCACCTTCATGCCCGGGTAGCCGCTGGCCTCCAGCAGGGCCTTCACCTCGGCCGTCAGGTAGCCCAGGTCCTCGGCAATGATGCGGGCGGCTGGCAGCTTTTTGCGGATGGCGCTCACAAAGTCGGTGCCGGGGCCCTTGCGCCACACCCCGTTTTTGGCCGTCGCCTCGCCCGCCGGAATGGCGTAATAGCTCTCGAACCCGCGGAAGTGGTCGATGCGCACCACGTCGTACACGGTGCAGGCGTGCGCCAGGCGCCGCCCCCACCACTCGTAGCCCGTGGCGTGGTGATAATCCCAGTCGTACAGGGGGTTGCCCCACAGCTGGCCGTTTTCGGCAAACGCGTCGGGCGGGCAGCCCGCCACCTGGGTCAGCCTTCCGTTCTTGTCCGCCTGGAACAGCTCGGGGCTGGCCCACAGGTCGCTGGAATCCGGCGAAACGTAAATGGGGATGTCCCCAATAATGCGCACGCCCCGCCCATTTGCATAGGCTTTCAGGTCCGCCCACTGGCGGCAGAACAAATACTGCACCGCCTTCCAGTAGTGCACCCGCCCCGCCAGCCGGTTCGCTGCCAGCTCCAGCGCCATGGGCTGGCGCAGCCGCACCGGGTCGGGCCAATCAAACCAGGCCGTTTGGCGGTTCTCCTCCTTCAGGGCCATAAAGAGGGCGTAGTCCTCCAGCCAGGCGGCGTTCGCCGCGCAGAATGCCGCAAAGCCCGGGTCCGCGGCGTCCAGCCTGCGGGCCGCGGACCGCAGAAGGGCATGCCGCCCGGCATACAGCGCGCCGTAATCCACCCGCTCCGGGTCGGCGCCCCATTGGCAGGCCGCGATCTCCTGCCGTGTCAGCAGGCCCTCGGCGGCAAGCAGGTCCGGGTCGATGAAATAGGGGTTTGCCGCAAAGGCCGAAAAGCTCTGGTACGGGCTGTCGCCGTAGCCGGTGGGGCCGATGGGCAGCATTTGCCAGTAGGTCTGCCCCGCGGCCTGCAAAAAATCCACAAAGCGGCGGGCATCGGCCCCCATGGTCCCAATGCCGTGGGGCCCCGCCAGGCTCGAGAGGGGCAGCAGGATCCCTGCGGCTCTCATCCCTTCACCGCGCCGGCCACGACGCCCTCAATGATGTATTTCTGGCAGGCCAGATAGAACACGATGATGGGCAGCACGGTCAGCATGATGCAGGCCATCATGGGGCCCATCTCCACCCGGCCGTAGCTGCCGCGGAAATACTGGATCAGCATGGGGATGGTGCGGTACTTTTTAATGTCCAGCACCAGGGTGGGCAGCAGGTAGTCGTTCCACACCCACATGGCCTGCAGAATGGCCACCGAGATCATGGTGGGCTTCAAAATGGGGAACACAATGTGCCCGTAGGTCTGCACCGGGTTGCAGCCGTCGATGGTGGCGGCCTCCTCGATCTCCAGCGGGATGCTCTTCACAAACCCGCAGAACATGAATACCGCCAGCCCGGCGCCGAAGCCCAGGTAGATCACGCACAGGTTCCAGGGGGTGTTGAATTTCAGCTGGTCCGAGATCTGCGACAGGGTGAACATCACCATCTGGAAGGGCACCACCATACTGAACACGCACAGGTAGTACATCGCCTTGGAAATGGGCGAGTTCACCCGGGTGATGTACCACGCGCACATCGAGCAGCACAGCAGGATCAGCGCCACCGAGCTCACGGTGATGAACAGCGAGTAGCCGAAGCTCTGCAAAAAGCCCTTGGCCATCAGTGCGTTCACATAGTTGGTAAAGCCCGCAAAGGTGTCCGCCGTGGGCAGGGTGAACGCGCCGGAGGTGGTGATCGCCGTTTCGATTTTAAACGAGTTCAGCAGGATCATCACGATGGGGTATACATACAGCACCGAGAGCAGGGTGAACAGCGCGGTCCACAGGGTGCCGTTTTTGCGTTTTACGTTGCTCATTGCTGCACCTCCCGGGAGCGGGTGGCCTTAAGCTGCACCAGCGCAATGGCCACCACCACCACAAAAAAGATCACGGCCTTGGCCTGGCCGATGCCCTTCCACTGGGGCCCCGAGCGGGAGTAGAAGGTGTTGTAGATGTTCAGCGCCAGCATCTCCGAGGCGTGGTTCGGCTCGCCCGCAGTGAGCGACAGGTTCTGGTCGAACAGCTTGAAGGAGTTGGTCACCGAAAGGAACAGGCAGATGGTGATGGAGGGCATCACCATGGGCAGCTTTACCTTCAAGAGGCTCTGCCAGGAGTTTGCGCCGTCGATCTGGGCGGCCTCCAGCAGGTCGGGCGAAACATTCTGCAGCCCGGCGATGTAAATGATCATCATGTAGCCCACCTGCTGCCAGGCCATCAGAATGATCAGGCCCCAGTAGCCCGCGGGGGTGTTCAGCGCCAGCAGGGGCTTGCCCACCAGCGAGAGCACGCAGTTGATCAGGATCTGCCAGATGTAGCCCAGCACAATACCGCCGATCAGGTTGGGCATAAAAAAGATCGTGCGGAACACGTTCGTGCCCTTGATGCCCCTGGTCAGCACCAGCGCCACCATAAAGGCCAGCAGGTTGATAAGCAGGGTCGCCACCACCGCAAAGGTGATGGTGAACCAGAACGCGTGGGCAAAGGTCGCGTCCTGAAACGCGGTGAAATAGTTGGAAACGCCCACCCACTTGGCGTTGTTCACCGTGGTGAACTTGCAGAACGAGAGATAGATGCCCTGGCCAAAGGGGATGATGAAGCCGATGATAAATGCCGCCAACGTGGGAAGAACGAACAGGGGGAAATACTTTCTTAACGTTTTTTCCATGCCGCCCGCGATACCTCCTTTTTGTCCCTTTTTCATAAAAAGGGGGGAGCAAGTGGATGCTCCCCCCTTCTGCATTCGATGCGGTTGCCGCCGTTTAGCCGGCGTTCGCCATCTGATATTCGGTGGCCCAGCCGTCCACAAACGCGGTCACAACGCCGTTCCAGTCGCCGGTGCCGGCGGCATACGCGGTCAGGGCGCTGCCCACGCCGTTTTTCCATTCCTCAGAGGGCATGGTGGTGAAGTTCCAGGATACCGGGGTCTTGCCCGCGGCGGTCATCTCGGCGTCCTGCTTCACAAACAGGTTGGTGGTCTCCTGCGCGTTTTTAAAGGGGATCACGAAGCCCATGTCTTCCGCCATGGCCTTGGTGCCCTCGGCGGAATTCACGCACCAGTACATGAAGTCCAAGGTGGCCTGGATGTTTTCCGGATCGGCTTCCTTGTTCACGCACCAGTAGTTCTCGGTGCCGGTGCACAGGCCCTGGTTCTCTTCGCCTTCCACGCCGATATAGATGGGCATCATGCCCAGGTTCTCGTCGCCCAGGCCCTTCACGTCGCCGTAAGCCCAGGTGCCGTTCTGGTAGAACACGGCCTCGCCGTTCACAAACTCCGCCACAGCGTCGTCGCCGGTCTTGGCGCTCAGCTCCTTGGCGTCGCAGGTGGCGTCGGTGATATACAGATCCCAGATCTTCTTGTAGTTGTCCAGGTAGCTGCCCTTGATGGCTTCGGTGGTGCTGATGCCGTCGGCCTTGTACTCATAATAAATGGGCAGGTTGGCCAGGTGGGTCTTGAAGCGCCAGTCGGAAGAACCGTCCATGCCGGCGCTGGTGAACGCGCCCTTCACGCCCAGCTCGTCCTTGCGGGCCTGGATGTCGTCCGCGACCTTTTTCAGGTCGTCAAAGTTCTTGATATCCTCAATGGTGTAGCCCGCTTTTTCCAGCAGAGCCTTGTTGTAGATCAGGCCATAGGTCTCGATTACGTAGCCGATGCCTGCCACCGCGCTGCCGTCCTTCAGGGCAAAATCTTCGCTGGTCAGCTCGCCGTACACCTGCGAGCCGCTCAGGTCATAGCAGTAGTCCTTCCAGTTGGCCAAGCCCACGGGGCCGTTCACCTGGAACAGGGTGGGCGCGTCGGACTTGCCCATCTCGGCCATCAGGGTGGTCTCGTAGTTGCCGGAAGCCGCGGTCACCACGGTCACGGGCACGCCGGTCTCCTCGGTGTACTTCTTGGCCAGGGCCTGCCAGGCCTCGTCCTGCTCGGGTTTGAAGTTCAGGTAATAGACTTTGCCGGCCGCCGCGGGGGTGGAGGCGCCGGAAGCCGGGGTGCTTCCCGGGGTGCTGGCGGGGGTGGAAGAGGTGCCGCCGCCGCAGGCCACAAAGCTCAGAGCCATGGCTGCAGCAAGCACGAGTGCAAGTGCCTTTTTCATATTGTGTGTCTCCTTTTTGCTTTTGCCCCCTTGCGGGGGCGGTTTTAATCAAAAGCGGACGGTCCGCTTTGGTTACCAAAAATGTTCACAGGGCCCGCACCGACCCGCCGGGCAAAAGCTCGGCCTCCAGCAGCACGGTCTTGGCCGGGCGCTGCCGCTCAATGCACCCCAGCACCAGCTTTACGCTGGTTTTGGCGATCTCGGCGGCGGGCTGCCGCAGGGTGGCCAGGGTGGGGTTGTAAAACCGGGCCACGGGGGTGCCGTCGAACCCCAGCACCGAAATATCGCCGGGCACCGTGCGGCCGCTGTCCAAAATGGCCCGGATCGCGCCCACGGCCTGCACGTCGCTCATGGCGAACACCGCGGTGGCCTCGCCCCCGCCGTCCAAAAAGCGCTTCATCGCGGCGTAGCCCTCGTCCCAGCTGAAACAGGCGGGCAAAAACATCGCCTCGTCAAAGGCAAGGCCGTGCGCCTCAAAGCTCTCCTTGCAGCCCGCAAGCCGCATGCGGCCGGGGCTCGAGTCCTCGGGGTCGCCGCCGATCACGGCAATGCGGCGGTGGCCGTTCTCCATCAAATAATCAATGGCCCGCCAGCCCGCGGCGCGGTCGTCCACCCCCACCATGGAAAGGTTGTCGAACTGCAGCTCCCCGCTCACGGTGGTGGCCAGCACGCTGGGCACCTTTACCTCGGAAAACCCGCTGGCGAAGTTGCGGCTGTCGCCCCCCAAAAAGATCAGCCCTTTGGGTTTCAGCTCCCGGCATAGCTGCTGGGCCAGGGCCACCTCGTCGTCGCCCTCGGCCAGATACTGCACCACGCCGTCGTAGCCGGACTCGCTCACCCTGCGCTGCAGCTCCACCAGCATATCGCTGAAGAACATATTGGTGGTGCCCTTTACAATAAAGGCGATGCACTTTGCCTGCTGGCGCTTGAGCTGCCGCGCGTTGGAATTCGGCACAAAGCCCCGCTCCGCCACGATCTCGCTGATGCGGCGCTTGGCCTCCTCGCTCACGTCCGGGTGGTTGTTCAGCGCCCGCGACACGGTGCTGATGGCGTAACCGCTCTCTTTTGCGATATCCTTGATGGTCACACCCTCGCCCCGCTTCCGCCGCTTACTTCCCGCTTTTGAACCGTTCTGAAAAAACGTTGCCGGAAACGTTTCCGACAAGTTCATTATATGCCCGCCTTTTTGATTTTACAAGGGCCTGGAACCATTTTCATCAGTTTGCGAAAGCGTTCGCTCAAAAAATAGTGCAATCTGCACACAGAAACTGGAAAAGTTGTAAATCATTCGTTACCCTTTCGCCCTTTTGGTTGAAAAAACGGGGCGGGCGTTGTATCATAAATAAAAGAATATAAGAAAGATGCGCGCGGGCGCCGGGCGTTCGCCGCAGGGGAGAAGATCATGGGATTTTTCAATCGCAACTTTGACCGGCCGGGGCCGGGCGTGCCCAAAAACGCGCCCCGAAAAAAGGGCGCGGGCCGCTTCTTCGAGGTGCTCGGGCGCGACATGGGCAGCCTGTTCAAGGCAAATCTGCTGTGCGCGCTGGGCTTTGCGCCCGGTGCGTTCTTCGTGGGCTTCGGCGTCATGGCGCACAACCTGCCCATCACGGTGTTGGCGGGGCTTCTGGGCGGCATGCTGGCAGGCCCCTGCTACGCAGGCCTGCACGACACGGTGCTGCGCGCTTTGCGCGACGAGCCGGGCTTCTGGTGGCACACCTACAAGCGCGCGTTCAAGAGCAACTGGAAAGCGAGCCTTGTGCCCGGCGCGCTTCTGGGCATCCTCGTTTCCAGCCAGATCTTCACGGCAATGTTCGTGCTGGCCACCGGCGCCGGCGTCAGCGTGGTCAGCGCGGGTCTTCTGGGGCTGAACATCGCGCTCACCGGCATGTGCTTCCCCTTTCTGTTCGGCCAGCTGGTGCTCATGGACATGCCCTTTGCGGGCCTGTTGAAAAACAGCCTGTTCTTCGGCCTGGGCAACGCGCCCCGCGCGCTGCTCATGGCGCTGGTGCAAACGGTCTACTGGGTGGCCGTGATCCTGTTTTTGCCCATCTCGCTGCTCTGGTGCGCCCTCTTCGGCTTCGCTTTCATGGTCCTCATCACCGAAATGATCGCCTACCCCGTGATGGACAAGACCTTTGATCTGGAAAAGCAGTTCCAGGAAAAGCGGGAGAAGGACCTGGAAGACGACTCCTGAGATATGAAAGGCAGGCGGGCTGCCCAATGGGCGGCCCGCCTGCCTTGTTTTTTCTGATCCGGGGCTTCACTCCCCGTAAAACACCTGCGCCAGCGGGGAATCCGGCGTCAGGAACAAGGTTTTGTTCCCGCCCGAAAGGCTGGTCTTGGCCGCGTCCAAGCTGCGCACAAAGGCGTAAAAATCGGCCTTGCCCGGGTCGTTGTAGGCGTTCGCCAGGATCTTCATATACTCGGCCTCGCCCTGGGCCACCAGCGTTTCCGCCTGGGCCCTGGCCTCGCTGAGCATGATCTCGATCTCCTTGTCGGTCTCGCTGCGGATCTTCTTTGCCTCGCTCTCGCCCTGGGCGGTGTAGCTGGCGGCAATGTTGCCCCGCTCGCTGATCATGCGCTGGTACACGGCCGCCTTGTTGTCGTCCGGCAGGTCCAGGTGCTTTGTTTCCACCGCGATCAGCTCAATGCCGTATTGGGCCAGGGTATCGCCCACGCCCGCCTTGATGTCCGCCGCCAGCTCCCCGTCGCGGCCGCTGATCACGTCCGCCTGGGTGCGCGAGCTGATGGTGTTCTTCATCGAGTTGTACACGATGGTGGAAAGCCGGGCCTCCGCGCTGCCCACCTGGCCGTTCAGGGTCTGGATGAACAGCTGGGGGTCGGTGATGCGCCACAGCACAAAACTGTCGGCCACCATGGTCTTTTTGTCCTGGGTGATCACGTCCGACAGGGGCAGATCGTACAGCAGCACCGTATCCGGCACCTTGGTCACGGTCTGCACCAGCGGCATCCGCAGCGACACGCCCGGCGTGCTGCGCACGTCCATCACCTTGCCGAACTGGCGGATCACACTGTATTCATTTTCGTGGGTGATGACCATACTGTCCGCCACCAGCACCACTGCGGCCAGCGCGACCACCGCCGCCAGCCATTTCACAAGCGTCTTTTTCATTGCGTTCTCCCCCTCCTTACCCTTGCGCCGCGTCCATATTGAACATGTTCAGGGTCTCCCCGTCTTCCGACTGGATGACCACCTTCATGCCGGGCAGCAGTTCTTCCATGGCCTCGTAATACATGCGCTGCTTGGTGATCAGCGGGTACTGCATATACTCGGCATACATCGATTCAAACCGCGCCACCTGGCCGCTGGCCTCGTTGATGCGGGCCTGCCGTTCGCCCTCGGCCTGCTGCACGATCTGGTCGGCCTGGGCCTCGGCTGCGGGCAGCTGCTCCGAGCGGTACTTGTTGGCGTTGTTCACCGCGGTTTCCTTGCCCTGTTTTGCGGTCTCCACCTCTTTAAAGGCGGTCAGCACCTCCGCCGTGGGGGGCTCTGCGTCCTGGATGGTGATGTTCACCAGCTGCACGCCCACGTCCTCCGCTTCCATGCGGGCCATGATCTTTTCCTTGATCTCGCTCTGGATCTGGCTCTTGCCGGTGGTGATGATCTCGTCCACCGGGTACATGCCGATGGTGTCGCGGATGTAGCTCTGGGCCAGCGTTTTCAGGATCATTTCCGGCTGCTGGCTGGAATACAGAAATTTTACCGGGTCGGTCACGCGGTACTCCACAAAAAAGTCCACGTTCACGAAGTTGTAGTCCGAGGTGATCATCAGCGATTCGTCCGGGATGGACTCCGAGGTGCCGGGCACATAGCCGATGCCCAGCCCTTTGATGGTCATGTCCACCCGGCGTACCTGCTGGATGAACGGGATCTTAAAGTGCAGGCCCGGCGTTGTGACCGCCTGGGGGCTGCCCAGGGTGGTCACCACCGCGTTTTCCTGCTCGTTGATGCTGTAGACCGAATTGAATCCCAGAACCGCCACCGCCGCCACAGCGGCCACGATTGCAGCCGTCCGGCCCATGCGGGGCTTTTTGCCGCCGGCGGGCTTCATATCGGGCATTTTTGCGCCTGCAAAGGGGTTGAAATCCACTTTCATTCCGTTCTCTCCTTCTGTCATTGTTCGCGGGCGGGGGCTGCCGCCCTGTTGTGTATGTCCTTGTACTCAAAGTAAACCCTACACCGGGTGGAACGTCAAGTCCCCTGAGCGCCCTTTTTTTGCGTGCGGGGTCTTTTCTTTTGCACAAAACGCCCTCCCCTTGGGGGATGGTTTGCACTTTCATCCCAAAATCCTGGTCCCTTTCGGGGCAAAACGCCCAAAATCGGCCTGCACTTTTTGGCTGTGCCCCCCCTGGCCGGATATGGTATACTGGATACAATCATATTTCCCGCGCGTGCCGCCGGCTCTGCGGCGTTCCCCGGCGGCCCTGCGCGGAACCGATGTTGGGAGGAATTGAATTGACCTACGAGATCGACGAGATCCGCAAGGTGCCCCTGGGCGGCCTTGCGCAGAAAATCCACATCCGGGGCGAAAAGCTGTCAAACCCCGTGCTGCTGTTTTTGCACGGCGGCCCGGGAATCAGCAACCGGGACAGTGTGATCAACCGGGAAAAGGACCTGTGCGACGCGTTCACCATCGTGGCGTGGGACCAGCGGGGCACCGGCGGCTCTTACTGGGGCGCAAAGCGCGAGACCCTAAACAAGGACCAGGCCATCCAGGACGCGGCCGAGCTGGTGGAATATCTGTGCCGCGAGCTGGGCAAAGAAAAAATCTTCATCTGGGGCGGCAGCTGGGGCACCGAGCTGGGCACCTACCTGTGTTATCGCCACCCGCAGCACATCGCGGGGTACGTGGGCAGCGGGCAGCTGGTAAACGGCGCTTTGAACGAAGAGATCAGCTACGACTTTGCCATGGCCGAGGCGCAGAAGGCGGGCGACGAGGAGTCGGTGCGTATTTTAAACCAAATCGGCCGCCCGGTAAACGGCTGCTACCGGCAGGTATTCAAGGGCATGATGGCCCAGCGCCGCATCATGAAAAAATACGGCGGCCACTCCATGAAAAAGGGCACCTACTGGTCCGACACCGCCCTGCCCCTGCTCCGCAGCAAGGAGTTTTCCTTCACCGACAAAATCGGCCTGGCGCGGGGCTACAAAAAATGCCTGACCTACATGTGGCCCAGCACCATCCAGTGTGATTTCACCACCGAGTGCACCCGGTTCGAGATGCCGTTCTACATCTTCCAGGGCCGGCACGACAACAACACCCCCAGCGCCCTGGTGCAGAGCTATTTCGATTCCATCCAGGCGCCGGACAAAGATCTTATCTGGTTCGAGCACTCGGCCCACGGCCCCATGGCCGAGGAGCCGGAAAAGTACAAAAAGCTGCTGCGCGAAAAGCTGCTGCAGTGGGTATAGGGGGGCTGCCGAATGAAAAAAGAACTCTCGAACGGCCGCATGTTCGGCCTGTGCCTGGGCGAATTTGCCCGGGCGGTGCTGGGCGGCCTGATCGTCACCTACACCCTGAAGTTTTTCAATGTGACCCCCTCTTCCGGCCTGCCGCTGCTGCTGCCCGCCGGCATGATGGGCCTTCTGCGGGGCGTGGGCGTCATCTTCGACGCCATCACCGACCCCTGGGTCGCCAGCATCAGCGACCGCAGCGCTTCGCCCAGGGGGCGGCGGCTGCCCTTTATGCGCTGGGCCGCCGTGCCCTACGCCATCACCTGCCTGCTCATCTTCTTCCCGCCAAAGGGCGACGTGAGCTGGGTGAACGTGGCCTGGGTGATCGCCATGCTGCTGGCCTACTACATGTCCTCCACCCTCTACTGCGTGCCCTACATGGCTCTGCAGCAGGAAATCGTGACCGACACGCGCCGCCGGGTGTTTTTTTACACCCTCAACTCGCTGATGTTCGTGCTGGGCAGCGCGGTCATCTATGCGCTGCCGGTCATGGTGGGCGGCTTTAAGGGCGCCGGCCTGGCCCCGGTGTGGGCCTGGCGCTGGGCGCTGGCCATCTTTGCGGTCATCGGCGCGGCCTGCGCGCTTATCCCCTCGTTTTTGATCAACGAGCGGGACTATGTGGTGGGCAAAAGCTGCTATATGCCCCTTTTGCAGAGCCTCAGGACCACCCTCGCCTACAAAAACTTTGCGGTGATGACGGTGGGGTATCTCATCATGCAGGCGGGCTTTGCCTTTTTCAACGGCGCGCTGCTGTTCTACATCGACACCCTGCTGGGCCTGAACGAGAGCTTTGCCACCATCGTGCTGGCCATCAGCATTGTGGTGGGCATCTGCACCTACCCGCTGGTGAACGCCCTGGTGCGCCGCTTCGGCAAAAAGCCGCTGCTGCTGGCCGCCTGCGCCGCCTATGTGGCCATTTATCTGGGCATCTACTTCCACGCTCCCATCTCCCAGGCCATCAGCACCGCGCCCTTGGGCCCCGGCTTTCTGGCAAGCCTCGCGGGCGAGGGGGCCATGGTGGGCGACGTTGCGGCAGCCATCCTGATCGGCGTGTGCGTGGCGTTTCCCATCGCCTGCACCAACATCCTGCCGCCCTCCGCCTTTGCCGACATGGCCCAGTACGACCGCATCAAAACCGGCGAGGACCGGGCGGGCATGTTCGTGGCGGCCCGCCAGTTCGTCACCAAGCTCTCCCAGGCCGGGGTCACGGCCATCGTGTCCTACACCATGTATCTCGGCTCTGCCGACAGTTACCCCACCCACGACGGGGTGCGCATGACCGCCCTGATCGCGGCGGTCTGCCTGGTGTTCGCCGTGATCGTATATGCCTTCTACAACGACAAAGAGGTCGTCAGCTTTATCGACGACTGGAACGATAAGCAGCGGGCGGCGGAAAAGGCGTAGCCTTTTTGCCCCGCAAAACACCAGCGCCCCGCGCAGTGCTGCCGTTTGGCAGCCGCGCGGGGCGCTGGTGTTATTGCAAAAAAATTCAGAACCCGCCGGCGGTGCGGGGGAAGGGGATCACGTCCCGGATGTTGGGGATGCCGGTGAGATACATGATCAGCCGCTCAAAGCCCAGGCCGTAGCCCGCGTGCTTTGCGCTGCCAAAGCGGCGCAGATCCAGGTACCACTCGTAGTCGGCGGCGCCAAGGCCCAGCTCGGCCATGCGGGCCTCCAGCACCTCCAGCCGCTCCTCGCGCTGGCTGCCCCCGATCAGCTCGCCCACGCCGGGCACCAGCATGTCGGCGGCGGCCACGGTCCTGCCGTCCTCGTTCTGGCGCATATAAAAGCTCTTGATCTCTTTGGGGTAATCGGTCACGAACACGGGCTTTTTGTAGATCTGCTCGGTCAAAAAGCGCTCGTGCTCGGTCTGCAGGTCGGTGCCCCACTCCACCTTATACTGGAAGGCGTCGTTGTGCTGCTCCAAAAGCTTTACCGCCTCGGTGTAGCTCAGCCGCACAAATTCGGCGTTTACCAGGGCGGTCAGCCGCTCCAAAAGGCCCTTGTCGAAGAACTGGTTGAAAAAGGCCATCTCGTCCGGGCACTGCTCCAGCACATAGCCGATCACGTACTTCACCATGGCCTCGGCGTTGTCCATATAGTCGGCCAGGTCGGCAAAGGCCATCTCGGGCTCGATCATCCAGAACTCGGCGGCATGGCGCGGGGTGTTGGAATTTTCGGCCCGGAAGGTGGGCCCAAAGGTGTAGATCTTGCCAAAGGCCATGGCCATGGCCTCGCCCTCCAGCTGGCCGGAAACGGTCAGGTTGGTGGCGCGGCCGAAAAAGTCCTGGCTGAAATCCACCTTTCCGTCCCCGGTGCGGGGCGGGTCAGCGGGGTCCAGGGTGGTCACCCGGAACATCTCTCCCGCGCCCTCGCAGTCCGACCCGGTGATCAGCGGGGTATGCACGTACACAAAGCCCTGCTCCTGGAAAAACTTGTGGATGGCATAGGCAGCCGCGCTGCGCACCCGGAACGCCGCCGCAAAGGTGTTGGTGCGGGGGCGCAGGTGGGGCATGGTGCGCAGAAACTCCACGCTGTGGCGTTTTTTCTGCAGCGGGTACTCCGCCGGGCACACGTCCAGCAGCTCCACCGCGTCGGCGTTTACTTCCAGCGGCTGCTTGGCGCCGGGGGTCAGCACCACCCGGCCGCGCACCCGCACGCTGGTGCCCACGCCGGCCTTGGCGACCTCCTTGTAGTTTTCCAGCTTGGCCGCCTCAAACACCACCTGCAGGTTTTTAAAGCAGCTGCCGTCGCTCAGCTCCAAAAAGCCGATGTTTTTTGAATCCCTCACCGTTCTGGCCCAGCCGCACACGGTCACCTGGGCGCCGTCTGCCGGGGGTGCGGCAAACAGCTTTTTCACTTCGATGCGTTCCATGCTCTGTTTTCTCCTTTCTTGCCCTAAAAGGGCCAAACAAAAAATCCGGCAGCCTGGTCCGTCCTAAACCTTTAGGACGGATCGCTGCCGGATCCGCGGTGCCACCTAAATTGCCGCGCCCTTCGCGCGGCCCCTTTTCCCGCTCAAAAGCAAAGCGGTGCGGCTGTAACGCGCCGCGCGCGGCCCACCCTACCGGCGCCCCGGGGGGCGTGTTCAGGCGGCGGCTCCAAAGTGTTCCTTCCGCCGGGCACCGGGCGGGGCTTTCACCGGCCCCCGCTCGCTTTGCCGCTGCTGTTCGGCGTACTGCTCTTTTTCACAGCCTTTATAAAATTACTATATCCCATCCCGGCCCTCTTGTCAAGCAAAGCCGGGCTTGCGGGCGCCGCCCCCTGCCGCGCAGCCCTGCGGCAGCCGGGGCCGCCTTCCCCCGCTCAGGCCCCTTCCGTGAACAGGCCCGCCAGCGCCCTGCCCACCAGCTCGCCGGCATACTGGGCCTCGGCCAGGGTGTTGCCGTGGCTGCCCATCTCGATCAGCAGGCTGCCGGTGGTGAGGTCCTGGTTATAATACCGGTAATCGAACAGCACCGGCCGGGTCAGGCCCGGGTAGCGGCTCTCCATCGCGTTCTCCCAGGCCGCGGCAAACCCCAGGTTTTTCTTGAAATTCGGCAGGTTTCCGTTTTTATCCGCCCCGCAGATGATCATCACCTGCGCGGCCTGGCGGCCCTCCACCTCGGCCACCGCCTTGACCCGCTTGCCGTCGTACTCAATGGCGTCCCGGTGTACGTCCAGTACCACCTTAATGCTGGGGTACTTTTCCAGGTAAGCCCGCACCGTGGCGTTCGAGCGCTCGTAGCTGCCGTTGTAGCTGGGGTAGTCGTGCAGGGTGGTGTCCTGCAGGGTCACGATGCCCGCGGCGTTCAGCTGCTCGGCGATCCTGGCCCCCACCGCAGCCATATTCAGCGCGGTGTCCGTGCGGCGGGCGGTGTACTCCGGGTCGTACCAGCCGTTGTCCTCCAGCTCATAGCTCTCGGTGGCGTGGGTGTGCATGATCAGCACCTGGGGCTCATCGCTGCCCGGCTCGATCGCAAAGGGCAGCCCCGCCCCGGCGGCCTCGGCCACCTCGGCAGCGGAAAGCCCGGTGCAGTTTTTAATGGTGCCTGCCCCGCAGGGCACATACACCCCGCCGCTGCCCTGGCCGTAATGCGCCGCCTCCACCTCGCCCATGCCCTCGGGCCGTGGGCCCGGGGTGGCCGCCGGCTCCTCCCCGGGCGCCGCCGTGGGCGCGGGGGCGGGGGTGGGCAGCACTTCTTCCGGGCGCGGCGCTTCATAGACCTGCGGGCTCTCCTCGTCCTCGATCTCGGTCTGCGCCGCGGGCAGGGCCTGTTCCTGAAACAGCCGGTCCGCCGCGCCGCCCACGCCGAACAGCGCGCCCACGTCGCACTTGTTGATGCGGTCGGCATAGCCCGTCACCGTGCGGGCGGCGGTGATCTCCACGTTGTCCTCGCCGGTGACCGGGCTCTTGCCGGGGGCCGTTTCAAAGGCCACCTGCCCTGCCTCCCGGTCCACCGTGAAGTCCTCGCCCTCGGTCAGCTCCCGCCATTCGCCGGTCTTTTCCAAAAGGCGGGCGGTCACCGGCGTCTCGTCCAGGCCCGAAAAGCTCATGCAGTAAACGGTGTCCGCCTCGGTGCCGGCAAAGCGCTCGGTGAATTTGGGCTGCAAAAGGTTCAGCGGCTCGTACTGCACGCCGCCCCCCGCCGGGGGCCGGGCGATGGTGAACAGCGGCACCTTGGCCAGGTTGGCGGCGGGCTGGGCCGTCTCGCCGTCGTACACCAGCAGCGCCTTGCCGTCGGCGATGAACAGCCGTCCGTCCAAAAGCCAGCTGCGGCTGGCGGAATCCGCCATG
>ERZ857984.444-NODE-444-length-51410-cov-3.872924_pt1 | contig 51410 bp, 44 predicted proteins | sample MGYA00519914_ERZ857984 | MGnify/ENA primary metagenome ERZ857984 (study PRJEB31778, sample SAMEA3449417) | human gut metagenome | biome: human gut; feature: human-associated habitat; material: faeces | place: United Kingdom | collected 2010/2012 ... | reverse complement strand
GAGTTTCGCAAGATCACTGATGAGCTTATGTTCGGATCATCAGAAACGGATACTAATGTGGCATGTGATAAACATGAGCAAAATGAAGCCATACGGAAGAGTCAAGACAGTTAAGGGTTCTTCATGGGAAAAGGATATACATCCACCAAAAGGGCACAAGAATTGGTGGGAAGACGTATGCGATCCTGTACCTAGAAGTACTATGAAGCTTAAATTTAAAACAGAATTAAGGGATGATTATAAACAAGAAATGGTCAATGCCGAACAGCGAGACATTCAGCATAAAACCGATAAGAGAACTTATAGATAGATATAAAAAAGACGGAATGGTTATAGTAGATCCATTCGCCAGAAACAGCGATATAGGGACGATAACCAACGATCTTGATCCTGAGACTAAGGCTATGTATCATAAAGACGCCACGGACTTCTTGTGTCATCTTGATGATAATATAGCTGATATGGTATTATATGATCCACCATATTCTGCGAGACAGGTATCTGAGTCGTATAAAAGACTTGGAGGTGCTGTTGATATGCAAACAACGCAATCCAGCTACTGGGCTAGGCAGAAGAAGGAGATAGCTAGGATCACCAAGAAGGGCGGGGTGGTCATTACCTGCGCGTGGAACTCCGGCGGTATAGGGGCAGGGCTTGGTTTCGAGCAGCAGGAGATTCTTCTAGTGGCTCATGGGGGATGGCATAATGATACGATAGTTACAGTAGAAAGGAAAATGAAATTATGAAGGAAAGGATATTCACCACAAAAGAACAGGGGAGGATACTGGTCGAGGCCGGCCTCCCTATCTCCACCGCCATCGGCTTCAGAGACAAGTACCTTGACTCATTGCATTCTATGGAGGATGACGCTGGTCGTATAGGGTTGATCGAGGCTGTTACCCCGGATATATCCAATCCTGTTTGGGATGTAGGGACGTTACTGAATTTGCTCCCATATGAGATAGAGGGTTCTACATTCGAATGTTATAAGCTAGAAAACGCATGGTTTGCATTATATAGGGATATAGATGATATTCCTATATATTGGGGAAAGGAGAAACATCTTATAGATACATTATTTTCACTGATAACAACATTATTAAAAAATGGATTATATGAGTATAAAACAAACAGCAAGAATAAGGTACAAAACGGAGGATAATCCGCCTATGGCTAATGTCCCTCTTATAGGATACAGCAAAAAATACGACTGTTGGGTAGCGTTAGTATACAGAAGAGGAGACAAGTATGATTAAATAATTACAAAATCGATAGTAATCCATTGTAAAATCATAGAATTATTTGTATATTTAATATATTAAAATGAATTGATGATGAGTCTAATAAAGCGTTCATATAAATATCGTATGTATCCGAACAAAACACAAGAAGAGCTTCTTGCAAAAACATTCGGATGTGTTCGTGTTATATGGAACGCTTGTGTTGACTCATTTAACTCATACGATAAAGAAACAAACCCTAATCCGAAATTCCCGACAAAGTCGGATCTTGTTATTGAAAAACCTTGGTTAAATGAAGTCTCTGCGACTACCTTGCAGCAGAAGCAACGTGATTTTATTGAGTTCTCCAGACAGTACTTCAACAAGAACAGAAAAGAAAAACTCGGTAAACCGAATTATAAAAATAAACACGACAATCAGTCGTTTAGATTGCCATTCCCGAAGTTTAAAATCACTGACAATAAGATCCGGATCGAAAAGATCGGATGGGTTAAGATTGTTATCGATCGTAAAATCCCGGATAACGCTCGTTTTATCTCCTGTACCGTTTCAAAGAACCGTTCTGGTCAATACTTCGTGTCGGTTCTTGTTGAAACAGAACAGTGTTACAAACAGGAAACTGGTAAAACAGTCGGAGTTGATTTAGGGATCAAGACATTAGCTACATTATCTGATGGGATTGCTGTTGAGAATCCTAAGTATCTTAGAGAAAACCAATCCAAGATATCTAGGATACAGAAATATATGTCAAGGAAGACCAAAGGCAGTAATAGATGGCATAAGAACAGGCTTAAAATAGCGAGGTTACATAACAAGGTCTCTAACAGGAGATTATGGTTCTTGCATAATCTGACTACATATCTTGTTAATAACTACGATACTATATGTATCGAGGATTTGAACGTGTCAGGTATGGTTAAGAACCATAAACTGGCTAGTTCTATATCCGATGCTAGCTTCAGCCTATTCAGGACTTTGCTTGAGTATAAGTGTGAGTGGTATGGTAAGACTCTGTCTGTCATAGATAGATTTTACCCTTCTTCCAAGACCTGTAGTAATTGCGGTTGGAAGAAAGATGACTTATCTTTGTCGGACAGAACTTTTGCCTGTGGGAATTGCGGCATCAAGATTGATAGGGATTTAAATGCCGCCATAAATATCAAGAGGATGGGAGTTGACATCCTTTATAATCGGACGTCGAGGGATGAGGTTACGAGTCCCGGTGAAGCGTTTAAAATTAAGTAGTTTACTATGTTTTACTATAAAATTTACAACTATCAGGACATGTTTTACGCTGGTCGTGATATTTATTATTTCAAGGGTATGAGAGAAGGAGGGACAACCAATCTTCTTAGAAAGGCTATAGATGATTTACTAGACACCATAAGTAGTAGAGAGACTTATCGTAGTGCAGAGCATAGAATGTACGCCCAAATGAATCAACTTACTGAAGCGGGAGCTATGATCAGCTTGGCTATTGAATTAATAACATCTAATATCCGTCATAATTATGGAGAAATTAATTTTGAACGACATCCAAGACCTGTGGAGGTGGAGGGAGAAGATAAACATTGATGACCTCAAAGAGGATCCTATGGCTGAGGATATGCCACTCTATTTCCCATGCGCTGTTATCTGGCATGTTGATTATGGGGAGCATGATGCTGATAATTATATATGTTATGGATTTGTTTATGTAGCAGAAATATTAGGGATATGAGTGTTAAGAGACAGATATTTATTAATAACAAAGGCATTGATGTGAAGATAGCTAATAATACGACATTTGATTTCGATTTCAATGTTGACAAGAATATTCTTGAAAAAATAAAAGCAAAGAAGGAGAGCAATAAACTAAATACAAAAGATTGGGCGCTGTTCTCGCTTATGGTTTTGTTTATTTTTGCGATGGGAGTTGTAAGTGGATGGTTGGCGTTTAATTGTTTAGGCATTGGAGAAGATTAAGGAACATTTTAAAAATCAATAGATATGAAATTACTATTTTTCGATTTAGAGACAACCGGGGTTAAGTTCTGGAGAAACGGGATACACCAAATAGGAGGGATCGTGGATATCGACGGGCAGGAAGCTGAGAGGTTCGACATCCGCCTAGCCCCGAATCCTGCCGCCATGATAGAGCAAGAGGCGCTGGACGTGGCCGGCGTTACCTTGGATCAAGTGCAGTCGTATCAGCCTATGGAAGAAGGGTACAGGCAGTTAGTTGGTATATTATCCAAATACGTGAATAAGTTCGACAAGAGGGATAAAATGTATTTGGTGGGGTATAACAACGCAGGATTCGATAACAGCTTCCTACGGGCTTTATTCCAGCAATGTGGGGATAAGTATTTTGGATCATGGTTCTATCCTAATTGCATGGATGTGTATGTTATGGTAACACCATTCCTGATGGGCGTAAGGAACGATATGGAGAACTTTAAGTTGATGACCGTGGCCAGAACTATGGGTATTGAGATTAATGAGGATAAACTCCATGACGCTACTTATGATATTGAGCTGACTAGGGATATATTTTATAAGATAATCAACAAAATGGATGTTAAGTTATGAGGGAAATTTTAGAAGCTATACATGATTACCCGGATGAGGCGCTTGGGCTATTTTTCTTTCTGATAGTGATTGTCTGGTTATTGTCAGGTGTATTTGAGAAAAATGGATGATAAGATTGATGAGATACTGGATCTCCTGAAATCTCAAAATGAGATGATCAAGGATATCCATGACTATGTAAAGGAAGTTACCAGCGAGAAGTATATAGGAGAATCCAGAATGACAAACTTCTCTATTAACTTGGCCGCTGATATACTTACCGAGGCTATCAGTCCTAAGATAAAGGGGATGATGGTGGATCTATTGAAGAAACAAGGATGGAAAACTGAATGAAATATGAGGGCTTACGAGAGAAAAGTAAATCAATTAAAGGATTTGATAATAAGGAAATACAAATCGGCTTACGATAAGTCTAAGGAAATGGACATAGATATAAGCTCGATGACATATCTTCCAGAACCGGACGTATTCAATGTTATGTATACTGAGCATATGTCCGTTATTCTTGATCGGGTCAATAAGATTATAGATGAGAATAAGGATAAGCTTAAGAATCCGACTTGCTCTACATGCGTACATCTGCATGATAATGATTGGGCGAAAAGATACGGGAAAGTATGTTGCTCTATTTGGCAAGTGTGTGACCATTATATAAACCCTAACAGTAAATATAACAGGAAGCAAAAGACTTATGTTAGACGACCAAGCAACAAAGCTTGTCCTAATTATGAGCATGGTGATGATAATTTTGAAAACAGAAGAAGATGTATAAAAGAAAAGAATACCCGATAAAGAGCTATGTGCCGATGCGCACCAACAAGGATAGGACGTGTATCTGCTGTGGCGATACGATCCCAGCCGGCAGCAGCAGGATGATACCTAGACACGCCAAGGCAAATTACGGTCTATGTTTCCCGTGCTTCAGGAAATGGAGAGATACCGGAGGAGATCTTAAGCTTATGGACAACCCCGGAGATGCGAAGAAAGAATATGTCATACATATGTCTAATATCCTGAAAGGGAATTGTGATATAATAAAAGGTCGAAAGCTTTACGTGGCTTTTAAAAAGGCGATAAATGGCGGAAAGAAGATCGTTATCAAATTTGACACTGATCAACCGATATCTATGTCAACAAGAGTCATGAATCCTTCATTCGGAGAGATTATGGATGAGTACGGCAAGGACATATTCCAAGGTAATCTCAAACTGGTAGATGTACCAAAAGGAGTTAAAGATTTGATAGTTAACTATATAGAAAAATATAGCAAGTTATGAACCTAAAGACTTTCATATTTATGATGCTGACGTTCAGGAAAATATATCAAATCCCAAGGAACATACAAACATATTTGAGTATAACGATGTGGGTGTTGATAGCATGGATGATCTATAGCTTAGTGATATTGATATGCGCGTTGATAAGATAATTGACTTGGTCATAATCTCCCATAGGGATACATGCCCGTTCTTGTCAAGGGACGGAGATAAGATGTGTAAGCATCTAAAGGATTGTGATATGGATTGTGATTACATGAGTAGTTTTATCGAGAAAATTAATAACATGAAATATGAGAATAGGTGATGTAATATATGATAATGATACCGTATTGATAGCATCAGCTAGTTTCAATAAAGAAGAACCATGCAAAGAGTGCTTCTTTTATGACGGGCATGAATGTCAATCAAATCGTTATATAGAATGCTGGGATAAGAGCATCAATAAAGATCTTATTATGATACCATTTGAAAATAATAAGGTACAGGATAGTAAGATGATGGATCATTCATCTAAAACAGTGACAAGCAAAACAGGTAAGGATCTTTTATCAGCCTTAAGTAGACTATCGTCAATTACCGGTGATGAGACTAATGATATGGCAGATACAGCATCACGAACTTTATTCAGCTCATTAAGCATGCTGGATATTAATAAAAAATTTTTGAGTCTAGGTATAAGACTAGGAGTTAAAGGAGCTGCGATAAGCATACATAGATCATTATCATCTAATGATGATGTTAGCATTAAGGACGTTATAAAAGAGATTATAAATAGCATAGAATATGATGAAGATTAAAATAGGTATTATCATTATCCTATCTCTTATCATGATAGGATGTAAAGATAAAAAAGAAGAAGATGTTGATTATTATCCTAAAACTGTTTATGTAGATGATAGGGGTAATAAAGTAACCATGTTGAATGATTCTATTTTAATAGTATGCACATGCCTAGAGTATCCAGAGAAGTATAAAATGGAAGTAATTAATATAAAGAACAAATAGATGGTTATAAACAACAAACAACTTTACAAAATAACCCTAACAAGGGAGCAACTGATGTTGATCTCACAATGCGTGGAAGACATCAGTAGATTTGCGGCGGGTGACATGGATCTACAGCATACAACAGATACGTTGATAGATGATATGGATAGGACGGAATCACTGGGGATAAGAAGCTTTATAGTCAACAACTCACGAGCGATAAGAAGAAGGTTGTTCCCAGATCTTGAGGATTTTGAGCATATAGGGTACGATGGAGGCAGTAAGGATAAGATAAATAGGAAGAGACTTATCGGCAACACCTACCAAATATATAGGTCGATATTACATCAGTTGGCCATTGACGAGAACTGGAATAACGTGTATAGTGATATCACGTTACCTTCAGGTGATATGGGAACGATCAAGGTAGAGAGGGTTGACGATAATAAGGATAACGACATTTAACGATACTAAAATATGAGCTTATTTGTATGCGCTAAATGCGGTTGTGTTGATAATACCGCCACGTCTAGCTACTGGATGTTGACAAACGAGTATATGGTGGATAAATTTGACTATGCCAAGGGACTACAGCCGTACAAGGGCATGGGGTTGTGCAGCGAATGCGGGAGGCTGGCTACCAGCCCAGACGGGCGTGATGTCGTGGTACCCGGTAAATGGCACGGGAAGTTCCCGAAGGAGAAAGCTACCGAAGAGCAGTTGAAGAAAGTGGGATACAAAAATTTGATAAGATGAGTAAGTTAAGAAAAGGAGAAGTTAAAATATATAAAGGGGGAAAATACATAGCTATCCCTGAGATAAAAGAAGAGAGTTGTGAGGGATGTTGTTTTTATGACGAAGGAGTTTGTTCAATAGAGCATAATAATGATCCTAATTGCCTTCATAGCGGCATGATCTGGGCACAAAAAGAAAATAGTATGAGCGATATCAAAGAAAAGGCTATTAAATTGGCTATAGAGGCCATGAAACCTATCCCCGTGTATTCGTCACCATGTTATAGCATAAACGACAATAGATCACCTGAGGAAAAGCATGAGGAAGACATGAGGTTTTGCAAGGAGTTTAACGACCTTAAATGCGAAATGCTTATTGACATGGCCAAGAAAATAGAGGAGTATTTATTATAAGGATACTATATTGATGATCGGGGACGCTTCCGGGAAAGAAGGACAGCTCTCCGACTCCGATAAGAAGACGGCGGAGAACTTCGGATGTGAGTATATGGATGTAGATGATTTTGTGGATAAGTATAAGGGCTGATAACAGTAGAAGGATAGGATGATAATCGCCTATCCTTCTCTTGCTTTAATCAAATATCTTGCCACCGAAAGAGATAAAAGACTCTCTTGATTTAGGTATATTCCTGATATTATATAACGTTTTCTCAAATCCCTTTCTGGTCATATAAACCGTATTCCTGATCCCGGTATCCGTATTGTATCTGTAATGTGCGTAACCCTTCTTCATAACATTCTCTGTTAATATCCATTCTCTTTTATTCTTGTAAAAGAAACCTTGCTCTTGTAAAAACTCTCTTAACGATCTTTCCGCTATATCACATCCATGAGACTCAAGTTCTCTCCTAACATCACGAATCAACATATCATCACCTTTGTCATTGGCCATAATAGCTGTTTCAGCAAATCCTACTTTAGGAGCTTGTTCTTTGATAATATTGTCAGATATTCTCTTAGCCTCCTCTACCGCTTTCTTGGCTTCAGCTAACGCCTGCTTTTCTTTCTCGGATGCCAACAACGCCTCTAATGCCTCTATGTAATTATGCGGAAGATTCTTTTTTATGGATGCCTCCATTTCGTTAAAAGCATTCATGTACTCCAATTTAAATTTTATAGCTTTGCTACCAGTAAACCCCATAACAAGTATAGTAAATCCATCCCTATTCATTACATATCTTTTGGATTTTCTAAATCCACCATTAGGTTGAGGTATGTCATCATAGCATAAACAAAACATTTTATGTAAATCCATTTTTGGATTACATTCAGTATCAATAACATAACTCTTTTCTAACAAATCATCTATAGATCTTATAACTTTGCTATGATCCTTCTCAAATTTAGCAGCTACTCTCAAGCTGTCTGTCAAAACATCATTAGATTCATTAATAAAAACAAGATTATCCATAATATAAAAAAATAGGCTCAAAAGGAAATGCCGGATCTCACCTCGACAAATCCTAATGAGCCAAAAATATCTTACACATTGAATGACCTTGAAGTGAGATCCCGTCATTCATTGTTTCATGATGCAAATATAGCCAATCAAATTGTCTTAAACAATTGACTGGCTATTTTTTTTGTCATACTATATCGGCTATCTTCCCCTATCAAAGTACCAATTAGCGTCCTCCCCGGACTCATCCTTATCCCTACCTCCTAAGAAGAATCCCATCGTCATGCCGTTGGTCATCAACCAGTAGTCGGATGTCTGCTTAATATCCCTAGCCGTCTTGATATTATACCATTGCTTACCAAACGAGAACTTCATGAGCTGTCTCCACAACTTACTCTCGCCCTTGTACACACCGGTCTGGACAGTAGCGAACGGGTCCCAGTTCCGGGGATCGGTGAGATCGCCTAACTTCCGGGCCGTAACCAGCGGATCTTGCAGCATATCTATGGCGTTAAGCTCCATAAACGGGGATGTCTGGGAAGCGATCTCATTGATCGTCCTGAACCCGATATAGGTAATGAACTGCCCGAACCAGCTATCCTCATTATCCTCCCTATATCCCATCAAAGCCCGTCCTATGGCCATCATCGTGGCGAATACCGCCATATTAATAATAGATCTCTTGATATTAACCTGCTCATAAGGTGTAAGCTTATCATATTCCTCTTTAAGCACGTCATACGCCTCTCCCATACGACCCTCGGACATCGTATTATAGACATTCCCCGCCAATCGCCATAATGTCCTCATATATCCTTCCTCGAACTGGTTGGTCTGGAAATTGAAACCAGCTTTCTTATACGCCCGCTGCACGGCCAATATAAACCAGCCACGATGAGGGAGCACCATGTTAAGGATAGCGTTCCGGCTAGCCCCCACCCGGTTCTGCTCGTTCAAGGCGCCGTCGCAGATCTGCACCATACTCCTTACCCTACTGGACAAGGTTGGTATATATCGGTCTATAATATCCTTGTTAGCCTCGTTCTTAGCCACGATCTTTCCGTCCTTGACATCTACCATATTCCACATAGAATAATCCCTTAAACGATCCCAATCACGTTTAGCTTCGTTAGCGGACATATTTCTGTCTTTCATCATCATCTCCTTGAAATTGGAGTATGACCAGAACTGGCCCTCGTATAGGCGGGTATCATCCATGACCGAGATAATGACCTGCGGATCCAACGGGGAGTTAAGAACCTCCATCATCTTAAACGGCAGGTCCCGGAATAAGGTTCTCCAGATCTTGTTATACGCCGCGGATCGTACACGGTTGCGGACATTAAACACGCCTAGAGCTTCTCCAACGACATATAGCTTGTTGGTACGGTTTATGTCCCCAATCTCAGACACGTACGTACTCAACTGCTTCTGGGCTTCCCCATAGGCGTATTTCATGGAATCCTTGCTTATATACTGCCCCACCATACCCTCCAAAAGGAAGTTGGCCTGCCCGGTAAGGGCGCCGGTAGCCGCCACGAACGGGGAGAAGCCTAGGTTGGATTTGGATACGAATTTGGTAAACATAAGAGCCAGCTTATTAAGATCGACCTTATAATTGCCTATATTCCATTCAGTCCGCTTATTGTTTATCCTAACGTCATAGATACTGGCGTTAACCCAGTCCTGAAACATCCTGTAGGCATGAGTGGCTTCTGGATTCTTTCCCCCATCATATTGTGTCTCAAGCATCATATTCCTATATCCCATAACATCATCCAAAGCAGCTCTCTTATACTTATAAGATGCCGCCTGAAGGGATAGCATAGAATAGGAGTACGCGAAGTCATGGGATACGTCATCGGCATTCTCTAGCTTGCTCAGATAGTACTTGGGGATCATGCGATATTTGTTATCGTTCTCATCAAGCCCTCCTAGGTCTTGTCCTTGACCATGTATGGGATCATCAACCCTCTCGCCAACGATGTCACGTACGGCGTTTCCGATGGCCGCCTTCGGGTCAACCCCGGCCTGCACCATCCTCTCCACTCCGCCCTTGGATATCTGTGGTATCTGGTAGATATTCCTGAAACGCTCATCATAATCCTCCATAGCCTTACGGCTTATGTCAAGCAACTCCTTCCTCATCTCCCACTTATCCTTGTTGATCGTAGCCTCCTCCCCTTCGTTGGTGATACCGTATTTCTTGAAGAAAGCCTCGTTCTTGTACTTATCGAACCTAGGCGTATGATATCCATAGCCCAGATCGGGATTATAATTAGGATTACGGAAAGAACTCTCGGCGTCGGCCTCATCAAGCCACTGGTTATTGATCGACAAATCGATCATATTAATATCGAACCCGAAACGGGATACGCTTTCTTCTTTTGATATACCATTTTCCATGGCATCAAAGAACTCGGATACCTTATACGTACCGTTATTTATCTTCCTAACGAAATCAGAATATCCCTTGGGAGAGTATTTCCTCATATAAGGATACAGTCGGGTTCTGGCGTACTCGATAAGTATACTATTAGCCTTACCCATAGCTATATCATTAGCTAGCTTATCACTGAAATCAGGACCGTATTTTTTTCTAAGGAACGTTGTCTCCATGGATGTCCATGATGGATTCTTCCGTGACAGCTTGGCGGCCATCCTATCTACCTGACTCCGGGAGCGGGCAGACATATGTTCCTTGGCGAATTTAATCTCATCCATTCCCTTGTCGTATGTCACGGCATCCCTTAACGCATTACGGTAGGAATCTGTAACGCCACTCTCCACCGTATCGGGCATATTCATCTCAATATCCTCAGCGGAAGCGGCGGCGTTAATAACACTCTTGGCCTCGGCCAGACGGTCGTATAGCTCGTTTATCTTCCTTAATGACGATGATCCACGAAGACGATCGAAATCATACTCGCCATATCTGGTACTGTCCCGGTACTGAATAAGCAAAGGTCTTAACTGATCGTTAATCTCATTTATTGTTGCCATCGCCTCCTCTACCTTCTCTATCCTTGATGATGATACAGATTGCTCCGTGATCTTATCAACCAGATTCTCGTAATAATCACCCTCCTCGGATCCCCACATATCCTTGGAGAAGCCAAGATGACCACCGGCTAGCAGGAACTCGAACGCTGCCTTACCGCCCTCGGACCGCTCTATCCCACGCAGTATCTCCTTAAACTCGGCTGAAGCCTTACGACCCTCGTTGGTATTCCCGAACTCCTCGGCCCACGCCTCGTCCCATGCCTTGATCTCCTCGGACATCATCAACGCCTCGGACCCCGCTTCCTTTGGTGTCCCGTCGGAATACCACTCGCTCTTGGCTATAGCCCTATCACGAAGGATATCCAGATAAGATCTCCAAGCTATAGGGTCAGATTGGAAAGCGTCCCAATCGACCTTCTTGTTCTTAATAAACTTATCCATAGCCACATACCGGCTTCTACGGATACGGGTCATGAAATCGGACGTGGCTTGCGATACCCTACGACCCAGTCTTTCCTCGACCTTCTTATTAACTTTCTCGATCTTATCGTAATAAGCCTGCACCATAGGTTTCTCTTGGTTCTCATCCAACCACCTATTTATCGTATCCAGATACCGTTGCTGATCCTCGAACGTCATGTCCGAGATATCAAAATTCTGGATGGTAGGTTTGAATACATGATACACGGCCTTCGTAATAGGCTTATCCCCATCATATCCTACGATATCATCACGAGTCTTGACCTTAAGCCCCTTATCAGATAAAAGCATGTCGATAAGTTGCTTCTCGGTCTTACCCGTAACCTTTTTAAGATCATATATATCAATAATAGCTTTCGCCTGCTCTGTCCGATACAGTAAATCGTATTTGGCGAAATCACGGGACGAATCAAGGTAATCAGAGTTCTTACCGTTTATCTTCTGTATAAGATCCTCATTATCCTTTATCCCCCATCCACGCTCTTTCATCATCTTAGTCATCTTATTGATATTAGCCACACCCTCAACATGAGCGTCGTTATAAGCCTTGGCAAGACGTTGCCCTAACATGCCTAAGATAGCGTTACCACTATGCTCCAGTGTGCCAAAGAATCGGGACATGACATTGATATCCTTATGGATGTTATTTATCAACTTCTTTATCCCATTCCAATATCTTTCCGGGATATTAAACATCCGAAGCTGTCCATCCAGCCAGTCCTCATTACGATCACTTCGAAGGGCGTTTATATCAGACATAGATGTCTCAGCCATCCGCAATATATCATCCATATCCTCTACCATGCCAACCTTATTGCTGCCATAATAATCAGCCGCCTGATTATTGACGAATCCACGAAGGTTCCTGATCAGAGGAACTATCTCCCCATATACGTTATCGATAACCTGTATCGTCTCATAATCCAATCCTTTTCCGCTCTTACGTAGGCTACTGGCGACCGTAACCAAATACTCTACCTCGGCCTTGGCTGTAGCTATGACACTCTTGGTGGATAACAGGTTGTTGTTTTTATTAAGCTCACCACCGACTTGTCTCACCTTCTCGCCTATATCACGAAGAAGGGAGATACTCTCACCGATCCTCTGGCTTTGGCTTGACCTCATCCTCTGCAATCTAGTGTATAGCCTTTCCAATGACCTACCGTTCTTGATCAACTTATTAGCCACGTCAACGTCCGATAACGAATACATGAGATGATTGCTATCCTTTAGCAGAAGCACGTCAAAGGCGCTTGGATCATCAGCTAACGCCGACTCCTTTATCCTATCAAGTACCTTATTTAAATCCGATCTTTGGCTAGAGAAGAAATTACGTATAGCTCGTACCATCCTGCCAAACAAGGAGAGCTGGGCGTCCTCAGACGAGGCCAGATCCTCTACCGCCTGTTCCATGCCCGGCACGAACCGCTGGGCCAACGTCTTGCCTAGGATCTCCCGCTTCACCATCCGATCCAACTCCTCTCCTTGGTATTCCTTCCCATACACCTCATAGTAACGACCAGCGAACTGATTCCATAACGACGTACCAACAACAGAATCCAGCACCTCATCAATCTCCTGCTGGTTACGATAAGTATCGATCAAGAAATGAGCCACCTCCTCATTGAGATCCTCTACCGTAGCCCCCTCAGCCAAAGCGATAACCCCATTAGCCATGTCAGACAAGGCCCTAGCCGAAGGATCCACGCCATTACGCATCTTATACTTATCCATATACTCAGACATACCCATCACACGGATGCCTAACGTGGATAAGATATTGGTGATATCAGTCCTATTCTGGAGATCTTCCGCCTTCTCATTCTCGATAACCCCACGGACGTTACTCCCGTACAAAGCGTTATCCTCCATCATCAACGACAAGGCTAGCTCCATGAATCCATCATACTTATTATTAAGCTCCTCGAACTTACCTTGCCTTAACATACCCTTGATCTCCGGTCTGCTTACCGTAACCTTCTCCCCGGACGTAGTGATAAGATCAAGATCATTACTTACCTCCGTATCAAAACCTATAGAACCCAATACGTTCATTTCGGAGGACTGACTTCCAAATCTATTTCTAAGACTAGAGAAGGCATCCATAGCGTTATAGATCTTAAGACCATCAGAATTGCCGGCTCCAGTAAGATAATATCTATCCCCTAGCCTTATACGTTCCCCACTCAACATACCTTTCTTGATAAGGTAATTGACAAACCCTCCACGGGTGCTTATATTAGAGTCTGAGCTAATACCAAGGATCGGGATGAATGACTCGCTGTTATTAAGGGTTATGGAGGAAGAGCCAAAGGAGATGTCAGCCGTACCGGACGGGACGTCGCTCTCCTCGACACTGCCGGCCAAGAACCCGGCCTCGACCCGCCCACCGGACGATCCTTTTATGGCGTTGGCGTAAGATTCGTGTATCTTTCCGTCATCCGATCTAAAGAACAGGCGAGGCTCACCGGAATCATATACCAATCTTGAAGATGGAGGAGTATAATTCTCAATATTATTTAACGGCAAGACATTGCCAGAAAATATGATCTCCCCGTCTATACTCCCGCCTTTCACCCTAATATTAGGTCGTTGCCCGGTAAAAGCGCTTTCCACGGCCTTCCATAACATACGAGCTGTCTCCTTAATATCTATATTCTCCCTGATAGCCCTTATATCATCCCATGACGCCTCTTTCAGTATCGTATCGCCAATATTATTCTCGTTTATGGAATCCAGATCCACCTCCTGTACCGTGGATGTATCTACCACAGCCATATCATTGACATCACCTACCTCTCCGGAGGTAAGATAAGCCACGACATTGTCGCTATTCCCAAGGCTTCTGGCCAACGCCGGGGCATCCATATCGCTTATGGCGGACAAGACCTTGGCTGACATAAGTTGCCCCCACTCGCTGGCGCTAAGTCTGGCACTTATGGATCTGGCCGCCTCCTTATTCCTTGGTGCGGATCTCGTCCAGTCTCCGAACTTAGACCTGAACTTATCGTTATAAATAGTCATATAAGCTTCAGCGGCCTTATTAAGGTCACTTACGGCGGCTATACCCGCTATCTTATCGAACAAGGTGGATACCTCGCCGGAAGGGGTCAAGACACGGGTTATCTTACCTTCCTTATTCCTTTTAATTACGCAACTCGACATGACTTCATGTTTTTGACAAAGATAAACAAAAAGCCCCCACAAATAAGCGGAGGCTGATATTCTTGTGTTCCTTATATAATTTATGGCTTAATCCGTATTCTTACTATTGATGAACTCGCTAACACAATCACCAGCGAAGCCGGCTATATACGCCGCATGTTCATCCTCCCCGACCTTAAATCCAAGCGACATATTACAGAACTGACACACGCTCATGGCTATATGGAACGACTCATGACATATATTTCTCATCATTATATCATCGTCGCTTGAAAAATTCCAAAGTATGGCGAATTTACCATCATCGTCCCTATCCCTTACCAGATTCACGAAAGACGCTTCCTTATCCATATCATCCTTATCACCCCATTCTCCCTTATGATCCGGCTCCATGTTCTCGAAACGATCACACAACGTCTTATAATCTAATCCAACCGTGATAATCAACTTTAATGGATATATCACGAAATCAAAGGTGATTATATACCAGTTTACACCAGTATAATTTGACGCTTCAAGGTCCCGGCCATCGCCGGTGACTCCACGTCCCCTACCCGGTTCACCACCGGTGACGTATTTTATTGGGTTAGAAGATTCTGTTTTTCTAACCCAAATTTCTTTATATTTCTAGCAGCGAGAAGATCCCTGTCATTTACGGCACCACAAGAAGGGCAAGTCCAGATACGATCGGATAATTTAAGATCCCGATGTACGTATCCACATTCGCACATCTTGGAGCTAGGTTCGAATCTTCCTATCCGAATCAAATTCACGCCCTTCCAATCCGACTTATAGCTTAATATTCTAAAGAACTCGCTCCATGAGCATGAAGCTATGCTATTAGCCAGCCTATGGTTCTTCATCATCCCCTCCACGTTAAGATCCTCAATAACCACGGTTTGGTTCTCGCCTAGGATATTGTTGACAACATGGTGCAGAAAGTTATGTCTTTGATTTGATATATGCTCGTATGCCTTAGCTACGGCTAATCTAGCTTTCTCTCTTCTTCGGCTTCCTTTTTGCTTGCGAGTTAATCTACGTTGTAAGCATCTTAATCGTGCGGAAGACCTTTCCAGATATTTCGGATTCTCGAAAACCGAACCGTTTGATAAGGTAGCGAATGTCTTTATCCCTACATCTATACCTACGGTTGTATCCGTATTTATAGGTGACTTGTCTGGTAATTTAAGGCCGTTGTCTACAAGGATGCTGATATAGTACTTATTTGTAGGTGACTTGGATACAGTGACAGTTCCTATCTTTCCTTTAAACACTTGGTTAGAGTAGAATCTTACCCATCCTAATTTAGGTAGTTTGATTCTGTTGTTATCGAAATCGATATGGATATTAAGGATATTCTTGAACGATTTCCTTGATCCTCGCTTTGACTTGAATTTTGGGAAGCCTTTCTTCTCCCTGAAAAATCTGGTGAAAGCCTGATCTAAGTTCCTTATTGACTGCTGTAGACATTCATTGGATACCTCATTGAGCCAAGAATATTCCTCTTGTTTCTTCAGGTCAGTCAGTTTCTTGCATAGATCAACAGCCGTAAGCGATTTTTTATCATCTTGATACGCTTCGATTTTCGTCCGCAAAGCCCAGTTATAGATAAATCGAGTTGATCCGAAAGTCTTCTCCATTAGCGAGATCTGTTCGGATGTCGGATTCAGTCTATATCTATAAGCTTTTAGCATACTACTATCTTTTGATGCAAAGGTATGATGTAAAAAGTGATTGCATATTATTTTACTTATGTTATACAGCATAATAGTGTAAAATAGTATATAATCACCTTCTTTAATTTTTCTATAACCTCAAAACACATCTTACACTCAACTCTACGATACAACTGCCTTACGCCATCTATCGTAGTCCAATAACGACCACCCTCTCGGTGCAGGAACTCACCCATTACCTTAGTGTCAGCCACATCATGTAGATCGTATGAGTCAAAACATAACTTACATATATCGTCAAGATCAAAATAAGTAACCTTATCAATCTGTAGACAACTGATTTGTCCGCCATCAGGAATCTGAACATCGAAAACATTTATCTTATCCATATTAAAAATAGAGGGATACCGATCCCATCACAGACCTGTATCCCCTTATAATAAATTAGCGATGAAAAGCATGGTGATGGACATGCGCCACAAATGTAATTACAAATTTTATAAAAACCAACAATTACTCAAACTGAAACACTATATTCATATCGCTCTGGGTTGAATCGACTTCACCACCTGCTCCGATATCACAACCATCTTTAATTAATGATTTTATTATATCAAACATCCTGACATGCGGATTTGAGAGATCCTTAGGCTCAGTACTAACAATATCCACGTTAAACCCATTATTATCCAGTATAATACTTTTATCGCTAAGTTTGAAATTTAGCAAAAACATTCCTTGCTTATCAAATCCCATTATAAAATTAGTAGATCTATCTTGATCATTAGCCATAGCAGTTATCCCGCTTGACGTTTTCGTATTATTCATGAAAATACTCATCATAAAATCATTATCCATATTAAACTGTACGGATACTAATTTACGATCCTTGTTCACAAATGAATATAACGTTTCATTATCAGAAAAATCCTTGGCCTCAATAATCTCTTGTATACACCCATTTTCTTTGCATTCGCACGGAGCATCGCTTTTCAAAACCCCATACACCCGATTGTCGCTAGTCAGCCATCGTTTGCCGTCACTCGTAATATAAGCCTGCCGGCATCCCTCCTGATTCACCGTGAGCGTCTTCTTAATACCTTTTGGAGTTGTTATCTCCAGCTCAAGAGTCCGATCAAGACCGTTGTTCATCACCGAGCCAAAGGAAACGGGGGCGCTTCCGGTCCCGGACCCCGGACTGACGGTCAGAGGCTGGTCCGTTACCTCGCCTACCCCGTCCTTCCAATTAACATTCAAATCACTCATAATTATATCCTTTAGTTATCTTCTACTCACAAAGATAATAAAACAAGAGAACCCCAACCGGCTTAAGTCGATCGGGGTCTGAGTAAGCGAAAAGAAACTGATTATCGTCCCATCATTCTCAATACGGTCCTAGTCGCTGCTTGCGCCCAAGTCCAGCTGTCATTAGATGTTACGTTAACCGTCTGTTGAGTACCATTTACATCCAAGTTAATAGTCTCCTTGTCAAGCTCGATAGTAGAGTCTCCAGCGGCTTGCGTTACCGTCACGTTGGCTGTCTGGCCACCAGCGGCAGTTACCTTCAATGTAGCTGTCAGTTCCTCGATCGTGACGTTGGCCGGTACGTCCGAGATCGTGATGCTCCAAACGAACTCGCCAGCGGCTCCGGGATCGTCGGCGATAACCGCTCCGTTAGCCGTAGTCTTTCCAGCCGCCGTGTAGTTAGTCGGGAGCTGTAACGTAAGCCCGTTCTCCTCAGCCGGCGTGACTGCGAACGTAAGCTTAGTACTGTTAGACTTACCGGTGATGGTAACATTACCACCTGTCTTTTGTACGGAAGCGTTAGGGCTGTCTGATCTTACCACCTCAGCAGCCGCTGCCTGATTAACTACCAACGCCTTCTTAGCCCCGCCGTTCGTGGTGACCGTAAGGTTGATAGTGCGTTGAAGACGACCGGTGTGTTTCTCACCGGAGAAATTAACCGCCTGATCTCCTGATCCTGATACCGGGTCGACGGTTACGAAACCAAATTTTTGTGATGCCATATTCAAATGATTTAAAAAATGTCTTTTTATTATGCCAAAAATAATCTATATTTAATTACACGTCAAATATAGGGGGGGTAGATACGACTAGCCCTGTACAACCTCAACATACAACCCTACTAAGTCCTTTAAATTATGACTAAGAGGAGTTCCACTATCCCTTGTGCATTTATACACGTCAGCGTTCTGAATGTAATATTTATCCTTAAATATCTCCATAGGAGGGAAATAAGGGATAGGATCACCTATAGTCCCGACATGCTCCTTGTCAACAACCTTATATAAGGAGGCCGTACTGAGTCCAGGCTCCCATTCTGACGATAACGTATGAGGCTGGATAACCTCGTAAAGGATATCCGTATCCTCCTTAACTACCCTAAGACAAAATCCGGTATCCACGGATAGCCCGAACTCCGCTCCTTCTTGTCCCCATATAGGAAATAGGACCTTAACATCCAATTTCTCGTTGGATGATAAGGATAAAGATTTGTCATTAACCAACATCCTAGAAAACTCGACAGCTACTTTTTGAGGATCGAGAGCATCCTTCTCCTTCGCCTGTTGCTGGATGTACGCCGTGGTAACACTTACCTTATCAGGATAGCCGGACTGAACATCGACAGCTCTCACCTGTTCTACGGTAGTGGCTATACTGATCTGCTTTTGCTTGTCCCCTAACGCCGTTGTCAGATCGTTATCGTACTTATCCATCATCCCGATCAAGATCTTGCCTTCCGTCATATCGAACTCCAGACCCATAATCGTTATCTTACCGACTATAGCCCCATCAGCCAAAGCGTTACGCCTATCATATTCAGGGATATAGATATTTTGGTCATCCAAGAAAAACTCATGAAGATTCTCATTCTCATAAGTCCTGATCTCCTCATACTTAGCCGATTTCTCCTCATTAAGAAGCCTTGAGTCATCCAATTTAGCCTCGATAATCTCCTTAACCGTAGCTTTAGGATTAGCCTCCTTGAACGAAAGTTGTTCTTGTCCCAGCTCTATCCATGGGGCGGGATTCCCGTTAATGTAATCATCATAACTATAGCCCTTGGCGTAATTATCATCAAGCGGATCGTCCTGAACTAATTGATTGGGATATATTTCCCTGTTTATATATACGTAGCTCATGTCTTATATCATTAATCTTGTTCTTTAACGGCGATGCTATACTTACCTGAAGCGTAACACCAGATATTTATCTCGAAAGGCTTGTTAGCCGTAGTGGTGATAGAAGTTCCGCTCATGCTGACATAATCCCCGGAGTTGGGTATCGCTTGGGTGAAAGCCGCTGAGGGAACGCACCTGATCATCAGCTCCTCCCCTATCTGCATCCCTGACTGCACGGATAGGGTGGTAGCGGCTGATAACGTAGCCGTGATACTTCTCTTGCTAATAGGCAGGTTAGCTAATGTCGTGACCGTATTAACTCCTATAAGCCTGTTCATGGTCTTCTTATCGGCGGCCGCCATCAAACCGTTAGTAGACTCATTGGCCACGGCATATGTCGTGTTAGGAGGCGTAGCCCACGTACCATCCCCACGCATGAAATTGGCGGTACTACCATTAAGCTGTCTCAATAAGCCGTTGGCGGTAGTGGAGGCCAACCCGTACGTTGTGTTGGTAGGCACGACCCATGTTCCATCGCCACGGAGGAAGGATGTCTGTTTGCCCGCAGCGGGAGCCGGGACCAATCCCGCAGCACCAGCCTCTGAAGCGGTAGCTGCCTTCATATTGGCGTAAGTGGTATTAGTGTCTTTATAATAAGGGACACCACTGATAATAGGACAGGCGGTATAGCCAGAAGCGCTAGTTACCGTACTCCCGTTCTTTACCAGACCTGTGGACCCATTAGCTCCTACGACACTATACGTCGTATTAGTGTCTGTCCAAGGCACGTTAACGAACATCTTTCCGCTACCATCCAGCTCTACCGGATAATTCTTACCATTCTCCGCATATCCGATCATTACCAGCCCAAGAGTCGATGTATTGGCCTTGGCGTATGTGGTATTAGTAGGGACAACCCACGTGCCATCACCACGTAAAAAAGAGGCTTGTTTACCTGCGGCTGGGGCAGGGACCAAGCCGGCCTTTCCCGCAGCGGAGGAAGTAGCCGCCCCCATATTGGAATATGTGGTGTTAGTATCTGTCCACGGGACGTTCACGTACATCTTACCGCTACCGTCAAGAGCAACGGGATAGTTCTTGCCATTGGCAGAGTATCCAATCTTAACAAGACCTAGATTATCGCTCGTGGCTTGAGCATAAGTCGTGTTATTATCAGTCCAAGGGACATTCACATACATCTTCCCATTAGAGTCCAAGGATACGGCGTAGTTCTTCCCACTAGAGGAATAACCGATCTTAACCAATCCTAAAGTATCAGCCGTGGCCTGATTATAGGTCGTATTATTATCTGTCCATGGGACATTAACAAAAGCGTTACCAGAAGCGTCAACCTGTAACTTATAGTTCTTGCCAGAAGTCGTGTATCCTACCTTTACGCCACCTAAGGTGGAGGCCGCCGCCGTAGGTGGAGCGAAGGTGCTAGGTTTGTCGGTCACCCCAGACCATGGGACAGAGGAAGCGGAGCTAGCCGTATATGGCTCATACCCATCCTCACTGTTCAATTTAGACTCGTCTTTTATCAAATACATCTTACCAGTAGACGTGACCTTTACCGTATCACCGCTTTGGACGGTAGCGGTAGTAAGCTTGAATCTGGCCGTATCATCAGTTACCACGATCAATCTCTCTAAGGCCGCCTTAGGCAACCTATCTATATCGATAGTACCGGACGTGATCTTAGAGGCGTCGAAGTTCGCCAATGTCGTGGAGATAGTAATATTACTCCCGAAGTCGGAGGATACGCTACCGGTCACGGCACCGGACAGCGCTATAGTCCTAGCCGCCTGTAATTTCGTGGCGGTAGGGGCGTTATCCGTCTTAAGAGCATATTTGGAAAGATCAATATCATTAGCCTTATCCAAAAGCTGCTCTATCTGCTCGCCATTGTATTTACCTTGAAAATCTGCCATATCATAATTATTTTTGCTCAAATATAACTATATACATAAACACCAAGAAATCGAGGGGGGGGGTAGATGCGGGCAGGTGTTAAAAGCTACCGTCCCCATGCAGGAACCCGGTACGGAATATAATAGCCTTGTCTTTCAGCTTCTGGACAGACCCCCATTCCCATTCACCCTCACAAGGCTTAATGACATACTTATTCCCCCATGTCTTAAATCTCCTCTCTATAACGAACATCTCCGAGTCTTTCAAGACATGGAAGATACTCCCTACAGGGAAGTACTTATCCGTCCTTAATATAACACGATGATGCTTCTCGTCATATTCAGGATCACCCACGATATGTGCTTTATAAAACTGGAAATCGTTTAACGTTTGATCCACAGGCTCTATCCAGTAATACCCCTTACCCATTGCTGTTTGCGATTTAATAATTATATTTGCAAAAAGTAGTAACTCATAAGGTTTTTAGGTAATTTTCAACCAAGGGGAAAGGGTGTCCGTGAGGATATCCTTTTTTCATTCCCGCCCGCCCTACCTATGAACAAAAGATCTACCTCGAACAAATGTAATCATAATAAAGTTACGGGCAAAAAGAAACCCCATCGGTATTCTATCGCCGACGGGGTTCTTCCAACGTTGTATCAAATCATATCATCTCACTCCATTTGATTGTGTCACCGACGAAGCACCGCACCGCCAGATACCTTACGAACGCCGTCCCTTCCGGAGCGTCAGGGTCTTCCAGATAAGCCAAGACAGCCTTGACTATTTTCTGGTCGCAGTCCAATACCTTAGGAAAGTAGTCGCTATAGAACATAGCGAACAGATATTGGATATCTCCCCAAGTGGCGTTATCAGGTTTCTTGGCCCCGCATTTATCGAACATCTGCTTAGCATCCTCCATCGTCCATCTTCTCTTGGATCCGTCGGCGTTAATAACAGCCTGAGAAGTCATACCTACCTGACCAGCTACCTTATCGATAGCGCCTTGTACGTTACAGATAGCGCTTTGCAATTGAGTAGTAGTACAGTTCAAGGCGTTAGCGATCTGCTCGATAGCGCTTCTGTTACCTTGGATAGCCTGCATCAGAAGCTCACGGCCATAGTCGTTGTTCAATTGAGCCGGAAGACCGTTAGCGCAACAATCATTTCCATTACCACCAAAACCATTCCCGAAACCACGTCCGCCCCATAACCAGAATAGGACGATGATCCACAACCACCAGCCGTTAGCCCCGCCGAAACCGTCTTGGTTGTTACGACCGTTCATCAACGCAGCGACTAAATTCGGATCCATCTTATTACCACCCAAAAGGCTGGTAAACATACCCGGAATCATAGATAATAAACCGTTAGTGGCGCTTCCACTACCGGAACCCATACCGTCTAACAAAACGATTTTGTCTCCACTTGTACCCATGTCTATTTATTTTTGAATTAATAATAACCCTACCTGATAGTGGGCGTTACAAAGTTCAAAAATTAATAATCCTAGGATCGTGATATATGTCATCATCAAAGCACGTCATGTCATGCAATTGGTATTAATAAGAACCGGTACAAGACAAAAAATCCGGAACGTATCACTACGGCCCGGATTCATGCAAATCTATAAATTCAATGTTTCAATGCTCGAAAGAAAACGTCTCACGACGTCAAAGAGAGATTAACTACACGAAAAATCTCGCATCAACTTATTTGTATTAGCAGTGTATTCATTAACTATCTTACTGGATGAGGGATCATCCTCTATCCTTGATAGACGGTTATCGTCACTCCTTACCGTAACGTCACCCATCCTTCGTACCATGTTTTCTTGATATGATGATGGATCGGAGTATATAAGATCATCAACGAACCTGTATATTGATCCATCAACCGTCTCTCCTACCTTCTCATATAGGCCAGATTGGAAAGACACGAAATCGTCGTACCTCCCACGAGCCAAGAACGAGCCGTCCGGCCTCTCCTCGACACCGCCGTTGACCTCCCGGAGCAGGCCCGGATTCCTTTGGTACAGATACCTGTAAAACCCGACATCCATCATCCTATCCTGTCTATCCAGATAGAAAAGATCCCTCATGCTGCTGTCGCTGGACTCGATAGCCACATCAAACAACAGATCTCTTACCTGACCATCCGGCAACGACATCTCCATGCTTTTTAACGTACCTCTGTCATGGTGGTTCAAAGATACGTTATAAAATCCATTAAAATCAAGGAAGCGCAAGACATTATTATATAAATCCGATTTTTTTAACCTTTCCTTGATCTGGATCTTCCTCAACGATGTACAGGATTTGATAAAATCCCGATCCTTTCCCTGCCTAGCCTCGTATCTCCTGAACTCCCGATCAATATCGACATCATCCATCTTAGGGGTTACGGGATGCTGGTATATCAATCTGGTAAGGATCATGTTCTCGGTATTCGAGGATGAGATGTTGGACATAACCAGCTTTTTTATATTATCCTTGACCACGCCAATATCGGAACGGGAAGCCCCGGCGGGAATCACGCCAGCCGGCAAGTACGAGGGCCGCTCTATCCCGATATCGGCCAACATCTCATAGGCCTGATCGGTGTCGGTTATCGGGGCTGTGTTGTGGTACGTATTCCTACCCATATACAACATGCTCCTATCATACATATCGGAAGGGGATGTATTCCCGGACCTTACATACACCATCCTATCCCCAGTAGAATAAGTATCCTGAACCTCGTATATCGGATTCCCTTTTCCTGTTATCCTATCAAGATCGGAGATAAAGCTATCGTATACCGAATTGCCGGCCTGTATGGAAGATAACATGACATCCAGCGACGCCATAAGATCACGGATATCCTCCGGTCTGGATATAACCATCTCATCGCTGATCGCCTCGCTTATATCCACGCCCATGTCGGCAAGATCCATAGCTATGTCATACAGACGTCCGGAAACGTCCTTGATGTCCTTAAAATCATCCATGTCGATTATCTCCCCAACCTTACCCCTTAGGGCTTTCATGTCCTTAGGCGTACTGATATACGGTATGGTGCTATTGGAGCATGAGTCGGTAATCGTATTCCCTTCCTGATCCCTAACCTCCATACGGGTCATATTACGATACGTGTCATACATCCGATCTGCGTAATCCTGATCCTCCTGATACCGGAGTGCCAAGGAAGGGTATGGGATGGAGGCGAAAGCCTGATCGAACTCCCGGCGGTCGCTGATACCGCCTACCGCCCTCATGATCGTATCCCTTACCTCTATTGGATTCAAGCCCCTTCTCTTTCCTAACGAGTCATATGTATCCTCATATATCATATAATCATCACCAAGGCCTGACTCTGAGGATAGGAAATGCATATCCTTCTCATTAAGATCCCCGTCAGACATAAAATCGACAATCCTCCTCATCATATCCCTTACCCGCTCATACGCCGATCGGTTGGTCATGATATTATCAATCTCATCGGCGTCATACATCCCGGATCGCTCAAGATTGTACCTATTGAGAAATATATCACCACCGGAGAGGAAATTGGATATGATCATATCATTAAGATCGTTGATATTATCGACTCCCAAGGAAGTAAGGGTGTTGTTGATATCCTTAACCTCATCGGCCATGAAATTGCCAGCGAAATAGTTCTTCCGCTTGATAAAGGACATGACATCATCATACCTAGGTTCCCCATTGCTATCTAAGTCGTATTCCGATGGCATGGACATCCAATCGCCAAAGAAAGACACGAAGTCGGGGGAGTAGGCCGTACCCCAGACCGATAAGGCCTGCTTCTGGTCGCCCAACACCTCCATCGCCCTTTGGTATAATCCGGATGGTTGGTCGTTCGGGGCAAGGACATTATCTATCCCACCCTCCTTATTTTTTATAACATAACAAGATCGTCCCATTACTAAATCGTTTTGACACAAAGATAGAAAATCCCGCCTACTCTCACGAGCGGACGGGACACCAAAATAACAACATAATAACAAACCTTATGTTTCTCCGAAAAGTGCAAATCTTTTTGCCGATCCTCACGAACAGGCAAAAGCTCAATCCTAAATAACAAAAAAATGAAATTCATTATTCATCAAATATCATATATATTGTCAATATATTTAACATTTGATTCTATAATTCTAAAATTATATTTGCTTATAATTTCCTTAACCTGCTTTTTATTCAAATGAAACCACTCTCTATCAACATTATATACACTATATTTAATATGCAGCTCACGCTCTATATCCATATCTACATATGCAATCATATAAAAATAGATATTACTCACCCTTAAACAACTCTCCCTAGTGTATAAATCCTTAGACTTACCAATTTTTACAAGACCATTACTAATATCTACTCCTATATAGGTACGCAACAGTCCACTATTTCTTAATCCATAGTTCTTTTTATTTTTTAGAAAATAAGTATATCCTATTATAGAATCATACAAACCATAAAAATCATATTCTGTCGAATATGGTCTTATCTTGGACATCAACATAGGTATAGCGTTATTTACTTTCAGATCATTAGATATAGTCAAATGAATATCATCAACATCCTTATTTGTATTTGATATAATGATATTATATACAACACCATTAAAAACATGATCTAAACACATTCTATCAATTATATACTCATCATAACCCGCATCATATAGTTCATCTTGTCGTTCTATGGCTGCAAGTATAAAATAATTATATAACTTCAAGGCATAATCAAGATCAAAATCACTTCTACCGAATAACGTTATTAGCGCCATATAAAGGAAATTGCTGTAATCGCTATCATTCAAAGTTATTCTGCAATCCTTAACAATAAACACATTGTCGTTTTTTGAACGATCACAATCGCTCGAAAAATTTTTAACAATAATCTCTAACTCTCTAGAATAACCTGAATAATCAGCTTGTTTCAATTTCCCTGTTTGGCAAAAATGACTTAAATCATTATACAACCCCAAAATATGATCTTTGTTCATAATATAAAACAACGAGAGCCACCAGCGTCCGTTACTCCACTGATAGCTCTCATTTATCGCCTACGCCTAAGCGATATTAATATCTTCTTCTGGTCTAGCAACGGATAGACACCGCAAATATAGACACTTATTTTAAAACAACAAACAAATAGGAGATATTTTTACAAAAAAACGTAATCAATTATATTTGTCTATCATATAGACGAAATATAACTATATCTATCCTCCATCATCATCACCACCTTCTTAATATCAGATAAAGTTAATTTCTTTATCTCCATATTCCTACTATCCATCCTGACGAAAGAGTCCTTGAACTCCTGCTCGGTTATGGCATCCAACCTAAATAGATTGTATTTTATAAGTAACTGGGTTACGTCAAATATCAAGATATTAAGATCAACATCATCTTTCAACTCATTAAGTAGATCGCGCATCATATCCTTAATAGCGTCAGTGTCAAGTTCCAGCTTCTCGGCTTCCCTCATCAACTTCTTAATGATGCCATTGTACTCGATTATGATATTAGCGTTATCATCATCGGTAGGCAGAAGAATATCCATCGTACATTCTATACCTATCTTATCACTAAGTCTTTTATTGAACTCCGTCATATAATCGAAAGCCTGACTTCTGCTTAAAGCGTATGTATGGTCAAGCAACTGCCTTTGTCTGTTATTGACAAAATAATGACTGGTGTATAACATCATCAAGACCTTCACTCGCTGGATGCGTAGGTCTTGCACGTTATTAAAATCATTTATTTTATTTATTAAACTCACATTCATATCACAAAATGTTTACTCTAACCGGGTTAAACGCCAACCCACTATCGATTATCCTACTGACGTAAGAATCATCGAATACTTTTCTACCTATTCCTATAGCCCCGTTGATGTCAGCATTTAGCAGCTTCCCAATAGAGCTTTGAAATAATCCACGTTTCTTTCTTTCACCTAAATAAACATCATGCTTACATAATTTCTCAAAAGCCAGATGATCTACTTTAGAGGTATAGGATTCCTCATTAGTCTGAAAGTTTATTCCAACTAATTTACATTTGTAGGAAATTTTGTCGATAAGTCTAGAGAACGGTATCTCAACGAATTTCTGGTTTATTCTCTTCCCTAGATTGATACCGTTTTTCCAGCCTTTGTTTAATCCTATTACAAGACTTCCGATATTGTTATCGATACAATGGTTAACAATATATCTACTGACCTTGTGGATCTTGTCATCAATCCAAAAGTTCCTATAATTGTTTAGCTGTCTAAGTCTCTTTGAAGTACCCTTATCGCCAATATATGACATCAATCTAGCTCTCTTCTTATTATACCACTGATTAAAGGACTTAATAATCTTGCCGTTTACAATGAAAGACCTGATACCTACATTGCTTATACATGTACATAAATTATTCAATCCCAAATCAATCGAAAGAACATTATTCTTATCAAGATTCAAATCCTGTTCCTTCTTCTCATAAATAACCTCAACCACATAGCATGTAGCTTGAGGGATTATCCTAACCTGACATAATTTGTTATCTCCTATGTTTGTTTTGATTGGTGAAATTATGTTTTTGACAAAATGGATGTAACCATCGTTTTTCAATCTGCAAGAAGAAGTTGTGAAGACTACCATATTTTGCTTCTTACCTCGCTTGTACTTCGGCAATTTAGGTTTCGAATTGAACTTAGAAGGATTATTCTCATATTCCTTCTTTGATCTGATCCAAGACTTTATTACCGAAAATGCTTGACCAATAACCTGTTGTGAAATAACTGATGGTAAATTTCTGAAATCAACCTGATTCTCCTTGCATAGTCTAGTAGATAAATCATATTCCTTTAGATATTCTTTATTGAAAATCCCTTGGCGAATATTACATAATACATAGTTGTATAGTAAACCAGATTTGAGACATATGCTCTCAAATCTATTATCTTTTACTATATGTCTTTCAACTAATCTCATTTTATTCGTTTATATCTTATCGCTTCAATATAAATAATAGTTACAGCATACCATATAATATAAAGAGTCCCCACCGGGGCCATCACACACCCGACAGGGACCAACTTTTAAATATCTTACTCGTCAGGTGATGGACTGACACCGCGAAGATAAATCAAGATAATTTATTTAGCAAGGATCATCGGCTTCTTTTTCTCCCGATACTATATTACCTTCGGAAGCCAAAGACTTATCCTCGGCCGCCTTCGTAGGCGAGGCGAACTCCGATTGGGAACCGGGCGGGTTGACGAACGGGGTCTCCGTATCCTCGAAGAACGTCTCATCCCTCCTGATACTCATCCTGAACTTAGGGGCTATGAAAGGATCGTTATTAAGATCGATGTTGATCGTAACGTCATTCATCAAAATATCCTCCTTGGTCCTAGAATCACCTATCCATCCTCTTACGTCAGTAGTCATAGGCATCCGGTTAGCGGCTTCCTTGACAGCCTCTAGCCGTCCCTTGATAACATCCACGTCTCCCGCCAGCGGAATCATATATGTCTTGTCATCCAGCCCGGATCTGGCTATAGCGTTGTTAAGATCCATTATATCATCAATACTTACTCCACCACCTAGACCCTCTATAATCCTATCAGCCATCGATCCGATCATAGATGAGAATGATGATATATCCTGATTTTTCAATCTTACAGGGTACAGGTAATTTCTTCCATTTCCTGTCTTTATAGCTACAACCGGGATACGTGAATTTTTATAATCACCATACTTATCCCTAACAATAGCCGTGCAGAACGGGAATATGTTATACTTGATATTATCCCTCATCGTAACCTCCCCATTCTCTATATATCCTACGCTCTCTACCTTGCCAACCGTCTCGTTGGTAAAGTCATTCTCGGATACCATCAACGTCCCATTATCATCACTTACGCTAAAATTAGGTCTTCCCGGCAAAACACTGGTGACTGTGCCTACGAACGGTATATCAATCTCGCCAGCGACAGATCCTACATTATCCCTATACAACTCAAAGGCCATACTCCTTAAATCAGCGTTACTCCCTTTTGAGTCTGGATCATTGACTTTTAGCACCGAGACAAAATTACCGTCACCATCCACGATCTTAATAACCATATTATTAACCAAATCACTACGGGCAGACTTAGTCTCGTCAGAATTAGGATCAACGGCATAAAGGCTATTGTATTTATCATACAGTCCCTTGGTATAAGGATCTAACATATCCACCTTAAACCTTACCATATCACCCTTGCGAAGGCTGGCCGTTGCTTCCTGATTCACCGACTCGTTGTTAGATCCAAACGTATCACCCGTGTAATAAGGAACAACAGATCCATCCTGCCCCTTGCGATACACCATGAACCAGTTGGAGGTCGATAAGGCGGTCTGCCTCCCCAGTATGACACCGGTAGCGTTCTCGAAAGCCTGAGCGTCATCCTCGCTAATCATCCATCTTGAGTGGTTATCTGACTCTATAACAGTAAATATGTCGGTTCCGTTGGTGAAATCCATCACCCTTCCATTATCAGTATCAGTGGCATCAGATCTTTTAAGCCCGGACCCCGCCATAAACCTGTCAAGTCTCATTCCGCCAACTTCATAATACATGACTCCGCCAATCTCTCTCTTCTGGGCCATCAACACTACCGGATTCTGGGCGGCATTGGCCTCCGTCCTGCCGGTGGATGTTCCGGGTTCGCTCTCCGTGAGAACATCACCCATAGGTATAGACTTATCGTAATCCTTGACAACCATACTCCCATTATCATACAGCCTCATCCATTCCACGAATTGAAGAAGAGGATCATCAGAATAGTTATTGATAATATCAATAGCTTCATTAAGCTTATCCTGATCAATCTCATTGCCATTGTCAGCCTCATTCATAAGATCGTTATAGGTCTTTATAGACTCCTTAACCTGATCCTGATCAAGACCATTGATATTCATATCTACAATATCATCAACAGCGTCCTTGATATTATCATAAATATTATCATGGGTCTTCAATCTATCTATTATCGATCTAGCCTTATTGATCCTTGAAATAGGATTATCCCCAAACCCGTTAACTAGACTATCGACACGAGGCTTGTTATTATCATATATCTGTCTCTCCCTAGGAGATAAGACATCCTCATTACCGTTCCATATCTTTATAGCTATATTATTGATTCTATCTTCAGAAGGATTTATGATATCCTCATCATCAGGAACCCTCTCGACTATATTACCTTCATCGGTCTTAATCTCGTTCTCCATAGATCTGGCTATCATATGATTATATGTCTTGAACATAAACGCCTCATCCTCTCCTATAAGACCATCTTGATAAGCCTTGTCTATGGCTTGGTCGTTAGCGTAAAGAGCGTTGGCATCAGGATTATCAGTATTCCTGAAGTCGTACTTGCTATCATCCTCCTCATAAGTCTTACCCCATGCGTTCGATAATATCTTCATGAACCCGCGCTCCTGCGCCCGGATGAATCTTCTGTCACGCATACGACGAAGAGACTCATTTATATTCTTGTAGGCTACAAGATTGTGACGATACTCGCTAAGTAACGCCATAGCCTCCTTATGATTCTCAACCCCACGAGTGGATACGATATTCTCAAAATCAATTATAGTCTCGTAGGCCGCCATAAGATCAGCGGCACTGATCTTCGAGTCATCGCTATTCAAGAATAGCTTAGATATATCTACCTCAGAATTAACCAATGTAGCCAATTTCCTCTCCAAGGCAATTCTTTCCTCTGTCAATTTAAGAAGCCTATCATTCTCCTCAGCCAACTTAGCCTTATCAGATTCAATTGCCTCCTTCGATGCGACCTTTTGCTGAAGTTTTAAAATATCATTCTCCATCTTATGTATATCATCCGTAAGCTTCCGAAGATCATCAAGGGCTTTCTTAGAATCGGGATTAAGATGGGAATATATGTCAAGGGAAGTACCTATATCCGTCTTGTATATCCTATTTAACTGATTGGTGATATCATCCAAATTATCCTTAGCCTCAAGACCATTATAAGCCATGTTAGAGATGTAGGTGTTAAATGATCTATTGGATATACCATCGGTAAGGGAGTCGGCAAATCTGCTGGCCATAGTAAAATTATCAACCTTCTTATTAAACTCGCCAATAAGATTGGACTTATACTCATTGACCTGCTCATCCGTCATATTCATATCGGAAGCGATATCGCTATTAGGTATAGACTCAACTACCGTCCTAAAATTCTCCTTAGTATCATCTAACATCCCCATTTCCTGATCATAACGAAGACGGTTGAATACGGCATCACTAAAAGTCTTATCTACAATTCTAGAATTAGGTATATCATCAGCGTTATTATCCGTACTTAAGCCTGATAATTGAGCGTTCAGAGCCATACTGCCACGAATGGCACGGATAGCGGCGGTAGTCAAGGCGCCGGCATTGGTGTTGTAAGCCTCCACCATCCCCTTGTTCCGGGACATGTCTTGGCTCCATTCCTTTATACCACCAATAGTTTTTACTCCCATAAACGATCCAATAATCATACCGATGCCGATTTCCTTCCATCCCTGATTAGATCCGTAAGTCTCCTTGAACCCGTTCTTTATAGCTTCCATATAGCCTATATTCTGCCGGATAGCCATAGGATTGTATCTTGATTCTACCCAATCCTCGGCGGATTTACTAGCCACCCCCTGAAAGCCTTCCTCATACAGACCCTCAGATACCGGACGTTTGATGATATTGAACGTATTCCCGGCTATTTTCTGCCATTTCTTAGGCGTTATAGCCCTCAATGTCCCGTTATCCATCCTCTCGGCGCCTACGCCAAATATATTGCGTTTTATGAACTTATCCACGCCAAGATCCATGCCGAACATATCGCCGAACATAGCTATATTGGATAACGTAAGGATACCGATATTGGCAGCGAATATAGCGTTAGCGGCATCAGCATTATCAGCTCTGAACTTCATGAGTTCCTCATATGAGGCTTCTCTACCATAGGCATTCCTGTAAGCCTGCTTGAAGTTTTCCTCAGATTCCATCAACCCACTCCTTGACTCTACCGAAGCCTCCCAAAGCGTTGACGTACCGATAAAGGTCAGGTTGTCCAGCCCCTTACCTATGCCTCGTCCTATGCGGGCAGCTCTTAGCATAGCATTAAACCCGGTCTTTGTAGCAGAAACAGCCTTCCCCATACCGGCAATCGTAGCACCTATTCTAGCCCCCATACGAGCGGCATTCATAAGACCAGCTCCGGCGAAGGCGTAAGATGACAAAACGGCTCCAGCCGTAAATGCAGCTCCTGACAAAAGATCATTTGTCCAAAAATTGGTTGTAAACATACTTTTAAGAAATCCAGCATCTCGCTCCTCCTTACTGTAATAATGATTAAGCGTATAATCACCACGCTTATCCATATCATCCAACCATCTGGCAAAACTGTTATCATACATAGCTGATAACGTCCCTTTTGTAACAAGCTCCTTTAATCCATAAACAGACTGACCTACTCCACCTATTCCATACAAAGCAGACTTATAAATAAACTTACCTAATCCTCTATAAGTTTTCTCCCAACCACTTTGACTTCTCGATAGACGATCATCATTATCCACATTATTGATATAACTCTCGTATTTTGGAATCCATTCACCTGTTGACAGCCTATACCTTGAATCACGAAGGTTGATCCTACTTCCAGTTATATCATAATTACCCTTAGGAATACCCGTCTCGTTTATCATCTGAAAAAGCGGATTCCTTGCTTTTACATCATCATGATAAGATGTCTCTACGGAATTTTTTATACCCTCTACTAATGATGGAATACTCCTGCTTCCCTCTCTAGACAAAACATCATTATCCATATCCGATGAACCGCGCATGCCAACAGGTATAGGGATAGAAGAAATATTATCCTTAGAAGGCATGGGAGATGGAATTGATGGAGTAGGGACATAATATCCCTGACTCTTCATCACATTCCCTATATCGTTATTATTATTGCTCATTTTTTCCATCTATTTTATCCATAGTCTCTTTATCCAACACCGAAAGAATATTGCTAAGATCAGAGTGCTGCTCATTAATATCTCTACCCTTAACAATAACGTCTTTATTGATAGCCTCAACCACGGCTTGGGTAAGATACATCTGAGGACACATATTTATAATCTTCATGATATTATCAGCATAATCAGTATTATATTCCAACACCTTTAGAGGTGTCCCGGTCCTAGCCTGCCCGTGAAAATAAACGCCAACCTCAACACCTCCAGGAAAGCCCTTGGCTTTAATATCATACGATTTGTAATTTCTTAAAACCGTATTAATAATCCTAATAGCTCTTTTATTAAGCTCTGATGTAGCTAGTTCATTGTTCTGAATATTGTACTTATCAACCATCCTAGAAGCCTCCTCAGCCGCATTCTCGATAGTAGCGAAAGCGCCAAGTGAATTAGCTTGCGCCCATTTCTGATAAGGCCTATTGGTCGTGGCAGAAAAAGATACAGGGATGATCTTAGATTCGTAATCTTCAGATCTTACATTCCTTTCCCTTTCGTACAAACTATACCCCATACTATCTAATTCCTCTTTAGTAACTTGAACCGTAGCGATATTTTTTCCGCCAGCCATAGCTACCAAATCAAATGTATTGGGATTATCCGTAGGACGAGCATACAATATGTAATTATTAAGTCTGCTATCTTTATCCTTATTCAAGAAACCAGCTCTTGACAAAAGCAGACTCTCTAATTTAGCATGCATACGCCTATCTTCTTTAGAGGCATTGGTAGAATTAGAGAACGACCATGATCTTGGAGCAAACTCGTCATATCTTCTTTCATAGACCATTTTAGAATCCTGAATAGCCTTAGCTATATTACGACCTATATTAGATGAAGACCATTCTCTTCTAAGCGTAGGACCGTCAGCTCTAGACATATTCTTACCTAAGATCTTGATCATTTTATCCCTACTAGTCATATCGACATTATCGCTATTCATTACCGGATTGTCTACACGACTATAAGTTTTAGCTATATCATTTATATCCTCCAGAGTGAAATTTTCTCCTGAATATCTATTTAACAAATTTATATAAGATCTCATCAGCTCCGTATTAGCTATAGATCTATCCGCATAGTTGATGTTCTCGCTTATCAATCCAGCTATAGCGGAAACCTTTAAAGCATCTTCTGGTGAATACTCTTTCCCTCCAATAATAGCTCCATTCTTACCAACATCCCTCGCATTAACCATACCATTGTCAGTATATGTATCAATACCTCCAGTAACATAGTCCTGATCCCTTACAGCATCATTAAGGATATTTTCCGTAGCGACATCAAAGGCATTTGTAAGATAATCAACTTCCTCATCCATGATCTTACCATACCTATTCCTATTATCATTCGCTGCCATAAGAGCCTCATATTTATTCACCATATTTGGGGTTGATGATAATACAGAACTTGACGCACCGCCATTATTAGTGATCCATGCCATAATATTCTCGCTATTAACACCACCATGATATATAGAAGGATTGTTTTGTATATCGTTCTCTATGCCTCGTAGATCAACAGGATTTATGGATGATATTAAATCCTTCTCACCTGTCGATATATTATTCTCATTCTGAATATATTGATTGTCAAATATATTCTCAGGAGTAACATTAGGCTGAACCTTTTCCAGCTCAATCATAACACCTGTAGGGATATTAGAGCTATTACCAGCTTCCTTGGACATTACTTCCCTAAGCTTAAGATTCTGATCTATCTCCTTTGATTTCTGCCTCCACGAGAACTCTCTCTCCTTGAAATCAAGATCTCTCATCTTAAAGTAATAATCATCAGCGATGTAGTTCTCAGATGAGTTGTTATACGACCATCTAGCGGATACACCATCAAGAAATTCATTACGTACAATAAACTCCCCCGCTCTAGCCGGGTTCATATTATTGCCAATAAAGGAAGTAGCCTCCTCCACTAACGCACGGCGCTGTTCCCGGACCTCCTGTAGTGACGCCTCAATAGCCGCCTTAGCGGAAGGGCTGGCCTCGGCCCCTTTGAGTTTGGCTAAGAGTGCGCTCTCCTCAGCGTCAAAACCGGAAACATATTTATTAACGAACTGATCAGTAGTCATGCCACTAAACATACCGGGATTAGTGGCAGCCAAATACTGACCCTCTATCTGCATCTGAGCCTTAGCGTTCTGGGATATAGATCTAGCGGCTATCGCTCTAATCTGAGATCGACTCATCTCATCAACAGTAATATCTCTCATCCTACCAGTAGGCTTGCCATCCACTACCTCAGGAACAGAAAACTTCTTTCCCTTATTAAGACTGACGAAATCCTTCATCATCTTATTCATCTCCTCATTGTAATCCGTATAAGGAGTGTAATGAATAGGATTCATCCTTGTACCAACCTGACCATCATTAACCCATTCATAAAACGGCATTAAGGCCACAGCCTCATTTATGGCACTATATTGCTTAGGATTATTAAGCTTCATATCTTCGATCTTCTGAGAGAAAGACCTATACTCCCTAGTACCGGCGATAGCGTTCAATACACGGGTATCTAAAGCCTCTCCAAGACGGGCTTGTATGCTTCTAGCTATACCATCAGAAGCTAGATTGGATTTACGATACACGTTATTCACATCCTGTATCAATCCATTTAACCTATTCTGAAGATATTCCCTATCCTGAGGTTTTATAATGTCAGAATTGATAATATAATCAGCATACTCATTTATAGCCTGCCGATTCGTATCTATTTTCTGTTGCATGTATCCCATACCCTGCATCATGACATCCATGTTGTAGGGTGATACGTACTTACCGTAATTCCTTAATATACTATATTGTGAAGCCATCCTTTATCCTTTCTTGCCTTTAGTTACTTCCTGAGCAGGATATAATCTCCTGTAACTTAATATATCTCCTTGAGGGTCTGCGATCAACTGACCATTGGGACCAATCTTAACATCCCCAAATATAGATCTTAATGTATTCATGGTCGTAGCCGTGTTCCACTTCTGCTGGATCTCGTCATTTACGCTATCGAAATACCTAGCCCAGTTCTCGTCATTTATAGCCAATCCCTGCAATATACGTTGCTGGTAAGCTTGACGTTGGGCTATATTCTTATCATACGTATCAGCCCAAGTACGGGCGTTTACATTATCAGCCCAAGCCCTTTGAGCCACGTTCCCTTGTTCTACCTCATTAATGTATCTACCTATATTGGAACTCATGATAGCCTGTAAGTTGGATGATAAAGCCCCTCTCTGGGAATCCGGGACATTACCCATCTGATCCAATTGTGATTGGAAAGCACGATTGGTCTCAACCATATACTGATCAGCCGATCTCAACACCGGATCCACGGTAGGAGCGTAATGCCTTTCCAGACCTTCCGTTGTCACGGCTCCCGGGGTCATCCTAAATACCTCGGGGAAGTCAAGACCGCCACCCACTATATTCCTGCCTCCATTGCCGCTGTTCGACTTACCGGCATTTGTATTGGTCTTAGGGAGTGTATTGGGATCAATCAGCTCAGGCATATCCAGTTTAACATCAGGTTCCTCCACATCACCTATATCCATAGGACCGGGAGCCACCTTATGAGGATCAAGTATAAAATCAAGACCTTCCATTCCTTTCATGGATCTCAATGCCTGCATCTTAAGCATATCCTCGCCAAGTATCTTATTAACGACATCCTTGTTCTTGTCAGAGAATAGTTGGCTAAAATGAGTGATACCAGCGTCGTTAAGAGCTTTATGCTGTTCCTCTGTAACAACATCCAGACCGATCATAGGACGAGATGAGGAATATTGACCAAACTTATTGTCTCTCATCCTATCATGATATGAGGCTTTCTTATCTTCCGGGTAATTACCTTGGCTATCCTCGCCTCCAAAGGAAACGAGTGTCGTATAATCCCGAAGCGCCTCTGCGTTGGCGATGATCGGGTTCTCCGCCGTGGCCAAGCCCATCCACCCACCAGTAGTGCTGTATATAGCATCCTGAAGAGCCTTGGCGGCAGTAGCCTTCGGAGCGCTCATATAAGCATCATAAGCCAAAGGCATGAACGTCTTATAATACTCCAGTCTCTCATCGGTATTAATACCGCCATAAGAGCCATCCTGACCCTGACGCTGATACCCAAACGTGTTATCCTTATTATTGTACTTGTTCTCTACGGGACGGAAAGTAAGTAGGTAATCGAATAAAGAACTACCACCTTTCTCCATCTTCTGACGAATACCAGCCACTTTCTTAAGCAGCTCTTTCTTAGCCTCAGCTATATCCTCCTCCGTAAGACCGTATTCTTTCATGGATCTGGATATGATGTTATCTATTTCACCACCCTTAGCGAAATACGTATCCTCATCCTTCTTCATCTTCCGGTCTTCCTGCTCTTTGTATATGACATTAGCGAAGTCCGTAAATCTTCCCTCTAATCCATTAACGGTATCGTTGCTATCATTTATAGCCTTAGATAATACGGAGGCGTTTAAACGCCTCGTATTCTCGTCATCTATCTTATCGTTCTTCTTCAGCTTCTCCAGCGCCTTTTTCTGATCATCGTAAGCTGATTTAAGACCGATCTTAACCTTATATCCATCCATTAACGTAGCGTACGTATCCTTTGGTGTAGCCTTAATACCATACGTATCCCTAATGTATTTAGCGAAGTCCGGCTCTATGGTGGTGTCATCGGTAATAACCTCCGTACCCTGCTCCAAAGAAACAGGCGTTCCCCCATCGGCATGCTTCTGCCCCATGGCCTCCATCGGCGCCTCTTCGGGCTGCTCCACATACTCGCCCTTCTCGACCTCCACGTTGGCTTGATCTTCCATCGACTTAGGTAACGGATATAGATACTCACCGGTAAGGCTACCGCTATCGAATCTATTATTAGGCCCTAGATAAACACCCCCACCATCCTTGTACTGCATCTGAGATTGCCTTCTTTGCCTAGCCTCCCGCTCTTGAGCCAGCCTGATATTAGTACGAGTGCCTTGCTCTGACGCCATTCCTGAGAACACGTTCCTAGCTAACCCTAAGACACCACCGATACCTGACATCACGGTGCCTACGACATTAGCCGTCTTAGCCCCGGTGGATAAATCACCGTATCCCTTGCTTCTCATACGCCCTATACCACGACCCATCTGAGTGAATCTAGACCCTATATCATCAGCGCCATAATAAGGAATAGTAGTGAAGTCAAAAACATCCGTGCTACCAGACTTATCAACCTTCTTATTACTATCAACGATAGCGTTCAAATCACTTGTATCAATGGTATTAATATCAGGCTGCTGAATATCAAATCCTATCCGGGTAGACGAAACCAGAGGTTCCACTCCAATACCCTGAAGACCAACAACATTACCGGGCATAATAGGGGTGACTTCCCCAGCCTCTTGATATTTAGGTATCTTCCTCTTGATTACATATTTGCCCATATCAAATTAATTTCGTTCTGACACAAAGATAATTTAAAAAAACAGAGACTCATCATTTTACAACGATGAGTCTATCAACAAATATTATTATGCACAAAATTTAAATATAATATTATATGATATTATGATTTACTAACGCATTGTAAATGATATCATCTATTTCTCCATTATTTAAACATTCCAATGCTCTTTTCCTTATTTCATCCATCTTTGATTTCTTATAAGCGTCATATGCCTCTTCTTTAGTATCATACGTACCTATATTAACCCGTCCCCTATCCAATGTCGATAAACTAGCCCTATATCTACTACCCCTAAGGACAACACCAGTAGGGCAATCCCTAATTCTAATCCTCTTATAAGTTAACAATGAATTTAAGTGATGTGGAACAAAACAGCATGTATTTGGACTATATATTTTAGATGCGCCACTAAGTATATCTTTATCCAATTCATATCCATCCTTATAATTAACATCAAACCATTTTTTAAACTTGCTAAAATACAACCAATCATCACAAACCTTAACCCCCACATAAGTAGGTCTTCTTTTCTGTTCTCTTTCAGAATAACATCTAGCTAACATTTTATTCCATATTTCATAAGCTAATGTTTTCTCCATCCCAATCATATCATTTATTCCAACCCCATACTTTATACTCTTGCTTTTATCCGCTTTACATTTAGGGCATCCTACTCCCCTAATGTGATTAAATGGAAGCTGGTAAAAAGAACCATGTATAGGGCATATTATCTCTATTGGTATTCTAGCCCCCAAATAGTTAGATTTACTATAATCATATCTTTCTCCATGACATGACATAGCTCTATCAACAAAAACACTTTTCTTTGACTCCATTCTTTTAGATCCCCCTATCCATTTACTACATTCGGGACAACCTTGGCCATTCAAATGATTGTATGGTCTTTGGGTAAAAACACCATGATCTTTACATATTATTTTCACTGGAGTTCTGTTATTGACATAATCTACTAATGAATAATCATACAAACCATTATGTATCTTTAACGATCTTTTTATAAAATCATCTTTATCCAATTTTTTTCATACAAACTTTTTGCCAAATATAACAAAACATTTACAAACTACAAAAGGCTATAACAGAAATAACGTCAATCATTATATCTACTCATGCCTTTTATGTTAAGACTTAATCCCGGTATCATATTAAGCACCAACTGCCTTTTCGCCTGTTCCTTACGCATACGCTCGGCCTCCGCTATCTGCGCCTCTGATTGAGGATCATTCTTAATATTATTAGCGATGTCCTCTATAGCTTTCTTGTTAGCGCCGGATTGAGCTAGCATCTTATATAACAGGTCTTGGCCTTCCTTCTCCCACCAGCTGTCCATGGTAGGGCGGGAAGCCAAAGAAGGATCGGCAGGGGCTACCGTCTCAGGTACGGGCTGCTGACCTCCGTCCCCCGTGCCCGAATCCCGCTGTCCGAACTCGTATCTCATTGGCTCGTTCTCCGGGACACCATACCTATTAGCGAACATATCAGCGAACTCAAATCTCTTCTCATTTCTTAAGGTCGATCCAAGAGGCCTACCGTATCCTTGATTCCATGCTACGGTAGCGTCCTTGTAGTTGGTAGCGTTATCAAAATCAGCCTTTGAGTACATATAATAATTATATACATTGCCTTGAGCGTCCTTATCAAAGAACTTGCCTTGGTTCATGTAGTTCCAGCCTAGCCCCGGTACACGACCTTGATACTCATCCACAAGATAATCCAGTTGTTGGGTTAATGTAGGCTTCTTTCCGTATCTGCGCTGTAGCTCTTTCTTCCTCGGTCCAAGCCATTGCTGGATACCAAAGTCACCGGCGGTTCCTAGGGCAGTGGTATCCCCTCCGGACTCGGCGGCGATGTTAGACAGGATGCCGATCGCTTGTGTTTGTGGTATCCCCTTCTTATCCGTCAGATAATCCCATATCTCATCATATACAGCCATTTTGCTATCCCCTGATCTACGAGGATCAATCACATACTTGCCAGAACCATAAGAGCGATTGGTATTTACAGGACCTCCCTCTTCTTTCTCCTCCTTATCATCAACCAGCATAGTAGAACCAAGACCTACATAATAATCCAAATCCTCATAAACACGGTTGACAACTTTCTCGGCTATATCCTGAAATTTTTTCTTATCATCCTTATCCGGTATCCTTTTCTTTATCCCTCTCAACGTCTTACCTAGATACTTGGTGAACACGTCATTTGGGATGCTCGCATAGTCATCCAATTTATCAAATATCCTACCATAAATACTTGACTCCCAAGGATTGTCAAACACATTACCCTTCCCAACTATCCCCATTTTGTAAGAAGGAGCAGATTTAAGAGGAATACCACCGGTAAGGATATCAAATTCTGGATGGGTATCATCTAGAGGTTTATCATCAAGCTGTTTATAATATATAGGAGATTGACCGGATATCACACGATCAAGATCAGATCTATACATCTTTCTTGTTATATCCTCTATCTCTCCTCCATCTTGCTTATCTTCGATCTTCTCTCCCCATAGCCCATATTTCTCCATGGGCCATATGCCGTCTATGGCATCCACATAACCAACGGGATGCTCCCCGTCCAGACGCCGGTTCCGCCGCTCGTCCGCCGGGTACAGGGCGTTGGCCAACGGCTGCGTGATATGACCCAATCCCTTATCCTTGGAACTCGACATAGCATCCACCACAGTCCGATATACAGGTCTTAATTTCTCAGGTAGATATAATCCCGCCTCATCAACCAGCTCACCTATCTTTTTATTTATACCCCTGAGGCTGAAATTATAATTACCCATGCCATTATTCAACGGGGACAACGTACCTCTTATACCATTCATACCCTTGACGGCAGCCCCTCCGCTAAGGATATCAAACTCCGGGGATACGTTTCTCAAAGGACTATCATCCATACCCCTGAAATACATAGGACGCTCGCCTCTTACGACACGATCAAGATCCTCCTTATATAAATCCCTTATCCACGATGGGATTTCCTCCGGTTTATTCTTCTTAGACATATATTACGTTTTTCACAAAGATAACCATAATATCACAAGCCTAAAAACACGAAACGGGCACATAATAAATCATGTACCCGTTTATACGCTAATGCATGTGATAAGCAGCCAAGGCTCCTTTAGCTTTCTCCTTAGACTTGTACTTAGCCGGCCATAATTTACCGGTCTTGTTACTGACCACTCGCCAATCACTCCCTACTTTCTTGATACATCCCGATTTCGGGCATTTGCCCTTCTTTTTACCGCTAGTTTTCCCTGCTGCCATAACATCAAATATTTAAAGGTATATAATCACCTCAATAAACTTTCTCATCGTTGCTAAACCAACGTACTATCATCTTGAACCGGCTCTCAATGTCATTCACGAACCTAGCCAAGAACCAATCGCCACGAAGACGATCCCGCCACCTCCGATGATAATCGACAGCCCTGGGGTCGATCTTACGGTCAATGTCATTCACATCCTTAACCCATATCGGAAGATTGTTCGTATCGTCTTTGACCTCGTTAAAATAGTCATTTATATTTATCTTCTGATCAACCTCCGTCACCAGTATCTCACGGCTATCGTCATTGGTTACAGGATACCTTAACCGCTGGCTCATATCGTTCTTGTCGGCGATAACCATCCGAAGCTCACCGCTGTTGTTGGTATCATTATAAAACCATGCCTTATTAAATCCAGTAGTCCTAAGAATTTGGTAATTAACCTCATCCTGATATCTTCTGGCATCCATCCGATATTGGTAGTTGGTGAGGATCTTATTCACGTACTGCTCACGTACCGGAACCTCTATAACAAACGGATATAGCTTACCATAAAATACTTGATACGATTGGTTGGTCAAACCATGAGACCATAAACCTATCTCCTGACTTTCACTTGAGTAGTTCTTTCCGGACTGGAAATAATGCTGGTGCTCGATATAATAATCAGGGGTGTAGGATAAATATGATTTCCACTCACCCTTCAGGCAGTTATATCCAACGGTGAACGAGACGTCCGTGAAATGGCTGGCGTCCTGCAACTCCACCGCCTGTCCGTTCCTGTAGAACCGGCCGCCACGGAATTGGTACTCGCTCGGATTCCCTACCGGTATATAATCTTTCTTGGTTATCAGAACCCTCTTAAACCTATTATCCCAACCCATGGACAACCCTATACCAAAAAACTTGTTATCAATATCATAATAAGACAACTCAGCGTCCGTATCAGCGTTATATATCCGGCTACGGACGATCTTCATCTGAAGATGCTCCTTAAACCAGTTTCTAAGCCCCGGTGTGACCTCCGTAAGATTCCTACCATTAGAATCTACCTTAAACACCTGACCACGCCTTAAATCGACCCAAAAATGCCCAAACTCGCAACTGATCATATCCCGACTCTGGGTCCCGGAATATCCTAACGTCGTATTATTATACTCAATGCCACGAGAGGCGAAAAGCCCACCTGTCCCTAGCTCGCTATTCTCCGGGGATATTCTTTCTGCCAGCACGTCTATAGCGTTATATAGTCCTACCTGATTCTCGAAGCGAGCTAGTATTTGATCCGACTCTATTCCCTTCATGCTTATAAGCTTTCCGAACGAGGTCTTGAACTCATGGTAATCCATAGGCTTGTACGACAGCCAAGGATCGGTCATGCCGTTCTCCGACACGTCGGCGGTGCTCCATATGACGCCGTTGGGTCTTTGGTAAGCGCAGTCCCAAAAATTGCTATCATACGTCTCTGGTAATGACCTGCCACCTAACGTAAATCGATTCTTATACACAGGACTCATCTTAAACACATTACTCCTTGATATAGGGACATTACGCTCCTGAGTCCATGATATATAATCCCCCACCTCCGGATAGAACCCCTCGTAAGGCTCAGGGCCGGCTATACGGAAATTGCAATTGATCTCAGACTCCACAAGAAACTGAGGTATGCCATAGAAATATAGGAAGAAACGACCGCTAAGATACATATCTCCGGTCTTGCAAACCATCTCATAAGCGCTCTTCCGGCTAGGGAAAGAGTATAGCGATCCGGTATCCGTATCGGTCTTATTAAGATAATCCTCCCCGGTATCATAATTAACAAAATAACGGGGATACCCGATGTTCCGATAATCATAATAAGGGAATGGTATCATGTCCCCCTGACCGAACTGAGTCAAATAAAACATAGGCATCTTCCTCTTAAGCGAGAATCTTGATATAAATACATCACCTCCAAAAACAGGTTTACGCTTACCCTCATCCATCAACCCGCAACCACCTAACGATACCCATCTGATATCCTCTATCTGCCCGTATTGAGCCGGAGAATATTTCTTTATCCTCATATAGGGGCAGGATACGAAAGATTCACGTGTCATAAAATGAGGCGTCATACCAGCCACCTCGTCGTTACGAATATTACACTCATCCTGAATACGGCTGGTATCATAACTTGAAACCAACTCCGGATATTCAAGCATATACTTATCCATACCAAATGACATGAACAACGAATGCTCACGATCGAGGTTGTTTATGACAATAGGCTTACCACCTACGGTTTCCCCCTGCGACGAGATATCTGTTACCGGATATAACCCGCTCTTGATATATTTAGCCGTTGACAATCCACGTAACTCTGACTCCCCTATTTTTTGGTAAAATAAATTATAATGAGCGACAGAAGTATAGTAATAAGCATAGTTCCGTCTAGGTCCCCTATCTATCAATGCCGTTAACCACTGATACCTGTACTTGCCTATATCCACCACGGACTGGGCTGTGGCCTTGGCGATACCTGTAGCCAGACGGATAGCCGTCAGCGCTATGCCGACAGGGTTGGCCAAAAACATCACGCCTCCACCGACATATTGTTGGGACGCCGATTGATATGTATATTCAGCTATAGCGGATATTAAATTAGCCATAGCCTCCACCGTAGCCAATGACGTTGCCATACTATAAGCCTTACTTCCTAATATCGTCCATTTAGGGTGATCCTCCACCTCCCTGAATATACCGGAGGATTTACCTAATTGATAACCATCAACAAGGCACTCAGTGGGAGCATCAGGCTTGTTGAAGGCAATATCAGGGCTTAAGAATGAATACCAGATATTACCCTTCCTGTTAAACGGATGCGTTATAAAATTCTCACGATTAATATCCTTATAGATATACATATCATCAGACAAATCATTGTAAGGATAATTAGGATAAAGGTTAGCCGATCCGTCGGGATCATCGTACTTAAACATATCATAAGCCAGACCGGTACCGATGACGCTCTTATCCAATGTCCTATCGCCCCTATACAACTCATATCCTATTATGGAATCCCTTCTATCCTTATCTATAAGGCCATTCTCTACCGCTATATCCAGAAACTCATTAACGATATCGTCATCAAGCATCACCCCCATAGGATAAATATAGGAGTCAACTCCATATTGACCGGTCAGTTGAGACGGATTACCCATAAAAGGAGCGACAGAGTTATCCGGGAACTTGTAATGACGTATAGGTTTCTGACAAAATGTGGTTGACGTATTGGGGTACTCAGCGTTATCCCCATTACCAGTGAAGTAAGACTTACCCTCAACGGATTTAGGAGACCCATAGTATTTCGTCAAAGAATCTATTATATCCTTCCTCTTCGATCCTCCCGACGATATCCCGATCTTACTTGAATCATACAACTCAAAATTAGCCGGATACTTATTGATAGATTCCCAATAACCAAAATCACCATACTGATAAGGTCTAGGAGCACAATCAGCGGGTTTATCTCCACATGAGATGCATTTCGCCTCATATGTGACAAATCTCCTTAATTTCAGTTCTTTCGTAAAGAAGAATACGTATTTCACCTCCAGTGGCCGAATGCCAAAACAGAACGGGGCGGGGAAGATGGCGGTGCCGGCCGTATAGAATCCGGCAAGCTCCTTCATGTCCTGCCTCATGGCGAAACCGGTGAAGAACACGCATACCGCAGGCTCGATGCAAACATATATCTTATGGAAAGTAGTCTTGTCATCATTCCAGAACAAGTACTTTGGCATCATAAATATCTTATGATCCACGTAATTCACCATAACACCTCTCTTGGCATCATTAGCCAAAGGATTAGGAGCCACGGTACCTTCCTTGTCCGAGAAAAACGTTATACGAACCTTATTGTATGATGATGAGTCGCCGATCGGATAATTATAGTTACCCATCATCTCTATATACATAATACCGTTATCAGGATCGGATAAACCACTTATGTATTTCTCGTAATCCAACTCCACCCATCTGGCGTATGAGGATACATGTGGATAGAACTTGAAATAAGTCAAGTTGCTTCTACCGAACCAATTGGTCTTGGCGTCAATATCATTCTGCGCAGACACACGACTTTCCCAATCAGTAGATATGCTGGTATTGAACTTAGAATTATCACCATCTCCAAAAAGACACATGGCGTTCTCGATACCAAACTGACTCTCATATTGGGGGAAATAAGCCTCCATCGTATCCATTAACTGATCAAGCATCGTCTCCGTATGCTTCTTTCCTTCCCATCCGGGATATTGATACAAATATGTGCACTTACCCAATGACCTACCCCCTTGGAATGTAGGAAGTTGAACATCGTTAATAGTAGGATTCACATGAGGATCACCTACCGAGCACCCATTAGTACATATACCCTCATCATATAACTGCCGGACATTAGACATATCCTGACACAAGACCAAAGCGGAGGAGTCTATATCAGACGGGAATTTATCCTCATCCTGACCATCCAGCCATTCCTGAACCAGATCTACGATATTCTTACCTCCACTGGAGTAATTATCGAAATCACACAATACAGAGAATTTCCTTTGAGACTCGGCGTTACTTTGTATTAATGTCGTAGGTTCGGTCTCCACGTAATCACTAGCCAGCTTATACGTAAAATCAATCCTAGAATCTACCAAAGAGTTTTTATCCAATATAGTCATGGTCTCTATCCTCTCGATATCATCACATCCACTAGGGAAATCAGGAGCCTTTATACCATCTTGATCTTCCGGCAACGATATAGCCTTACATAATTCATCGGTAATACCTACATTAGGCTCTATAATATCACACAAATTCTCTATATTATCAGCGATATAATCAATAGCATCATCCACCGTAACATCTTCTCCAATCGTATTAATAACGAATTGAGTCTCTCCTACCGTGGCATATTCCTGTTCTACATACCTGAGTTGCTTAACATCTAATTGATTCTTGCACTCTCCCCCAAAATCATCAAATCCCCAAGACGGATCGTTTATAACCTTGGCCGTATTCTTAAACTGCCAAAGATAACGGCGGCTGTTCCCGGCGCACTGCGGGTTGTTCTCCAGCACCGACGCAGCCGACAGGTCGTCAGAGTTACCGTCCTCATCAACGATAACCTCCATCTCCTCCCTTGTGGCCGGACGAGGGATAAGCGGGAATCTAGCTGTCCTGTATCCCGTATTGGTAAAAAATCTTATACCCAACGGATATACCTCGTCACGCATGAAAGAGGCGTATTTAGAGCAAGCCACACCGTCTTTATACAAATTCTCCGTGGCTATAGATGTCTGCCATTTAACGAAATGACCCAAGAAGTTAACGACCGGTTGAAGATTCCATTCATTCTCCACGGTCAAGCCGTATTGAAGAAGACGATTCCCGACAGACGTCATGCCTCTGGCTGTCTTATATACCGGTATTTCCTTGGATAACTTCTCCATGGTCGTACGCTCGCTATACTGATCCGTAAGGTAATAGATGGTCCTTTCCGTTATCGGATGTATACCTTCTATGAAATACTCAAGAACCGGGCTTTGCTCGCCATTATATCCAACGGTATTCTGTATAACACCTACCTTATAATGAGATACCTGCTTATCTATATTGGATACGGTAAGCCGAATACCCATGTTGGTTGATTTGCCCCATAAGCCATCACGAATGACTATATCCTGACGATCGAATATCATGATAGGATTGGTCAATGAGCAATATCCAGTCTTCTCTATCCCGAACTCATCGCACAACGCCACGCAAAACTGGTAGGTCCCGGCACGCAAGCTCCCCCCGAACTCCACGACCTCAGGCTCCACGCATGGGGCCGTCAGCAGCGGGAATACCAGTAGCTTCTCGCAAGCCAGCCTACACCTCTCTATTGGCTTATCATCCCCACATGTCTTATATCCATGATAATGATACCAGAAGTCACCATCATCATCTGGATTAAGAGCCTTGTCAACCATAACATATCGCTGGGGGTTATATCCATCAGTCCAGTATATCACCTTACCACACTTCTCATCCTTGATCTCTATATCAAAGATCGGGTGATGAATGGAAAAGTTAAGACAAGGGTCATCGGTCCCATCCTCTATCAACACCTCCATCAAATCACATATCTCATCGAAACGACCATCCGACTCCTCAAGCCTCTCGCCAAGGATACGATGAATATCTTTCCCTGATCCCGCTAATTGATCCTCTACGGTCTTGACATAATCCAATGACCTCATGAACGTGATCTTAGAGGTGTTGTTATCAGGATTCACCAGAAAGAAATAAGTGTTATCACCAGCTATATCATTCTTATACCCAATAACCTTATAGCCATCAAATCGCTTACATAAAAGGGTACTAGGCTCGTTCTGGATCTTAAGCTGACTCCCATCGTCACCCTCTATGGTAGCGTTCAAGGCGAAACTGTACTCAGACGGGGATAGGTCCTGTGGATGCTTATCCCTGTTCATCCCGGAATCGGGAACCGCTATGTTAGAGTTATTTTGCACGATCTTATCTTTTTCGCAAATATAATAAATTCACCAGATAATCACTTATGTGGCGGATTCTATTGACATACTCCCATCACTAAAGCAAATGGGATTCTTGGATACAGACGCAAGAAACCCCGATATTACTATCGCTGGAATTACTCTTGCTCTCCAATTCGGAAATGCCCTTCCGAAGTATATTCCTAGCCGCTAATACATCCCTGTCATTAATTGACTCACATTCAGGACAAATCCATTTACGGTCTTTCAACGACAACAATTTATTGATATATCCACATTCACATGTTTTGGAAGAAGGATACCATTTATCGATCTTATGTACTATTACTCCGTATTTCAAAGATACATACATAAGCTTATCAATAAAAGAAGAATGACAAAGATCAGATATCTTCTTACCCCAAATGCGTCTCATGGCTTCAATATTTAGATCTTCAATAAAAATATAATCATATCTCTTACACAACTCATGAGCTAACTTCCATTGAAAATCAGATTTAAGATTATTAATTTTCCTATGCACTTGTTGTAACTCGAATAATCTTCTACTTCTGTTATTTGATCCCTTCTTGGCGTTTGAAACACGCTTACCGCACTTCTTAATCTTATCCTGATACCTTTTAAAGAACAAGGGAGAGGCAATCTCACTACCATCGCTTTTAGTTAAATAAGTTTTCAGTCCAAAATCCAATCCGACAGATGCACCATCATGTGTCTTTCTATAGGAGTTTACAGGATTATGATCTGTAACGATGATCAAACTAAATCGATGACAGGTCTCCCTAATTATTCTTATTTGTTTAATATTGCCTTCATAATGTCTACTGTATGAAAATTTAAAACGCTTCTTCCCTTTATTAATCGTAAAAATATTTCCATTTAACATAAACCCTCCTTGTTTAAAGACAAAAGAATTAAACCTATCAAATCTTTTAAATTTTGGAGGTCTTTTCGATCTCTTTTTAAAAAAAACGACTATAAGACTCATCAAGCCTTTCGAGTATCTCCTGTACTGTTTGCGAATGAAGAAGATTCCTTTTTATCCTTTTAGCGAAATGTTTTTGCATCCTACCTATAGATATGTATTTCCCAGACATCCGGTAATAACGCTTCTGTAAGGAGAGGGCATGATTCCATACAAAACAACATTCACCAAGCATCTTATTAAGATGCTTGGTTTTCTTAGATCTGTATATATTATATTTGTATGAAATCATTTTATTATATTTGCTTCAAAGTTAAACAAATCAATTCATCCACAATCTAAATCAACGTGGTTTTGTTGGTTATCAAACCCCATCCCCGCTACCAAGGCCAAAACGCTCTTTGATATATCACTCATGGTAGTGTCCTTGGCCGGAGCCTTAGGCATAGAAACGCCTTCCATGACAAAATCCAACGCCTTATCTAAAAGCTCGTCGAAATCATCATCCCGAACATAATCCTTAAATATCTCCAATACATATAACCGGACATGGAGTTCGTTATTGACATCATTCAATGTGATCATAATGCTAGTTTTCGGCAAAGCTAGATTATTCCTGCGCAATAAAAGACCAAATATGTCATAAGCGAAGGACTAAAAAAATAAAAACTCCCCCATCCTCACGGACGAGAGAGCTGATAGATATTTGTATTATGAAAAAGAATAATCACTCACCTATTCTTACAATACAGTCACGAGACTCCTTGTTGTAGATCATCGTGCCTACCTTAGAATACAAGGTCTTTATATTTTGCCAATTATCCTCGCCGTGAGCGGATACGTTAGTAGGGGCATCACCGGTATAAACCTCCTCACCTCCTATATTGACAAAATCATATCCACGTTTCTCCATCGTTCCGCCCTTATAGGCCGTGAATTTGATAGTGACATTACCTTTCTCACGACCACCATACCAGTTACCGTATATACTACACCTGATCTCAAGAGGTAATTTATCGTAATTATCGCCATCCAATAACGGTCCCATCTGGATAAGAGCTGCCTCATTACCCGATTCCATGTTATCACCACCATGGATGAGATAATCACCTACCCGTTCCTGCGTGGTCTGGTACTGTTTACTCCAACCAACCAGCTTGCCGTCAACATCCGGGAGGCCGGTGTTATCGAAACCGGTGGCCGTGTCAAAGTCAATGCCGTCCTCGTCAGCCCAGATATACCTAAGCACAAGGAAATCGAACTCAGGGATGATCACCACCGGAACCGACTCCTGCCTGCACACGAACGTCTTTTCTTCCTTGGTGCTTTCTTTAATCCCCTTAAACGTAACTTCCCGTATCTCCCCGGTTTTTCCCGGCAGTTTTCCCTAGGATCCCCTGGAAAACCCGGATGAGAGAGGAAAAGCGCGACGAGATATCCTTCCCCTTCCCCCCACAACAGGGGGCTGTATGAAGAAAAAACCAAAAAGTTATCCC
>ERZ857984.442-NODE-442-length-51438-cov-7.864002_pt1 | contig 51438 bp, 60 predicted proteins | sample MGYA00519914_ERZ857984 | MGnify/ENA primary metagenome ERZ857984 (study PRJEB31778, sample SAMEA3449417) | human gut metagenome | biome: human gut; feature: human-associated habitat; material: faeces | place: United Kingdom | collected 2010/2012 ... | reverse complement strand
CCATCGACGTGAACGCCTCCGGCACCCGCCGCGAAGAGCTCATCACCTCGCCGCAGGAACTGCCGATTATCTATCGTCTGCGCCGTCTGCTCGGCGGCATGGAGCCCGAGCAGGCATACCAGACGCTGGTGCCGCGCCTGAAGAAGACCGCGACGAACCGCGACTTCCTCGCCGCCATTATCCAGCAGAGCAACAGCAACCCGGTCAACGGCAACTGATCCGGCTGCCGTCTGCCGGGCTCCGGCACGACGGCCTGAACGAGAGGAGCCCCCGCTTCGGCATTGAAGCGGGGGCTCCCGTCTATATCCGGCCTGCTTTCAGGCCATGATCTGCAGATGATGGTATCCGGGCGTATGGCGGCCCAGCGCGGGGTCGACGTGACGTTCGGCGAACACGCGCATCCGTCGCACGCCCTCGCGCAGCTCACGCCCGTCCCCGGCGTAGGAAAGCCTCACGAATCCGGCCCCCTCACTGCCGAAGGCCGTTCCCGGCACCACGGCGACGCGCTCCTCGTCCAGCAGCATACGGCTGAACCTGTCGCAATCCATGCCGCAGGCTCGCACGTCCACGAACGCGTAGAACGCGCCCTGCGGCTCGATCAGGCGCAGCGCGGTGCAGCCGTCGAGCTCGTCCAGCACGATCTGCCGCTTGGTGCGGTATTCCTCGCGCATGGCCGTGACATGCTCCTGCGGGCCGGTCAACGCGGCCACGGCGGCATATTGCGCCGTCGAGTTGACCGATGAGTGCATCAGCTCGGCGAGCTTGCTGGTCTGTTCAATCAGCGGCTCGGGGCCGAGCAGGTAGCCGATGCGCCAGCCGGTCATGGCGAAGGTCTTGGACAGGCTTTCGACGACGACCGTGCGCTCGTGCATGCCGTCGACGGCGGCGATGGAGGGCGCGATTGACGCGGAGCCGTCGAAGACGAACGGGTGATACACCTCGTCGGAGATCGCCCAGATGTCATGCCGGATGCAGACGTCGGCGATGCGCTCCAGCTCGGATAGCGGCGTGACGGCTCCGGACGGGTTGCCGGGGGAGTTGAGAAGAACGGCCTTCGTGCGCGGCGTGATTGCTGCTTCGATATCGTCGGCGTTCAGCCGCATCTGGTGTTCCGGTTTGAGCGCGACGGGCACCGGCGCTCCGCCGCACATCAGGACCTCCGCGTCGTACGAGGTGAAGTACGGCGACGGAAGGATCACTTCGTCGCCGGCGTCAAGCAGCGCCTTCATCGCCAGGAACAGACCGATGGTCGCGCCGTCGACCGCCTGTATCTCGGTGTCGACGTCGTAGCGCAGCCCCTTCACCTTTTCGGAGTATGCCGCCACGGCCTCGCGGAACGGCTCGATGCCGAGCACGTTCGTGTATGTGGTGTGTCCTTCGCGGATCGATCGGCATGCGGCTTCCACGATATGCGGCGCCGCGGTGGCGCTGGGTTCGCCCACGCACAGCGAGATTGCGTCAGGCACGTGCTCGACCCGGTCGAATACGTCCCGGATGCCGGAACGGGGGACGCTGAGCGAGTGCTGCGAAAGTGCGGGCATGGACATGGTGTCACCTTTCAATCATGAACAAGAATATAAAATATACAGTAGTACATTGAAAAACAGTAATTATTACTATATATTTCGTAAATAACAGTAAGAAATCAATGTAATAATACTGGATTGACATCGCGATAAGCTGTCATCAGACAAGTTCGCGCCGGAACCGCTCCACATGCAGGTTGCGGCGAACCGTATGACCCGGGAGGACGTGATGGCACAGGCGAATACGCGCAATGACGAGGAACCGGACGCGGCATCGCGCAAGGTGGAGATCAGGCCGGAGGGCTCCGCCATGCTCGACGCCACGGACGAGTCCATCCTCGATGCGTTGGAGGAGGACGGGCGGGCCACGCTGGCTCAGCTGTCCCGGCTGTCCGGCCTGTCGGTGTCCGCGGTGCAGTCCCGCGTGCAGAAGCTGGAGAAGCGAGGAGTCATCAAGGGGTATCGCGCGGTGCTCGACTATGAGCTGTGCGGTCTGCCGATCAGCGCGTTCGTGTCCGTCACGCCGCTGGACTACTCGCAGGAGGCCGATATCCCCGGCAAGCTGCATGAGCTGGAAGGCGTGGTGTCCTGCTACTCCATAGCCGGCGCGCCCAGCTTCATGCTGGTGGTTCGCGTGTCGTCACCCAGCAAACTGGAGGAGCTGCTGAACCGCATCCATCGGACGGTGCCGGTCAGCACCGAAAGCACGGTGATCCTGCAGACGTATTTCTGACGGATGCCATTCGCCGTAGGCGTTAGACATCCCGGCCGGCATTGACCATATCGTTCCATCGTTGAGGAATAGCCGACAGTCCGGGTTCGGCCCACGCGCTATGGTAGGCAGTATGAGTGAACCCGAGAACAGCGATTGGGCGAAGCCGTCATCCCGCGAGGTGGGAGGCGGCGGATCCGAAACCGTCATCGACGCCGACACCGCACGGCATGACCCGCAGACCGCGGTCACCGTGGCCAAGATCAAGGCGCTCAGGCAGTCCATCGACAATGTGGACACGGCCATCGTCTCCTTGCTCGCGGAGCGGTTCAAGTACACGTCCCAGGTGGGCGTACTCAAGGCGCGGGCCGGATTCGCGCCGGCGGATTACAAGCGCGAGGACTACCAGATCGAACGGCTGCACCGCATCGCCATCGACGCCGGACTCGATCCCGACATCGCGGAAATGTATCGGGAATTCGTGGTGGCCGAGGCCAAGAAGCGGCATCAGCGCATCGCCGACGCGGGAGGGGATCCCGGCGTGCTCGACGTGTTCGCCTGATCGGCGGAGATTTGCCGCTCTGCCCGCATCGTCGGTGGCGTGCATATGCATGCCTGTATTCGGCATGCGGGCCGCGTGATGATGAATGAAAGGGGGAGCGACGATGGCGCATATGACCGGGGTGATGACGCGAAGCCTGGCGGCTGCCGCCACGCTGGCCCTGACTCTGGCCCCTTCAGCGGGCGGGCCGGTCACGGCCGGTGCCAATCCGGCTGAAGGAGATGCCGGGTATTCCAAGACGCAGAATGTCATGTCTCTCGCCAACTCGGACGGGGTTCCGGGACGCCTGTACGTCACCAACCAGTTCACGGTCTCCCGCGGCGGCGACATCGTCGACTACGTGGCCGGCAACAGCGGTGACGGTTCCATGCTCGCGGCGGAATACAAGGCTGTGGAAACCGGCAAGACCACACAGGAGCGGGTGAAGGCCGGGCAACGCGTGTTGCCGTGGTCGGTCAGCATCGCCTACGGCCTGAACGGCCCGCAGGTGAAGCCGTCCCAGATCGCCGGTGCCAGCGGACTGGTCGATATCCGTATCACCGTGGAGCCCAATGCGGCCGTGTCCAACGGCTACGCGGAGAACAGCATTCCCGTGGTGGCGTTCACCGTACCGTCTTCCGTCTCCGACGATATCACCGTCGGAGACGGCATGACGCTGACGACGCAAGGATCCGACATGCTTGTCAGCGGCGTCGGGGAGCCCGGCAAACGCACGGTGTTCGACTGCTATATGAACGCGAAGAACTTCTCGATGAGCCAACTGGCGTTCGTGACCGTGCAGGCCGATGACACGGCGTCGTTCGTCGACGAGGTCACGGCTGTCTCCGACCGTGCTGACGCACTGGTCAACACGCTGGTCGTCACCGGTTCCGCGTCGGACCGCAAACTAATCGAACAGCTGACCGCCATGCGCGATCGCGAGCAGAAGCTCGGCGAGAAGGCGATCAAGGAGAAAACCGCAGCGCACAAGGCTGCGTTCTCGTCGTATATGGCGCATTACGTGGGGTCGTACACGACCCATCTGTCCGGCAGCATCGGCTCATCCACGCAGATGCAGGCGCTGATCGGCACAGCCGGCGAACTGACCGGCGACACCCCGATGGCGCAGGCGGTCACCGACCTCGCCAACGCGGTCAACGCGGTCAGTGCCGCGCATGAGCACGACGGCGCAGTACATGCCATAGACGACCTGATTCAGCGCATCCGTCAGCGCGGCACGTCGGGACTCGCCGATGAGATCAGCCAGACCATGGCCCAGGAGTCCACCGAGGGCGCAACGGCGTACAAGGCCGGGCAGAGCCAGCTGTCCAACGCGATGATCCCCTATTCGATGGCCTACACCGACGTGTACACCAAGCATCTGAGCGAGCTGACCGGAGGCACGTCGGCGGGAGCCGCGCGGTATCAGCAACAGGCGATTGACGCCGCCAACGAGGAGTTCTCCACCAGCGCCGACCTTCAGGACGACAATCAGAAAGTGCAGTCGGCGATGGACGCCTTGGCGGCGGCATCCGAACATACGGGCGCGGCGAACGCATTGCAGCAGATCAGCATACAGTTCGCCGGCGCACTGACCAGCACCGCCTCCACCGGCGATGCGCAAGGCGGCGATGCGGCTGCGGACCGGGTGCGTTACGGCTGGGCCGGTTCCGACACGACGTCGATGGCGGCGAAGGCCGAGCGCAAGCGGCTGGCCGCCGTCAGCAAGCAGGAGCGTGAGGAGGCCGAGCGCAAGGCGCAGGCGTTGGCCAGTGGCAAGACCGATGACGACTCGCAGTCAGGCATGAGTATCGGCGATGTGATGGGCAATGCCAGCGGCCTGGGCATGCTCGGCGGCGCCGTCAAGAGCGACGGCAAGGGCGGCAACAAGGATAGCGGCGACGGCAAGGATGGAAACGCCAGCGGCAGCGGCTCGTCTTCGGCGACGGGCACGGCATCCGGTTCGAAGTCGGCATCGGTTCCGAAGTTCTCGCCAGTATACGGCATCGCCGGCATGAACCCCAGATCGCCGTTGCAGAGCACGTCGTCTGAGCTCATCGACGAGACAGTGGCGATTGGTGACGTCTCCGACATGCTGGTTCAGGCCGCGCAATCGTTGGCCGGCGGCGGCGGCAGCGCGGCCGTTGACGGCAAACCGGTCGCGCGTCTCGCTGCCGCGTTGAGACGGTTGTCGTGCGACGGTGCCAACGCATACTCCGACCACTGCATCGCCGACGGGCGGCACAGTTACGACGTGCTATCCGACTGGAACCGGCATACCGAGGATTTGCGTCTGCTGATCATCATGCCAGCCGTGTGACGGGTGCGCGGCATACGGCGCACGGCCGGCATGCCGCCGTCACGATGCCGTGGATGCAAAACGGCCCCCTCGTGGATCCGAGGGGGCCGTTTCCGTTCGTGAGAAGCAGGTTACTTCTTGGCCTTCTTCGCCGGCGGCTCACCGAGCTCGCTGGCATCGATGACGACGGTATCGTCGCCCTCGCCTTCGGCCGCGGCCTCCTCGGCGTGCTTTTCGGCGAGATCGAACTTGCCGATCACGCGGCCGGCCTGCGCCACGTCGTCCAGAGCGGACTTGATGGCGTCGATGCCGTCCTTGACGGCGGCCAGCGTCACCGACAGGATCGGGGTCTTCATCGAGACCTTGGCCTCGGACTTGATCTTGCGCAGCTGCTCGACGGCCTTGCCGGCCCAAGCCAGCGTCTCCGGGGAGGCACCGGTGGCTGCTGCGGCATAGATGTCGGCCTTCGGCCAGGCGGCGCGGTGCACGGACCCCTCGCCGGTGTGCATCCAGCTCCACACCTCTTCGGTGGCGAACGGCAGGTACGGGGCCAGCAGGCGCGCGAAGGCGTCCAGGCCTAGGCCCAGCGTCGTGCGCGCGGACTTCACGGCCGCGTCGCTCGGCACCTTGCCGTGCGCGTCGGCAGTGCCGTACGCGCGGTTCTTGACCAGTTCGATGTAGTCGTCGCAGAACTGCCAGAAGAAGCTCTCGATGACTTCCAGCGCCTTGGAATGCTCGTAGGCGTTCAGCGCGTCGGTGGCCTGGCGGATCACCAGCGCCAGCTTCGCCATCACGGCGCGGTCGAGCGGCTCGGTCACGTCGGCCGGGTTCCAGACGGCGTCGGCCGTCTCGCCCACATGATGGTTCTCGTCCTCGCGACCGATGGCCAGCGCGAACTTCGAGGCGTTGAGCAGCTTGATCGCAAGACGGCGGCCGATCTTCATCTGGCCTTCGTCATACGTGGCGTCGAGGCCGAGACGGGCCGCGGCGGCCCAGTAGCGCACCGCGTCGGCGCCGAACTGCTCGATCGGCTTGTTCGGCACGACGACGTTGCCCTTGGACTTCGACATCTTCTTGTGGTCGGGGTCCAGGATCCAGCCCGACAGCGTGGCGTGCGCCCACGGCAGGCACTTGTTCTCCAGATGGGCGCGATCCACGGTCGAGAACAGCCAGGTGCGGATGATGTCCTGACCCTGCGGACGCAGATCCATCGGGAACGTGGCCTTGAACAGCGCCTTGGAAGCCTCGTCCGGCTCCTCCCAGCGGGTCACGATCTGCGGGGTGAGCGAGGACGTCGCCCACGTGTCCATGATGTCCGGCTCGGCGGTGAAGCCGCCGGGCACATCGCGCTGGGACTCGTCGTAGCCTTCCGGCACGTCATTGGTCGGGTCGATCGGCAGACGGTCCTCGCTCGGAGTGATCGGATGATCGTAATCCGGCTCACCGGAAGCCTTGACCGGGTACCACAGCGGGAACGGCACGCCGAAGAAGCGCTGGCGGGAGATCAGCCAGTCGCCGTTGAGGCCATGCACCCAGTTCTCGTAGCGCACGCGCATGAAATCGGGGTGGAAGTTGAGCTCCTTGCCGCGCTCGATCAGCTCGGCGTTCAGTTTGGCGTCGGTGCCGCCGTTCTTCAGGTACCACTGACGGGAGGTGACGATCTCCAGCGGCTTGTCGCCCTTCTCGTAGAAGTTCGTCATACGCTTGGTCGGGGTCGGCTCGCCGTCCAGGTCGCCGGCCTCGCGCAGCGCGTCGACGATGATCTTGCGGGCGGAGAACGTGGTCTTGCCGGCGGTCGCGGCGAACATCTCACGGCCGGCCGGGTCGGTGATCCAATCCGGGGTGTCCATGACGATGCGGCCGTTGCGCTGGATGATCGGGCGGGTCGGCAGCTTCAGGTCGCGCCACCACTCGACATCGGTCACGTCACCGAAGGTGCAGCACATCGCGATGCCGGCGCCCTTATCCATCTCGGCGGCCGGGTGCGCGAGAATCGGCACCTTGACCTTGAACAGCGGGGAGTACACGGACTGGCCGAAATACTGCTTGTAACGCTCGTCGTTCGGGTTCGCGATCAGCGAGGTGCAGGCCGCGAGCAGCTCGGGACGGGTGGTCTCGATGTAGATCGGCGTGCCGTCCTCGAAACGGAAGGCGACCTTGTGGTAGAAGCCGGGGTATTCGCGGCTTTCCAGCTCGGCCTGGGCCACGGCGGTCTGGAACGTCACGTCCCACAGGCCGGGCGCGTCCTGCTGATACGCCTCACCGCGCGCGAGGTTGCGCAGGAACGCCTTCTGCGCCACGCGCTGCGGATGCTCGCCGATGGTGTGGTAGGTCTGCGACCAGTCGATCGACAGGCCGAGGGAACGCCATAGCGCCTCGAACTGCTTCTCGTCCTGGGCGGTGAGCTTCTCGCACAGCTCGATGAAGTTCTTGCGCGAGACCGGCACCTGATCCTTGGCGTCGATCTTCTTGCCGTCGGTGCCCTCGAACGGCGGCTTGAAATCAGGATCGTACTTGAGCGACGTGTCCACGCGCACGCCGTAGTAGTTCTGCACGCGGCGCTCGGTGGGCAGGCCGTTGTCGTCCCAGCCCATCGGGTAGAACACGTCATAGCCTTGCATGCGCTTGAATCGCGCGATCACGTCGGTGTGCGTGTAGCTGAACACGTGGCCGACATGCAGATGGCCGGATACGGTGGGCGGCGGGGTGTCGATGGAATAGACGGCCTTGCGGTCGCGGGTTCCCTGGAACTTGTAGACTCCGTCCTCGTCCCATTCGCCGCGCCACTTGTCTTCGAGCCCGTCGACGCCGACCTTGTCGGGCAACGGGGTGAGGTGTGCCTTGATGATGCTGTTATCCTGCTCTTCGGTCATAAGCGACAGTCTAGAAAGCAATCGTGACAACAGCCGCGCGGCTGCGTCCGCCGGCGGGCGGGTCCGGGCGCATGGACCCGAATCAGTCCGTGGTGGTCATATCGGCGAGCGGCAGCTGCGTGTAGGTCATGTTGACGGGCACTCCGGTGATGTTGCTGCGGTACGCGCTGATCGGCTTGCGCGTGCAGATCCAGTCCACCGGCGAATCGTCGTCGAGCGTGCCGATGAACGACTGGAAGTTCTTCGCGTAGTCGTCGCCGCTGAAGGATTTCAGCGCCTTGCTCCACGCGTTCTGCGAGTCGGTGCTGACGAAGCCGATGTACGAGTTGCTGTCCATCAGGAGGTCCAGATCGTCCTCGCCGTCGGTCTCGTAGATCGTGAAGTCGTATTGGCGGTCCTGCGTCACGGTCTTGCTCCATGTGGCATCGTCGACCATCGACACGGACACGTCCGAATACGCGGGTTCGGCGTACATCGTCTGCTTGACCTGTTCGCCGATCTGGGAGCCGTATTCCTTCGGATAGACGAAGGTCAGCGGTCGTCTGGAGACGCGGAAACGGAAGTATTTGATCAGGTCGTTGCCCTTGCCGATGTCGTGGCCGAACGTCTCATCCGTCTTCTGATATCCGTCGTCGAGCGGTGACAGCGGCCCGGTCATGACCGTGCTGCCGCCCAGCGCCTCGGTCATCGCGTTCTTGTCGATGAGGTAGCGCACTGCCTGCCGGAACCGCTTGTCGGAAAGGATGGACTGCGTGTTGTTGCTGAAGGCGAGCACGACCTTGCGGTTGCTGACGCCCTGCTTCTTGACGATGCCGTCATCTTTCACCGCGTCGGCGGCGGACTGATCCAGCGCGATGGCCGCGTCGATCTGGCCGTTGTTCAGAGCCTTGGCCAGCTCCGTGGTGTCGGCCGCGAAGTTGACGGTGACGGTCTTGGCCTTGGACTTGCTACCCCAATAGTGGTCGTTGCGGCTCAGCGTCAGCTGCTTGCCGGATTGCCATTGGGAGACGGTGAACGGTCCGGACCCGCTGGCCTGCTTTGCGTAGTCGATGTTCTCACGCTGGTTGTAGACGATGCCGATGCGCGTGGTGAGCTTGGCGAGCAGCCGCGGGTCGGGTTCGCGAAGCCGCAGCACCAGCGTGCTGTTGCCGTCCGACTCCACGTTGGACAGCGCGGACAGTTCGTCGCTGCCGACATACTTCTTGGTGATGATCTGCTGCAGGGACCATACGGCGTCGGACGAGGTGATCGTGGTGCCGTCGGCGAACGTCGCGCCGCTGCGCAGGTTGAAGCGGTAGGTGGTGCCGTCTTCGGACACCTTCCACGAGGAGGCGAGCGACGGCTGGATCTTGTTGTTGTCATCGCGCTTCAGCAGCGTCTCATAGACGTTGCCGAGAAGGACGCGGTCGAGCGAATCGTCGTCGGTTGTCCGGATATCCAATGATTCCGGGGCGCCGGTGATGCCGACGCTCACCTTGACGCTTGATTGCAGGCCGCTGAAGGTGGGCAGCGTGTATCTGCGGTGCAGCAGGGACCAGCCCAGCCAGACGGCGCAGCCGAGCACCCCCGCGACGATGACAAAGATGATGGCGGACTTCGCCGAACTGCTGATGGAGGTATGCCGTGCGCTGTGCTGCATGGCTCCGAGTGTAATGCCCGGGGTAAACGGGTCGACGGGGGATCCCTGATGCGTGGGATACCGGCCGGGTCCGTCCGCTTGGTCTATATCAGTGAGCTCGGGCAGGTGTCATGAAGTGGACACACCGCGCAATCGGGTTTGCGCGCGTGACAGGTGGCGCGTCCATGCAGAATCAGCCGGTGCGACAGGTCGGTCCACTGCGACGGCTCGAAATACGAGCAGATCTCCCGCTCGATATGCACCGGATCTGGACTGGACGAGTTCCAGTCGCCGCGCCAGCGCAGCCGTCCCGTCACGCGGATCACATGCGTATCGACGGGGAATCCGGGCACGCCGAACGCGTTGCCCAACACCACGTTGGCCGTCTTGCGGCCGACACCGGGCAACGTCACCAGCGAGTCCATCGTATCGGGGACCTCGCCACCGAAACGGTCACGCAGCACTACGGCCAATCCCAGCAGATGCTTGGTCTTGGAACGGTAGAAGCCGAGCGGGTGGATGATGTCTTCGACGTCCTGCGGATTCGCTGCGGCCAGGGATGCGGCATCGGGGAAACGCGAGAACAGCTCGGGCGTGACGGTGTTCACCCGCTTGTCGGTCGTCTGGGCGCTGAGCACGGTGGCTATCAGCAATTGCAGGGGAGAAGTGAAATCCAAGGCGCATTTCGGGTGCGGGAACGCCTCGACGAGCAATGCGTACTCCTCGTGCATCCGCTGGATGCGTGCCCGTTTGGATTCGCGTGGCATGATGCGCCGGTCTTACTGGGCGTTGGCGTCAGTGTCGTCGGAAGCCGTCGGAGCCGCGAGTGACTTGTCTCCCTCGCCCTCGGGCGGGTCGAAACGGTAGCCGACGTTGCGCACGGTACCGATCAGATGTTCGTATTCGCCGCCCAGCTTGGCGCGCAGGCGACGGATGTGCACGTCGACGGTACGGGTGCCGCCGTAATAGTCGTATCCCCACACCTCCTGCAGGAGCTGCGCGCGCGTGAACACACGGCCGGGATGCTGCACCAGATACTTCAGCAGTTCGAATTCCTTGTACGCCAGATCGATGGGCCTGCCGTGCAGCGATGCCGTGTAGCCGTTGGTATCCACCACGAGATCGCCGGAACGGATCTGGCCATCCTCGGTGCGCTCCGAATCGTCCGTGGTGCTGGCACCTGTGATCGGCGCATTGCCGCGTTCCGACACCAGTCGCAGGCGCCCCTCCACCTCGGCGGGTGAAGCGGAGGCCACCACCACATCGGCGATGCCCCACTGCGAGTTGACGACGGTGAACCCGCCCTCGGTGAGGATCAGCACGATCGGCGTGGCCAGGCCGGAAGCGTGAATCAGCCGGCACAGCGTCTTCGCCGTGGCGAGGTCATCCCGGGCGTCGAGGAAGAGCACGGTGTTCTCCGGCATCTTCACCAGGCTTGCGGCGTCCATCGGCAGCACGCGCACGCGGTGGGACAGCAGTGCAAGTGAGGGAAGCACGGTGGCAGGGTCGTCCGCGAATGTCATCAGCGTCAAATCAGTCAACCGCTTCCCCTTTCCTGAATATGGATAACCGTAGTACCCATATGGTTAGTGGTCATATTGTAGGCGCATAATGTGGACAGCCGACGCTAGGCTAGAGTTAGTGGAATGGCGGTCGCGAGGCTGCCGCGGATTGCGATTTGTGGAGTGTGATGACGATGGGCGACGGCGAACAGCGTACCGGAAGCTCGATTGGCCGCGTACTTGCGGTTCAGGCGGTGGCATACGTGGTGCTATTCGGCGTGACGGGCGTGCTGGAGTTCACGTTCGGGAACCAGGGCGGTGCGGCGCAAGGGGTTGCGATCGCGCTCGCCGTGGTGCTGCTCGTGCTATTCCAGGTTGGGTGGCCGTTCCGTGCCGGCATTGCCGACCGCCTGATCGGCGCGGTTGCGGGCGTGCTGTCGATTCTGTGCGCGCGGACGTCGTTGGCCAGCCAGCTGTTTTACCCCGCGTACGAGGGCGGGCGTCTTGCGGATGATGGACGTCTGGTGATGTATCAGCTGGTGCGTTGGGCGGCGTGCTTCGCGATACTGCTGATCGCGGCGACGATCATCGCGTTCGGCCGGCAGATGGTGCGCGCGGAGCGCAGCCACCTGATTCGCGCGCTGTCGCACTGCATGACGGGGGCCGTGGTCTCCGTCAGCGCCGCGGGATGGTGTTTTGTGCCCGATCTCATCGACATGGGCTCCGCGTCGCCGGATAACGGGCTGCTGACGAGATTCATCATCGTGGCCGCGGCGTTCGTGGTAGTGGCGGTGCTGTTCGCCGTATGCTCGGTGTCGTGGAGCCGCGAGGCGGATCCGGATCCGGCCGCTCCGGCGCCGTGGCTGGGTATCGGGCTGCTGCCGGTGATGCTCAGCGGTCTGCTCGTGTTCGCCGCGTCATTCGTCATGCAGCTGATCTTCTGATATTTGACGGTTTTCTTCGGCGGGGAATATTGGTCTTCGCCAGTATGCGATGCGGGGAGTCGGGATTCGGCATCGTTGCCGGGGCTTTCCCGCATGTGGGTATGAAGAGGGTGTGCGCCTGTTGGGCTTTGTTTTCGTCAAGAACCAAGCAGGGCAATAGGGAGTCCGTACCCGTCATTCAGCCAACGCGCTTCTTTCTTTCGGTCGGTGGAGTTCGTCGGCGAAAGGTCGCCATCATGAGCGGCCTGATCGAGACGGTCGCCACGGACCGCCCTCCGGCGACCGGCTCGCATGGAGGAGCCTGGGTCGAGGACCTCGGCTGCGCGCAATGACGCACACGCGGGGAAGACATGTCCCCTTGGGCGCTACGACGAAATCCGCACCGGCAAGACGATGGCCTCATCGTCCCGGCAATATCCAAACACGGAAAGTCCCGAACACGGACGCTGACAGCCGCATATTTTCAGTCTCGTTGCGTTACCATGCTATGAAGCCAAGGTGCTCAAGCAGCACCTTAAGACCGATGAGCGCGAGCACGGCACCGCCGGCGATCTGCGCCGGCTTCTGCCAGCGTGCGCCAAACACGCGGCCGATATACAGGCCGGCAGCGGAGAACGCGCCGGTCACCACGCCGATGACGATCACCGAAAACCAGATGTTGACCTGCATGAATGCGAAGCTCACGCCGACGGCGAACGCATCGATGCTACACGCCACCGCGAGCGGCAGCATATGGCGCCAGTCGAACTGGGCCGTCTCCCGGCTGTTCTCCTCTTCCTCGCCGAACGCCTCGCGGATCATGTTGCCGCCGATGAACGCGAGCAGCGCGAAAATGATCCAATGATCAACCGCGGTGACGTATTTGCTGAACGTGTTGGCCGCGAAAAAGCCCAGAAGCGGGAACAATGCCTGGAAGCCGCCGAACCACAATGCGGTCTTGATGACGTCGACCGGCCGCACGCGCGTGACGGTCAACCCCTTTCCGATCGAGACGGCGAAAGCGTCCATGGCGACGGATACGGAAATAAGCAGTATCTCAATCATAGCTGGAACATAAAGGTTCATCCCGCCGGCTTCCCCGGGGGATGGGCCTCGACGGATAAACCGCCTACGCCTAGGGGGCACGGACTTTGAGAACTGCCGGGCCAGCAAGCCGGCTTTGAATCCAAGCGAATGCTGTTCGCAAGTCGTGAAAACTACAAGGCACTACTGTAACACAACATCGCCCCGCTGGCGGGACGAGCCGTGAAGCAAACAGCGGAATCTGTTTGTAGGCGAGCCAGAAAGCTGTGGTCGATAAGATAATACGATAATATAATGCCCCCGCTGGCGGGGGGGGCTGTCGCGGAGCGACTGGGGGTGGTCGTGGCACTTAAGCCCCCAGTCAGCCGATGGCTGACAGCCCCCGCCAGCGGAGGCGGAAGCGAAGCAAATCACTTCGACGCGTTCGCGAGACGCTCGCGCGCCTCCTTGATTTCCTTCTCGGCAACGGTCCTGCAATTGAGGACGGCCTTCGGCCGGCTCATGGTTGGCTCGGTCGCTGTCGCGTCCTCGCACGTTGCCGCCGGACAGCCCACCGGGCTGTCCTGAAGCAAATCACTTCGACGCGTTCGCGAGACGCTCACGCGCCTCCTTGATTTCCTTCTCGGCAACGTCCGCACCGGTCCAGTAGTCGCCGGGGAGGACTTCCTTGTTGGGTTCCAGGGCCTTGTACTGCTCGAAGAAGTGCTTGATCTCCTTGAGGTGGTACTCGTTGACGTCGTTGACGTCCTTGATGTCGTCGTAGCGCACGTCGGCGGGCACGCACAGCACCTTGTCGTCGCCGCCCTCTTCGTCTTCCATGTGGTACAGGCCGACGGCGCGGCACTCGATGACGCAGCCCGGGAACACGGAGTTCTTGACCATCACCAGCGCGTCCAGCGGATCGCCGTCCTCGCCGAGCGTGCCTTCGATGTAGCCGTAGTCGTCCGGGTAGCCCATGGCGGTGAACAGCTCACGGTCCAGGGTGATGCGGCCGGTCTCCTGGTCGACTTCGTACTTGTTCTTGGAACCACGCGGGATTTCAACGAGAACGTTGAACGTTTCTGCCATGATATTGCTCCTTAGAGTCGATTGACATAATCACACTCCACAATACCCCGTCGTACGCCGGAAGCGCCACGATTTCGCCCAAAAACGCAGATGGGGCCCGTCGCCGAAACGACGGGCCCCATCACCGAAACGGTCAGCCTGCCGGCCGCGCGTCCCTCATGCGTTCTCAGTCCTCATGCACCACGGTGAAGATGTGCGCCACATCGGCCCACGGTGCCAACGAGACGAAGTTGTCCCAGCTCCACGCGAAGTCGCGGCCGGTCAGCTCGTCGTGTATGTGCGCACCCCACTTCGGATCGATGCCGTAGTCGGGCAGCTCCAGATGCACCATGGCCTGATGCGCCTCGTGACCGTCCAGGTTCACCACCACGATCAGCGTCTCCGGCTTGTCGGTGCCGGTCAGCTCGGCCGGTGTGTGGCGGGCGAATGCGAGGATGTTTGGGTCGGAGGATTCCAGCACCGTCAGGTTGTGGTAGCTGAACGCCTTCGGATGCTCGCGGCGGACGCGGTTTAGGTTGGTCAGCAGCTCGGCGATGCCGTACTTGTCGGCGGCTGACCAGTCGCGCACCTTGACCTCGTACTTCTCGTTGTCGATCTGCTCCTCGAAACCGGGGCGCTGCTTGTTCTCGATCAGCTCGAAGCCGTTGTAGATGCCCCAGCTCGGGCTGCCCATCGCGGCGAGCACCGCGCGCACAGCGTGGCCGGCGATGCCGTTGTCGCGCACGTAGGCGGTGAGGATGTCCGGCGTGGTGGGCCAGAACGTGTTGTGCTGGTAGTAGCCGTCGTCGCCGTTCGTGGTTTCCAGGTACTTGCCCAGCTCCTCCTTGGTGTTGCGCCACGGGAAGTAGCAGTGCGACTGCGTGAATCCAACGTAGCTCAGCGCGCGCATCATGCCCGGGCGGGTGAACGCCTCGGCCAGGAACAGGATCTCCGGGTGCTTCTTGGTGACCGCCGCGATGACGTCCTGCCAGAAGCGCACCGGCTTGGTGTGGGGGTTGTCGATGCGGAAGATCGTCACGCCGGCGTTGATCCACAGTTCGAGAACACGCTCGACTTCCTTCTCGATGCCGGGCATGTCGGCGTTGAAGTCGATCGGGTAGATGTCCTGATACTTCTTCGGCGGGTTCTCCGCGAAGGCGATGGAGCCGTCCGGCTTGTGGCGGAACCAATCCGGGTGCTGCTTGACCCACGGGTGGTCGGGCGAGCACTGCAGCGCGAAGTCGAGCGCGATTTCCAGACCCAGCTCGTGGGCCTTGGCGACGAGCGCCTTGAAATCGTCCATGTTGCCGAGCAGCGGGTCGACGGTGTCATGCCCACCCAGCTCGGAACCGATGCCGAACGGCGAGCCCGGATCGTCGGGACCGGCCTCCAGCGCGTTGTTGCGTCCCTTGCGGTTCGTCTTGCCGATCGGGAAGATCGGCGGCAGGTACACGATGTCGAAGCCTTCGGCCTTGGCGCGTTCCAGGCCGGACACCGACGTCTTGAGCGTGCCCTGGACGATCTTGCCGGTCTCCGGGTCGACGTAGGCGCCCTCGGAACGCGGGAAGAACTGGTACCATGCGGCGAAGCTGGATTCCGGACGCTGCACGAGGAAACGCTGGGGCTGGCTGGGCGAGACGCCGTCGCGCAGCGGGTTGGTCAGATGCAGCTGGGCGACCGGTTCGCTGGTCGCCGCGGCGAGACGGTCCTCGGGCGTAAGCGATGTGTCCTTCATGGTGGCGGCAGCGGCGACGATCGTCTTGCGCTGCGCGGCGCTCAGCTTGGCGTCGGCGGTCTTCGCCCAGCGTTCCAGCAATTGCGCGCCGGATTCGAGGGCGTTCTCGACGTCGTCGTTGACCTTGACTTTGATGGCCGCGTCATGCAGCCAGGACTTGTAGGTGTCCTCCCATCCTTCGATGGTGACGCTCCATTCGCCCAGCTGGCGCTTGATGGCGGCGAATTCGGGCTGCCACGGCTTGACGTCGCTGTGCTCGCCGCAGGTGAGCATGACCTCCCAGCGGTCGAGGCCGGGGTTGGTGCAGGTCATCGGCAGACGCTGCATCTCCTTGCCGCGGTGGTTGCGCACGATGGCGGTGGCACCGACTTTGGTGCGGCCTTCGATGAAGACCTGCGCGGTGACCTTGAACGGTTCGCCCAGCTCGACACGGGCGGGGAAACGGCCGGATTCCTCGTTCGGCGTCACGTCCATGACGGCGATGCGTCCGAACTGCGACGGGTCTGCGACGGGAATGGACTGCGCGGGAACCTCACCGTTGGCGACGGCGGCCGCAGTGGCGGCTTTCGTCGTTCTGGAGGCGCGAGGCGTCTTGGCCGTCGTGCGCTTGCGCGGCGAGGTGGTACGTGATGTGGACTGCTTGCCCGACGAAGTGCGACGGGTTGCGGATTTCGCTTCGGTCTTGTCGTCCGAATGCGATGTGGCTGATCGAGATGAACTACTGCTAAGCGCTGACGCGCCTTTCTTTTCTTCTGCCATACCGCCCATTGTATACGGCTGATGGCCAATGGGCGATTGTGGATAACCCTCTGTCTTATATGCCGAGAACCGCCAAATGTGGATAACTGTCGTGGGGAGTTATCCACAACACGCCGAAGGGGGATAGCCTTCGACCACATTGCCTGAAATCCGGTGGCCGACGGCGTCCGGCATGGCATGGTGTCATCAACCGCCCATCGTGGACGCGGCGGGATTTCAGGAAGGGAATATCATGAACATGGTTGTATTCAGGCGATGTCAGGCCGCGCTGGGGGTCGCGGCCGTCATGGCTCTCGCATTGGTGGCCTCGCTGGTGTTTGCCGCCATGCCGGCCGCGGCGGTGACGTTGAGCAGGGCGGATGCCGGCACGTTTCTGCGCTATGAGCATGGCGGCGAGCAGGTCATCGGCGTCATGGCGAAGGATTCGACGAACAACTATTACTGCATCGAGGCTGACGAACGCGTCGAATACCAGCTGGGGGAGAGCGTCAAGCTGCGCGACGACGACACCGCGCGCCGGCTCGGCTGGCTGATGGACCATTATCGCGACGGGACGGCCGTGGAGCATGCGGCGATCGCGGTGCTGGCCCATGATCTGCTGGACCTGAAGCCGGACACGTGGAAATCCCGGCGCGTGTCCGTCATGCGCGACAATCCGACGCTGCGGCGCAAGGTAGAGCAGATGTGGGAGGAGGCGGGATCCAACGCCCCGGCGAATGCGACGGTGACGCGTACATACGCCGAAGGCACGCGGACCGGGCGCGTCACGGTGTCGGTGACCAATGCGCAGGGGAAGACGATCGCCGGGATCAGATACGCCGCGACGCTGAACGGTCCGGCGGTGTTCGCGAACGGGAGCGCGACGGTGACCGGGATATCCGGGGCGGAGCCGATCGTGTACTCGTGGAAGGCGACCGGCGAGGGTGAAGTGAAGGCGAGTGTGGCATATGACCGCAAGCAGGTGGACGTGTTCGCAGTCGCGGGAGGCCAGGATCTGGTGCGTTACGGCGGCTCTTCGCAGGTGAGCGGCAAGGCGGTGAATTTCTCGGTCCGCAAGGAGTTCGTGCCCACACTGGGCACCGCCGTCGCGGCCAAGGTGGTCGACGCCGGGCAGCCGGTCGTGGATACCGTCACGTCCGGGGTGGATGACGGCGATTCCTGGGCGTCCGGATTGGAGTTGCGGGCGTCCGGATGGTATTTCGACGGGCTCGGCGTGGGCGATCTGTCCGAGCCGGTCATGCCTGGTGCCGACGAGACGGCGAAGGAGTTCATCGCGAGGCTGGGCACAATGGGATTCCGGCCGTCCGCTTATGGCGAGGCGTCGTTCACTGCTCCCGGGCAGCGCGTGGACGTGAGAGCAACGGCCGAGCCGGGCGGCGACGCGGCGTATGAGGCGCCGCGAGGTGGAGGATTCGGCACATGGGTGTGGGCGTTCGAAGTCGAGAAGTTGAGCGATACTGCGCGACAATATATAGGTAAGGATGTGGTCAGCGGGTTCCTGGAATACACGGAGACGAATTCGAACCGTGCTCGGGTGAGTGTGGAATCCACGGTCACGGAGCATACCGGCGTGGTTGGTTCCGAACTGAGCGACACCATTACGGTCGACGGATTCCCCGATGATCACGGATCCTTTGGCGGCAATGTCAAGCTTGGCATCGGCGCTGACCGGGCGATGGCGCAGGTGAGCGTGTGGTGGGCGGGCGATCCGAATGATTCCGCCGGCGACGAGGCGTACCGGCCTCAGGGGGAGACGCCGCCGGCCGAGGACAGCAATCACCGGTTGATTGGCGTGTGGGATTATCCGGCGGTCAACGGGCGTATCCGAGTGGGTGCCGGGGCGCCGGACGCTCATGGCGATCCGGTGCACATCGTGGCCGAATCGCACGGATGGTACGTGTTCGTTTGGAGCTTCGACGGCGATGACCGGGTGATGCCGGCGTCCAGCGCATACGATGACGCGTGGGAGCGCGTGCGCATATGGGATGTGGCACGGCCACGCAAGCCGGCGCTGACCACGCAGGTGGAGCCGGACATTGTGCGGGTCGATGAGCCGTTCCGCGATACGGCGCGGATTGTGGGCGATGTGCCCGAAGGGGCCTATGTGACGTTCACGGCGTACGAGGCGGTGGAGGAAGGGGCGGTGCCCGGCATGAACGGCGTGCTGCTTGACGAGGCCCGCGCCGAAGTGGACCATACGCTGTTCGAGCAGACGATCGCCAGTCCGCAGGTGCGCTCGCCGAAGGCGGGACTGGTGTATTGGAGGGCGTCGCTTCGCTCGCGTGACGGTGATGTGCTGGTTTCGCATGAGCTCGGCGTCGAAGGGGAGACCGTAACCGTCGAAGCGCCTGATGATCCACCCGCTGAGCCGAAGGCGGATCCAGAGCCCGAGAAGCCGGTGCTGTCTCATACCGGTGCGGGGGTCGTCGCCATCATCGTCGTCGGATCCGGAGCCGCCGCGGCCGCCATCGGTGCCCTGGCCTTCCGCCGCCGATCCCGTCGCTGACGCTGCCGCTGGCGAAGGTTGTCTAGCGAGACCGGGGGATGGTTTGAGGCACTTGAGAAAGGCGCAATAGAACAGGAAGGCTAGGAATCTTGTAATTCCTAGCCTTCTATTTGGCATGGATTTGAACCATGGGCCTCAATGGTATATGGGTCAGGCGTGGGCGTTTTCGCGACGTCGCATGGTGCGCAACCGGTCGGCGACCCATGTATTGACGACGGCGTTGCGGCTGATTGCCAGCTCGGCGGCTTCCTCGTCCAGTTCGCTGACCATCCATGCGGGCATCGTCAGCGTGATTCGCTTCTCCAGCGGGGGATGATGTTCGACTACGGGATTGCCGAGATCGACATAGCTGAGGATGTCGTCGCCGTTGTCGAACATCTCCTCAAGCTGGTCGCTGGTGATCGCCTTGGCATCATTTTTTTGCTTTCATGGCATGCCTCCTTGTTCTTGCGCGATCGGCGCACGGATATGATGCGGATGCGCTTGCCGCGTTTGGTTGTAATCGCCGTCCAATGCCTGCCGTCGATCATCCTGAGCACGATGTGGCGCACATCGTCGTTTCCGGGATTCGGGGCGGTCAGCGTCACTGGAGGCGTCGAGCCGGTCGACAAGATCGCGGCCTTCCGCGTACTACGATCAGGGTTTTGATTCTCGACTCCATATTAGTTATATACAAATCAGTTTTATGTATGGATAAAAGATATGTGTAACAATATCATGGTTTGTAAATTCCTAATCCAAGACTTGAAAGTAAGTCTATGCATTGCTAATCTAGTTCACATGACTGCAGTGATGGTCTCGCCGGCGTTAAAGGCGCAGAAGCAAGAGCTGAGCCTTCAGGATCGCGTTACATACAACATGAAGGTTCTTATCGCTATTCGACAGACCTCTCAGAAGGATCTGGCGCAGGCTATGGGAATTGCCGCACCGACTCTATCCCAGAAGTTCAGTGGGCGCACCCGATGGAACATGGATGATATAGAAAAAGCCTCCGATTTCCTTGATGTGAAACCGGAGGCATTGGTAGCGGGGCATGGATTTGAACCATGGACCTCTGGGTTATGATCCCAAACGGCTCAAAACTAAGCCGCGAGAATCATAGCCGGGGCCTTCCATGCCCCGCCACGTAGGCGGAAGTCGTCAACGTTGACGACAGGCAAACCTCCATTCTTGTTCGAAGTTTTCCACGACCATTCAGTTCGGCGCTCGCCGCCATCGTCCGGGCCTTCTTCTTCCCTAGAGGCGTTGATTATCGCGAGGGCCTTTGTCGGAGATAATTCCGGGTCTGATAGATCGTTAATTGATACATTGAGGAATTCGGCAGTTCGGTACATGTCGTTGAAGCTCCATGCGCTGCCGCTCTTCATCATCCTAGATACAGCCTGCGGGACTCGTCCTAGGTATGCGGCCAAGTCCTTGCGGTACTTACCTTCAAGATGCATAAGCATATCGACGTTGCGTAGTGCTATCGACTGAGGGTCGGTCGCCTGCTCTTGCGCCGGCGGAGAAATGAGTGTTGCGGTCATATCTGCAATGTTAAACGAAAGTGCTTAATTAAGCAAGTTCGTTTAGACTTTCCTTCTCTGCGATGCGCATATCTGTAGAAGTGTTCACTCAAGTGCGACACGCGATTAAACAAAATCGCTTAGCGATGCTATATTGACAGCCATGACCGCTAATGAAAAACGTTTAGTTCCTCACGAGATCGCGCAACGTCTCGATGATTTGGAAGCTGCTCGCCATCTGACTCAGCGCGAAGTCGCCGCTGGTATTGGGATGATCGAACAGACTTACAGCAACAAGAAAAACGGCCTTCGCCCCTTCTCTGCAAAGGACTACAAGGCGCTCGCCGACTTCTTCAACACCAGTGTTGACTACCTCATGGGTCGCACTCTTGACCCGTGGCCGGCGGACAACCCCCAGCCGGAAGAGGCGGCGAAATGAGCAAGTCCAATTGTGAACCTGCGTTGCTGTCCTCTCTGGAGACGTTGCAGCACAATCTTCAGGACGCCGGCATGCTGCGCATGAAAGCGTCCCTGTATTCAGAGGCTGCCGTGCGCGAGGCACTGGGGGACTCCGAATACAGGCGAATCTCGGAGAAGCTGGACAGGCGTGCGCTTCTGGCACAGCTCGACGCGGTGTCCCTGTTTCTCCTACAAGTCCTTGGTCTTGTTTCGGTCGGTGAGGGCGATGGCGATCTGCTGAGCGCCGAAGCCGATGTAATGAACGGCGCGGGCGAGTTTCCTCACCTCTTCGCTTTCTGCATGATCCCGGAGCCAAGCGGCGCTACTGGTTCCGACACGGAGATTGTCGAGCGCTTCGTTAAGCGCCTCTCGTTGTGTCTGCATTGAAAATTCTTCCTTTCCCCGCGTCGTGCGGATTTTTGGTTGGCACCTCAAGCCTACCGGCACGGGGAAAGGGCCTTATCCTCTGAAAGGAACCCTCATGATCTGGTTCGTCATCTCCATCGTCCTGCTGCTCTTCAGCGCCGCCGTCACCGGCATCGCGCTGTCCAACAACGTCAAGGGGGCCGGCATCGGCCTCATTCCGGGCCTCGTCGGATTGATGCTGCTGATCCCCGCATGCCTGTACTCCGTGGACGTGGGCGAGGTCGCGGTCATCCGCAACATGGGCGGCAGTCTGGCCGGCCATTCCGAAGACGCGGGCTTCCATTTGAAGACGCCGTGGCAGAGCATCGTCAAATACGACACCCGCAACAACCTCATCAACTTCTACAAAGACACCGATTACAAGTACGACGGCGGCAGCGCGGTCGGCAAGCAAGTCACCGTCAACGACAGGAGCGGAGCTTCCGCAGACATCGACATTCAGGTCAACTACAGCCTTGATCCAAGCGCTGCCGAATACCTGTACTCGGAGTACGGCAAGCAGCAGACGTTCACGCAGAACTACATCAGCAACGATCTTCGCAGCGTGGCTCGTGAACAGTCCGGCCGGTTCGACACTTTGACGATGCTCACCAACCGAGGCGAATACACGAAGGCGGTGCAAGATGCGCTGGCGGCCAAGTGGAGGAAGATCGGCCTGACCGTCGAACAGGTCAGCGTGCAGGACGTGCGCTATGGCGACGAGATCGTCAAGAAATACAACGAGGCGCAGGCCGCCGAGATCGACAAGCAGAAGGCCATGAACGAGCAGGAAGTCGCCAAGACCGAGGCCGAGACCAAGAAGATCAAGGCGCAGGGCGAGGCCGACGCCAACGCCGTGCTCAACGAGAGCCTGACCGACAACGTGCTCAAACAGCACTATATCGACGCTCTGTCCAACGCGGATCAGCTCGTCGTCGTCCCGGACGGCGCTGACACGCTCGTCCAGACCAAGTAAGGGCGGCGTCATGTTCAAGCGCTACCCGTACACGATCGGCCTCATGGCCGTCATATCGTTCATCGTCTGCATTGTGTGGCTGTTCACCCATGACGCCTGCATGCATCCGTTCGGCAATGGGCTGGCCGCGTGGTGGGCGTTCCTCGTCGTGCCGACCCTGTTCATCGCCATCGTCGAGGAGCAGGGAGACGAACAGTGAGCGGGATCGTCTGGCAGCAGTGGACAGTACTCGCGGTGTACGTGCTCGCCGAGCTTGCGGACATCGCCCTCATCGACCCGTCTCAGGCGAGTCGGAAGCCGTCGGACACGTTGGCTCGCACGTTCTGGCGCGCCGGCATGGTCGCGCTCGTGCTGACCATATGAGACTTGCCCGCCATCATTGCATTCCCTTCCAATATGGCGGGCGGCGACAAGGAACAAGTCGTTAACACCACCTCTCTCAATGATCGCGCCGCCGGTCCTCTCCACCGGCGACGCACCAAGGGCGGGCAGGTTCGCCCCCGGTCGAGATTCGCGTCAGGCGGGCGCGGGCAAAGACCGGGAAGCCGTTCGATTCGGCCGCCGTCCACTGCGATCGCGTCAACGTCGCCCCCTCGCACGCCACTGACAGGACACGCGGAACGCCAGTGCGAGCGGGGAGCGATGGACACGGCAGGCTTCGACTCCTGAGGCCGTCCCGACCGGGGCCAGCGCGACCGCAACCCGCATACTCCGCGCACAAGGAAAGGAACACGCATGGCATCACAGCCGTCACCGGACGAATACGACTACAGGGAAGAGGGGTGCAGCCTGTTCGAGTGGCCCCTGACCGACGAGGCCTTGCACATGGGTGCCGGCGAGCTCCTGGACTCGCTCATCGACACGATCCGCCGGCTCAACAGCGACCCGCAGTGGGATCGCACGCTGTTATTCCCGCGTGTCGGCGACGTGGTCGTTGACCGCGACCGACGGCAGATCACCGCGCGGTGCATGTGGAAGATCAAGGCCGACTACCAGATGAAGGAATCATGAAATGACCGTTATCTCGCTTGAGGAACGCTTGGCGAAGGAGCTGGCCGGCCGGCTGCTCGGCTGCACCGACGACATCGCCGGGGAAGACGAGGGAGACGACGAGACCCTGGCCGAGCTGGGGCACATGCGCGGCGTGGCCGACATGGCCTATGTGGCGCTCTCCGACCTCGCCCTGCACTGCCACGGCCGCCGCGAGGACGTGGCATGGGGCATCGCGAGCGGCGCAGCCGAGGACGCGCACGCCCTCGCCGCGATCGTCGGCGACTGGATCGAGGACATGGAGGACGAGGACTAGTGGCCGGCGAAACCGTCATCACGATCATCGGCAACCTCACCGCCGACCCCGAACTGCGCACCCTGTCCGACGGCAATCCGGTCGCGTCGTTCACGATCGCCAGCACGCCCCGCACCTATAACCGCCGGACGCAGCAGTACGAGGACGGCACGGCGTTGTTCCTGCGCTGCTCGGCGTGGAACGACCTCGCCAGGCACATCAGCCAATCATGCTCGAAGGGCATGCGCGTCGTCGCCCAAGGCCGCCTCTCCCAACACTCGTATCAGGCGCATGACGGCTCGAACCGCACCGTCATGGAACTGACCGTGGACGAGATCGGCCCCAGCCTCCGGTACGCGACCGCGCAGGTCACGAAACAGGGCGGCCACAACGGCTATCAGGGCGGCAGCACCTACGGCAGCACCTACGGCAACCCCGCAGGCAACCCGCCCGTCGGCCCACGGCCAGCCACCGCGCCGTCTCAGCCGCCCGCAACCGACCCGTGGGCCAACGGCGGTAGCGGCTACACGCCGGACACGTTCACCACCGATGCCGGCGAACCGGAATTCTAGAAAGGACACCCTCATGGCAAAGAAAAAGGACTCGGGACTTGTTCAGGACGCGCTCATACCCGACGAGATGAGCCCGCTGGGCCTGCTGGACTTCAACAGCTCGTGCGCGAAGATCAAGCAGGCGGCCGTGGACTTCCGCCGCGCGGTCAACCACAAGATGCAGCTCGAAACCAAAGACGCCTACCTCGACAAGTTCCATCAGATCGACCCGTACACCGAGGCCGTGTACGACACGGACGTGCTCGCGCAGCACATCATCGACTGCGCCGAGGTCATCAACCGGCTGCTCACCTATCCGAAGGACGCACGCCGCGCGGTCCTGTACGACAACCTCCACGACAGCCTCGCCACGTTCGAGGAAAGCGCGCCCGACTATCCCGATCTCGACGACGATGCTGACGAGACCGACGGAGGAGAGGCCGTCGATCCGAACACCGGCGAGATCAAGTAACCACACATTGAGAGAGGTTCACCATGACTTGGTTCATGATCGACGACGGCATCTACGACAGCCCGCAATGCGAGGAGCTTCCATTGTCCGCGATTGGCCTGTGGGCTCTCGCCGGCAGCTACGTCGGACGCCAGCTGCGCCACGGCGACTACGACGGGGCCATCACCATGCAGCGCGTCAGGAAGCTCGGCGGCAGCCCGAAGCTCGCCCGCCAGCTCGTGGACGCCGGCCTGTGGCGCGAAACCGAGTCCGACGTGTTCGAGATCGTCGCCGCCAACCCGGACGGCACCATGCTCTGCAAGTACGCGGCCACCAAGGAACTACAGGAAAAACGCGCCCGCGCCGGCCGTGCCGGAGGCAAGGCGTCCGGCCGCTCGAGACGAAGCAAAAACGAAGCAAATGCTTCAGCAGACAGTGAAGCAAACGCGAAGCAAATGCTTCAACCGGACGAAGCAAAAGGTGAAGCACTTGCCGAAGCAAAAGGTGAAGCAAACGCGAAGCAAACCGGCAAGCAAAAACGAAGCACCCTTACCTATACCTATTCCCATACCGATATAACCTCCCCCAACCCCTCCGCGCCGACCCCGACACCGACACCGGTGTCCGAGTCGGAGCCGGAGCGCACCACCATGGCCGAACTCGAGGCCAGGATGCTCGAAGACCCATTCGAGACCGCATGGAACGCATACCCACGCCACACCGGCAGCAAAACCGAAGCCGAAAAGGCGTGGAACCTCGCCGTCCAAGGCGTCGACGGCCGACCGCCGGCCGACCCCAGACAGCTCATCGGCAGTGCCATCGCCTACGCCAAAACCATCGACGAACCCAAATACGCGCCCAACATGAGCCGATGGCTGCGCCAAGGCGCATACATGGACACCATGCCCAGCCGGCCGAAACCCTACCGGCACGCGCTGCCCGACGGCACCGTCATCGACGACCGGTGGATCACCGGCCACATCCGAGACCACGTACCGGCCGGCACCTTCACCGACGCGATGAGAACCGACTTCTGGGCCAGCGTCAAAACCGGCAGCAACCCGGAACAAAAAGCCAAGGAAATCATCAACGAATGCCAACGAAAGGCCCAGAGATGAGCACCAAACCCACCAACGAAACCCGCCGGCAAGTCCTCCACCGCGACGGCTTCAAATGCGCCATCTGCGGCCAGCCCATCGACACCGGCTGGAGCGGGTACAGCATCCACCACCGCAGAATGCGCAGCCAAGGCCACGGCTACGACAACCTGCACGAGCCCGGCAACCTGCTCACCCTGTGCGGCAGCGGCACCACCGGATGCCACGGATGGGTCCACGCCCACCCCGCATGCGCCTACCGGCTCGGCTACCTCGTCCACATGGGCAAAGACCCCGCCACCATCCCCGTCTACTACCGCACCGTCGGCTGGCAGCAGCTCAACGCGGACGGCACCCGCACCCCGACCGAACCACCCTCGGACCAGCCCGGCTACATCCCCGACATCAAACACCCGAAAGGATCCCGACAATGATCAGCTACCACGAATTCCTGAAACGCAAACGCGACACGGAACCGCCCGACGGCATCGACGTCCCCGAGGGAACGCTCCACCCCCGACTGTTCGACTGGCAGAAACGCATCGTCTCATGGGCGCTCAAGGTAGGCAGAGCCGCGATCTGGGCCGACACCGGACTGGGCAAGACCATGATGCAGCTCGAATGGGCCCGCCGGTTCGACGGGCGCAGGCTCGTCGTCGCCCCGCTGGCCGTATGCGAGCAGACATGCCGCGAAGCCCGCAAGCTCGACCTGACCGCCACCTACGTGAGAACACCCGACGAGATCACAGGCGACGGCGTATGGGTCACGAACTACGAACGCGTCGAATCGTTCCCCGCCGACATGTTCAACGCGGTCGTCCTGGACGAGGCGTCGATCCTCAAACAATCCACCGGCAAGACCCGCACCATGCTGATCAACCACTTCAAACCGGTGCGCCACCGTCTGGCATGCACCGCGACCCCAGCGCCGAACGACCCCGAGGAACTCACCTCGCAGGCCGAATTCCTCGGACACTCCACCCGACAGGAGATCCTCGCCACGTACTTCACGAACAACCTCGGCGCGGACAAGGGCAGCGGATGGCGGCTGAAGGGACACGGCCGAACCGCGTTCATGCGATGGCTCGCCCAATGGGCCATCGCATTGCGCAAACCATCCGACATCGGCGGCAGCGACGCCGGATTCGAACTGCCCGGACTGCACGTGGACGCCGACTACGTACCATACCGGGGATCCGTGCCGGACGGGCAGCTGTTCGCCTCCGACATCGGCGGCGTGGGAGGACGCTCGCGCGTACGCCGCGAAACGCTGGACGCGCGCGTCGCGAAAAGCGTCGAACTCGTCAACCGGCACCCCGACGACCAATGGATCATCTGGTGCGGGCTGAACGACGAGGCCGACCGGCTGGAAAAACTCATCCCCGGCGCGGTGAACGTCAAAGGCAGCATGAGCGCCGAGGACAAGGCCCGGGCGTTCCTCGACTTCGCCGACGGCAACATCCGCGTACTCGTCACTAAAGCCCAGATGGCCGCGTTCGGCCTCAACTGGCAGAACTGCCACCGCATGATCTTCTGCGGCATCAACGACAGCTGGGAATCCTACTACCAGTCGATCCGACGATGCTACCGATTCGGGCAGCGCCACGTCGTGGACGTGCACATCGTCTGCTCCGACCTCGAAAGCGAGATCGCGGCCAACATCCAACGCAAGGAACACGAGGCGACCATGCTCAGCGCCGACCTCGTGGCCACCATGAACGAAACACGCAACTACAGAAAGGCGGCATGACATGATCGACGAAACATACACCACCGACGAGGCCAAGGGCAACGACTGGCAGCTCTGGCTCGGCGACAGCTGCGAGCGCATGGGTGAGATCGAGGCGGATTCGGTCGGGTTGAGTGTGCAGTCGCCGCCGTTCGTGAGTCTGTTCACGTTTTCCGATTCGATCCGTGATCTGTCGAATAACCATAGTGCGGACGTGTTTCATGAGCAGTATGGGTATATCATCCGCGAGTTGTTGCGTGTGACGATGCCGGGGCGGTTGGCGTGTGTGCATTGCACGCAGTTGAGTCGCACGAAGTCGTCGTTCGGGTATGTGGGCACGCATGATTTTCGTGGCGACGTGATCCGTGACTACGAGTCGGCCGGGTGGATCTACCACGGTGAGGTGTGCGTGTGGAAGGATCCGCAGGCTCAGGCGATCCGTACGAAGGCGCAGGGATTGATGTTCACCACGAAGAACAAGGATTCCGCGATGAGTCGTCCCGCGTATGCGGATTACGTGCTTTTGTTCCGCAAGCCGGGCGACAATCCCGTGCCCGTCAAGACGGACGTGACGAACGACGAGTGGATTCAATGGGCTTCCCCGATCTGGTTCGACTACGGGCACGACGAGACGCTTGGATCGGAGCGGCATGTGTGCCCCGTGTGGATGGACATCAAGCAGGGCGACGTGCTGAACGCCCGGCTGGCGAAGGATTCCGATGATGAACGGCATATCTCGCCGTTGCAGCTGGATCTGATCGCCCGTTGCATCCGGTTGTGGTCGAACCGGGGTGAGCTTGTGTTCGATCCGTTCGGAGGGATCGGTTCGACTGTGTACGAGGCCGTCAAGCTCGGCCGGCGCGGCCTGTCGATCGAACTGAAGAAGACGTATTGGGCCACGAGCGTGCGCATCTTGCGTGAGTTGGACGGGCAGATGCACGAATCGATGTTGTTCTGACCCGTCAGCGTCAGGAAAGGAATCCAAGAATGAACACCAGTGTCAGGAACCTCACCGTCGGCGGCCGGTCGATCCCGCTCGACCCGCCCCGACCGCCCGAGAAACCCCACATGCTCCTGTGGATCGACACCGAAACCACCGGCATCAGCCGCACCGACGCGAAAATCCTCGAAATCGGCATGATCGTCACCAGCCTCGACGCCGCCGAGGAAGGCGGCCGGTTCATCAGCCCCGTCCGCCCCGACGATGTGAGCCTCTACGACCTCGACCCATACGTGCTGCGCATGCACCTCGACAACGGGCTCTTGGACACCGTCATGGAAACCGAACCCAACGAATACGGATACGCGAACGTGGCCCGCAACCTAAGCGAATTCCTCAACACCGAGGCATCCCAGTACGTGCTCCACCCGGCCGGCACCAACGTGGACTACGACATCGACATACTCACCAACCAACTCGGCCCCCATCTCCACCCCGACTGGCTCCGCCAGCTCACCAACCACAGAAAACTCGACCTCAGCACCTACCGGATCAGCGACCTAGCCCTCGACCACAACCCCTACCAAAACCACGCAGGCACCCACCGAGTCCAAGACTGCATCCGCCGAGACCGCAACGACTACGCCAACTACCTCGACATCATGCGAGCCGGCATCCAAGGAGCCCGATCATGAACCCCCGCAAACGAATACCCGCAACCCTCACGGCGATCCTCGCCATCCTCGCGCTCACGGCATGCGGAGAAACACCCAAAGGCTGCGGCCAGGGCACCGTGAACAACCCCGACCCCGGATACGTCAGATGGTACGAACTGCCCGACGGCAGCGCGGCCGTCCGATGCTTCTCCGACTCCGGCGGAGCGTTATGCGACTGGGAACACATCAAACTCAAGGACAAGCAATGAGCACCCACACCACAACCCCCGCCACGCAGACCATCGAACTCATCCGCCGCCTCCTGGAAGCAGCCCACCGACCCGAACCGGCCAACGATCCGACCATCTGCGCGATCTGCGGCGCACCGCTCACCGACACCACGTCATCCATCTGCCCCGACTGCCAAGAACTCGAAAAGGACTGGTAAGCATGCACACCACCACAAGGGCCGACGACCACACAGGAAAGGAACCACGATGAGCTTCCACCAATGGCTCGAAACCCAGCTCGCCGACATACGCCAGGCACAACTCGACGCCACGCTGCAAGGAAACAACCCGCTGATCCAAACGACCTCCATCAAAGAACGCTGCCTGACGGAAGTACTTGAAGCATACGAATCGATGGAGGGAACACGATGAGCATCATCACCAACGAGATCGAGGAACGCTACCCCTACCCAGACAACGGCGAGCGCCCGACCGGCATCACCAGTCTCGGCCAGTGCCTCGCGTCGCGCAAGGCGTACAGGGCCGGCGTATGCCGCAAGATCACCGATAGGGAGATCGACGCGGCGGCGCTCGCCGTCTATACGGGTACGTCGGGCATGGGCTTCGAGGAGGTGGAGCCGTTGTGGTCGAAGTTGAACCCTGACGCGAAAGAGCAGTATCGGCGGCTTGCGTGGTTGGCGATCACTGCCGCGCGGACGGAGGCGTTGAAATGAGCGTCCGGCGACTCACCTACGCGCAAAAGAGCGCACTGCTCCAGATTGTCAGGCATGGCGACGTCTATCCTGCGGATGGCAATCACCGGCGCACCTACCAGTCCCTTGAAGCACGTGGATACGCGGAAGACGTCGGATACGGCCGCTACGCCATCACCGCGGCCGGCCAACACGCACTGCAAAGGGACTTGTCATGAAACGCCTCGGCATCGTCTTCACCTACAACGGCGGCCGATAGCCCATGAACTGGAGACATCAAGCCGCATGTCGCGACCACGACCCCGAACTCTGGTTCAGCGGCAAACCATACGAACAGGCGGCGGCGCTCGCCGTGTGCCGGCAATGCCCGGTCATCGACGAGTGCCGCGCCTTTGCCGACGATAACAACCGGATCAGCGGCTACCCGTTGCAGGGCATATGGGGCGGCAAGCAGTACGGCCGGACGAGCCGGCCGAGAAAGGAACGAGAATGAACGACATCGACATCGACGTTAACGTCACCGTCTGGAAGATCGGGCCGGTCATCATCATGCGCGGCACCGCCACGCCCACCGCGAGGGTGTCGCACCCCGAATGCTTCGGCCGGTTCACCGTCATCGCCCTCTCCTGCGACGGCGCGATCCGCAAGTGCATGCGCCGCGTCGCCATGATGTGCGCCAGGCACTCCGCATGCGAACGGCTCGACCGGCAGGAGGCGAGGGGATGAAAGTCACCGAAGGCGTCAGGAGGATCATCGTGGAATGGCGCGGCAAGGGTATGCCGCCGGAAGAGACCGCGCAGTCCCTGCGCATCCCCGTCGACGAGGTGAAGGCCATCATCCTGCAAGCCCACCCCGCGCCACCACAGCCGAAACGCCCCGAATTCCTCGAACCCCGGTACGCGCCGCCAAAACCCGCCGGCATCAGCGACAATAGACAGGAAAGTTAAAAAAATCGTTGAAATCAAGCCGCCCCCGGCCAATCCGCCACGCCGGGAACGGCGGCGAGGCAAATAAAAAGCCCCCACCTTGCGGCAGAGGCATTGCATTGTCCAAAAGGCAAGTCTAGCACCGACAAGGGCGGGGGATATGGAACACAACTGCGTCATCTGCGGCAAACCGGCCGAGGCCACCATCTGCAAGGCATGCGCCCGAGACTGGGCGCGACGCCTCGCATGGCTCCTGAAGGCCGGCATGCCAGCCCTCCAGCAGATCGCCTACAAACAAGCCACCACCCGCGAGCGCTCTCCTCGACACGGCAACACGGCGTATGCGGCCCCGCCGGTCAACGAGACCGCCCAAGCCCTGTTCAACGCGGTGGAGGTGCACTTGCAGCTCATGGGCGGCCGGCTCGGCATCAAGCCGCTCGGATATGACCGATACGAGCGGGCGCGCACCCTCATGCAATGGGCCGACCTCATCCGCCTGCTGCTGCGCCGCATGCGCGACCTCGCCCGGCTCGAAGACGCCTCCGGCCTGTACGCGGACACCCTGCGTCTTGCGGAACGGGTGGACGCGGCCACGTCGCACAGTGCGGAGAAGCGGCTCATCGGCGTATGCCCCGACTGTCTCAACGGTCGCGACGAGCAGGGGGAGCCGGTGCGCACGCCCATCTACGCCGCCCGAGACGCACGGTATGCGATATGCCCCGCCTGCGGCGCATGGCTCGACTTGCGGCGCACCAGGCTCGAATACCTGCGCAGCGCGGGCCTCATGCACATCACCCGCACCCAATCCGACGCCGCCCGTTGGATCAGGGCCAACACCGGCGTCAACGTGAGCGGCAACGACCTGAAGAACTGGCGCGCACGCGGCAAAATGCCCGGCACAAGACACATCGAGGGCCCCTATTGGGCGTGGAATGTGCTGGAGCTCTTGGCGTGCGCCCAGGCCAAGGACGAACGCGACCACGACGACGCTTGACCCCTGACCCGGTTCCGTGTTACGCTGTCGCGTGTAATCGGAGTATCGAGAAAGCCCTGCCCATGCCGGCGGGGCTTTTTTGTTCCCGCTGGATGGTTGGCCGAGCGGCCGAAGGCACCCGCTTGCTAAGCGGGCAAGCATGATAGCCTCATGCTTCGCGGGTTCGAATCCCGCACCATCCGCCAGCCGCCGCCGGCACCGTGCACAACCAGCGTATGCGGCACCCGAGAAACCACCACAGACAGACGCCTCGCCGCCGGTTCTTTCCTCTTCTTCCCGCCGGCGAGCGCAGTCTGTCGATCCGTACAAGCGTTCGATTGGAGGCGTGTCATGGCGTTGTGTCCCAAGCGCATCGAAGTGGACGCCCGCAGGGGGCGTGTGCTCGTGGACGGCTTGATCTTCCCTTACCCATTGGCCGACCGGCAGCCCTACCCGGAGGTGGGGCGCGACGATCTGGGCATCGTGTGGGTGCCGTTGATCGCCGACGAGATCGTGTTCAGGGCCGGCGTCGAGGTCAGCCAATGCACCGCGAAACCGAGGCTCAGGTGAGCAACCCGCGCAAACGCAACGGGCACAGGCGCAGGCTGGAGCAGCAGCGATGGCGGCACATGCAAGCCGACTGCTACATCTGCTATCGGCCCATCGACTACACGCTGCGTTCGCCCGACCCGTACAGCTTCGTGATCGACGAGACGATACCCTTGGCGCGAGGCGGCACCCTGACGCACGACAACAGCGGGCCGGCGCACCGATGGTGCAACGCCATCAAGGGCACGCACAGTCTGGCATGGGCACGCGAGCGCGTCGCCCACCTCATCACGCAAGGCAAAGCGCCGCGACACGACGACACCACGGCTCCAAGCCAGCCGATCCGATGCTCGGACTGGTTCGGGGGTGGGGAGTAGCCCCCACCCGGCCCCCTGACGGCCACCACGGGCAAAGGGCCGTTTTTCCCCCGGACTTTTTCCACACTTGGCAAGGAGCCGTCATGGTCGCCAGAACGCCGAAAACCACCAGGTCGAAACCCTCTTCGAGGTCGCGCAGGGTCAGCAACGCCGCCGCTTCCGGGGACCGCCGGCGGCTCTTGGTGGCGATGCGCAACCTGATCGCCGAAAAGCTCGACGAAGGGTCGATAAGCTCACGCGACCTCGCCAGTCTGACGAAACGCTTGGCGGACATGAGCGCCGAGATCGAGGCGATCGACAAGGCGTCGAACGAGCATGATCCGGCCATGCAGGCCCTGGACACGGAGGACGAACGATTGGATGAGCACGAGGATTGACGGGGCGGCCTGCCAGATCATCCCCGACGACCTGTATACGAGCGGAGAGCCGAGCCTGAACAACCTCGCCGCGGCGGCGGGCGACCGGTTCGACGTCTGGCAGCGGCAGATCAACCGGATCATCCTCGCGAAAAGCGCCGACGGCTTCTGGAGCGCCCGCAACGCCGTACTGTCCATTCCACGCCAGACAGGCAAGACCTACGACATCGGCTGGGTCGCGATCCACCGCGCCGCCCGAACCCCCGGCATGCGCATCGTGTGGACCGCCCAGCACTTCAGCGTCATCAAGGACACGTTCGAAAGCATGTGCGCGATCGTGCTCAGGCCGGAGATGAGCGGCCTCGTGGACCCCGACCACGGCATCAGCCTCGCCGCCGGCAAGGAAGAGATCAGGTTCCGCAACGGCAGCCGTATCTTCTTCCGCGCCCGAGAACGCGGCGCATTGCGAGGCGTCAAGAAGATCGCCCTGCTCGTCATCGACGAGGCCCAGCACCTGTCCGACTCGGCGATGGCGTCGATGCTGCCGACCCAGAACCGCGCCTACAACCCACAGACCATCTACATGGGCACCCCGCCCGGCCCAAGGGACAACGGCGAAGCGTTCACCCGCCTCAGGGACAAATCACGCGCCGGCCGCACCCACAGCACCCTCTACGTCGAATTCACCGCAGACCGCGACGCCTACCCGCTCGACCGCGACCAATGGAGGAAAGCCAACCCCAGCTACCCGGCCCACACCAGCGACGAATCCATCGCCAACCTGTGGGAAAACCTCACCGGCGACGACTTCCGCCGCGAAGCCCTCGGCATCTGGGACGAACACGCCCTCAGCCGCGCCATCGACCGCCGACAGTGGGAGGAAGCCACCATCGACAAACGCCGTCCAGGCGGCGTCATGAGCTTCGGCATCGACATGAACCCCACACGCACACGCCTGACCATCGGCGCATGCATGCGATACGACGACGGCACCGCCCACATCGAACTCGCCGAATACAGGGACACCAACCAAGACGGCACCATGTGGGCCGTCAACCTCATCGACAAGGTCTGGGAACAAACCGCCGCGCTCGTCATCGACGGGCAAAGCCCCGCCACCGCGCTCCTGCCCGACCTCGCCGAAGCCGGCGTCACCGTCACCGTCACCGCCGCCACCGACATGGGCCGCGCCTGCGGACGCCTCCAGGACATGCTCAGAGACGGCACCCTCACCCACCTGCCCGAAGACGGCCAACAACCACTCTGGCAAGCCGCCAGCAAAGCCACCACACGCCCCATCGGCAAAAACGGACTCTTCGGATGGAACCGACCCGACGACGACACCGACATCAGCCCACTCAACGCCGTCACCCTCGCCCTCCACGGGGCCATGACCACCAGAAGAGACCCCACCGCACAACAGGAAGCATGGTACTAAGCATGAACACCGAAGACATCCCCATCCTGCGCGGACCAGCCGGCTGGCTCGCCATCGAAAGCGCCTACGCCAACACCATCGCCGGCGTGGACCCCGACGACCAACCCACCATCACCGAACTCCTCAAACAATGGCGACGCCACTACACGCGCAACACCCTGCGCACCAGCTACTACCTCGCCCACTACCACTACAACGGCGTCGCCTACAGCATCCCACCGGCCATGAAAGCCCTCGCCAAACCAATGATCGGATGGCCCAACAAAGCCGTCCGCGCGCTCGCCGACCTTTCCGTGTTCGAAGGCATCGACGCGCCCGAAACCCTCCAAACGCAGGTAGACGACATCATCGCGGCGAACACGTTCGGCCTGAAAATCCAGCAGGCCATCGTGTCCGCATACACGCACGGATGCAGCTTCATGACCATCTCCGGCGACGGCGACGACATACGGATCACGCCCCGCGCCGCCGACTGGAGCAGCGCCCTATGGGACTGGGGCAACGACAGGATCGGCGCGGCCATGACCATCCGCGACAAAGACAAAGACGGCTACATCACCCGCTTCGACGTATGGCTGCCAGGCAAGGTCTACCTGTGCCGCCGCAACAGCGGCACATGGCAGGCCGAACGCATCGAAACCGGCTTCGACCACCCCACCGTCGTGCCGATCATCAGCGACCAGCAGCTCTACCGACCCCTCGGCTCCAGCCGCATCACCCGCCCGCTCATGGCCCTCACCGACCTCGGACTGCGCACCCTCGTGCGCATGGAAGCGACCGCAGAATTCTACGCGGCACCGCGCATCTGGTTCCTCGGAGCCAACAAAGGCCAAGTAAGCCCCGACACATGGGGCAGCATCGTCAGCGTCATCAACGGAATCCCCGCCGGACGCAACGGCGAAAAACCCGAACTGCGCCAACTCACACAGGCCTCAATGCAGCCGCACTCCGACATGCTCAGAACCGTCGCCCTCATGGTCAGCAGCGAAACCGACATCCCCGTCAACGACCTCGGCATCACCATGGACAACCCCGCCAGCGCCGAAGCCATGGCCGAAGCCGAACGCAAACTCGCCCGCACCGCCGACCGGCAAAACAAACGCTTCGGCGAAAGCATCAAAAGCATCCTCGCCATGGCGCTCGCCGCCCAGGGCGCGGACGAGGCCGACATCCGCCGACTGCGACCGATCTGGGCACCCACCAAGGAAGCCAGCGACGCCGCCCGCGCCGACTGGTACCAGAAGGTCGCGTCCACCAACCCCGCCTTCGCCGACAGCGACGTGGGCCTGAGCCGCGCCGGCCTGACATGGGACGAAATCAACGCCCACAGGGCCTACGAGAGACAGCAGCGCACGCAGAACGCCATCGACGAACTACGCGCCAAGATCGCCGCCGCCAAGACCGACACGCAGGAGGCCGCAGCCAATGGACAGCAACAGCCTGCCGCTGAGCAACCTCAGCCCGGCGCAGCGTAAAGCGTTCAACGGGCACCTCAACGACATGTGGGACGACTATCAGGACGAACTCGCCGACCTCATCATCGAAGCCAAGACGATGGTGCCCAACAGCCTCTACTTCGGCGACGACCCCACCGGCCAAGCCCGCCGCCAACTGGAAGACTACGCGCGCAAAGCCAACCTCATCGCACAGGACTACTACAGGAACGTGCGAGCCGCATGGGCCGAAGCCGCCGGCATCAGCATGCCCGACTACAAGGAGGCGCAGGTCAGCTCGGACCGCGCCTTCTGGCAGATCGTCGGCGGCTACAACAACACCATGCACGTCGGCGCGAAATTCACCGACATCATCAACGGCCGAAGCAAAGCCGGCCTGACCATGGATCACCTCTGGGCCGTCAACACGCAGGGCTACACCGAAGACGACTGGGCGCGCCTCGCCAAGGACATCATCAACGAGACCGCACGCCTCACAGGACGGTTCACCGCCCAGAACGACCCCACCCGCCCCAAATACGCGCGAGTGCCCCAAGGCAAGACCTGCGCGTTCTGCGCCATGCTCGCGTCCCGAGGCTTCGTCTATGCCAGCGAGGACACCGCCGGCAAGTGGCACAGGTACCACCACGACTGCGACTGCAAGATCGTCCCCTCGTGGGGAGAGACCGAGATCGACGGCTACGACCCCGACAAACTCAAGGCCATATACCAGCAGGCAAAGAACGCCGCCAAAGCGGCCGGGGACGGCAGCGATCCCAACACCGTGCTCTCGTGGATGCGCAGCGAATCGCCGGACATGTTCACCGACGGATCGGAATTCGCGCCAGACCTGCGCATCCCGCGAGGCAGCAGACTCGAACAACAACTCGGCGAAGCGTATACCCGCCGCGTCAACCGGCTCCTCAACAAAACCGAGCACAAAGACGCGGCGAGGCTCTGGGCCAAATACGCCGCCCAATACGACATCAAAGAAACACGGCTCCCCAAAGGCGCTTACTTCAGTCCCTCCGACGGCGGCATCCACCTCAACCTCGACACCGTCATGGCCGGAGACAACGCACACCGCCCAGTGCAGAACCTCTTCCACGAAAGCGGCCACATGCTCGACTGGCTACTCGACAAGAACTCGTTCTCATGGGCCCCTCACAACGGCAAACTGTTCAACGACGTGCTCAAAAGGGACGCCCAACGCATATTCGACACCACACAGGCAACCCTCATGGCCGAAGACAAGCCCGCCGGCCGACAAAGCGTCATGAAGGCCATCGCCCGAGAGATCGCGACGAACTCCGCAAAAACCGACCGCAACGTCGAAGACATGCTCCAAGCCGCCCTAGGCGACGACTACCACGGCAGCGTCGGCCATCCCAAAGGCTACTTCCGGCAAAGCGGACAACTCCAATCCACCGAAGCGTTCGCCGAAATGCTCGACGCGCAGATGGCAAACCCCGAAGCATGGCGGCTCATCGCCAACTACTTCCCCGAATCGGCTAAGATGTTCAATACCATGATTCAGGAGGCATTGTCATGAGCGAAGAAGAATACTTCACCCAACACCACAACGACAACACCGACCTGCTCCTACTCGACTACTCCGAACGCTTCGAAACCCCTTACTTCAACATCGAAGACACCGGCGTCACACTAACCGACACGGAGCTGCGTGCCGACCTGCTCCACTGCCTCTACCACAACAAACCCAAAGACCACATCGACCAGCCCAGCCGCAACCTCATCGCACTGGCGCTCGCCGACTGATCCCAGCCCCGGCCGACATCCGCCGGGGCTTTTTCATGCCCGCCAACCGGGCCAAGAGTTTTCAGCCACCCGCACGGGTGGCTTTTTCAATGCCCGGAAAGGGCCCGAACACAAGGAGAACAACCATGTTCCTCAACCTCCAGCACCCCCATATCCGATACATCGCCCCGCCCGCCGAAGGCGGTTCGGACACCACCGACCCCACCCCGCCGGCCGAACCGAACGGAAACGGCGAGGAGATCGACTGGGAAGCCAAATACAAGGAAGCGCTCGGCCACTCGCGCGACTGGGAAAAGAAGGCCAAGGCCAACAAGGCCGCCGCCGACGAGCTGGAAAAGCTCAAGGAATCCCAAATGAGCGAGACCGAGAAGGCCGCCAAGCGCACGCAGGAACTCGAAGCGCAGGTAGCCGCCTACAAGGCCAAGGAACAGCAGGCCGAATGGAAGACGCAGGTATCAGCCAAGACCGGCATCCCGGCCGAAGCATTGCGCGGCAGCACCCTAGAGGAGATCCAGGCGCACGCCGACATCCTCAAACCGCTCATGCACCCAGCGCCGAAGCTGCCGAACGTGCCCAACCCGGCACAGCACCCCGACGGCAAAACCGCCGACGAACGCGCCAAGGCATACGTGCGCAGCCTCTTCGGCAACAAAGACTAACCGCCACCAACCATCCGAAAGGAAACCATCATCATGGCACTCGACACCAGCAAGGTGCTGCTCCCCAAGGAAGTAGCCACCGTCATCACCAAGCGCGCCAAGGACACCAGCACCATCGCCGCACTGTCCCCGAGCGAACCCCAGCTCTTCCTCGACAAGGACTACATGGTCTTCACCGGCAATTCCGAAGCCGAGGTCGTCGCCGAAGGCGCGCAGAAGTCCAGCTACGAGGAAACCCTCACCCCGGTCGTCGGCAAGCGCTTCAAGGTGCAGACCACCACCCGCCTCAGCAACGAGCTCCAGTGGGCCGACGACGACGCCAAACTGGAGATCATCAGCAAGATCCAGGCAGACCAGGCCGCCGCGATGGGCCGCGTCCTCGACTACGTCGTCTACCACGCCTTCGACCCCAAGAAGAAAACGACCCTCGAAGGCTTCAACGCGCTCGCCAAAAGCGCGGTCAGCGTGACGGCCACCGACGATCGCGTCGCCGACATCGACAGCCTCGCCGAGGCCGTCAGCGACGAGTACGACATCAACGGCATCGCCCTGTCCAAGACCATGGCGAACGAGCTGCGCAAGATCCGCGTTCCCTCCACCGGCCAGCGCTTCTACCCGGAAATCCCGATCAACCTTCAGGTCGGCAACCTCGACGGCATCCCGGCCGCCACGTCCGGCACGGTCAACGGCCGCCTCATCACCCCGGCGACCGGCATCCTCGCCTTCCTCGGCGACTTCCGCCTCATCAAGTGGGGCATGGTGCGCGACATCTGGAGCGAGATCATCGAATACGGCGACCCCGACAACACCGGCAATGACCTCAAGGGCGTCAACCAGATCGCCTACCGCACCGAGGCCATGTACTCCTACGCGATCCTCGACCCCAAGGGCATCGCCGTGCTCAAGAAGTCCACATCCTCCGTCAAGGCGAGCAAGTGATGGCCGCGCTCCTCACCCAGACGCTCGTAGTACAGGAAACCGACGAGGCCGACGAGACCGGCCTGTCCATTCCCGTGCGTCTGGTCAAGCCCGACGGCACCCCGTTCGCGGAAGGTGTCGCGACCATCGCATGGTCGGCCATCGCCGGCAAGCCGTCTACGTTCACGCCGCCCGCGCCGACCGCCGGCGCGCGCGGCGGCGTGCTCCAGCAGGCGGCCGAAGCGCAGCTCGCCGCATCCGCCGACTCGGCGGCCATCGTCGCGAAGGTCAACTCCACGCTGACCAAGCTCAAGGCCGCCGGTCTGCTCGCCTAAGGAGACCCCGCATGGACGGATACCCCAGCACCCCGCTCAACCTGTCCGACGGCACAACCGTGACGCAGGCCGGCGGGGGAGAGGACGAAACGGACGACGAGAAGCCGTTCGCGCAGGCCGGCGACCTCGAAGCACGCTGGCACGCGCTCACCGGCGAGGAATACAAACGCGCCGAAGCGCTGCTCGCGGACGCATCCGACCTGATCCGCACCACCTGCCCGCGCTGGCCCGCCGCCAAGCCCGCCACATTGAAGCGCATCGCCTGCATGGCCGTCAAACGAGCCATGCAGGCCGGCCCCGACATGTCGGGCGTCACCCAATCCACCCAGACGGCCGGCAGCTACAGCGAAAGCCTGAGCTACGCCAACCCCGCCGGCGACCTCTACCTCACCACGAGCGAGAAGGAGGCCCTGGGCGGCGACGGCGAGGCATGGGCCTACGACATGGCCGGAGGCGCGGCATGAGAGGCGAGACCATCACCCTCATCCACCGCGTCAAAGCCGGCGAGGACCCCGGCGGCGGAATCATCTGGAACACCCGCGAGGAACAGGTGGACGACGTGCTCATACAGGACGGCGGCCAGTCGAACTCCACCGACCCCATCCGCCCCGACGGCATCCGCACCGCCAAAACCATCCACATGCCCCGCGCATGGCCCTACCGAAGCCTGCGCGGGGCCAAAGCGAGAATCGACGGCGTCGAATACACCGTGATCGGAGACCCCCGCCCCTACACGGGCGGCATGACCCCGACCCGCTGGAACCTCACCGTCGAACTCGCCGACACCAGAGGATAGGAGACCACGCCATGCCGAAAGTCAAACTCAACCTCGCCGGCTTCCGCCAAGTCCGCCAATCCGCCGGAGCCATGCACGTCATCACCGAGCAGGCAAAACGCATCGCCGACACGGCCAACGAGCTGGCCCAAACCAAAAACGCCCACTACGACCACGCCGTGGCCCACGCCACCGACCACGGCGCGGTCGCCCTCGCCACCACCAAAGGCAGCGTCGCGGCCGCGTTCGACAACGCGAAACACAACACGCTGCTCAAGGCGGTGAAACAGCAGTGAGCATCAACCTTGAAAAAACGGTCAAGGACTGGATCGACACCGACCCCGACGGCGACGGGCTGACCGCATACCTCGAAGTGCCCGCCGACCGACCCAAGAGGCTCGTCACCATCGAGCGCGTCGGCGGCAACGAGAACGAATACAGCAGCCATCCCACCATCGCCGTGCAGGCATGGGCGGAAAGCCGATGGCAGGCCGCCCAGCTCGCCACGAGCCAAGTGCTGCCCCGACTGCTCGACCTCGACCTGCTCGACCCCATCGCCGCCGTCAGCGTGGAAAGCGTCGCCGACTTCCCCGACCCCGGCCCGCCGCCCCAACCCCGATACCAGATCACCATCCAGCTCGACGCCGCCACCCAATAAGACGACGCCGCACCATCCGAAAGGCACCATCATGGCCGAAACCAACCACAACAACAAGAAAAACGTCAGCCTCGGCAAGCCCAAGAAGACCGGCTGCCTCTACTACGCGCCCGCAGGAACCGCCCTGCCCGCCGACGCCACCGCCGCCCTGACCACCGCATACACCTGCGTCGGCTACCTGAGCGAGGACGGCATCACCAACGCCACCGACACCGACACCACCGACATCAACGAGATGGGCGGCATCAAGGTACTGTCCGAGATCAGCGGCTACGGCGAGACATGGCAGTTCAACATGATCGAAACCAACGAAGCCAGCCTCAAACTGCGCTTCGGCACCGCCAACGTCACCGGCACCGCAGACAAGCTCACCGTCTACCACGCCATCCCGTCCGGCGAAAGCCTCGTGCTCGTGTTCGAGATCGCCATGACCGGCAAACGCGTCAAGCGCATCGTCGTCGCCGACGGCACCATCACCGAATTCGACGACACCACCTACAGCGCCGGCGACGCCATCGGCTACGGCGTGACCATGAGCGCCAACCCGAGCGACCTCATCAACGGAGCCACCAGCGTCGAATACATCGCCAACGTCACCGCCGCCTCGCTCGGCAAGTGAATTCCACCCAGCGCCCGCCGTCCGGCGGGCGCACCCCCTCTGAAAGGACACGCATATGGCAGCCAAGCAGCCGCATGACCACAAGACACCGAAAAACCAGCCCAAGACCGTCGAGGTCATGGGCGTCACCGTCACCATCAGCCCCGCGATCTTCAACGACCTCGACATGGTCGAATACCTCTACGACCTCCAGACCGCCCAGACCGGAGACGGCACCGGCGCGTTCGCCATCGTCCCCTTCCTCAAGAAGCTGTGCGGCGACCGGTACACGGCGATGAAGGACGCATTGCGCGACCCCGACACCGGCCGCGTGAGCATCGACAAGGTCAGCGAATTCATCGCCCAGCTCCTCGAACAGGTCGCCCCAAACTCCTGACGCTCATAGGAATGCTCGCCACAGCGCCCGACGCGCTCGAAGCGGACTTCCAGCGTTTCTATGGGCTCGACACCGACCTCATATGGACGGGCGAACTGCCCGCCAACCCGGCGGCCGCACTGGCCGCCAACCTGCCCCGCCAGGCCATCATCTGGCAAAAAATCAACCCGCGACTCGCATGGGACGACCAAACCTACCTCCTCGCCGACATCCGCGACAGCCTCGCCTTCCTCGCCTGGACGAAAACCAAGGAAGCCTCACGCAAGGGCGCGCGCTGGCGCGGACAACTCCAACGCCCCGGCACCGTCCGGCATGAAGCCACGGGAGGCGAGGTCATGGCGATGGACGACGAACAACTAAACGCATACCTGGCCGCACCGCGCACCACCATCAGGGAGGCATAACATGGCAATCGAGATCGCCACCGCGTTCGTGCAGGTCGTGCCCAGCATGAAGGGCGTCGGCAAGGCCATCGAATCGGCGTTCGGCAGCGCATCGGAAACCGCTGGCAACACCGCCGGCATCAAAGCCGGCAACGGCTTCGCCGGCGGCTTCGGCGCGAAACTCGGCGTCATCACCGGCATCGCGCAAAGCGTCGCGGGCAAGGCCATCGAAGCGTTCATGGGCCTGTCCGGCGAAATCACCAGCGCCTCCGACAGCGCCCAGAAGTTCGCCAGCACACTGAACTTCGCCGGCGTCAGCGAGAGGCAGATCAAACGACTCACCGCCAGCACGCAGGACTACGCCGACAAGACCGTCTACGACCTCAACGACATCCGCAACACCACCGCGCAGCTCGCCGCCAACGGCGTGCCCAACTACGACCGGCTCGCCGAAGCCGCAGGCAACCTCAACGCCGTCGCCGGCGGATCGGCCGACACCTTCAAAAGCGTGGCGATGGTACTGACCCAGACCGCCGGCCAAGGAAAACTCACGACCGAGAACTGGAACCAGCTCTCGGACGCGATCCCCGGCGCAAGCGGCAAAATCCAACAGGCGCTCAAGGAAGCCGGAGCCTACACCGGCAACTTCCGCGACGCCATGGCCGACGGGCAGATCACCGCACAGGAATTCAACGACGCGATCATGTCCCTGGGCTTCACCGACGCCGCCGTGGAAGCCGCCACCAGCGCCAGCACCATCGAGGGAGCCACCGGCAACCTCGAAGCCGCGTTCGTCAAGCTCGGCGCGAGCGTGCTCGACACCGCCAAACCCGCCATCACCGGCGGCATGAGCTGGATCGCCGACGGCGTCACCAACGCCGTGCCCGTCGTCCAGGCAGGCATCGAAGGGCTCATCGGCTGGTTCCAGCGCCTCTACTCCAAACTGGAGGAAAACGGCGCGATCACCGCGTTCAAAAGCGCATGGGACACCATTCGGGACGCGATCATGGGCGTCGTCAACATGGTCATCGACTGGGCGCACATGATCCCCCCAGACGGTCTCGCCAACGGCATCAAACTCGTCGCCGACACGCTCAACTGGTTCGTCCGGCACGGCAAGGAACTCGCGCCCATCATCATCGGCATCGGCACGGCGTTCGCCGCAGTCAAGGGCTATCAGGCGCTCAACAGCGGTCTGCAGGCGCTCACCGGAACCATGAACACGGTGACGACCGCCGCCAAGGGCGTCAGCAACGGCATCATGCTCATGATGGACTTGGGCGGCCCGGTCGCCATGCTCAAACAGATGGCCGGAGGGCTGAGCCTCGTCAAGACCGCACAGACCGCATGGAGCACGGCCACGAAGATGGCGACCGCCGTGCAGGGCGCGTTCAACGCCGTCATAGCCGCCAACCCCATCGGCGCGATCGCCGTCGCCGTCGCGGCCGTCGTGGCCGCGCTCGCATGGTTCTTCACCCAGACCGAGGCCGGGCGCAAGGCATGGGCCGCGTTCACCTCATGGCTGTCCGAGACATGGGCCGCGCTCGTGGAGGGCGCTAAGGCGATATGGAACGGGCTCGGCGAATTCCTCGCCAACCTGTGGTCGGCGATCAGCGGCGGCATCACCAGCGCATGGACGTCGATCACCTCGTTCCTGTCCGGCGTCTGGAACGGCATCAGCACGACCGCCACGACGATATTCAACGGGATACGCGACTTCATCGTCAACGTGTTCACCGTCATCGGCGCGCTCATCGTCGCACCCTTGCAGGCGATCCAGAACGGCATCAACACCGTGTTCGGCTGGATACTCTCGTTCATCACCCAGCAGATGAACAGCACGAACACCGTATGGAGCACCGTATGGACGGCGATCTACAACGTCGTGTCCACGATCTTCGGGCTGATTAGCTCCTGCATCTCGACCGTGGTGAACGCGATCCGCACAGTCATCGTCGTGTTCCTCAGCTTCCTCAAGGGAGACTGGCAGGGCGCATGGGACGCGATCAAATCGTTCTTCACGACCACATGGGACGGCATCGTCGCGTTCCTCACGCCGATCATCAACGGCATCAAGACCACGATCGGCAACGTCCTCAACGCGATCCAGAGCGTGTGGGCGAGCATCTGGAACGCGATCAGCGGCGTGGTGTCCACCATCTGGAACGCGATCAGCGGCGTGGTGTCCACATGCATCCAGAATGTGCGCAACACCATCTCGACCGTCCTGAACGCCATCAGCGGCGTATGGACGAGCGTATGGAACCGCGTCAGCTCGTTCCTCGGAAACATCTGGCACGGCATCACATCGGCCGTGTCCAACGGCATCCAGAGCGTGAGCAACACCGTCGGCCGCATCAAAAGCACCGTGCTCGGCGCGGTCAGCGGCGCCGGCCGATGGCTGTACGACACCGGCCGTCAGGTCATCCAAGGCCTCATCAACGGCATCGGCGGAGCGTTCAAATGGGTCAAGGACACCATCGGCAATCTCGGCAAAAACCTCATCGGCTGGGCCAAGGGCGTGCTCGGCATCCACAGCCCGTCACGCATCTTCCGCGACGAAGTGGGCAAATGGATACCCGCCGGCATGGCCCAAGGCATCGACAAGGCCAGCGGCCTCGTCGCCGACAGCATCGACGGACTGACCGACATGGTCCCGACCGTGAGCCTGAAGACCGACGCCAGCCGGCTCGAAACCCCGCTCGCATACTCGGCCGTCGTCGGCAACGGCCGGATCGCCTACACGGTGGACGACCATACGGCCGAGTACGCGACCAAGCAGGACATCATCGACGCGATCGATCAGGCGCTCACGGCCGGGATCACGCTCAACCTGTCCGATCGGGGCGGCGAGGTCATGGCCGGCAAGCTCGCCAAACCCATGAGCTACGAACTCAACAGCCTCGCCATGAGAGGCCGTTAAAACCAGAGAGGAGAGCATATGCTCTACCAGCGACGCATGCGCCTGCCGCATGTCGAGGACCCCACGCTCAACGGCACGCCGCTGGAACGCATGATGCTCTCCCTGACCTCCGCCGGCATCGCGATCGACAAGGCCGCGCCGACGGTGAGCATGCAGGACATGCCCGGCCGCGACGGCCGGCTCGACCTGACCCTCACCGACCCGACCGGGGCCGCATACATGGGCAACCGCACCATCACGCTCAACCTGTACGCCATCGGCGGCGAAGACGACATCCTCACCGCCAAAACCCGCCTCGCCGCCCTCTCCGGCACCGTGGTCACGCTCTCATGGCGCGGCTTGCCCGGCGAATACGAGGGACGTTTGAGCCTCGGCGCATGGGAGGACAAATGGACCGGCGACCACCAGATCGCCACGCTCGTGCAAGCCACCATCGACGCCCATCCCTGCCTCATCGGCCGCACCATCACCGCCGCGCTCAAAACGGGGGCGACCACGATCCACGCCAAAGGCAACCGGCCATGCTGGCCCACATGGACGATCGCCCCCGCCAACGGCGCGAAGACCATCAGCGTCAAGGACGCGCACGGCCACACCCTCGCCATCGCTGGCATGACCGCGATCACCGGCCGCATCACCATCATCACCGACCCCGACAAGCGCGAGCTGCGCGTCAACGGCAACCTCATGGCCCCCACACTCGAATCCGACTACTTCCCCCTATTGCCCGGCCTGAACACGCTCACCCTCACCGGCGCAACCAGCGCCAGCCTCACGTACAGGCCACTCACCCTCATCTAGGAGCACCAATGCGATATATGCTGTTCGACCGCTGGGGCAACCCGCTCGGCGACCTCCCCTATGCCATCAAGGCCATCCGCACCAGAGCCACCGACGCGACCGACACCCTCGACATCACCACCATCGGCGAGATCAACAAGGACGAACGCATCGTGTTCAAGGACTCGATGGGCCGCTGGGCGGAATACCTGTGCCAGTCCACCCAGACCGCCCGCGCCGCAGGCATGCCCGTCACCGTCGCCTACTGCACTGGCAGCATCGCGGAACTCTCGCGCACGTACATCGAGGACAAACGCAACCGCAAGGCGAACGCCAAAGCCTGCCTGACCAAAGCCCTCGAAGGCACCCGGTGGGCGGTCGGCACAGTCGAGACCGGCACCATCACCGGCACGGCGGACCTCGCATTCTACCACTGCACCGTCCTCGACGCCGTCCAGAAGACCGCCGACACCTACGGGCTCGAAGTCCAGACCGAATACCAGCCCGACCCGACCGGCAACCAGATCGGCCGGCGCATCATCCACCTCGTCGAACACCGGGGCTCCACCAACACCACGAAACGCTTCGAATACGGCAAGGACCTCACCCAAATCAAACGCGACATCGACAGCGGCGACGTCATCACCCGCCTCTACGGGTGGGGCAAAGGCATCGAACAAACCAATGACCAAGGCGAGGCCACCGGCGGATACAGCCGCAAGATCAGCTTCGCCGACGTCAACGACGGCAAACCCTACGTCCAAGACGACCAAGCGCTCGCCAACTGGGGCATACCCGGCCCCGACGGCACCAAACACCACAGCGAGGCAAGCGTGGACTTCCCCGACTGCGAAGACCCCAAGGAACTCCTCACCCTCACCAAAAACGCGCTCAAGACCCGCACCACGCCCGTCGTCTCCTACACGGCCGACGTGACCGCCCTCGGACAAGCCGGCCTCAGCGCGGAAGGCACGGACGTCGGCGACGGCGTGCAGATCATCGACACCAGCTTCACCACACCATTGCGCCTCGAAGGCCGCATCCTCCAGATCGAGGAAGACCTGGCCGGCAGCCTCGCCGACACCAAGATCACCCTCGGCAACATCCGGCAATCCTACACGCAGCGCCTCGCCGCCCAACAGCAGGCCTTGGACAAGCTCGTCTCCAACTCCGGCGCATGGAACAGCGCCGCCGGCGGCGCCGGCCCGTACATGAAGGACCTCATCGACCGGATCAACCAGATCATGAACGCCACCGGCGGATACACGTACCTCAAACCCGGCCAGGGCATCTACGTGTACGACAAGCCCGAAGACCAGAACCCCACCCAATGCATCCACATCGGCGGCGGCTACTGGCGCATCGCCGACCACAAGAAGGCAAACGGAGACTGGGACTTCCGCAGCCTCGCCAACGGCAAGGGCATCTTCGCCGACACAATCTTCACCGGCCGACTCTCCGGCGCCGCAGGCCTGAACTACTGGGACCTCGACACCGGCCGGTTCGTCATGACCGACGCCAACGGCAACGAGACCGTCCACCTCGACGGCAATGGAGCCGGCAACCTGCTCGTCGGTACCTTCCAGACCGCCCGAACCGGCAAACGAGTCAGGATCAGCCCCGACTTCGACAGCTACCAGATCGGCGGCACGGAAACCTACGACGGCAGCGGCATCAGCTTCCCACTCGACGGCGCCTATGCCTCCAGCCCAAGCATATGGTCGTACTCCAGGAGCAACAAGACCGGCGACATGAGCGGCCTCGCCATGCTGTCCGGCTACCGCACCGCCGGCACCCCCGGCGCGTTCGGACGATTCTGGAGCCACAAGTACCTCAGCGACACCAGCAAGATCGAATCGCAGGCGTACCTCATGGCCAACACCGAATACTCCAAGGACTCCACCACCGACAGCGGCGGCAGCCTCGACCTCTACTCACGGCAAGGCCACGGCGGCGAGGCAATCCTAAACGCATGGTCCCCGTCCGACACCTGCCGCGCAGGAGTCAAAGCCACCGGCAGCAAGGCGAAAGTTTACGCCACCGCCGGCGACGCCAATGGCGAAATCGGACTGGTCGCCGACATCAGCACCGGATACATGTACCTCGGCGGCTACCTCGGCGGCATCAACGGACGAAACACCTTCCAAACGGCATGGTGGGTAAACAAGAGCGGCGCACCCATGACATACAGCCAGTACACCTTCACATCCTCCAATCCCGCAAAATACGGCTCCTACAAGGCGCTCGCCACCGTGGACCACCGAGGCGACGACTGGGCGCTGATCTGGAGCACCGTATCCGACTGCGGGGCCAGCGGCTGGCTCGTCTGGGTATCCACCGGGCCGGAGAAGGTCGTCACCGAAGTCACCGCCCACTGGAATAAGAACAACAGCACCGGCGTCGTCTCCAACCTCTCCATCAACGTAAACCACAGCAACCTCTACATAGGCACCAAAGCCTACTACCTCAACACCATAGGCTTCCTCAAAAAATAGGAGACACCATGCAAATCACCACCATCAACGGCCAACCCACACTCCTCATAGACCGCACCCTCACCACTGCCGACGCCGCGCCGCCAGCCGAAGTCACCGACGGCATGGCGACCATCACCACCACCCCACCCACACCCGACATGCGCCACGACGCCATACCACTCGCCGCGATCGCCTCATGGCGCACACTCCTCGGCATCGACAGCGACGAGGAAGCCGTCGCCGCGATCCTCCACGTCCGCGACAACGGCGAACCAGCCCCCGACCCCGAAACCGGCGAAAACGCATGGACCAGCGCCTACAACGCCATCGAAAACGCCATCAACACCATCACCGCGCCCGACGACAATACACCCGACGATCCGCTCACCGCCGGCCGCAACAAAACGCGCGGACTGCTCGGCCTCCCACCCCTACCATCCGCCGCCACAACCATCGCATCCGCCGATGAAACGGACACCCCGACGACCATCGCTCTGCCGGAGGGTGTCGAATCAACGGAACTCAGCAACCTCCTTGCCGCGCACGCCGACGACATCGTCAGCGCAACCGACCGATTCATCGAATCGCTCACCCATTCCGACAACGGAAAGGAACACGTCTGATGGACGACAAGAACCTCCACCCGGCCATGATCGGCAAACTCCGCGAAATGATCGCCGACAGCACCGTGCAAATCGCCGCCCTGCAAGCCCAGATCGACATACTCGCCAAGGAAAACCAACAACTCACCGACCAACTCAACAAGGACGACGACAATGGCAACGCTTGACAGCTTCCGCGAAGCCGCCGGCGAACCCATCCAACTCGACCTCGCCAACGGATACATCGCAGACGTCCGCCTCAACAGCGGCGACGTCAACGGCCGCACCATCACCGTCGAACTCACCGACAACGGCACACCCATCACCACAACCGACGGAATCACCTGCGCGCTCGCCTACAACACCAGTCCCGGCAGCGACCTTGGTGACCGCGTGACCATGAACGCGGTCAGCGGCGCGGCGACGGCCACGTTCCGCGCGGCGGTGCCACGCAAGGCGCTCGCCAAGCCCGGACGCATCCTGTTGGGCATCGAGATCAGCAGCGGCGGCAACAAGGTGTGCTCGCGCAACTTCTACGGGCTCGTGGAACGCTCCGTCTTCGACGCCACATCACCCGACGCGGACGACAAGCTCGGCCGGATCGAACAGCTCATCCTCGACGCCGACAAGGCCATCATCCGCATCAACAAGGCCGTCTCGGACGCGCGCATCACCGGCGGCAACACCACCACCCTCGACCCGAACCAGCCGGCCACGTCCTCGCTGCGCGGCAGCGGCCTGCAGCGCGTCCTCGACCTGTCCATCCCGCGCGGCGCGGGCGTCACCAGCGCCGGCGCCACCACCCTGGAGCCCAACAAGCCCGCCACCGCCAGCATGCTGCAGGCCGGAAGCAAGGGCGACTACACGCTGATGGTCGGCGTGCCCCGAGGCAGCAGGATCATCGGCGTGGCCGCGAACACCGTCAACCCCTCCCAGCAGGCGGCCGCCAGCATGTCCACCGACGGCGCGGGCGACAGGAGCCTCATCCTCGACATCCCGCGCGGCGAGCGGATCGCCGGCGTGGCCGCCCGCACCCTCGACGCCGGCATGGACGCCACCGTCACCGCCACCCGGGACGCGGCCGGCGACACCACGCTCGCGTTCGGCCTGCCCCGGGGAGCAAAGGGCGACCCCGGCGACCCGGGCACGCCCGCGACCGCGACCACGCTCGGCGTCGTCAAACCCGGCGACAACCTCACCGTGCGCGCCGACGGCACCCTCGACGCCTCCGCAGGCCAGTACGAGCTGCCCGTCGCGAGCGACACGACCCTCGGCGGCGTCAAGGTCAGCAACAGCGACTACACGAACTCGCGCTCGTTCCCCGTCGTCACCCGCAACGGGGAACACCTCGCCCTGTCGTTCAAGCTCGGGGACAACGCCATGCCCGACGGCATCGAGTTCCACGGCACCGAAAACACGACCATCGGCCTGAAGAAAGCCACCAGCACCGCGCTCGGCGTCGTCAAACCCGACGGCACGACCATCACCGCCGACACGGACGGCACCATCAGCGCGTTCACCGCCACAGCGAGCACGCTCATGGGCGAGGGCGGCGCCACCATGGGCGACGCGCTCGAGGTCGCGCCCGGCATCTGGCTGTGCATCATCCGCCAATGGGTCATCACCACCCAGGGCGGCTACTACGACGCGTTCAGCTTCTCCGTCTACGACCGGGCCGGCAGCCGCATCGCGCTCGCCGCCAGCCCCACCGCCGGCACCTATCTGATACTGCCGGTCGCGGGCAACGCCAGGACCAAGGAATACAACTACGACACCCTCATGGGCAAGTGGGTGTGCACCACCACCAACACGTCCGACACCGCCAAACCCGACCCATGCACCCTGCTGCTCAGGGCGAGGGCCTGAGATGGGCGCGCCCGCATGGCTGACCGTCCTCGTCGCGCTCGTCTCCTCCGGCGGGGGCGTGGCCGTCGGATGGCCCCCAAACGCCTCGACCGGCTCGACCGCACCGTGGGATTCCACCACCACACACAGAGAGGATCGCCAATGCGACATCCCA